>Ga0172363_10002889_pt1 | contig 13884 bp, 11 predicted proteins | sample LakKivs2_kivu2a2_FD_114541 | JGI IMG/M metagenome (GOLD analysis project Ga0172363, IMG submission 114541) | Sediment microbial communities from Lake Kivu, Rwanda - Sediment s2_kivu2a2 | ecosystem: Environmental > Aquatic > Freshwater > Lake > Sediment | place: Rwanda: Western Province, Lake... | reverse complement strand
CCGACTCTTTTTCTTCAAGAAGTAGAGAGAGCCAGGCTCCTCGGCGAAGATATTCTGATAATGATTGGTTTGCTTGACGAGCTTTATCTTCAATGAGCTGTTTCAATTTTCTAGTTAGGGTAATCTGTGTCCGCACTGTCTCGCTATCGTCAAGCAGAGTTATAAGTTGATTCATGATGTAATGATAATACATCATCATTTGCTTGTCAAGTGTGTTTAGGGGATTTGAGATATGGGTATCGATAGAGGTTTTTTTATGGTATTATCTAATGATAGATGGGCGACCTTGATAAATTAAAAAAAGATTTACGCAGTTTTCAGAAGCCGGGGCAGGCGAAGGCGTTAATGAAATATTTTAAGACCGGGAAGGGAGAATATGGGGAAGGGGATGAGGTTTTGGGATTGATGACCGCTGAAGCAAGGAGTGTGGCTTTGAAATATCTCTCACTTCCACTTTCTGACATCAGTAAACTCTTGGCTTCAAAGATTCATGAAGAAAGAACAGCGGCAGTGATGATTTTGTGGCGACAGTTTAAGAAAGCAGATATCGAAGGGGGAAAGAAGATTTATGATTTTTATTTTAAAAACCTAGCTGGCATAAATAATTGGGATTTGGTTGACACCTCAGCCCCTGAAATTGTCGGCGGGTATCTTTATCTGACTAAAAATCCAAGAAAGATTCTTTACGATTTAGCGGTTTCAAATAATCTTTGGGAGAGAAGAATTGCGATAATGGCAACTTTTTATTTTATCAGGGAAAGGGATTTTACTGATAGTTTGAAGATCGCCGAAATTTTAGTGCAAGACAAAGAAGATTTAATCCAGAAGGCGGTGGGGTGGATGTTAAGAGAAGTAGGTAATAGGGACCTTAAGGTGGAGGAAAGATTTTTGAAAAAACATTACCAGAAAATGCCCCGCACTATGCTCCGCTATGCCATTGAAAAATTTCCCCAAGGAAAAAGACTTTCTTATTTGAGAGGTAAATTTTAGTGAGATAGATTCGCATATTCATACGATTTATGATAGATGCAGTATTGGAGAGCTTAGGCAGAAAATGTTCGACGAGGCGACAAAGAAGTATTTTAAATAAATGTTGGATTTTTAGTTAACTTCGTTGATCTTTACATAGTTCTTGAAATCATCATCAAAGGTTAAAATGTTTTTAATTCCCAACTGTTTCATGGTTGCCAAATGGAGACAGTCGAAAAAATTTAGCCCCCTTTTTGATTTCTGATCTAGTAATATTTTGTAGCCGGATTGAAAAGTTTCTTTGTCGATATAGGTAATTTCTGTTTTTGTTTTGGTAAAATATTTGAGAAATTTATTTACTTCGCTGGGTCCTTTTAACCTAAAGACTAGATTTATCGTTTCAGAAAGCGAAATATCAGAGGTAATAACTTTATCAGATCTTTGGTTTATGCTCTCTATGACTTTTCTTGCTTGCTGATGAAAGGAGTCATCTTTACAAAAGACAGCGAAGAGGAAGCTGGCATCCAAAAATTGGGTCATTTTAGAGATTCTTCCAAATATCTATCAAAGTTTTTTGCGAGATCTTTTTTACCAAAAGAAATGGCATTATCAGCCAATATAAGCAATCCTCGGCTTTTCTTTTTGGGTTTAGCTTTAGGGATCGGTTTAGAATAAGTTTTCTCTTCCAAAATCATTCTTATATATTCGGACATGCTAATTCCTCTCATTTTAGCGGCAATTTTTAAATCCTCATGAAGTTCTTTTGGAAAATATATTTGAGTTCTTAACATGATGTATATCATACATCGTTATCAGGATCCTGTCAAGTGTTAATAGGCCAGCGGTAATTTTCTTTGATTTTGGATTTAATTCCACAGAACAGCAAAAATATTTTTAACAACAAAACTAAACTTATTTCTTATCGTTGGGTCCAATATTTCCATACTAGCATTACTCGTATTTGAACGATAGTTTAATACAGCAGTGGTATCGATTTCTTTATTCTCTAAATCAATTCCGCCACCCCAAATATCTTTTTGTTTACTTCCTCGCTACAGCAATATTTTTTCTTCGTCAGCATGTAATACACAACCCGCGATGATAATTTCTTTTTTTATATCAACCGTCAATTTTATATAGTTTTCAAATTTATCTTTTAATTTTCTAATTTCTTCCCAAATCAACATTTCCTCTATAATTTTCATTAGTAAGATTATAACATTGGAAGACAGTTTGAGGTGGTAAGACTTCCAATTTAACATGCGGTCGCATTGTCAAATGGAAGTATTATTAATTACCAGAGTTTGAGTGGTGGTATAATTTCCTCATGACTGAGGAAAAGAAGATTTTAAATAAAGAGCAGCTACAAGCGATTGAATATGGGGAGGGACCGCTACTCATTATTGCTGGGGCGGGGACAGGAAAGACGACGGTGGTGACGGAAAGAATAAAATATTTAATTACCCAAGAGCAGATTTCTCCTTCGGAAATTTTGGCTCTCACTTTTACGGAGAAAGCGGCGCGGGAAATGGAAACACGGGTGGATGAAGCTCTGCCTTTAGGCTATGCCAATATGTGGATTTCCACTTTCCATTCTTTTGGCGACCGGATTTTGCGCGATGAGGCGATAAACATCGGTCTGGATCCATGTTATAAATTGATGACTGAAGCGGAATCAGTACAACTTTTTAGAAAAAATTTGTTTAAATTCGATTTGGACTATTTCCGACCGCTAGGAAATCCGACTAAGTTTGTAGATGGAATTTTGCAGCACTTTAGCCGGTTGAAAGACGAAGACGTGGAACCAGATGGATATCTCGGTTGGGTAAAAGATCAAAGATCAAAGATCAAAGATCAAAACCAAAACTTAAAACTAAAAGCTGAGGATAGCGAAGAAATTGCAAAGTATGAAGAATTGGCTGATGCTTATAAACAATATGAAGGAATTAAAACGAAAGAGGGGGTGATGGATTTTAGCGATTTGATTGCTAATGTGGTAAAACTTTTCCGGGAGAGACCAAAAATATTGGCTAATTATAGAAACAAGTTTAAGTATATTTTAGTTGATGAATTTCAAGATACGAATTATAGCCAGTATGTCTTAGTGAAATTACTCGCTCCACCTGAAGAAAAGCCGAATTTAACCGTAGTAGGGGATGACAACCAAAGCATCTATAAATTCCGCGGGGCGGCGATTTCTAATATTATGCAATTTATTAAGGAATATCCAGGTGCCAAAAGTGTGGTACTAAACAAGAATTACCGTTCCACACAAATAATCCTTGACAATGCTTATAAGTTAATTAAAAATAATGACCCCGATACTCTTGAGGCTTCGATGGGAATCAGCAAAAAATTGTTAAAAATGAGAGAGGCTGAAGAAGTGCCAGTGGAGTTTTTAATGGCAGAAAGAATAGAGGAGGAAGCAGAAATGGTCGTTGAAAAAATTCGAAGCACGAAATCTGCTGCAAAGCGCAATGTAATTCGAAACATAACTTGGAAAGATTTTGCTATTTTGGTTCGGGCGAATAATCATTCTGAACCTTTTATCAGAGAACTGGCAAGGAAAGGGATCCCATATCAGTTTTTAGGTCCAGGAATGTTGTTTCGCCAGCCTGAGGTGAAGGATTTGATCGCTTATTTATCAGTTCTCTATAACTTCGAGGACTCAGTAGCAATGTATAGACTACTGTCGATGGATTTTTGGGAAATATCGGGTAGGGAATTGGCAAGCCTCATGAATTATTCTCGGAAAAATAATATTTCTCTATTTGAAACATGCGAGAATTTGGCAGGAATTCGCGACAATTCGCAGAAAATTTGTGAAGATTCGCGACTGGACGGAATCGGCGGAAAAAGCCTCAAAACGATCAAGGCCTTGGTGGCGATGGTTCTTCGCCATCTAGATTTGGTTAAAAAGGAGACCACTGGCCAAATTCTTTACTTTTTTTTGGAAGATTCAGGCATGTTGAAGACTCTTACCGATTATAAAACGGTCAAAGACGAGAGAAAGGTCCAAAATATCGCCAAATTTTTTGAAAAGTTAAAAACTTATGAAGCAGAGCATGAGGATGCTTCGGTTTATGCGGTAGTGGATTTTATTAATTTATCGATGGAACTAGGCGAGTCGCCTCTGGCAACCGATATTGATTGGATGGACAACGATGCAGTTAATATTTTGACGGTTCACTCAGCGAAAGGACTGGAATTCCCAGTAGTGTTTTTAGTGAATTTGGTTGATCGGCGATTTCCAACGACCGAAAGGCGGGAACAAATACCGATTCCAGAAGAACTAATTAAAGAGATTTTGCCGAAGGGTGATTATCATCTTGAAGAGGAAAGACGACTTTTCTATGTTGGGATGACGCGAGCCAAAGACAGACTCTTTCTAACGGCGGCTAATTATTATGGCGAGGGGAAAAGGGAGAAGAAAATTTCGCCGTTTGTGGTAGAGGCCATCGGGAATATCAAAAATCTTCGCGCTTCGCAGCAAAAATCAAATATCAAAAATGAGGAAAATCAATTGTCGATTTTCGATTTTAAACCAGACAGTAAGACTACTGACTACAGTCTACTGACTACGGCAGTTAAACAACCAGTTAATTATTTGTCGTATTCTCAAATCGATACCTTCAACACTTGCCCTTTGCAGTATAAATACCGCTACATTTTGAGAATTCCGACTCCCCCATCAGCGGCTTTATCCTTTGGTGACACAATTCATCAAACAATGAGGGATTTTTATCAGCGGGCGATTGCCGGACAAAATCCAACAAAGGAAGATTTACTAAAAATTTTAGAGGAAAATTGGTCGCAATTGGGTTATCCTTCGAAAGCTCATGAAGAGAAATACAAAAAAGAAGGAGTAAAAATCCTCAGCGGGTTTTTTGATAAAGCTTATGACCCCAAAAATTTACCATTAACCTTAGAGCAAGTATTTGCTGTTAAAGTCAATCCCAATTTTAAAGTGGGGGGGAAAATAGACAGAATAGATAAGGCAGGGTTAGGAATCGAGATTATCGATTACAAAACAGGGAAGTCGGTAACCCAAAAAGATCTTGATAAAGATTTGCAATTAACAGTTTACGCCATGGCTGCTGTTAACGGAACTTTAACTTACATGGGACTTCTGGAAAAAATTCCTAAGCCAGAAGAAGTGAAAGTCTCTTTTTATTTTTTCGATACTCAAGAAAAAATCTCTACCTTCAGAAAAAAAGAGGATTTTGAGGTAGTTAAGCAAGAATTGCTTAAAAAAGCCGAAGAAATCTCAAAAAGTTCCTTCTCTCCAACCCCCGGTAAGCACTGTGATTTTTGTGAGTTTAGATTGCTTTGCGAAGCATGGAGTTAAATTATGTTTCCCTTGTCACATATTTATGTTGCTACTAAAGTTGCTGAAAGAGAAAATGGCTTGCTTATTTTGGGAAGTGTGATTCCGGATTTGGCTTGGTATTCAACACCGCTGCGGGGAGTTTTGCATAATGAGCCAAAAGAATTTTGGAGTTTTATCAAAGAAAAATATCCAGATTTTTTGGATTTGGCTTTGGGGGTAAGATTACATAGTCAGATTGGCAAGGGAGCAGATTATTATAGTGATGACGAGGAAACTGGATTTGCGAAAGTTAATGGTAGGAAAATTTTAAAAGAGGTAGCAGCGGCTTTCGATATAGAAGAAGGGCAGCAAGCCCTAGCTCTCTCTCATAACTTTATTGAGGCGGCGGTTGATTTACATTTAAGGGAGAAATTTCCCTCGATTGTTCGAATGTATCAGGAAGCGATTGATAGTGGAATGGTTGGAAAGGTAGCGGCGATATTATCGGAATATTTCAAGAAAGATGTCTCATTAGTAGAAGATGAATTAAACAAACTATTTGCCTTTTTCGGCCCAGAAAATGTCTCTTCGCGGATAGGAGTGTGTTCCAATGCTGTTGTGCCATATCTTGAAAAAGTTTTAGACAAAAAACTTAATTTTGATCAGATTTTGAATGTACTTGATCAATCGCTTGCTTTAACCAAAGATTCCTTTATGACTTTCTTGGGCGGAACGATAAGACAAATGAGAGTGGGTTTTAAAAACATGGTCTAAGTTTTGTTTTTGAAATTGGAGAAGGGTAGATAATCTCTTTTCCGCCGAAGCCGCTTTTGAAATGGGTAAAGCCGAGCCAGGAGCGGTTTTGCGGGAAGCGATTATCATAAATTCCTTCAAAGTCAAATTTACTAAAGCCTTTCTTTTTGGCCAATTTAATTGCTTTCCAAAGAAGTAGTGTGGGAGCAAGTAGTTTGTTGCCTTCGGGAGTGCTGGCCGCCTGCCAATAGTAGGCGGTTTTGCCGGAAAAAAGAAGAAGCAAGCCGGCAAGGGGCGCGGAGGGACAAGGGGAACAAGAAGGACAGAAGGGATAAGAGATAAGGATTTTGGATTTTTCTGGGCCGAAGGCTTGACAGAGAAGGAAAATTTCATTTTTGGTACCGAGGGGAAGAATTTTTTTCCTTAAGAGGAATTTCTTTTTAAGTTCATAAAACTGTTGCGGATTCCCCTCCTCTATAACAAGATTATTTTTTTCTGCCAGGCGGATATCTCGGCGTTTGTTTTTAGGGAAAGAGCCAAAGATCTGTTGTTCAAAAGGCTTAAGGTCGAGGATGAGAGTTTTGGTAGGAATGAAGGGAGACTTTAGGGGTTTATAACTTTGGGGATATTGGGGAGGTTGGGGAGATTGGGGGCACGATGGTTCGAGGATAATTTGGAAGGCGTGGTGTTTTTTGGCAAGAGCTTCGATTTCAACAAAAGGAATTGGCGGTTTGATTCGTTGAATTTTGATCAAAGAACCGATTAGGGGAAACTTTTTTATAAAGGTACGCCATTTGCCGATTTTCTCTACCTGCCAGCCAAGGTTTTTGATAAATTGGGCATATTCCTGTGATTGACGAATGTCTGACATGTAAGATTATATCTAAGATTAAAGATCAAAATGTAAATATCAAAACCTAGCGTAAAGCTAAAATCTTTACGTTTTAAGTTTGTCTCTGATTTTTGATATTTGAGTTTTGATCTAATATATTAGCTGGCTTTTTAGATGTAGTATGCCCCATCGGATGTTATCAGTGAGCTGGTAGATTTTATATAGGGTGGGGTTAATTACTAAATCATAGCTTCCCACAAACTCTACCAGTTTTGGCGAGAAGCCTTCTTTAAAACGATGGAAGCTGAAATAGGGATGGTTTGGTGGAGGGTTTGGTTCAAGATCGCCCCAAAGGTCAAAGCTTTTACAACCCCGGCTCTTACCGAATTTGATTGCTTCCCACATCAAGAGTGTTGGAGCCATCAGTTCTTTATGCTCGCGGGTCGAAGCGCCATACGGGTAATAGAGAACTTCGTTAAAAACAAAAAGTAAGAAAGCGGCCAAAATTTGTCCCTTATCCCACTTCGCTGAAGCTTCGCGGGATTCCGCTCCACTTTGTGGAGCTCCATAAGTGGCAGCCAAAAGGTGGGAAATGCCTGCTGGCTGAAGGATCTGCCACTGTCGGCGGTGAAATTCTTTATTATGCGCATAAAATCCTTGTCTTCTAGTTGTTTCAAAAAGTAAGTTAAGATATCCCTCAAAAGCTTTATCTGAATTGTCTTCTTTAATAACAATTCCGTGTTTTTCGGCTAAACGAATGTTGTAGCGGGTTTTCGGTTTAAAACTCTTAAAAATTTCTTCTTCGGATCGGGTCAAATCGATAACAGAGGTGTATTTAGTGAAAAGCGGCTTGCCCTTTGTTAATCCTAAAGTTTCGAATTTCGTGCTTCGAACTTCGGATTTTTGCGCATTCGGTTCTATCTTGATAAAAATTGCTTTTTGCTCCTTTCCAATTTCTTTAAGTTTTTCGAGGACCCATTTGTCAGGAAAGGGACTTTTGGGGAGATAACCGACAGTGGAGGGACAAGAAGGACACAGAAGGACAAGGTGGGCAAGAGGGATTTTATGAAAAGTTATTTGGAAGACTTCTTTTAGCTGATTTTTTTGGGTTACTCCAAGACGGATTACCTTGTGGCCCTGGGACTTTCGGAATTCTCCCCATTCCCAAGATTGCAAAGGGTGAGTAGCCAATTTGTTAAACAAATCTTTTTCCTGCTCGGTAATTTGTTTGACTGTCATGTTTAGAAAAATTCTAAATTCTAAGCACGAAATCCAAATATAAGTAAATCGGATTATCAGAGTATCAGTGAAAGTTAATCAGAGATAAAGTGATATCAGTAATAAATACTGTTATTCTGATTTTCTGTTCTCAATTGCTGCTCTACTGATCAACTGATTTACTAACTGATTATTTCGAATTTAGTATTTGATTTTATTTAATCTATGGTATTATATAGTTGATGGCCAGAAAAGTGCAAAAGCACTCGAGGGGAGCAATCTTCCCTGTCGAGAACTTTACTAACTTCTACTTTAAACCCGACCTTTCTCCCTTTTCTCGAGCCTTGATCTTTTTAGAATTGATTCTTTGTTCTTTTTGTGTTTTAGGGGCAGTTTTTCTTCTGATTTTAAAACTCCTGGGCTAGTTCGATTAACTCAGGAGGAATATCCAAAATAAAGCGGGAAATTTCATTGGCCGAGTGTTGGCCAAAATAAAGTCTTCGTCTGGCATAGGTTAAGAAAACTTTTTTCTTTGCTCTGGTAATCCCCACATAGCAAAGCCGGCGCTCTTCTTCGAGTTCGCTGTTATCCAATAAACTGCGCGAATGGGGGAAAAGTCCTTCCTCCAACCCGATAATAAAAACGGTCGGAAATTCCAAGCCTTTGGCGGCATGAAGGGTCATCAAAGTAACGGCCTCTTTTTTGTTCCCGTTGGTGATTGGTTTTTCTGGCAGGTATTCTTGCTCGACCAAAGAAACATTTTCCAAAAAATCACAAAGATTGGGGAACTGGGCGGCAACCGACCCCAATTCCTTGATATTTTCCAGACGGCTAAGGTCTTCCTCGTCTTTGGGATCATAAAGTTCAAGATAGCTAGTGACTTTAAGAACCTGATCAAGAAGGAAAAGGGTATCGAATTTTTTAGGATCCTTAGTGGATTTGGGAAGATCTTTTGTCAGCCAAGCGGAAAACTTTTCCGAACGAATTTTACCTAGTTTTTCGATTCTATTTTGAGAGACACCATCGTTAGGATTGGCAACCAGCCGCAGAAAAGCCAAAACATCTTTAATTTCTTTTCTTTGATAAAACCTGGTTCCCCCAACCAAGATATAAGGAATGCCTGCATACAGAAAAGTTTCTTCTAGAACCCTTGATTGGGCGTTTGTCCGATAAAGTACCGCAAAGTCAGAATATTTACCAGCGGCACTTTTTATTTGATTCACTACGAACTCCGCTTCTTGGGTTTCACTACCGGCTTCAAAAAGATGAATTTTTTCTCCTTCCTCATTTTTGGTCCAAAGTTTTAGGATTGGGTGGGTCGTATTGTGACAAATTACCGAGTAAGCAACATCAAGAATCCTTTGGGTGGAACGATAATTTTGTTCAAGATTAATAATCGTCAAATCGGGGAAATCATTTTTTAAGTTGACTAAGTTACGAAAGTTTGCTCCGCGCCATGAGTAAATTGACTGGGACGCGTCACCAACGACAGTTAAGTTCCGATAGCGGGAGGCAAGAAGCTTGGTCAGAACATACTGAGCGTGGTTGGTGTCTTGATATTCATCGACTAGGATGTAGTGGTATTTGTTTTGATATTTGCCTAGAACTTCTGGAAATTTTTTGAGAAGATCGACTACCTTGAAAATGAGATCGTCAAAATCAAGAGCGGAAGACCTTCTCAAGAGCTTTTGATACTCAAGATAGACTTGAGCGACATTTTTTTGCCAATTTCCTTGGGCATATTGAGGATATTCCAACTCAGAAATCAGTTCGTTTTTAGCCTGAGAAATAGGGGCTAAGACCGAGGTGGGTTTGTATTCTTTGGAAGAAAAATCTAATTTTTTGAGCACTTCTTTAATGGCCTCAATTTGATCAGCTTCATCATAAATGACGTAGTTTGGAGGAATTCCTAAAAGATGTCCTTCAATCCGTAAGATTTTGGCACAAAAAGAGTGGAAGGTACCGGCGAATGGGAGGTGATGGAGATATTGAGATCCGCCAGCTGGCGGATTAGGTGCACTTTTTTTATGATCGCTTAATATCCTAGTATCTTTTGCCCTTAGTATCTTGGCTATTCGTTCTTTCATCTCACCAGCCGCCTTATTAGTAAATGTTAAAAGAAGGATGTTCTCAGCTAAAACTTTTTTTTCTTTAATAAGATAGGCAGCACGGTAAGTTAGGGCTCGAGTTTTGCCGGATCCAGCCCCGGCCAAAATTAGGAGTGGTCCGCCTGCAAAGGTGACCGCTTCTTGTTGGGGGGGATTTAAGTTTGATAAAATATCAGTCATGGCCAAGAAAATCTTTTGGACAATCCTGATTTTACTATTTTTATCCGTTTCTGTGTTAGGGGTTTTCGTGAAGTTAAGCTTTTTTGGCGGCTTAAAAAATCATGATGGTAGAACCAATTTTTTGGTATTAGGGATTAGGGGGTTTGAGTCCACTGACGGAGATTTAACCGATACGATTATTTTTCTCTCGTTGGATAAAAAGAGCACTAAGGCGGTTTTGTTGTCAATTCCCCGCGATCTTTGGGTTGAAAGCCTCCAGGCGAAAGTGAACACTGCCTATCATTACGGCGGCTTTGACTTGGCCAAGAAAACCATTTCTGAGATCTTAGGCCAGCCGGTTGATTATATGCTGGTGGTTAACTTTGAGAGTTTCGGGAAAATGATTGATGTTTTAGGTGGAGTAACTGTTGATGTGCAGCGAGCCTTTGATGATTATCGTTACCCGATTGCCGGGAAGGAGAATGATTTGTGCGATGGCGATAAAGAACTAAAATGCCGCTATGAACATATCCATTTTGACGTTGGACCACAGCAAATGGATGGGACGACCGCTTTAAAATATATCCGTAGCCGCAATGCCGAGGGCGAAGAAGGAACTGATTTTAGCCGCAGTGCCCGACAACAACAGTTATTGCTGGGTTTAAAGCAAAAAATTTTGACGCCTGAGGTTTATTTGAATTTTCCTAAGATGTATCAATTATTTGAAGTTTTTCAAGAGTATCTCACCGTTGATATTAATCGCTGGGAGTATGGTAATTTAGCCTTGCTTTTGAAGCAAATCGCTTGGAATCAGGTTAAAGTAGCCGCTCTTGACGGCGACCTTTTAGCTAATCCCCAAAACCATTCCTCTAAACAGTGGGTTTTGCTACCCAAAACAGGAAATTGGGCAGAAATCCAGAAGTATGTCCAAGGATTGCTAGATTAATTCATAGATAGAAGTTGTGCCTGACTGAAAAACTTTCTTGCTAATTTTTTGAAATTTTTCTTCATTCAAATTTGGATATTTTTCTCTTTCCATTCCACCGACAATTACATATTTTACTTTATATTTGTCCAGCAGTTGTTTTGCTTCAGCGGAGTTTTTGGTTTCATAGATTGTTTGTACTTCCCCTGATCTTTTCCCCGGTTCATCAAAAGATCCTCGCCAGAGCCATTCATGGACCAACCAACCCTCAATGGTCGGCAACCCTGTCGCCATAGAAATCCGCTCATAATCAGTATAACTATCTCCGACCGCTTCCAGAACTACCGGCTGATCGGAAATATTTTGATTGAGCCACAAAACCGACTCGAAGTCATCTGGATAAAGTCTCCTTAAGAACTGCAAACCATAAAGTCCTTTATAACCCTTTTTGTTTAGTTGACCATAGTACCCTGGAATCGAATAAAGAGGATAAACCAGCAAGGCAAGAAGCAATACGCAATATGTGGTACGCAATACAAAGGAGACGAAATTCTTTTTAATTGAGGAAAGAACGCGGACAAAAATATAACCCATACAGACAGAAAACATCATAAAAGATTGGTAGGTCAGTTTGAACATCGTGTTGGCACGGTGATGGGAAGAGATATAAATATCTTTAACATAGATAAATTCCGGGATGATGATAAGGATAGTAGAAACTAATAATAGAATTAGGGTAAAGGTGTCGGTTAGGGTAAGGCGGCTAGTTAGGGTGAGGTTGTTGGTAGAAGGTTTTTTTAATTCCACTTCAACCCCGATTAATTTTGAGAACCATTTTACCAAATATTCTTTTCTTAAAAGATGTTTTGGTTTAAGATGGTGACCGAAAAGAAAAACCAAAAGAGTTAAACCAAAAAACCAAGGTACCCCCCAGAGAATCAAGAGTTGATAGAACAAAGAGTGAGCATGAACGGGTGCTACTCCTTTGAAAAGAGTTTCAAAATGGAATTGGTAAGGCAGAATGAGGATTACGGAGGGAATTACTACTAAACACCCAAGAGCAAAACAAACAACTAAAGTCTTCCAGGTAGCTTTGTGTAGGGGATAAAAGGTAAAAAGGAAAACAGACCCCAAGACCAATGAGTAAATAGGGAAATCCCATTGGTTGGTCATGTACATAATCGCTAATATCAGAGACATTGGCGAGCTGATAGCTAAAAGCTCAAAGCTAATAGCTGATTTTTGTTTTTCCTTTAAGAATAAAAAAAGCTCGAGTGACAAGGCGAGGAAGAGAAAGACAAAAGGAATATCTGAGACATGGCCATGGAGGTCAGAGACGATGAAGGAATAGGAAGGAAATTCATGGATGGTTTTATCATCCACATCAGGGCAGACCCCGATATAACGGGTCGCATTTGGGTACCAGTAGCTAAAAGAGCCGTCACAGTAGGGTTTTTTTAATATTTTCATTTTGAAATTGTAGTAAGCCGGGTGGAGGTTGGCGCCAACGGAGATAAGAGCAGCGGACAAAAGTCCGCTGACAATGATCAATTTCCAATGACCAAGTTCCAAATAATTTTTTAATTTTAAATTTTCAAACTTTTGTTTCAAAAAGAAATAAATGAGATTACCAGTGAGCGAGAACGTTAAGGAGAAGCAGAAGGCGAATAAGGTAGCTAACATTAAATTATAAGTAATGGCAGGGTCGATGCCCGAAAGTTTAGTAAAGAAAGCGGTTATATAATGGCCAAAATAATAGTAATTGATGTATTTTCCCGCAAACCACATATCAGCGGGTGGAAAATATTTTGTTCGAAGAATGGAGTTAACAAAACCAAAATCCATGAATTTTTCCAAACCTTGAATGTCTGGTTGGAAGCCGCGAATGTAAGACCAGAGGGTAAGGGTGGCGAAGAACATCACTTCTTCGAGAACGAAAGTAATTAGTAATTGGCTCGCCTCGCGGCGAAGCGGGTGATTAGCAATTAGGGATTTTTTGGAAGATTGGGGGTGTTTGGGGGATTTACGGAACGGCAAGAGATTTATTATTAGGCCAATTATTAAGACTAGCCAAATGGTTTCTTTGTAGAAAGGAAGAATTTTTAGGGAGGCCAACAGCCAGACGAGATAAGAGGAAACAGCAATGCCAATAACTTTTGAAAATAAATATCCTTGGTCAAAAAAATTAGAGAAGATTTTTCTGGTTAAAGGAAGGGAAATTAAACCAATACCAAAGAAAACAAGCCACCAAGTAAAGATATAACCAAAGTCGGAAAACATATCCGTATTTTAGAAAGAGATTGAGAATTATGCAAGGGACTGATATGATTTAGATCAAATCTCAAAACTCAGATATCAAAACCTAACTCAAAACTAAAAGACGTCATTTTTAATAATAAAATGTTTGAATTTTTGTTTTTGAGTTTTTATCTTGGTTTTGATCTTTGGTCTTTGCTTTTTGCATTAAATTAATATGTCTAAAAGGATTAGAGTAGCCTTTGATCTTGACGGAGTAATCATCGACAAACCGCCCCTGATACCTAAAAAATTGATCGAGATCCTTTTCCGTGGTTTTGAAAAAGATGGCTTGCATTACCGATTCCCGAAATCT
>Ga0172363_10002888_pt1 | contig 13887 bp, 15 predicted proteins | sample LakKivs2_kivu2a2_FD_114541 | JGI IMG/M metagenome (GOLD analysis project Ga0172363, IMG submission 114541) | Sediment microbial communities from Lake Kivu, Rwanda - Sediment s2_kivu2a2 | ecosystem: Environmental > Aquatic > Freshwater > Lake > Sediment | place: Rwanda: Western Province, Lake... | reverse complement strand
TTAATCTTAACTGTCCCTTATGTCTGGACTTATCGAGTAATTTTATCAGAATCTTTGTAGCATCCATACCGTCTATACTAACTTCTGTCTTGAATGCTCCATCTAAGTAATTTCCGCCCCTAAACACCACGCCTACAACAGGTACTTTACCCTTTGTTCTCGGGATAAAAGGAGCATCATCAAACCCAACAATTCTGATCTCTCTTTTTACAGATCGCATAATACCATCTATAGATTGGAAAACAAAAGGCTTAAATCGTTTATGTTTTATCGTTTTACTGATTAACATGTCAGTTAGAGCTGATAGAGCAAGAAGATTGATGAGAGTTAAATTGGCAAATCAACCTCATGTCATCAATCACATAGAAATGGTTACTAAAAAGGCTCTTGAGATTGGAAGAAAATTAAAAGAAAATGGGTTTGATGTAGATTTAGAACTTCTTGAAATAGGTGGTTATTTGCATGACATTGGTAGGAGTGTTACCCATGGTGTGAGTCATGCTGTTGAAAGTGCTAGAATAATTAAAGGATTGGGGTTTTCTGATTCTGTCATAAAATTGGTTGAAAGACATGTTGGAGCAGGAATAACAGCTGAAGAAGCTGAAAAACTAGGGTTACCAAAAAAGGATTACATTCCAGAAACCATCGAAGAAAAGATTCTTTCTTATGCTGATAAATTTTTGGAAAGTGAACTACACTTTAGGACCGTCAACGGTGAACAAATAGTAGAGAGAAGAGACGTTGAATATGATTCAATCGAAGCAACTTTGAACAGGTTTAGAAAAAAATTTGGTCCAAAGAGTCCAGTTGTTTTAAGGTTGGAAAATTTCAGGAATGAAATGGAGAATCTTCTAAAGTAAATGGGTTATTTTTGTTTTACTTTTTTAGGAATTTCATAAGCTTTGTGCCCGCAATATCCACAAGTAGGCTCTAAATTTGGGTTTGGAGCACCACAATGTTGACATTCAGTTTTTATATAATCTAATTTATCGGCATCTTTTGCCGAACCTAGAGTCCTAGCGGCTTCTAACTCTTTAGTTCTTTTTTCTATATGTTCGACTATACGTGTGGGTAATTCTCTTATTCTTTTGTTTAACTCAGCAAATTTTTTTGCGGCTGATTCATCCTCATCTTCTTTAATTTTTCTTGCAATGTTAACTAGATTTGATTCTTCATGATTCTCTTTACATTTTCCAGAATAGTAGCCAAAGCCCCCCCAACTTTCTCCTGTATAATCAACAATTAATCGACCTGTTGGCACTTTTTCTTCGATTATTTTCTTTTTTTCAGGGCCAAACAAAAGTTTTGCTAAGCCAGTTCTTTGAGTAATTTCCTCTCTTTTTTCGGTTCTCGTTTCTGGAGCCACATAAATATGATGTCCAGCGATTTTTATTTCATATCCTTCAGTTGGCCACGATCTGTGACCCATTTCTGTTTCATACTCATCCATGTCGATGTATATTTCACCCACAGACTCATACACTTTTTTTATAATTTCTTCAGATTCTTGCGCCATTCTTTCTAAATCGTCCATCAAGTTTCTTTTTAAAGCATCGTACTCATGCCTTTTTTTACTTATTTTTTCCTTCAAACCTTCTATTTGTGCCATATCCTCACTACAGATAATTTTTAGTTTTCTTTATATATTATGTTTTTATTTTGTACATTAAACCAATATCTGACTTAACATCTTCGTATAATTTCATTATTACATTGGTAAAGCCAGATTTCTCTATACTTTCATTGTATTTCATATATCTGAGTTCCTTACACGCATTCAACAAACTGTATCTTGATGATTGAAAAGAGTAAGAACTACGGTCTTTATCACCACTTTGATCATATGATTTATGTTGTTCGTATTTAGTAGCGGCATCATCGAGGTTTGACGCAACTTCTTTCAATCTTTCGATTAGTTCTTCTTCATTTTCATCAATAGCTTGTTCCTCTTTTCTTGTTGTCAAATTTTCGATTAGCTTTTCCACTTCTGTTCTTAATGTTTTCCATTTTTTAGGAAGATTCAATTTTTCTTGTGATACAGGTCTTAATATCGCACTAATTATAACAATTTCAAGAAGAATAAAAATGATTAAAACGTTTCTTTCATCGTTCGAAACCTTAGCGGCATAGCCTGAACTAGTAAAAGAATGCTTGAAAAAAATCGAGACAGGTAAAAAAAATAAGATGAGACCAACTACAAAAAGGAACTTAAAAAATCGATCTTTCATTTTATTAATTATGTAGAATGCGTATAAAATTACTTACTCTTTCTTATAATTTCGTCTATTTCTTCAGTCTTTGTCTCGTATATTTGGGAAAGGCTCACGATTTCGTCTACTAAAGCTTCCATCCTATCTACTAAATCCTTTGCTAACTCATACAAAGAAAATATTTTAACCCAAGAAATTTTTTTGAATTTATCATGTTCAAAAGCTTTAAAATAGCTAACTATTTGGTTCACATAAATCGGATACTTTCTTTCCAATAAGCCCCTCTTTACGAAATTTTCTTTAAGAGCGAATGCTACTTCTTTAGGTTTAGGAATTTTTTCGCCTATCAAAGCCAATGATGCTTGACTTGCGTTTATTACTGAACTAAATATTTCATTCAAAACTTCAGATGCATAATGATATTCTACATATTCTAATTGGTGGATAATAACTTTGGTTAACACATACGCAAACTCTTCTGTACCAGGGAATTTTCCCTTGTTTAAAAGTTTCTTTACAGAGGAAAAAAGACCAGTAGGGTCATAAATACATATACCTATTCTAATTTGAAACATGAACATTGGAGAATATTTTTTTATCGAACTCCAAAAATACTCAAAATCGTAAATGTTAAGACTTATCTTTATATGTTCTTTTTTACTTATTTTATCGATAATTCTGTCAAGTTCAGCTCCAAACTCTTTTGAAACTCTGTTGACGTCGTCTACCAATAAATATAGGTTGTACTCATTTTCATCTTTTATCGGAGGCAAAACCCAAATTATTTTAATTAAATCAGGATACTTACGTGTTAAATCAGATGTTAAGCCATCGAAACTTTTTTTTACATCTTTTTCTTCGATTTTTAACACCCCTTAAACACTTTTTTAAAATTTATAGTGTACAGCAGGTAAGAATAAAGATAACTCGTATACAATTTCTTTAAAAATTCTTTCTTTCTCCTCCTTTCTTTCATCTCATGTATTTTTGCTAGGAGGTTTAGATGATACTCTGGTGCCAAGCCTTTTTTAACTAATTTTCTATCGAAAAATTCAAGAGTTTGTTTATCAGTTTTACTTTTAAGAATTTTTTTGCATAAGCCAAAAGTAGCATCATATATCTTGTTAATCATTATTTCCTTTCTTTCTAAATCCAATTTAATGAACAACTTATTCATGTTTTTTAGAAAACTTTTAGTTCTTTCTATGTAATTTGATAAAGTCTTTATATCGATAGTTGTAATTTTCCCTCTTTTAACCTTCTTCTGAATTTCGTTCAATTCTTTCAGGAATTCAATGTCTTGATGTCTGATCAATTTTTCATTCCTGAAATTTTCTCTCAATACTTCATCGATTGTAGAGATACTCGGAGGAACTAAGTCTATTTGAGAAAGAACCATTTTAGAACTATTAACTAAAACGTTAAAAAGATTTGTAGTGATGTTTTCAACAATAATCTTTCTGGCATTGAACAACGAATATTCAGCACGGCTCAGCAATACTTCTGTTCCAGATATTTTATCTGGTTCTCTTTCTATCAATTTTCTAACGGTTTCAAGAAAATTAGATGGATCGTAAATTGAAACTGCATCCTTTAAAGAAGTTATTATCCAAGGCTCTCCAGAAACCAATACATCCAAAAAATCTGTAGAAGTTAAAGGTCTTTGTGGATGAATATTGAGCGATTTAAATTCTTCCCCCAATTCATAAGCAAATTGTCTTATCTCCAGTATGGTGTTAAGTTCTATGTCCATTACGGCATCATCAAGAATTATCATGAGGTCGATATCAGAAGTTGCTTTACTTTCACCTCGAACTACAGAACCATATATCCACATTGCCTTGATTATTTTTCCATAACGAGCCAGAATTTCTTTGAAGTAAGACCCAAAAATCCTATCTGGTTCCATTTCCATAATTTAATATTGTTTTTTTAATTAAAGAAGTGCTTTCTTAGAAATGCATAAAAAGACTAATGCTTTAAATTCTTAATCTAAATATCTATTATTTCGGTGGATATTTATGGTAAGAAAAACTTTTCCAGAGGCAATGCAAAGAATATATCATAGAGTATTCGTTTGTAGAAAATGTAAGAGTAAGATTAGAGCAGACTATGCTAAAGTCAGGGATGGGAAAGTTAAATGCAGGAAATGTGGTTCTAAGGTCTTAAGGCCAAAAAGGAAAGAAAAGAAAGTCTAAGGATGATGTCATGGAGAGTAGGCTCATCAAAAAATGGATGAAAGATGGATTAAGACCGTCTACAGATTTTGAGTTCTTTACCAGAAGGGATAACTTAATCATCGGAAAAAAATTAGATCAGCCTGCAGAAGTAGAATATGTTTGTCCATTCTGTAATTTTTACGAGATAAAGACAGTCGAAATGGAAAAAGGAAAGAAGAAGTTCAAGAGACCTAAGTTTACTTGTTCAAAGTGTGGAAAAATAATATTAGTTCCTGATTTGAGAAAGCAATAATCTTTATATTTTCTCAACATATTCTTTAACGATGAGAGTTCCTGTTTGTGCAATCTGTAAGGGTGGAAAATTACTCTGTGGAAAAAAGTTTTGCCCGATTGTCCAGAGGTTAAGTTTTTGGAAATCTACGATTGAAAAAGTAGACGACTCTTTTTCTGGGACTACACCACCTGCCGTTTTTGTTGGACGCTACAATTATCCTCGTGTGAACGTTGGCATCTTATCACCGCCTGTAGAAGTAGAGGATGCTGAAAGACTAGATTTTCCTGAATTCTGGTATGAACAAAAATCAACGATAAGGCAGATACTGGATTACAGATCAGAGATGATTCATTCGAGAACTTTGTATAATGTAAAAAGACCTAAAGGCAATTTGTTAGAAGTAATGCAAGACCTGACTGTGTCAAAAAAACCAGCAGACGTAGAAATACAGTTGAAATCCAAACCAAAATTTCAGTTTTCTGTCAGTAGTTTCAGACCACCGATTGGAAACCCTGCTCAAATCAAAGATGCAAAGATAACAGAAAATGTGAGAGTTCTTAAGAAAGTAGAAAAGACAGTATCGAACAATGACTTGAAAGCGATTAACGCAGTTGTCAACTTATACAAATACGGTATTCCAGTTTCGAAGATAGAGAAGATTTTTTCTGTTGGTTTGCTCGGCTTACCATTCCAAAGAAAATTAGTACCGACTAGATGGAGTATAACTGGGGTGGATGACATCATTGGAAAAAACTTAGGACAAAAAATTAAGACCTACCCAGAGTTATCAGAAGTACAAGTTTTCTACAACGAATACATCGGAAATCATTATGAGATAATTTTTATCCCAAGACATTACGAGTATGAACTCATTGAAATAAAACATCCGAAGAGTGTTTGGAATCCTTACGGAAAGTCCTCAGTCATTTACGCCGATTATGAATCTTATTGGGGAAGAAAGGTCTACGCTTCAGAAACTGGAGGGGCTTTCTATTCAGGGAGATTAGCCATCTTAGAATATTTAGAAAAAATTAGGAGACAAGCATCCGTTCTTATCATTCGTGAAGTTGTACCTGAGTATTATGTTCCATTGGGTATATGGCAGATGAGAGAAACTATCAGAGGGGCATTAAAAAGAAAGCCCTTTAAATTCGATGATTTAGATAAAGCTCTAAAACATGTTTCAAGCAGAGTAATTACACCTATGGAACAAATTCTAACGAAGAGCACATTATTCCAAAATATTAAAAAACAAAAGAAAATAAAAGAATACTTTTAATCAACTCTTTTTATTTCCCCTTTCCTCGGAACGTTGAGTTGCAGTTCTCCCCTGAACTCTGTCACATAACCGTTCTTTATCTCTACCGTATCTCCTTCTCCTACCTCATCTATCTGTTTTCCCCATAGAGTCAACGGTATACGACCTGTATCATCTTCGATCGTCGCAGTAGCAACTCTAGTTTGATAACCGATCTTAGTTCTCACGTTTCTAGGTTCGGAAACACTCACGACTTTTGCAGTCAAATTAATTTCGTTTGTTCCAAGCTTCAACTCATTAATCTTCAACTTCCTCTCCCTCTACTTCTTCTGGTTCCTCCATTTCTTCAGGTTTTTCTTCAACTTCCTCTGTTTCTTCTTTAACTTCTGCTTCTCCAATTTTTTCTCCTATCGCAAACCTTCTGGCAACTTGTGTTATCTTTATCTTGCACTTATCTCCTTTTTTCGCGTTTGCAACAAAGACAACAAAATTCTTAACTCTTGCTATTCCGTCTCCTTTAGAACCAGTCTCTTTTATCTCAACATCGTATGTTTCTCCAACTTTTACTGGTTTTTCAAACCTTTCAAAACCTTGGTCCCTGAACCTTGGTCTTGAAAACCGTCTTTCCATAAAACAACCTCCTAATAGTCATAATCAATATAACCTCAAGGATTAGTCAAACCTTAAACATTACCTCCATTTCCAATGAAAATGTTATTCAAAATCAAATTTAAATAATTTTCTCACCCTACGTATCCAAGTTCTTTTTCCTCAGTCTTCCTTTCTGTCACGACTTTTTTCTTAAACCTTTCATCGAATTCTTTGTAAAAATCAACGATTCTTTTACTCAGGCTAGGTCTAACTTCTTTCAAAGCTTTGTCAAAGTGTTTCATCGTTACTTCTTTCGCTTTTTTATTTTCTCTCAATGCATATATGGCCGCTTCTCTACATAAATTCTCTAAATCCGCTCCAGAGAAGTCTTCGGTCATTTTAGTAATTTTCTTCAAATCCACACCTTTTAAAGGCATGTTCTTTGTCTTTATTTCAAGAATCTTCGATCTGGCTTCCTCATCCGGTTCTATTACTAGTATTTGTCTGTCAAACCTTCCTGGTCTAAGTAGGGCAGCGTCGAGCATATCAGGTCTGTTGGTCGCAGCTATGACAACAACATCATGCAAGTCCTCTAACCCAGATAATTCAGTTAGCATCTGAGAAACGATTTTTTCTGTCACATGCTCTCCAAAACCTAAACCTCTTCTTGGCACCATCGCATCTATCTCATCGAAGAATATTATTGATGGAGCAACTTGTTTAGCCCTTCTGAACAACTCTCTGACTCTTTTCTCACTCTCACCCACCCATTTACTGAACAACTCAGGTCCCTTTACTGCTATAAAATTTGCATTAGATTCAGTTGCCACAGCTCTTGCTAATAAAGTCTTTCCACAGCCAGGAGGACCGTATAATAGAACTCCCCTTGGTGGAGTAATTCCCATTCTTTTGAAGGCATCAGGCATAGTCAAAGGCCACTCGATAGATTCTTTCAAATCTTCTTTTACTCTTTCCAGACCACCAATATCGTTCCAATGTACATTTGGAGTTTCAATAAGAACTTCTCTCATGGCAGATGGTTCAACTATCCTTAAAGCATAATCAAAATCTCCTTTATTCACAGAAAGTTTTTCTAACATTTCAGTCGGGACTTTTTCCTCTTCCTTCCATTTTATTTTTGGTAAGAGTCTTCTCAACGCACGCATCGCAGCTTCTTTAGTTAAAGCAGTGATATCAGCCCCTGTGTAACCATATGTTATATCTGCCAAATTATCCAAACTCACATCTTTTGCAAGCGGCATGTGTCTAGTGTGTATTTCAAGAATCTCTTTCCTACCCTTTCTATCAGGAATGCCTATTTCTATTTCTCTGTCAAACCTTCCTGGCCTTCTCAAAGCAGGGTCTAAAATATTCGGAACGTTTGTCGCAGCAATAACTATGACTTTTCCTCTGGCTTTTAGACCATCCATTAACGTTAACAATTGGGAAACAACTCTTCTCTCAACTTCTCCATGTACTTCTTCTCTTTTCGGTGCTATAGAATCGATTTCATCAATGAATATAATAGCCGGTGCGTTCTTCTCTGCTTCTTCAAATATTTTTCTCACATTCTCTTCTGATTGGCCGTACCATTTACTCATGACTTCCGGTCCGGCAATCGAATAGAAGTTTGCTCCAGATTCATTAGCAACAGCTTTTGCTAGCAGAGTCTTACCGCATCCAGGAGGACCGAACAAAAGAACTCCCTTTGGTGGCTCTATCCCAAGCCTAGTAAAGAGCTCAGGGTGTCTTAGAGGAAGTTCTATCATCTCTCTAACCTTTTGAATTTCCTCATGCATCCCACCAATATCCTCATAAGTAACAGACGGCACAGCTCTCTGTTCGAGTTCAAAACCTTTCGGTAATTGTCTCAGTATTTCGAGTCGAGTCATGTCAGTTATTCTAACAATCCCACCAGGATCAGTGCTAGTCACGACAAATCTTGTTTCACCAGTCGGAGTGAAGAAAAAGTCTTCGAAATCAAAACCAAAGAAATCTTGGAATATGCTTGGAGCTCTATCATCCCTTCCTTTAACGACAGGAGATGGAACGATGATATCCCCCTTATTAACAGGACGATAATAAATGTTTTGTTTTAAAAGGTTAGGGCTTATTTGAACTATGAGACCTTCTTGAGCAGGGGCTAGGGTAACTTTTTTTGCTTCCTTAACATCGGCCTTTCTTATCTTCACGGTATCGCCGACACCAGCATCAACATTCCTTCTTACCAACCCATCCATTCTTGCAACATTCAAACCAGCGTCAGCAGGATAAGACCTTACTGCTATTGCTCCAGTCTTTCTTGATCCTTCCAATTCGATTACATCACCTTCTCTTATACCAAGGTCTTGCATAGTACCAGAATCAATCCTTGCTATTCCTCTACCAAATTCTTCTCTTTGTGTCAATTCTCCAATCTTCAATTCAACCTCTTCTTTCTTACTCATCAAAACACCTTCTCAACATTTTTTCCCTTTCTTTATCTAGTAAGACATCGAACATGTTCCATTTAATTTTACCCTCCCATTCTTCTAAAAATTTTCTCATTATTTCCATGTGTCTTTTCATTATGATGAACATTGATCTATCCACTCTAATGTTTGGTATCTCGTCTAGCAAACCATCCCTTCTGTAGGTATATCTTTTTTCCTCTTTCTTAACTATCTGTTTCCAACCGTATAACTCTTTGTAAAATTTATTCCTCTCTGAGTTGCTGTTAAATCTACTAGTTTTTACTGTGAATGTTATTAACACTGCTTTCCTTTTTTCGATCATGCTCATCATTTAGTGTTTATTTAAACTAAACTATACTCAAGAAAGTTTATAAAATTATCGGTTTAAGACAATTTAATTCTAAACTGGTTTCCATCTACTCTTAAGCTTCTCTTTTATTTTAGGCATACTAGTATATTCCATATCATGCTCAGGTAATCTATGCGGTTGGAATGGTCCATGCATTCTCATGTAATCTGCCATCTCATTAGCCTTTTGTCTGGCCAAATCAAAGGACACATCCTTGAATAAATCAACTGGTCCAATTAATTTACCGTTCCTAAGAATAAAACCTAAAGCTACAACTCTCGGGGGTCCATCAAATCTTGTTGGCATTGCATCCTCCACACCAACTGGCATGAAAGGACCTGTATGACTCCCTCTATTCCATCCTTCTACTAAGAATGGGGTTGCATAAGGTTCAACTAATTCTCCTACATCTGGTAAACCATGCTGTGACCTAGTTATTGCTACAGGATCATCTTTTCCAACGTACTTTCCAGCAATCAGATTAAGTCTACTTGTGCTAGTAGAAGCAGCAATCAAATTATCCGAATTCCTAAAAATATGTTTTATAACATACCTCCCTGGTGTACCTATGAATGTGAGCAAGTCGTAAATATCTTCAGGGCACTTAAAGTTTATTTTTTTGTTCTCCACGACATCATGAACTTCAAAAGTAAAACCCTCATTCATATTTGGGTCAATCATTAAACCTGGGTTAGTGAAAGGATCGGCGAAGCTTTTAAATAGAGGATAGTTCCATGCTCCAGGTTCTGTTTTATCTGCAGCGAATAGAACTAACGGTTCACTCGTTCTCTCCTCAAAACTCATTTCTGCTACTCCAGGGCCCATACCCTTAACATTACCAGAGAAAGTATCTTTCAACATATCTTGTCCAGCACCGTATAACTTTAATTCCTTAGCTTTATTCGTGCAGGCTTTGAAGATATTCCAAGCCAACTCATGAATTTTAGGATTCTCGACAGGTTTCTCATGCGTCATTACCAGTTCTAGATCATCCCCACAGTTAAAAACGAAATAATCGATTATGTCTTTCCTACTCTTTGCCATTTCCAACTGCTCTTTAGCAAGTTTTATCAATTCAGGATGAACCAAGTTATGACCAACATAACTACCGATATCGGCTTTTATCATACTCAATGTTATCTTCATACAAATCACGTAGTTGTAAATTGAGTCTTCAAAATATTAATTTTTATCTTTCTCAGTCCATATTACACTTATATGGTTTTGAAAGACACCTATTCTGTTACAAGCATTATATCTATTATATATAACGAAAGCTTTTGATTAGGTTATGATTTGATGAAAAAGGTAATTTTGATAATAAGAGATGGATGGGGGTACAGTGAAGAGGCAAAAGGTAACGCTATAAAAATTGCTAAAACCCCTAATGACGATTTTTATACAAAAAACTACCCAACAACAATATTGAAAGTGACTGGGAATGATGTTGGAAATCCTAACGGTGTTCAGGGTGGTTCTGAAGTTGGACATCTAACTATAGGAGCTGGAAGAATAGTATGGCAACCCTATGAATTGATAAATAGGTCTATAAAAGACGGTTCCTTTTTTAAGAATGGTGTTTTACTAAAGGCGATTGATGATTGTAAAAAAAATAATTCCAGCCTACATATCTCTGGGTTATTCTCAGATCAGGGAGTACATGCTGATGTTAGGCATATGTTTTCTTTATTAGAACTAGCTAAGATGAATAATTTTTACAGAGTCTATATTCATTTGTGTCTAGATGGAAGAGATATGCCTGAAAGATCGGCTATCAGACTTCTTGATCAATTAGAGAAAAAGATAAAAAAAATAGGAGTCGGGAAAATTGCTGATGTAGTCGGAAGATATTATGGTATGGATAGGGATAAGAACTGGGACAGAACAAAAAAATTCTATTATTTATTAATTGAAGGAAAAGGCTTCAAAGCAAAGAATGCAAAGAATGGAATAGAAAAAGCATACGAAAGAGGAGATAAGACAGATTATTACGTACAACCAACAGTCATCATAAATCACGGTAGACCCATAGCATTGGTCAAAGATAGTGATTCATTTGTATGGACAAACTTTAGGAGTGACAGATCAAAACAGATAACCGCTATGATAAATAACCTTGATTATTGTACTGAAAAACCTGAGAAAAAAGTCAAAGTAAATTATGTTTGTTTTTGCTCGTACAATGAGAAATGGGATTTACCTGTTGCATTTCCTCAACAAAAGGTGAATAATAATCTTGGAAATGTCATCGCAGCAAATAACTTAAAGCAGTTAAGGATTGCTGAAACTGAGAAATACCCTCATGTGACTTTCTTTTTTAACAGTCAAATAGAAGAGCCAAATAAAGGAGAAGATAGAATATTGATCCCTTCACCGAAAGTGCCTTCCTATGATTTAAAACCAGAAATGTCAGCTTATCAAATCACAGAGAAATTATTATCAGAGATCGGGAAATATGATTTCATAGTTTTAAACTATGCCAATCCTGACTTAGTAGGACATTCAGGAGTATTCGAAGCAGTAGTAAAAGCATGTGAAATTGTTGATGAATGCGTCGGAAAAGTTATAGAGAAAAGTTTAGAGAAAGATTATTTGGTACTGCTCATGGCAGACCATGGGAATGCCGAACATATGATCAATGATGATGGTTCGGTTGATCCTTCACATGGACTGAACCCAGTAAGATTAACGTTGATATCTAAAGATGAGAAATTAAAAAATTGTAGACTTAAACAGAATAAAGGATTAAAAGATGTTGCCCCAACCATACTTGAACTCATGAAAATTTCGAAACCAATGGAAATGAACGGAGAAAGTTTAATCTATTTTTAGGATAATGAAATGATAGAATGACAGAAATAAAAAAAATCAAAGCAAGAGAAATCCTAGATTCAAGAGGAAATCCTACTGTTGAAGTTGATGTGTTCACAAACAAGGGTTTATCCCGAGCATCAGTTCCTTCTGGAGCAAGCACTGGCTCAAATGAAGCTATGGAATTGAGGGATAATGATAGACGTTTTTTAGGTAAAGGAGTGTTGAAAGCTGTCAATAATGTCAATAATATTATTGCAAAAAAGTTGATAGGTCATGACTGCACAAAACAGAGAGAGATTGATGACTTGATGATAGAATTAGACGGAACTGAGAACAAATCTAACTTAGGTACAAATGCTATCGTTGGAGTTAGCATGGCAGTTTGTAAAGCTGGAGCACTTGAAATTGGTTTATCACTCTACAACTATATCAGTAAAATCGTTAAGTCTGAAGCCATAACTTTACCAATACCTCAAACGAATGTCATCAATGGAGGAAAACACGCTGGTATCGACAATGATTTTCAAGAACACATGATTATGCCGATTAAATCTGATTCATTTAAAGAAGCGTTAAGAATGTGTTCTGAAACTTATCATACCTTGAAAAAACTTTTGAAAGAAAAGTTTGGAGTTTCTGCGATACAAGTTGGGGATGAAGGTGGGTTTGTCCCGTCAATTAAAAACATAAATGAAAGATTTGAGTTCATAATGAAAGCGATTGAAGAACTTGGTTATGAAAAAAATTTTGCTCTCGCTATAGATTCAGCAGCGTCAGAGTTTTATAACAATGGAACGTATAGGATTTTGAATAAAGACTATTCTTCATCTGAACTCATAGATTTTTATTCTGAACTTTGTGATAATTTTCCCTTAATTTCTATAGAGGATGGTTTAGCCGAAGAAGATTGGAAAGGATGGTCACAGTTAAATGCCAGAATAGGAAAAAAAGTTCAGATAGTTGGAGATGACCTATTGGTTACTAACGTTAACAGAATTAAGAAAGCGATTGAACTAGATGCATGCAATGCTCTGCTGATAAAAGTTAATCAAGTTGGTACTGTTTCAGAGACGATAGATGCTTTCAAACTCGCTAAGAATAATGAATGGAAAAACATAGTTTCTCAGAGATCAGGATGTACAGAAGAAACTTTCTATGCTGATTTGGTCGTTGGTCTAGATGCAGGTCAGTTCAAGTTCGGTGCACCGGCAAGGACTGATAGGAATGTAAAATACAACCAGTTGTTGAGGATCGAAGAGGAATTGGGGAATAAAGCAAAATATGCAATTTGCTGATTAAAACTCACGATTAATCAATACCACTCATTAGTAGTTTCAAAAAATATTTTATAATAAATATCGAAATGAATAAAAAATATTTATATAGTGGAAAAAACCAAATAAAGTTAGGTACCTATGAGTTTTACGTTACCTATAATGATTTTTGGAGGGTTCTAAATGGTAAAATTTATTCTGAATAAAAAGAGTTTGATGACGTTTGGAAAATGGAGTTTAGCATTGTTTTCGTTGGTTTTACTTGGGGTTTTTGTAATCCAATATATTATTCCAATTTTAGCTATGGCCCCACCGACAAGAGTCGATTTAGTTAATGTTACTTTACTTACCCCATCAAATGCTACTTATACGACAGCTACAAACGGTAATTTGAATTTTACGTATAATGTTTCTTGGAGTGGGTTTAATGTTACTAACTGTACTTTGTTTGGTAATTTTACTGGAACTTTTGCCTCGAATGTGA
>Ga0172363_10002886_pt1 | contig 13893 bp, 14 predicted proteins | sample LakKivs2_kivu2a2_FD_114541 | JGI IMG/M metagenome (GOLD analysis project Ga0172363, IMG submission 114541) | Sediment microbial communities from Lake Kivu, Rwanda - Sediment s2_kivu2a2 | ecosystem: Environmental > Aquatic > Freshwater > Lake > Sediment | place: Rwanda: Western Province, Lake... | reverse complement strand
TGGCAGTACTGGGCGCTTATGATTCTCAGCTTACTCAGCTTCTGCTGGCTAACAACATCTCGGCGGAAGAGACGGGCTGGGGCGGTGTAATAAGCGACATAGCCGAATACGATGTCGTGGTGGTGAACAAACCTTCCGACCCGGGAGGGCCTATGTTTCTTAAGTTCCTGGGCGCGGTCGGCGATAACCATGTGGGCGTCGTCTTCACCAGTTCGCGACCGGTATCGTCACCCTACGGGATATCGCTGCTGCAACGGTATCTGGGTGACCCCGTCGGACAGAGTGATACTGATGTTGGTGGAGACGTCTACTACGACGTGAGTAAGTCCGGGTCTATGCTGTTTGAAGGCTGGGCCGAAGGGGACACCGTGACAATCATTGACACCGGCGCTGGCAACCCTGCCTGGTTCTGGGGCTATACTGGAGATGTGATAGCCCGGGTTGGCTCCCCGCGTCCAGGGATATGGGGAGACGCAGTGGCGATTGGCAAGTACGGTGGAAGCACTCACGTATTGTTGGCCGGCCTTGGCCCTCGGGATTCCACGGATGTGTCGGACTGGACGGAGAATGCCAGGACGATATTCATAAGGGGAGTACTGGCGGGCATCGCTGACCTTGTGATTATCACCGCTGAGTTGCCTCCCGCTGCGGTCGGCAGTGAGTATCGGGCGGCTCTCAGCGCCCGCGGAGGCACCAGGCCCTATAGGTGGGCGTTGGTTGACGGAGGCCTGCCCGATGGATTGGGACTTGATGGGGAGACAGGCGTTATCTCCGGAACGCCGGCAGAAGTCGGCACATTCAACCTGGTGGTTGAGGTTACCGATGATATCGGGTTTTCGCAGAGCTTGCCGTTCTCCATTGAAATCGCTCCGGCTGAAGGCTGTTTCGTTGCTACGGCCGCCTATGGCACGCCGATGGCGGCAGAGGTGGAGGTCCTGCGTCGGTTCAGAGATGAATACCTGTTGACCAACGCTGCAGGCCGGGCCTTCGTGGATTTCTACTACAGGACCAGCCCACCGATAGCCAGGTTCCTTGATGACCATGCTGCCCTCAAGCCGGTGGTGAGGCTCGGGCTGATGCCGGCTGTGGTGATGAGCACTTTGATCGTCGACACACCTCCGGCTGAGAAGATGGCTATCCTGAGTTGACTCGCGCTCGTCTAGGTCTTCACTACCGCGGCGCGGTTGTCTCAGGTTGCCGGGAGTGCTTCGACTTGAGGATGGCGTTTGAGTTCGCCGCCATTCCGGGACGCCGTCCCGACCGGGCCTGTTGCAGATTGGAGGCTGCCGGGTAGCTCTCGTCGGTTGACGGGTAGCTACTATCCACTGCCTACTCACTTGACAGATTCCTGAAAATGCGGTATCTTCAATGTAGATACTGTGATTGGAGGCCTGATATGAGAACGCGGGTACAGAAATGGGGCAATAGCCTGGCCCTCCGCATCCCCAAGTCTTTTGCCGCTGAAACGGGACTGCACAAGGAAGGACCTGTCGACATATCAGTGGCGGATGGTGAGCTGGTTATCAGATCTCTAGCCGAGCCAAAGCTCACCCTGAAACAGCTGCTGGCAGGGGTAACGAAGGAAAATCTGCATCACGAGGTTGATACCGGTCACGCCGTAGGGAAAGAAGCATGGTGAAGCCCCGCGCCTATGTCCCTGACTGTGGGGATGTGGTGTGGATAACTCTCAATCCGCAGGCGGGCCGTGAGGAAGCGGGGCGCCGCCCGGCCGTCGCACTGTCGCCACAAAGCTACAACGGCAAGGTGGGACTGGCTATCTTTTGTCCCGTTACCGGCCAGATCAAGGGCTATCCATTCGAGGTCCTTATTCCGGCAGGTCTGCCGGTAACCGGGGCAATCTTGTCGGACCAGGTCAAGAGCCTAGATTGGCGTGCTCGAGAGACAGAGCTGATATGCACCCTGCCAGGCGAGACTATTGCAGAGGTGGCTCAGAAGCTTGCCGCATTGCTAACCACTGACTATTGATTGCTGGCTAATGTCTCCTGAACCCTGACCAGTCGATACTAACTCCTGACTTCTGTTCTGCGCCTGCTTATCGAGCCCCAGAGGTAGATAACGGCCGGCTTTCCAGCGGGACAGAACGCGAGGTAACAATATGGCTCCTGGGCAATTCAGCCTTTACACCCACGTGTTTGTCCCTCTTTTCGTTCAATGGTTAACAGGGTCTTGTCTATCACCCGACGGAAGAGTAGTCGGCGGAACAGGCGAACCTCACTACCATCACGGCTGAAAGAATCCAGGCGATACTTAATGGTATCCTTCGAAGACATAGCAATAGAACAAAGGCCAAAACCGAAATCTCAGAGCCGTAGCCAGGACCTCAGAACTACCAGAGGAGTCAAACCGCCCCCCTGCCGGCAACTGATGATATAGTGGGTCAATCGGTGTTTCTGGGAGGTATTGATGGCTGACAGTCCTCAGATTGTGGAGCTTATTAAGACGGCGCTACAACCCTGGCATGAGTCACTGGCTAACCCGGCTGCCGCTCAGCAGAAGGTCCTTAGCACTTTGCTGCAGACATACGTTCAGACCGGCTATGGCGCATCTCATAACGCGGGAAAGGTCAGCGGTATCGAGGAATACCGCAGCGCCTTTCCAGTTGTTACTTATGAGGACTATAGACCGTTGATTCAACGGGTGATGGCGGGAGAAACGGAATTGCTATTGAATGAGGAGCCGGTCGGCTGGGCGATCACGCGCGGCACCACTGAAGACGAACCCAAGTTCATCCCGATGACACCTACGGATATTCGGATGCGAGTCAGCGCTGGCCGGGCGATGATGAACTATGTTCTTGCCAGCGGCCAGTACGATGTTTTCAAGGGCGCCAACCTGAATTTGAACTTCCCTTCAGTGGTAGGCAAGGTGAAAGCGGGTGAAAAGGAGCTGGAATACGGTTATAGCTCCGGGATATACGTAAAATACGTTTCAGCCGCTACACCCATCCGTTCAATACCGGCGCAGAGTGATATCGATGCGCTGGGCGGGGGCAAAACTATTCGTGACTGGGAGGCGCGCTTCGAGCTGGCTTACAAGAACTGCAAGGATGAAAAGGTGACGATGCTGGGAGGTGTGGCACCTACAGCAGTACAATTCGGCCGGTATCTGCACCGGACACACAAAACGTATCCCAAGGACATCTGGAAAATCAGGGTGATGACGCTGGGCAGCGTACCCGGCATTAATACTCGCTATGAGCCGCCCTTGACAGCCTTTTACGGACCGGCAGCCATCCGGGAGATTTACGGAGCAACCGAGGGGATGTTCGGGCAACAGAGTGATGAACGGCGTGCCTGGGTGCCTAATTACGACCTCTTTTTCCTCGAGGTGCAGACCGGCGCCGGAATGAAGATGTTACACGAGATGCGGCCGGGTGAAATTGGTAGTCTGGTCGTCTCTACTCCAACTCTGGCCCGCTACAAGATTGGCGATTTAATACTGGCTTGTCGTGCCCCGTATTTCCGTTGCATTGGCCGCGACCGCTGGTGGACGCCTTTGGATTATTACTGGGGAGAGTTTCTGACCCTCAACTTCGGCCGGTTATAGCGTTATTTTCGGCGGCGAAGTACCCCCCGTATCAGAATAGACAGCCCGATGGCTACGAGGATAATGGGCCAAATGTAGTTCCAGTTCCAGCCAGTCATGTCGGAAATGCCGACGGCCAGTAGAACAAAACCGATTATCAGGCTACCGCCGATTGCACGTCGGTATTCCGGGACAAGCACACGGATAATAACTTTAGCAATAAGGATGACTCCGGTACCTAGAAGGAAGACGGCCCAACCATGTTCGTCCCACTTGTAGCTGAAAAGATTCAGCGTACCGGCGAGGGCGACCAGGCCGCCCCAGATGAAAATAGCGGCAATAGAAATCATCCGCAAACGGTCATGCTCCCACTTTTCATCCCAACTCCCCCCTCTCCCCTTTTCGTCATCTTTCTCCCGTCTCTTTTCTTCCTCCTTCTCATTCCGCCGTGGTTGCGACATATGGCCTCCTTGAACGGCACGTCGGGATTCGGGCCAGTCGAAGTGCGTTCAAAAGCATATTATAGATTGGGCGGGGTCCTGTCAATCGTGTCCCGTTTGAGTTCCAGGTCGAAACCTTAAGCGGCGAGACTGACCCGTTTGGGTATCGCTTTCTGGAAGGCCAATGTTTTGTATTCTCAGCTACTAATCACGGCATCGACCTGAGAGGTCGAAGCGAACAAGCTGATTTGCCTTCGGATCATGCTCGCGGGGATACCGCCGCAAGAAGCCAGCTGGTGGCCGAAGAGTGGTGCTCAGCGGCATGGAGCGGGCTGGCAGTTCACCTCTTGTGCCACCCACCGTGAGACTTTCTTTGCCGCCGTTGCAGTTATCTCTGGTCGCCAGGAAGACCTCAAGTTCAGGATGCCGTTTGATTTCGCCGGCACTCCACGAGCGCGACCCTCATCAGGCCTGCTACAAATCATCGCCCGGGCGCAAGCCTTTCCAGGTCTGACTATCGAGCCGGTCGAGGGGGGGGCCGAGTGCAAGGGTGATATTGTTATATCTTGACAGTATAACATAACAACGTTAATATGGTAGTAAGCAGATACGAGGGTTGGTTGTTAATGCCAAAAGTGCCACCAGACAAGATCCAGACAACAATTTACCTGCCCAAGAGCGTACATACCGAGCTACGAATAAAGGCACTCAGGGAGCATATCTCCATGACCAAGTTGGTTGTCCGCGCAGTCTCACGTGAGCTGGGCATAGGAAAGGCGTCAAGAAAGAGGGGATAGCCAGTAGTGAATTTAGTCGATAACGAATCAGGGTTACTCGGGGCGCTACGTTCCGCAAAACGTGTTTCGGGACTAACCCATAGCTTCTATCGCTATCCAGCAAGATTCCCGCCAGAGTTCGTCAGAGAAATCATAACGAGATTCTCGGGCAGAGGTGATTATATACTTGATGCATTTATGGGCAGTGGCACAAGTATTGTCGAGGCGGTAGCAAATGGGCGTAATGCCATCGGAGTCGATATAAATCCGCTCGCCTACTTCATTACTAAGGTCAAAACGACTCCCCTCAGCAGGACAGACAGGGATAAGATCACACAGTGGGTGAATACCATTGATTTTCTGCAACCCTTGGAGCAAACCAGGCCTGTCGATATTGATGAGTTGAGGCATATTCCCGAAGGGCTGAAGCGTACCTTTATCGGTTTGATCGAAACGACGGATGTATTTGAATTCCCAAGGCAACGGAATTTCGCCAGATGCGCTCTGCTGAGACTTGCCCAGTGGGCAGTAGATTGCAGAAAAGAGTTCCCACAGAGCGGCAGCGTAAAGGAGCAGCTAATCAAATACGTAAGGCAGATGTTAGAAGGGCTAGACGAGTTTGTATCTACGGCCAGGGAAAATGGCGTGGAAAAGAATCGAGTGACAGGTAAGCGACAATTGTACCTTGGAAGCTTTGAAGACATAATGCATAGTCGCAAGCTTAACGAAGTGCGGTCCAGGATTAAATTAGTGTTAACATCACCACCTTATCCTGGAGTTCACGTGCTCTATCATCGTTGGCAGGTGAATAGCCGTAGAGAAACACCGGCACCTTTCTATTTCGCCGGATTCCGGAATGGCCGTGGTGAGTCGCATTACACACTTGGTGGAAGGTCCCGATTAGGAATCGAGAACTATTTCACGAGAGTAAGGGAGATATTTGAATCTATTCATCCGTTTGTTCAGCCAGACGCTTTGCTGGTCCAATTAGTTGCTTTCGCCAATCCGGAAATGCAGCTTCCTGCCTTTTTGGAGTCCATGCGATTAGCTGGTTACGAAGAAGTACAGCTAGTAACTGCGCCGAACAGCGAACGTCCCTCTCGTCTTGTCCCAAATAGGAAATGGTATACAAACATCGAAAGCAGTCAGCACGCAGGCAACGAGATATTGATCTTTCATACACCGGTCCAATGAGTTGCGGTCGACTTGTGTTTTGATACTAATCGTCATCTCCCGCCTGCCCGCCGACCTTGGCTTGCTCTTCAGTCAAGCTACCGAGTGAGTCTATCAATGGTAAGAGTATGGGTGCAATAGCTGCTGTTGTGTTGTACACCTCTTCTTCTAGAGTTGATTGCTCTTCATTGTGGCCATTTTCCTCATCCCGTTTTTCAGACTTCTCACTCTGAATGTGCGACTGGATTAGAGCAAGCCCCAACAGGGTCAGGCCTACCTCATACCTCGCGTCGATTATGTCGGGACTATTCTTGGTGTATTTCTTCTCCGTCTTTAGATAGATGTTGTCCATGTTGATCCAAAAGCTGTATATCGGTTGGTCTCCGTCGGGGTTGTCATCGACGGCCGATTCCTGGATAACTTCCAGTGCGGAGCATTGGTCGAACTTGTGCTTACGCTTGGTCCAATCGGGTTCGTACACTCTATTTACTTCAGGGAATTGCAGACCGGACGGCACATCGCGGTCATCACCCGATTCCTTCGATGGGGGCTTCCCGTTTGGCTTCTTCGCGCTTGGTTTCACATCCTGGGGTTGACCTACTGTAACCACGAAGACATTTGTGAACGGGAACAGCAATGTATCATCTTGCACCTTCGCTGTGTAGTTTATGCTGTCGCCGATGGAGATACCCGGCGGCAGTCTCAGATTGAGCGTCGCCTTCCCGTTTTGCAGATTAAGGCTATAGGTGGTAATGTGAACGCTTGCTCCATGGAGCTCTGCAACCAGAGTGAACCTTCCCGGATTCTGCAGTCTGTCAAAGTAATCGTTAACGACATCGGTTTCGAAGGTTATCCGAGACCGCATGTTAATCGGCGTCGTGTGGCTTAGCGTCTGCCCGTAATCTAATTTCTGAAACTTGAAATATGTTGGGTGCGTTGTCCCGTGCCATGGCCGTTCCGTGGTCCTCACCTGCTTTGACTTGAAGGGATTCGATAATCTTGTCCCTGTCAAGAACAACGTGGATAGGGACGGCGATGATCTTAAGATCAGCTTCAGCGTGTCTTCCAGTGGTTTAGAATCGCCTAGCTTCTCCTGGATTTCTTCATTTCTTCGTTGTTCTCGTAAGGCCTTCAACCCAGGATGGTCTCTTATGAGGATTTCGAGCTCCCGTTCTATCTCTTCTCTCAGTTCTCCATTTCTTAGACGGTCTCGACTATTCATGAATAAATCCTCTCTGGCTCTGCCGGTTAGATTGGTACAGTCAACGACGACAAGAACTGAATCATCTAAGCGGTGCATGCCAACCTTTGTTCTACTGAAGAAGGTTAGCGAAAGATGTGCGTGAGTTTGCCCGTTGACCGTGAATATTATCCCCTCACTCTTCCGGTACGTCTGTGCTCTGTCTTTCTTGAAGGCGTATATCCTCACAGTCATATTCTCGCCGAGTGCTACTAATGGAGAGGCAGTAGGGAACCCGTCTTCTAGATTTTGTGCTTTGTTGTCCTCAAGCCTGACGCTCAGACCGCTTAACGTAGTTTCAAAGCTTCGTTCAGCAAAGCCGCTGTAATCGCGACACTCATGTAGACGGATCGGCAACGCAATACTTGGCAAGAGAAGGTCGAGTCTGGAAAGCAACCCGTCCCGTAACATCATGTTTGTGCGAAACCCGGTAGCTTTGTATTCATAGAGCTTTACGGCCGTTCCCCACTCTGACTCTCTCTTGTAGGCATTGCGGCCCTCCGGGAAGAGTGGCAACTTCTCCGCTTGAAATCGCAGGACTCCTCCTCGCTGAGGTTTCTGGTCAGCTTCTATGGGCGCTAGGTAGGTATACACCGAACTCTTTCGACCAGGGGTCGGATTTTCTCTTCTAACTACTGTGAAACCCCATTGATTGAACGAGTCGTCAGAAGATTGGCCATCCCTAATGTCAGGGTTTCTACGAGTAATGATAAGCTGCAGATTATGCTTGCCACAAAACTGGAACACACCGGTACCTCCCATATTGAACTTGCCTTGGACAAAGTGAACACCTAGTTTGTTCTTATGACTCAAGTCAAGGAGCGTAATTGGCATCTTGTTTGGAGTCTGCCCCTCCCCAGCATCTGTAATTGTGAACGAAGGGTCTGATTTCCCGCCGGTTGCGGCAACCGTAATGAGCCGCGACACCTCCGTTCTCCTCTGTGTGGTCCAGTATCCGATGTGTCCGAGGGTGTCTTGTTTTGTTGAATCCCCGCAGAAGTAGAGCGCAACAGCTTCGTATATGCTCTTCGGGGCCGCAGGGTCCTCAGGCGAGATTCCACTAAGCCAGCACTTGCCCATCAGTACTGCATCCACGGAATTGACGACCTTTTCGACCAATGCTGCTTCGGGGCGACTCTGTTGATTGCCAGTGGTGGAAAAATTGTCTTCCTCGTCGCCGTAGTACCGCCAATACTCTTCTTTTCCCCACAGGCCCTTCTCGGAAAGTATCCTAATCACCTCCTCTTCCGAATCAGCACGTAATAAGGCCAGACACAGAGTCTCTGCCTCGTCATTCGTCATGATTCCCTCCTCAATTCGGCCGCATTTGCGATCTCAAGATCGACCTCGTTCAACTGCGGTCTCTGTAATTCGCCCGAATAATGGCATGAGCTACGATGGTATCTATGTCGTCAATTTGAGATAATACTGCCATTGTTGTCGCGGCACGGGGGCCCTTGACAGCCGAATTGTACCTCACCAAGTGAAATGGACGATATTCGTTTGGCACCGTTTGGTTCGGTCGTAAGCGCTTCTTGTTCGGCAGAACCACAAGACTTGCGACTTTCTTGCTTTCGTCAAAGTCATCCACGCCGACGAACTCAGCCGTCGGCCTGCCGTTCAAGAACACAGTCACGCGCTTTCTGTTCATTCCGGCCGCAGGGCGTTCACACACTCCAATCTTCACCTCAAACTGGATGTTTCCATCGTTTGCGGTGCCTTCATATGCCTCGTGGTATTCTTCTGTTTTGCCGTTAGGCCAGGTGAAATGAAAAGGCGCGCATCTCGTGATACCGGTTTCTTGCGCACCTTGGTGCTCCGACTTAGCGATGATCGGTTTGGAGCCTCCCCTGGAGATAAAATCAACGAGATTCTTTCGCGTAATCCGCCATTCTCCCCCAATCATAAATGCCTCCAGATTGCCAGATTGGATTTCAGCTTCAACAACATCGCTCTTGACTTTAAGCAGTTCTGCTACATCTTCGATAGGAAAGCTGGTAAGTTCATCCATGTGTTATGACCCCCTTTATGTCATTACCATTGTACTATGTGGTACACAGTTTGTCAAGTCTAGTACAGCGGTACAAGCGTCACATGCCTACCATGCGTTGTCATCGGACCAGATTCGTGCCGCCTTCGAAGTGGGGCCTTCCACCTACCACTTTCTCTAGGCGGCTTAGGGCTTTCGGCATCGGCTTGGCGTGGTTGCCTGGGGCTGCCAGAAGCGTTTCGACTTCAGGATGGCGTTTGATCTCGCCGGCAATCCGGGGGAGTCCGTTGCAGAGTGAAGGGCCAGGCCTGCCATGAATCAGATATTACCCTGTAGAATGACACCACGGGGCGCTATGCCACAGCCTGACGCTGTTGTTGATCCTGGGCTCCTTCATCTCCTCTCCGTGGCGGTCGATTTACTGACAGCGGACTACCAATATACCTGCACGTCGAGCACCGTTCCGACATTTCCCCATGTTGAGCTCCAGTCGGGCTCTGGGAAAAGGCTCTTAGGTATGTAGCTTCTGTGTAACCTAACGCTCACCGTCTTGTCTCGATTGGACGGGCCACTCTCCCACGATTTCAGACCTGTACAGTCTATGAACACCAGGCCTCTATCTGTTGTTTTGAAGGCATTCAAGGCGTGGTAAACATCTGGCAATTCCACGGCTACGTAGGCTGCGCGAATTCCGGCTCGTTCTGCATTATTATGAACATCCCTGGCGAAATCCCCACACATGTAGACACCAGTTACATAGTCATTCCGGTCGGTTCTGTCGCTGAGCAAGAAATCCGACAACTGCGCCCATGTCGGGTTACGCGCATTCTCGTAGTTAACGAGATGGGCGTCCTGAAAGGGGGGCTGAACGTCAGACGCAACCACTGACCCATAGGTATCCTGGTATAGTGCCAGTTTCTTTTCTTTATCTGTCAACCGGGTTTGTGTCTCGGCCAATTGGGTTTGTGTGGACTGGAGTCGGCCTTCTGTTGACGTAAGTTCTGTTGTTTTGGTGGCTAGCGAGCCTTCGGTTGCAGAGAGTTGAGCATTCGTTGTGGCCAGCGTATCTCTGGTTGTACTCAGTTGGTTGTGGAAATTCACCGAAGCCACCAGACCCACCAGTGCCAGTATCAACATTATTACGAATCCGATGCGGTAACCTTTGCCGCGGTCGGTGGTATATCTCGGTTTAGGTGTAACGGTGCCTTCTATTGGCCTTCGCTCTCGACTATAAGCTTCGAGGTCTTGAATATACTTCTGCTTCTCCTCATGGGTGAATCCTCTCTTAAGCCTCTCGCCGCAGTAAGGACAAAATGTCATATTCTCATTTGCTTGTTCTCCGCAATTAGGACAAACTGGCATATCTTCACCTCCTGTCCCCCTGATACGTAGTATGGGGGCTAAGAACACTTGCCAATACGCCTCAACGGTGCACTAACACAAAGTCTGAGGAGAGCTCGACCGTTTGCATGTCGGCCAGGGCCAGCCCTGTCAATGGGAGCCCTTCACGTCAAGTAGGGCTTGCCGTGCATCCTTCGTGAGGTCGGGGTCGGTCGACATTTCAATGCATTTCTGCAGGTCGCTCTGTGCCTTCAGCACTTCGCCCTTATTGTGGTAATCAAGGGCCCGGTTGTAGTAGGCCTGGGCATCATTGGGATCCAGCTGAATCGCCTTGCTGTAATCGGCTATTGCCTTGTCGTAGTCACTTATCTCGCCGTAGGCGTAAGCCCGATTGAAGTATGCCGAGGTATAACCGGGCTCCAATTCAATCGCCCTGGTGTAGTCAGCTATCGCCTTGGCGTATTGATCCGTGTCATAGTAGAAATCACCCCGTTCGTGATAGGCATCTGCGTTGCCTGGATCCAGTTCAATGAGCCTGTCGTAATCGGCCGCGTTTCTGCCATCTTTATCCCTCAGAGGACTGTGATTCTCGATGAGCAGGAAGAACCAGGTCCAAGAGATTAGCAGCCAGGCTAGACTCCGGTTCTTCTGCCTGAGAACCCATTGACCTACGCCGATGACTACTGCTAGGTTGGCAATGATCACCATGGCCGCGAGTGTGTCGTCCGCCACATTGGGATTTGCCAGTAACACAAGAGACACCACGATGAAGGTAACCAGATAAGTACCTAGCCAGGCAAAAACCATTGTCCAGTTCAGGTGACGTTCAAACCAGGTTTTTTCCTTAAGAGGCGCTTCAGACCGAGTGCTGTATGTCTGTATTGGCCCCAATCCGTGCTGGGCAGCCTTCACCGTCGAGCTCCCCGTGAGAGGCGCCCCAGGTTCTGGGATACGCTGCTTTTCCCCTAAATGAAGGCCGCTCAGCCGTTGCCCACACTGTGGGCAAAACTTCATGCCCTCGACCCCTGCCTTTCCGCAATTAGGACAATATTCCATCGGTACCTCCACTATTGATTTTCTGTCGTCATGAGCTGAGCTTGGAATCTCGAGGAACGCGTGACACTAGTCCTCTAGTCGGAAGCTGTCAAGCATCTTCTCGAAAATACCTACGCATTCGTCTGCATCCTGGACCCTATATGAAAAAACCAAATAGTGTATCCTATCGTAATTCATGAACACGTACAGTTTCACTTGAACCACTGGGCTATCATCCAGCTGTCTTCTGTAAGTTTGCACCAGCGGGAACATCCCATTCAGTTCGATAATCTCAACAGTGCCGGCGTCTACGATTCTAATATTGCCTGTCCCCATACCGCTAAGTCTGTCGAACTCTTCGCTTGTGTCTCTTATCAGCTCATCCCGCATGTCAGCTAGTTCTTGCTGGCTCATGGTATATTTCTCGTTGGCTCGCAACACTTCTTCACCACGATTCAAATACGAAGTGTCAAACGTCACCCTCCTATATTCGTCGAAGGCTGGAAGGTCCAGTTCGTTAAGTCCAACGGGCTGCAAGACGAAATCGGACGAAGATATCTCATACATAGGAAACAAGTCCTCTGCAAGCTCCCTGTAATCATCAGACTGTAGTTCGAGGAAATCTGAGGGGTAATCGATTGAACCGACATCTCCAATTCTAAGCCTAATCCACCCCTGCTCGGGTGGTGATAAGGGTTCAGCCACTGGTGTTGAAGTGGAACGAGCAAAGACAGTGATAAGAATGACGGCCGCGATACAGCCTACGACGATTCCTGCTAGTTTTTTCTTATTCTTTCCTTGACCCTGTTCTCCTACAACGGCTTCTCCTGCTACGAGCGAACGTCCGCACTCAGGGCAAAATTGATAATCTCCACTTACCACTGCGTGACAATAAGGGCATATTGGCACAGCATCACCACCTATTACTCTGATAGGTCAGCATAATTCACCCCATTAGTGTCGCGCTTCCTTCTACCCACCCCATGCCATTGCGCCCCAGATTGCTCCAAGTATTCCAAGTGTCGCAGCTATCACTATCTGGGCGACGCCATGTCCCGTCCTACCCTTTGTTATGTTAACAATACCGATAACCACCCCAGCAATACCGAAGCCTAGTGGGAAGAAGAAGAGGGCAATACCTCCACAAACGTAACCCCACACCACTAGAGAGGTAGACTCTTTCTTGAGTTTCGCACCACACCCCGGGCAGAATGAGACACTGGCACTCATTTCCTTGCCGCAGTTCGCACAGAATGGCATACCATCACCTCCAGCCTATATCCTTTCAAGCGTTGATAAAAGTCATTTGCATTTATCAATTTAATGTATATCATATATCATAACTGCATAGATAGGAGCTGTCAATAGCTATAATGAACCATGACCGCTGCTACAAGCCGGTCTGACGGATTTGTCCAGTTTCCTAGGTCCTAAGAAACGGGAACAAAGCCGGAATGTCCGCTATTTTCGGTTATTTGAGGTCATACAAAGAGAGGGATTTGTGGAATTTGTCGAGCCCAACGGGAAATCAAAGGCTGGATTGCCGGAATCCAAATGACAAAACGGGGTACCTTTCGACTTCAGGATGGCGTTTGATTTCGCCGGCGAAGGCAGGTCCGGAGCGGATTACTCTCCTTAAGAGATTATGATTGACAGGCTGACGCCTATATGGTACATAGGATTTATAGTGCAACTATGCGGCACTTCCTCTTGAAAGGAGGCTGGTATGGGATTCGTAAAAACAAGGGATGAACTAAACGCAACGGCGCGGGGAAAGGGCGGGCTGTATGAATTCTATGATGCCGAAATGCTCGTCGTGATGTGGGAGACAAAGCCGGAGATAATCAAGCGGCTCTTGCCGCCACCTCTTGAACCCGCGGACAGGCCATTGGCCACGGCCTTCGTGGCTTATTACCCCAAAACCAATTTCGGGCCCTTCTATTATGAGAGTGCGCTTTCAATACGTGCACAGTTTGGCGGCGTTCCGGGGAACTATTGCCTGGCCATGCCCGTCACCAATGATATGGCTATGGCCGGCGGTCGTGAGGAGTTTGGCTACCCCAAGAAGATGGCCGCCATCAAGTTCAGGCGCAGTGCCCACTCCGTCAGGGGACAGGTGGAGCGTCACGGTATTCGATTCTTTGAGGTACGGGCCAGGCTCACCGGCAAGGCAAATACCGAAGAATTCCAGGATATAATCCTCGGCGAAGCGAGTGACGAGGGAACGGTGGCGTACAACTTCAAGCACTTCTGGGCGCCGAACGAGGCCCTGTTTGACTATAAGCCCCGCCTGGTGAGAGAGAGAACCGTACTTCGCCCTACGGTCCTTGAGTGGGCCGAAGCTGAAGTGTT
>Ga0172363_10002885_pt1 | contig 13895 bp, 19 predicted proteins | sample LakKivs2_kivu2a2_FD_114541 | JGI IMG/M metagenome (GOLD analysis project Ga0172363, IMG submission 114541) | Sediment microbial communities from Lake Kivu, Rwanda - Sediment s2_kivu2a2 | ecosystem: Environmental > Aquatic > Freshwater > Lake > Sediment | place: Rwanda: Western Province, Lake... | reverse complement strand
TCCTTCTTCTTCTCCTTCCTTCTGATCATCACTTCACCTCGATGTGAAGAGGTTTGGACCTCCGGCCCGCAACTATGTTAGAGCTTCTATATGAATCTAACGCCTAGCCGCTGAGCGTTCTGGCCGGGGCCATACGCCAGCGACCACCCATCGCCAGCGTCGTCGGCCTAGCCGGCCCGAGCAGAGTATTTACCATCAATGTCAATATGGCCGAAAGATGACGGGACGTCTCGAAGGGACGGAGGTCCTTGTCGATGATCAGGCCGAGGCGAGCCAGATCCACAACAAGGGATACTACGGTGTGCCCCAGTCAGGCGGGTCACTGAAGCTCGACCTCATGGAGGCGATCTACCTGGAGGAGTCCGAACGACTAGAAGTTCGTTCGGACGGGGAGAGGCTCACGGCGGGCGACCTCCTCAGGATCGCCCACAAGATGTCCGAGGGGTTCGAGATAAGGTATCTCGTCTACCGGGAGCTGCGCCAACGAGGGTACGTGGTGAAGCTCGGGCAGCCGCCGCTGGATTTTCGCGTCTTCCCGAGAGGGGGCTCACCGAACAAGACTCCCAGCAGGTGGTGGGTCGCGGCGATCTCGGAGCGCTCGGCGTTCGACCTGGGCAAGCTCCTCGAGGACCTTGACAGGACGACCGACGTGCGGAAGAAGCTCCTGCTCGCAGTGGTCGACGAGGAGAGCGATGTGACCTATTACGAGGTGAAGCGGGTCCAACCCAAGGGCAGGCTCGGTGCGGTCGACCTCAGCGCGTCCTTCGACGGCATCATGATGGCTGACAGGGTGATGATAACCGACAAGTCGCAGGCCGCGGCGCTTCATGGCGGGCATTTCTTCGGGAAGCAGATCGGCCCCAACCTGCAGCTGTCGCTGATCGAGGCCGCGTTTCTCGTCGAACTCGGCGTGCTCAGGCTCAGGGACGCCAAGACCAACAGGCTTCTCGCGCTCGCATCGTTGAAGAGGAGGGCGAGGGAGCTCCAGCCGGACTTCGACTTGCGCCTCGACGCCTTCAAGGACATGAAGGGCAAGGGGCTGGTGGTCAAGACCGGCTTCAAGTACGGCTCCCATTTCCGCGCGTACGAAGGCGACCCCGGGAAGATGCATGCCAGGTTCCTCGTCCACGCGGTCCCTAAGGACTATGTGGCCATGTGGCCGGAGGTCAGCCGGGCAGTTCGATTGGCGCACGGCGTGAAGAAGGAGATCCTGCTCGGACGGGTCTCAGCCCGAGAGGTCGAGTACGTCAGCCTGAGCAGATATCGGCCGTGATTTGAAACAGCGTCGGATCAGAGGACCTTCGGGCAGAGCTCGACGAGCCGGTTCGCGTAGCCCCATTCGTTGTCGTACCAAGCGAGTATCTTGAGGAAATTGCCCTGCTTGCCGAGGACCATCGTGGACAGGGAGTCGATGATGCTCGAGTGCTGATTCCCGATGACATCCATGGAGACGATCGGGTCGAGCATGTACTCCATGACCCCCTTCATGGGGCCGTCCGCTGCGTCCTTGAGGGCTTTGTTGACTTCCTCGGCGGTCACCTGCGCCTTCGTCGTGACCGAAAGGTCGGTCACGGAGCCGCAAGGCGTAGGCACTCTGAGGGCGATTCCGTTCAGCTTGCCTTCGAGCGCTGGGATGACCTTCCCGATGGCCTTCGCAGCTCCCGTGGAGGTTGGGATGATCGAGAGCGAGCCGGCCCTCCCCCTCCTGAAGTCCTTGTGGGGCAGGTCTACGATCCTCTGGTCCCCCGTGTACGCGTGGATGGTCGTCATCATCCCCTTCTCGATGCCGAACTTGTCGTTGATAACCTTCGCAGGCGGTGCGAGGCTTCCGGTCGTGCATGACGCCATCGAGATGACGTTGTGCTTCGTCCTGTCGTACATGTCCATGTTGACCCCGAGGACGAGCGTGACGTCGGCGTCCTTCGAGGGCGCAGATATGATGACCTTGCGCGCTCCCGCCGCCAGGTGCTTCGCGGCCTTCTCCCTGTCGGTGAACAGGCCAGTGGACTCGATCACGACATCGACACCGAGCTTCTTCCAAGGTATCTCAGCGGGATCCTTGACCTGCAGAACATCCAGCTTCCAGTCTCCGACCTTGATTGCTTGGCCTTCCGCCTTGACCTCCTTGTCAAGCTTGCCGTACACCGAATCCCACTTCAGCATGTAGGCCAGTGAGTCTATCGGCGCGATGTCGTTCACTGCGACGATTTCGAAGTCCTTCCCGAAGTCCGCCTTCTGGAGCGCAGCCCGGTAGACGTTCCGGCCGATTCTTCCGAAGCCATTTATCCCAATCTTGGTCAAATCCGTCCCCGATTCAGAGAATGTGTCTTTCTCTTAAAAGGGTGTCCGTGCAACGGGAGCCCTTGGGAGGTTACTTGTAGCGGTGCCCACATAGTGCGCGTCGGTGGTATCGAATGGGCCGGATAACGTTTGGAGACATCGCGATTGCTGGCATCCTCACGCTGGTCATATCATTCTTCGTGGCGTGTGCCTTCTACTCCGTGGCGATCATCCTTCTGGGATCCTCAATCGATTCTGCAACGAGGGTAGTGATTGTCGCCCTATACTCCATCTTCGCTGTCGGCGGGGTTGCGCTGGGGGTCAAAGCGGAAAGGTCGGGCTATCCGGTACTGAAGGTGTGGGCGACAACATCGATTGTCCTGGCTCTGGTGATCATAGTGCCGGGCATCGCAGGGGTACTGGCCATCGGTGACCCCGGCAATTTCGGGTCGCTCATGGCTTACCTTGCCATGGTCGTGGCCACGCCAATCCTCGTGCTGTTCTTCGTCGTTGGCCTAGCCGGATTCCTGAACTCCAGGCGACAGGGACCCACCACTAAGTCCTTTCAGAGCGTTTCTGGCCAGGGCGGTGTGTCCATCTACCCGGGCCTGTCACCTGCAATCTTTGAAGGCATCGAGGACCCCAAAACGAAGATCGAGGCCCCTGGGAGTCTGTACAGGCGGAGAGTATAGAATCGAAAGAGTTTGGAAAGATTTCAATGACGTTCTCAGAGCTGGACTTCGATCCCCAACTTCTCAGTCAGCTCCTTGTACCTGTTCCTGATCGTGACCTCAGTGACGCCCGCGATATCCGCAACTTCCCTTTGGGTCCTGCGCTCGTTGCACAGGATCGACGAGATGTAGATCGCGGCCGCCGCGACTCCCGTAGGGCCGCGACCGGAGGTCAGCTCCTTCTTCGCGGCGTCCTTCAGGATCTCGGTCGCCTTCGACTGGACCTCTCCGGAAAGCTTCAGCTCTGAGCAGAACCGGCTCACGTAGTCCAGGGGCTTCGTCGGCATCAGCTTGAGCTTGAGCTCCCTCGTCATGAACCTGTAGGTCCTGCCGATCTCCTTTCTGCCGACCCTCGAGGAGTTCGCGACCTCGTCCAAGGTCCTCGGGACGTTGCACTGTCTGCAGGCTGCGTACAGAGACGCAGCTACGACGCCCTCGATGCTCCTTCCGCGTATGAGGTTCTTGTTCACGGCCTTCCTGTAGGTCATCGCTGCGGTCTCCCGCACGTTCCTCGGCAGCCCCATCGAAGAGGCCATCCTGTCGAGCTCGCTCAGCGCGAACGCCAGGTTCCTCTCGGTCGCGTTCGAGACCCTGATCCTGCGCTGCCACTTCCTGAGCCGGTACAGCTGCGCCCTGTTCCTGGTCGGGATGCTCTTCCCGTAGGAGTCCTTGTTCTTCCAGGATATCTCCGTGGACAGACCCTTGTCGTGGATGGTGTAGGTCATGGGAGCGCCCGTCCTAGCCCTCTTCTCGCCCTGCTCCACATCGAAGGCCCTCCATTCGGGGCCCTGGTCGATCAGCTGGTCGTCGAGGACGATTCCGCAGTCCTCGCAGACCAGCTCGCCGCGTTCGTAGTCTCTCACCAGGTGAGAGCTGTTGCACTCTGGGCACCTTTCAATCTGTTCGGCCTCTTCTCTTACCTTTGCCATGTTCCATCTCCCCTTGAACGTAGACCTCCTTGCCGAGCACAGCAAGGGTCCTGTGTTCATCTCGAGGTGTTATCGCCACGTACGGGGACCGGACAGGGCCGAAAACCTTCGCGACCTTTCCGATCTCCGAGTTCAAGTTATCCTTCACTATCTCCTTCAGAGCCGGCGCGAATCTCGCCTTGACGATGAGCCTCCCGTCATGAGAGATGTCTTGGACAACTCCTAGGAGACGCACCGGGCTCACCGAATTGTATTAATAGTTTGTGTCTGTCGGCCTATGCCTGAAGCTATATATAATGTTTCGCTCAAGGTATATAAGCATTGAGTCCCTCTCCCTGCCCGAGTAGGCCCATCCACGCGTTCCGGAGGGGGCCTGCCATGGAGTCGCATGACCGATATACCAAAGTCGCACCCCCGATATTCGTCCCTCGTTCTGCGCGAGCGTTTGGTAGACGGGTTCCGGGAGGGCATCGTCGTCCCGCAGGGGCTGATCGCCCACGGCCGCGCAGAGATGTTCGACTACGTCCTCGGCGAGCGGACGGTCAAGGAGGCCCGGGACGCCGCAAAGGCCGCCGCCGCGCTGCTCTTGGAAGCGAAGCGACCTGTGATTTCTGTCAACGGCAACGTTGCGGCGCTCTGTCCGAAGGAGATCGTCCGTCTCTCGCAGGAGGCGGGTGCGCGGATCGAGGTCAACCTCTTCCATCGCACGGACGAGCGCGTGTCCGCGATAAAGGACCTGTTGGAGGACAACGGGGCCGACGAGGTCCTAGGGTTCCTCCCCGATGCTCGCATCCCGGGGCTAGATCACATGCGGGCGCTGTGCGCGCGCGAGGGGATATTCTCGGCCGATGTCGTCCTCATACCACTGGAGGATGGGGACCGCGCCGAAGCGCTCGCGAAGATGGGGAAGAAGACCATCGCCATCGACCTGAACCCTCTGTCGAGAACCTCCAGGTCCGCCACCGTGACAGTAGTCGATGAACTGACCCGCGCTGTGCCTGAGCTCATCCGCGCGTGCGAGGACCTGAGTGGCGACAAGACGGCGATCAGGAAGGCCCTGAGAGCTTACGACAAGGACGTGAACCTCGCGAGTGTCATGAAGATGATGGCCTCCAACCTCGCGAAGCTGCGCACCAAACGTTATTAACTGCCCACCCGATATTTGGCGTCGGTAGCATGGCCAAGAACGAACTGCTCGAGAAGGGCATCCGGAGGATCGAGTGGGCCAAGAGCCACATGCCGGTCCTCGCGAAGGTCAGGGAACGGATGGTGAAGGAGAAGGTCTTCGAGGGGCTCAAGGTGGGCATGGCCCTCCACACCGAGGCCAAGACCGGCGTCCTGGCCCTGACGATCCAGGAGGCCGGGGCGGAGGTGAGGCTCACGAGCTGCAACCCGCTCTCGACTGACGACTCAGTGGCGTTGGCGCTGCGGCAGGAGTACGGGCTCGAGAATTACGCTAAGAAGGGCCAGACTGACAAGCAGTACTACGAGGCCCTGAACAAGGTTCTTGACGTGAAGCCGGACTACATCGTAGATGACGGCGCTGACCTCATATTCCTGGTGCACACGAAGCGGAAGGAGCTCCTCGGCAAGATAAAGGGGGCCAACGAAGAGACGACCACGGGCGTGATGCGCCTGAGGGCGATGGCCCAGGAGGGGTCCCTGAGGTTCCCGGTCATGTCGGTGAACGACGCCTACATGAAGTACCTGTTCGACAACAGGTACGGGACCGGCCAGTCGACCATCGACGGGATACTCACGTCCACGAACCTGACGATCGCGGGCAGGAATTTCGTCATCGCCGGATACGGGTGGTGCGGCCGCGGGATCGCCATGCGCGCGAAGGGCATGGGCGCGGACGTCACCATCTGTGAGGTCGACCCTATACGCGCGATAGAGGCGAAGATGGATGGCTTCGCCGTCATGCCGATGACCGAGGCGATCAGGAGCGCGGACTTCGTCGTGTCAGCCACGGGGGACAAGGACGTCGTGACCGCGCAGGACCTGAGGGTGGCGAAGGACGGGTGCGTTCTCGCGAACTCCGGCCACTTCGACAACGAGATATCGAAGGCTGCCCTCGAGAAGATGTCGAGGAAGCACCGGCCAGTGAGGGAATCGGTGGAGGAGTACGAGCTGAAGAACGGCAGGCGCGTCTTCCTCCTCGCGGATGGAAGGCTCGTGAACCTCGCGGCGGGCCAGGGGCACCCCGTGGAGATCATGGACATGAGCTTCTCCATACAGGCGCTGTGCCTCGAGTACCTCGACTTCAGCGCTCAGACCCTCGAGCCGGACGTCTACGACGTCCCGAACCACATAGACGACACGGTCGCCAGGCTGGAGCTGCAGGCGATGGGGATCAAGATCGACAAGCTGACCAAGGAGCAGCAGGCCTACGTCAGGAGCTGGAAGGAAGGGACGTAGGCATACGAATTTTCAATACTCCTCAGGATGATACGGAAGGGAGGCGAGGGGAGGGGGCTTGCGCAAGGACAACTTTCTGGGCGTGTACGGACACACGGCCCTTGACATCATCTACGGCTCGTCCGAGTTCCCGCGTCCGAACACGACCGTCGAGCTGGTCGGGAGGACGGAGCACTGGGGTGGGACTGGGGCGAACCTCGCGCGCATCGCCGCATCGCTGGGCGTGAAGGTGGCGCTCGCGAGCCACGTCGGCCCCGACATGCCTAAGGACTTCCTCGAGGCGCTCCGGAAGGGAGGCGTGGATGTGACGGACGTAGTCAAGGTCAGAGGGGCCAGGACCCCGTTCGTCATCATGGTCTCCGACAAGGACCACAACCAGATCGGCTTCGTGGAGCAGGGCGCGATGCGCGAGCAGGACCGCCTCGCGTTGAGGACGCACACCGTTGACAGCTCCAGATTCGTGCATGTCGGGACGGGCAGACCAGGCTACGCCCTGAAGGTGGCGAAGCGAGGCAGGTGGAAGAAGAAGACGGTAGCGTTCGACCCGGCGCAGGAACTGCACTACGTGTACGGGGCGGACACGTTCAAGGCCGTACTGGAGCAGAGCGACATCTTCTTCTGCAACTCCGCGGAGCTCGAAAAGGCGAAGGCGTATCTCAACCTGAAGGAGGATGTCGAGCTCCTCTCCTACGTCAAGATGGTCGTGAACACGAGGGGCGGCGAGGGCTCGCGGATCCTCACCGAGGACGACGATGTGATCGTGGGGACCATCCAGCCTGACAAGATAGCGGACACGACCGGAGCGGGCGATGGGTTCCGCGCGGGATTCTATGCGGCCCTCAGCAGGTCGCTCGCAATCGAGGAATGCGCTTGGGTTGGCGCCGCCACCGCCTCCTTCGTCGTTGAGAGCGTCGGGGCGCAGACCACGCTGCCTTCGTGGGAGATGGTCCAGCGCAGGGCGACGAGAAGGAAGTGCGTCTGAGCATGTTCGGCGAGGACGAAGAGCTCCAAGTCGACGGCCTTCTCCTCGAGAAGTTGCGGGACGCAAGGAGGGTGACGGTACTCACCGGAGCGGGGGTCTCCGCCGAGAGCGGAATCCCCACGTTCAGGGGGCCAGGAGGCATCTGGGAGAAATACGACTTCCAGAAGCTCGCGACCCCTTGGGGCTTCCGGGAGGATCCCGCGCTGGTCTGGGAATGGTACAAGCTGAGGCAGACGGAGATCATGAAAGCCTCTCCGAATCCTGCTCATGTCGTGATTGCGGCCATGGCGAAATACTACGAGTCGTTCCGCGTCCTGACGCAGAACATCGATGGCATGCACCACAGGGCCGGGAGCGAAGACGTGATAGAGCTCCATGGCAACATCTGGCGGATGAGGTGTGAAAGGGACGGCACGACCGTGACACTGGACTCCCCCGTCGATGAGATCCCGCCACTGTGCCAGTGCGGCAGCGTGATGAGGCCGGACGTGGTCTGGTTCGGAGAGCCGCTGAAGCCGGAGATACTCTCGGAGGCATCACAGGCGGCGGCGGACTCGGATCTCATGTTCGTCGTAGGGACGTCGGCGATGGTCCACCCAGCCGCTGCACTGCCCGTGATTGTCAAGAACTCGGGCGGGGTCGTCGTTGAGATAAACATCGAGGAGACCGACGTGTCCCGGTATGCGGATGCTTCATTTTTCGGACGCGCTGGCGAAGTCTTGCCAGCGCTTTGGCGGAAGATGCTCTCTGCGAAAGGTTTATGACCGAACACCCCTTTACACAAATCCGGTGAGGACCAGATGGCCGTTGGTTTCATACTCATAAGCACCGCGCCTGCAAAGGAGCATGAGGTATACAACGAGCTCCTGAAAGTGAAGGAGGTCGTTGAGCTTCACCCGCTGTTCGGGGAGTACGACCTCATTGCGAAGATCGAGGCGGAGGACTTCAACCTGCTCGGGCAGGTCGTGGTCGACAAGGTGCGGTCGATTCCGGGTGTGATCGACACGAAGACGCTGACGGGAATCAAGTTCTAGGCCCTTGGTCTTAGAAAGGTGAACACATGGATCTGATAGCGTTCCTGACAGTGGTCGTGCTAGTGTTTGCGCTGTTCATGCTCCTCGCGGGGATCTTCACGGCGTACTTCGGCAGCGGCAAGAGCAGGATGATCGGCGTAGCATTGCTCGTCATCGGCCTGGCCGTCGGGATTATATGGGTCGTCCTTGGCGGGCTGATGAGCACCATCAATGTCGACATGTCTGATGTCGTGTGGAACGCCTTCCTGTACATCATCGCAGGCGTGATCGGTGCTCTCATTGCCATCGGAGTGTTCCTGCTCGCGATAATGAAGTCCTGAGCGACGCAAACCTTTTTCCGCAAACTATCCTTCTACCTTTTCGATGAGTGTCCAGATAGTGTTGGGCAGCAAGAGCGACATGAAGGTGGCCGAGAAGGCCGTGGCCGTCCTGAAGGAGCTCGGCATCAAGTACAACGTAACGATAGCGAGTGCCCACAGGACCCCGGGACTCGTCGACAAGCTCGTCGCCGAGGCGGAAGCCGAGGTGTTCATCGCGATTGCCGGTCTGTCCGCCGCGCTTCCCGGAGCCATCGCCGCCAGGACCACGAAACCGGTCATCGGGGTACCCGTGAGCGGAACCCTCAATCTGGACGCCATTCTGTCCGTCGTGCAGATGCCGCCTGGGATTCCGGTTGCCGGAGTTGGTCTGGATAGAGGAGACAACGCTGCTCTGCTGGCCGGAGCCATCATCGCGCTGAAGGATGTCAAGGTTCGGGAAGCGCTCGCGAGATACCGTGAAAAGATGAAGGACAAAGTCGTCCGGGACTCGAAGGAAGTAGCGATCTAGATGTTCAACGCAGAGAAATTCATAGAGGACCAGATCAAGAAGGTCAAGGCCGAAGTGAAGGGAAAGGCAATCATCGCCGCCTCAGGCGGCGTAGACAGCACGGTTTGCGCAGCGCTCATAAGCAGAGCGCTCGGAGATAGGCTGCTTGCCATCTATGTCGACACCGGCTTCATGAGAAAGGGCGAGACCGAGAGCGTCGACAAGATGCTGAACCGTCTAGGGGTCAACCACAAGGTGGTCGATGCGAGCGACGAGTATTTCGCCGCGCTCAAGGGAGTCACAGAGCCTGAGCAGAAGCGCAAGATCATCGGAGAGAAGTTCATCCGGATATTCGAGAGAGAGGCGAAGAAGTTCGGGGCCGAGTACCTTGTCCAGGGCACGATAGCCCCTGACTGGATCGAGAGCGGCGGAGGCTTGCGGGACACGATCAAGTCGCATCACAACGTCGGGGGCCTGCCGAAGGACATGAATCTGAAACTCGTCGAGCCCCTCCGGGACCTCTACAAGGACGAGGTACGCAAGGTCGGGCGGGCGCTGAAGATCGAGGTCGCGGAGAAGCAACCGTTCCCCGGACCCGCATTGGCGATCAGGGTCATGGGGGAGCCCACTAGGGAGTCGGTGGCCATAGTGAGGGAAGCGTGCGCGATAGTCGAAGAGGAGATCGAGAAGGCGGCCTCGGCGGGCAAGATGAAGCTTCCGTGGCAGTATTTCGCAGTCCTTCTTCCGGTCAAGAGTGTGGGCGTGCAGGGGGACATACGAGCATACGGTCTCACGATAGCAGTGCGTGCGGTCGACTCAGTCGATGCGATGACCGCGGTGTATTCGAAGATACCGCACGAAGTCATTGAGACGATATCCAGCCGCATCACGAACACCATGAAGGACAAGGTCAACCGGGTCGTCTACGACGTCACGAACAAGCCGCCAGCGACCATCGAGTGGGAGTAAACCACGGCGCTCAGTACCCTAAGCCCGCGCCCATTACACTATATATAATCTGTGAGTGGCGGGTGCGCTCCCGGACTGGGGTTCGTCGGCGGTCTCGACTCGGGGTTCGCGCGAATCAGTAGGTGATTTATATCCCCCGACCTTTCCCCAATCATGCGAATCCTAGTCATCGACAACGGCGGCCAGTGGACGCACAGAGAGTGGCGGGTCCTCAGGGATCTGAACGTCGAGGTCGAGATAGTGCCGAACAACACCCCGGCCAATGAAATCAAGGCCGAAGGCCTTGTCCTGTCCGGAGGGGCCCCGAGGGTAGGAGTGAATGCGCAGCTGATGGGGAGATGCGGAGAATACATCGATTCCGGTCTGCCGATCCTGGGAATATGCGCAGGCCATCAGTTCATGGCCGCGCATCTCGGGGGCAAGGCGGGGCCCTCGAAGGTGCCGGAGTTCGGGAAGACCATGGTGACGGTCGATGAAGAGGACGAGCTGTTCAAGGGCCTCCCGACGGAGTTCGTGGCCTGGGAGTCTCACAACGACGAGGTCACGGAGATGCCTCAGGAGTTCGTCGCTCTGGCGCATTCGGACAACTGCCAGATACAGGCGATGAGGCACAAGACCAAACCTCTCTTCGGGCTCCAGTTCCATCCAGAGGTCGAGCACACAGACAACGGCTACGAGATGTTCCAGGCGTTCGTGGACATCTGCGAGTCGAGCAAGAAGGCGTAGGGCCATGGACGACGAGGGCCTGAGCATCGTCAGAGAGGCTCTCGATACCCAGCTCAGGGAAGAGGATTTTGACAGAGCGGTCGGCAGAGCTGTGAGGCGCCGGAACCTCGACTTCAAGAAGTACGTCGAGATCATGGGGGAGCTCCGCGAGTCTGCGAGGAGCTCGTCCTTGCCTATCGAAGACGCCGCCAGGAAGCTCCTGGTCAGAGCGTGAGCAGGGCGATGGCCAGTATCACGGCGATGATGACTATGGCGACCACGAGCATCAGAAACGCCATCTTCCTGTCAGAGCCGAATATGATCGGCACGGGCCCGATGATGACCACACCCCCGTATCGCTTCTGAGTCCCGGTCTTCCGCTGGGAGGGTGTCTCAACTGGGCTCGGTGGCTCCTCCATCGACGATGCTGCGAGGACGAAGCCCAGTATGAAGCTCGCTATTATGAGGACGATACCGAGTATGAAGAGCCAGCCGCTCCCGGAGACTAATGGGAATATCACAAGCAGCTGCACCTCCGCGTTGCCGCTAGCCGCCGCGACGACTATGCAAGCGACGCCCGCAACGAACACGAGCACTGGCAGCCACATACGGCTCCTCACGCCTAGCTCACCCTGATGGAATATCTCCGCGACGGCGCTATCTAATTTGCGCAGTCAGGCCCAGCTCCGAACCCTTTTATGCGCGACCCGCAATGAGGGTTGGGGGGCCCTGGTGCTAACGCTGAAGGACTATCTCACCCAGATCCTCGAGTCGCGAGACTTCAGCGTCGAGGAGCGAGATGGGTACGTCTACGGCCGTCGAGAGGATGTATCCGTTGTCATTCTAGCCACCGGGGACATGATAGAGGACGATGTCAGGGATTTTGTCAAGAACACCATTAGCTTCCCTGGAAGGAAGATCGTAGCGTCGCTCGGAAAGGCGGACGAGGGCATCCAGACCTATCTGCAGCAGAGCGGCGTCCACTATTGGGGCAGAGAGGAGATAGAGCATGAGATCGGGAGCATGGAGCTCGCCAACGTGGCCGAGCGGAAAGGTGCCAGCCTCATCGATGAGGTGATCTCCGACGAGACGCCGCGCAAACCCCTCGAGCCCCACGAACAGTCCATTCCGGTCATAATCGAGAGCGCCGATGAGCGCGCCGAGCGTATCGTCAAGCCCAATTTCGGCCTGGAGGAAGTGAAGTACATCTCTCGCCACGAAATCCAAGGGAACAAGTTCAGCCTCGAGCTCGTGCCTCACTATCTCTTCCACTACGTGCTCAGCTTGGGGGAAGGGAAACAGAAGGCCGGGATCGCCGCGGTGAACGCCCTCACGAGCCAGGTCGAGACCTGGCGCTGGGGCTTCGAGCTCGTGGATTCTATCGGCGTTCCCCATTCCAAGAGGGAGCCCAAGATCGATTACGACAAGGCGAGTCAGATCGCGAAGGACACGGTCACCAAAGAATACAAGTCGCACACCGAGACGGTGAAGGATTTCGGGCACTCGGAGATAATCGAGAGGAAGAAGCCAGATGGAGAGCCAGTGACCATCGAGCCTAAGGGGCTCGTCTATCTACCTGTGTGGTGCGTCGAAGGGCCGGGCGGGGCGATGATTGTGAACTCCTCGAGCGGCAAGATCATCAGCGAACATCTGCACGGCAACAGACAGCACGCCGAGACTAAGCTAGATTGAGCCTTCTGAGCCGTTCCATTATGCCGTTCCAGTGCGTCCCCTTCCAGAATACCTTGCCGCACTGAGAGCACTTCCAGAACTTGTCGTTCGACTGAAGTGCGCCCTCGGGAACCGAGCCTGCCGCGTCGGACTTGGGGAGGTCCTTCAGTTCGCCGTTGCAGACGGAGCATCTTATCTTGTCCTCGTCGAACCGGAGCCCGAACTTCGTGGCCACGGCCTTGAGCTGTGAGTCGAGGTCGTCTTCTTCGACGTAGAACGCCCCCGGCTCTTTGGACAGCTCGCGGTCACGGGTAAGAATGAATCTCGACTCTGTCCTGGCGAGCTTGGCGAGCTCCGGATCGTCCAAGCGCTTGTCGTAGACGGTGTCGTAGCCCATCATCCTGAGCCATCTGGCCAGTGACCCTAGCATGTGATCCGCGATGAACCTCGGCGTCTGCTCTCCTTCGCTCACTTGACCACCTTGTAGGTCAGGAGAACGCCCCCACTCATGACCTTCGCGCCTCTGAGCTTGAGCGACACGATGGATTTCTCGTCCGTCGCCCCCTCTCCCCCTGCGGGTGTTGGGGCCTTCTCTCCTCCAATCACCATGCTTCCCACAAAGATGTTGACTTCGTCGGCGATACGTGATTCGAGGAAGGACCAGATCACCTTCGATCCACCCTCCACGAGCAGTCTCCTAATGCCCCTTCTGTCAAGGATCGGTATTAGCTTCTTCAGATCGATCTCTGCCCTTCCGCAGCGGATCACCTCAGCGCTCGGGAAGGTGGCCCTCGAACTCTCGTTTGTGACGATGATGGTCTCCGCGCTGCCGTCGAGGACCTTCGCCCGCCTCGGGGTTCGTCCGTAGGAGTCCAGGACGATCCTGACTGGATTTCTGGGATTCCTGACGTATTTCGGGTTTACGGTCAGTTTGGGGTCGTCCGAGAGGACCGTCTCTATTCCCACGAGTATCGCGTCCGCTGAGTTGCGCAGCGCATGGACACGCTTCTTGTCTGCTTCGTTCGATATTGCGGTCTGCTTGCGGCTCCTGAGGGCGATCTTTCCGTCGGCAGACATCGCGCAGTTGACTATTACTCTCAAGACAACCAGGGATTGGCATGGACTGGCAATGTAAGAATCTTTGCACGGATGTGTGTTCTGAGAAAAGGGGGCGCCCCAGGGTGTTAAAACCCGGGGCGTGGTTGCGTTGGGGGACTATTGCAGGTGACGGCCACTCGAGCCAATAATCAAGGGCTCTTTGTCGCCGTCGGTGATTGTGATGCCAACTGCTGACTTCTTCCTCCGGGACCTTCAAAACGCTCATCACGGATGTTTTCTGAGCCGAACAAATTCGGCCTCATTTCCG
>Ga0172363_10002884_pt1 | contig 13896 bp, 15 predicted proteins | sample LakKivs2_kivu2a2_FD_114541 | JGI IMG/M metagenome (GOLD analysis project Ga0172363, IMG submission 114541) | Sediment microbial communities from Lake Kivu, Rwanda - Sediment s2_kivu2a2 | ecosystem: Environmental > Aquatic > Freshwater > Lake > Sediment | place: Rwanda: Western Province, Lake... | reverse complement strand
CAATTGGAATGCGAGTAAATTAGCTGAGTTTAGGGATAGACAAAAGGGGAAATATTGGGATTGAATGATCGTTAAGATTTTTTGGCAAGAAAATTGTAGTCATTGCCCTTCCGCAAAAAAATTAGGAGAAAAATTAGAGACGGAGGGAATTAAAGTTGAGTATTATGATGTGAATGCTCCTGATGGTTTAGCTGAAGCGATGTTTCATGATGTTTTGTCCACTCCTTCTTTGATCATAATAGACGATAAAAAAAAGGAATTAGCTGCTTGGCGGGGTGAAACACCTACTGTTGAGAATATAAAAAAATTCTTGAGTTAATTTATTAAAAACCTTTGAGTGGTTTAATGAAGAATAAATTCTCGAAAAAAATCAATGCCGATAAGGATGGTTACAAGATGGGCTGTCCAGAAATCGTTGCTAGACATATAGCAGGAAGAATAGGTCATACTGACATCCTAGACTTATGTTGTGGTGTGGGAATGAATACGATACAATTTGCTAAACAATCCAAATCAGTTATAGCAGTTGATAATAATAATAAAAGATTGAATCATGCGAGAAAAAATGCCAAACTTTATGGAGTTGAAAAAAAGATAAAATTCATTCAAGGAGATGTAATGAATGAAAACTTGTTAAAATCTGTTAAAGCTGACGTAGTATACATGGATCCAGATTGGGCTATGCCAAAAACACCAAAGACTCAATGGGTTTTAAATGTTGACAATACACAACCACCTTTGGATGAGCTGTATAAACTTGTTAAGAAAACCGTCACATCCAATATTATAGTTAGAGTTGCAAAAACTATTGATTTGGATCAAATAAAAATTTTGGATGATTGTGAGATTGAAAATATATACGTGGATAATGAACTGAAATTCAGAATTGTATATTTTGGAAGTTTAATGAAAAAGGATGGACAGAATGATATAAGATTTAGTAGTGAAAAAATATGAAAAATCTTGAGGTAAAAGGACATATTCCTAGTTCTCTCCTTGATTATCCTGGTAAGATTTGCTCTGTGATTTTTTTACCAGATTGTAATTTTAGATGTCCATTCTGTCAGAATCCAGATTTGATAATTAAACCTGATAAAATACCGAACGTAGAACATGAAAAAATCTTCGAACATCTGAAATCAAGACGTAAATGGTTGGACGGTGTTTGCATTACTGGTGGGGAACCATGTTTGCACAGAAGTTTACCAGATTTTTTATCAAAAATTAAAAAGCTTGGTTTTTTAGTCAAACTAGATACTAATGGGACTAATCCTAAAATGATTAAAGAATTGATAGAGAAAAAACTCGTGGATTACATAGCGATGGATATAAAAGCTCCCTTAAAGAAGTACGATAAAGTTGCTAGAGTTAAAGTTAATAAAAATGCCATTCAAGAGAGTATTGATTTGATAATTAACTCAAGCGTCGATCATGAAATGAGAAGTACTGTACTACCAAAATTACATACTAAAGAGGATATAATTGAAATGGCTAAGACCATAAAAAAAGCAAGGAAATATGTTTTGCAGCAATTCAGATCCATTAAAACTTTAGATCCCAAATTTAAAAATTGTAAATCTTTTAGTAGAGAACAAATAGAATCAATAGAAAGAGAGTGCAATAAGTATATTCCTACTGAAATTAAAGGTTAAAGATATCTTGATTTACAACATCTTCTACTTTACAATAGAAATACTTAATAATACATAAATATACTTATATTTAAGTAGATTGATATCATGACCAAAAAAAGAATTAATCTTTCCATTGATGACGGGATATATGAGAAATTCCAAAAATATTGCAGAGAAAGGGGGATGGTCGTTTCAAAAAAAGTGGAGTTGTATATGAAGGAAGAATCAAAGAAATAGATGATTTTAAGGGCAGACGGATTTTTATGCCAAAGAAATTGATATTACCAAGAGAAGTATTATACAACTTCTACGAGACTAAAAAACTTTCATTAAAGCAGACGGCAGCCCAATTAAATTGTGGGAAAACTTCAGTTCATAGATATCTGAAATGTTATGGAATAAAAATAAGAAATTCAAAAGAAGGTCAAAACTTACGCCTAAAACAAGAAGGAAGGTCATGGTTTCATAATTACATTAAAGATGAATTAACAGAACTTCAAAAACAGATGATCCTAGGGACAGTACTAGGTGATGGGTCTTTATACGTAGGAAAACGAAACAAAAATGCAAGATTAAAGATAGAACACAGTAAAGAAGATAAAGAATATTTAATATTCAAACACTCGATTTTAAGAAATTTCGTTTCTGGGAAAATTATGAAAAGGGTTGGATGGAACAAAAAAACTGCAAAATTTTACACTAGTTATGTATTTATTACGGTTACCCATCCTGAATTTACAAAATTCTATCAGCTATTTCATAAGGAAAAAAAGAAAATTGTTAATGAGGATATTCTTGAACAATTAACACCCTTCAGTTTAGCTATTTGGATTATGGACGATGGTAATTATAACAGAAAACACAATTTTATCGATTTATATACAATGAATTTTTCTTTAGAAGAAAATTTGTTAATAAAAAATTGTATTGAGAAGAAATTTAAGATTTTTCCAGAAATAAACTTCCATAAACAAGCGAAAAAGTACTTCTTGAGATTTAATGTTATGAATACTAAAAGGCTAGTTAAAATTATAGCACCTTTCATCATCCCATGTATGAAAAGGAAAATTGGAGATTAATTGGAAGAACTTGCTGAAGTTGCAAAACCTTTCTTTAAGTCTGTTTGTGTGAGGGGCATTTAAGTAAATCCAAAAAGTTATATTAATAACAGATATAGATGAAATTTAAGACAGTTTTTATCTTCCTACTTTTCTTCTTTCTATTGATTTTTATAAGAGATGTAAGTGCTAGTGATTGTGGCTGTCAACAAAATATTCCTGGTTGTAGTAACAATAATCAATGTGGAGTTTCATTATTTGGCAATCGAGAAACTTGGTCTTGCATGATCATGGAAAACGATTGTGGATGTACTAGTTGTGGTGGTTTTACTCCATGCTGTTATACCAAAACAGGACAAGGAACTCAAGTGGATTCATGCAGTGGATTTGATGGAACTCGCTATGCTAGTTGCAAAACTCAAGGTTGTCCAAATATAAAATGGCCTAATGGTGGAGATTGTGAATTGATAGATAGTTGTTGGGGCAATGGGGTTCCTCATTGTAGAGGGTATAATGGGACTTGGGATGCTTCTCAAAAGATGTGTGTGAAATGTAATGGTGTTAAGCAAGAAAAAGTAATCGCAAAGACCAATGAAAAGTGTTTTGAGATTCATGACGGTGGTGATTGTATATCATCACCTTTCCAATGGACTGAGTTAAGTTGTGCCAATGAAGGTGCTAATACATGCGAATATGCTTGTGGTGCAGATGCTGATTGTGATGAAATATATCCTGATACTACTTGGTCTGATGGAAATGTGATTAAAAAGTGTAATTCAAGTTGTAAATATAGTTGGGAAAGTTGTGGTCCTAATGCGAGAGAAGTGGAAAGAGAAGATTTCATAATGGGTGCTAATACTCAAGTAACAATGAGTGGAGAATCCGATAAAATCAGAATTCTTAAAAATAATGGCTTTACCTGGGTAAGGCTTATTTTTAATGAAAGTGATTATACAAATAATGGTCAATGTCCTGATTATGATGGAAACGGTAGAAGGGACATTATTGATTGTTTTGTTGGTTCAGAGTTTTTAGCAAGACAAGAAGTAAGATGGAACTTTAATTACAGCATACTCTTAGGGTTTGATCAAAATTATACTGGGAGGGAGAATGATCTTAAAGCATTAGCAAATAAAGTTGTTACAGATATAAGAAACCCCAATAACTATCCCTCATGGTTTTCAACCCATCCTGGTCCATTTATAGGGATATATGAGATAGGCGGTGAACTCGATTATGGTGCATTTGCTGGTGCTTCACCTGGAGATTGGACTAAACAAGCCCCGTTACTCAAAAAAGCAATTGAAGGTGTTAAAGAAGCGGACCCAAACGCTAAAATAAAACTACATTTAGCTAATTCGCATAGACCAGAGTTAGTAGAAACTTTTCTCTCTGAAATGGATTCCCGCGGTGTTGATTTTGATTACTTAGGGTTTACAGTTTATCATACAGCTTATGGAGATAATAATCTTCTTTCTCAAAGTATTGACAAGGCAAATGAATATGGCAAGAAAGTAATATTGAGTGAACTTGGTGGATATCCAAGCAACGATTGTGATGATTGGGTTGAACCTCCTTGGTCATTGAATAAATTCGATGATTATTCTTTTGATGAGAATGGACAAGCCGATTATATCAAGGATGAACTAAATTTTCTTGATAGTAAATCGAATGTTTTAGGAGTTTTTTATGTAGGTCCAGTCGAACCTATAAACTTTTTTTGTGTTGAAGATAAAGACTGTGCTCTCAATTTAGGGGATGTCGATGGTGATGGCCAGGATGACTATTATTGTTGGTCAGGAAGTTTAATCCGACCTGATGGAACACTTAAACCGGCAATAAAAGAGATTAAATTTTTCATGGGAGGTAAATGTAAAACTTCATGCACATCTGATTATGATTGTGCTGAAGGATACCGTTGTTATAGTCCACTATCTGCATGTTGGATATGTAATGGAAATAATATATGCGAGAATGTTACCAACTCAAAACCAAGTCTTGAAGAAATTAATATAACTCGTAAAAAATATCCTAATGCTATGATCGGTGTGGATTCTGATATGGTTTATGATATGATAAAGAAAGGTGTTGTTTGGAAAGATACTTACACTGGAAAACAGTATTCCAATGCTTATGAATTATTCCGTGATAAAGGGGTAAATTGGGTAAGGGTAATGCTTTTTTGGAATGAAACTCAAGGTCTATACAATCTTGATTACATTAATAAATCTCTACATTTGGCTAAGGATGCTGGGTTTAATATTGTAGTGGTTTTATCCTTCTCAGATGATTGGCGCGATGAAGGGCCACACTGTATAAATTTTAACAATATAACAGTGCATAGTAGATATGACCCAACAGCGCCATGCAAAAAGTTTAAAGATTTAGATGATGCTAATAAAAAAGCAATTATGAAAGAGTATGCCGGCAATGTTTCTAAATTTTTTGAGAGAGAGGGAATCGATGTTAAAGTCTATGAGATTGGCTCTGAAATTGGTATTCCTGGGTTCTTTAGTCCGATACCAGAACTTTCACCATGTTCAGAAGATGAAATAAGATGGTACAGAGATAACATTTGGAATCAGGAAGCAGATGTAATTAAAGATATTATACCTGAATTAAATAAATCAAATCCTGACGTATTGATACAATCTCATGTGGATGATGGTTTTCAGTGTCGTGAGTTTGTTTTTGAATATTACAAAACTATGCTAAATAAAGGTGTTGATCTTGACATCGCTACGATATCATACTATCCTTCCTTCATCAATAAGGGTTATTTATTCCAAGAAGTTCATCAAAACTTCGGTTACTTGTTAAGTGAAATTGATTGGGTAAGACAACAATTGTTGAATAAAGGTTATGATATAAAATTTATGATATCTGAATTTGGTTATCCTAGTAGTCATGATCTAAATGAATTTTTTAAAGGTGCAGACTATGAAATTCAATCATTCCATTGGGATGACTATTCTGGCACAGAAAACATTTATGATTGGCTCAAACTCGATTATTGTCCAAAATGCAACGCGACACCAGGTTATGGGTTTTCTCCTACAGAACATGCAAGATGGCTGAGAGATTTTTATGACGCAATTAACAGTGACAATAATATAACAGGTAGTTTTTTGTTTTCACCAGAAAGTGTGGATTTATCTTGGAATAATTTTGGTTCATTGTTTGATATTATTCCAGAAACCTATGATGTTTGTCCAGATTGTTGCGATTCTGATGGTACTGCAACTCATGATTCTATTTGCCATGCAGAATGTGGCGCTGATCCAAACTGTAATACTAGATCTCCTAACTCAATCTGGTTCGATGGTGTATGGAAGAGTTGTGATTTTTATTGTAAATATTCAGAAAAATATTTTAAGGAAGTAATACCCGAGTCTGAAAATATAATCGTATCCATGAATGCTAAGAACACAGGGACAGAAACACAAACAGATTGGAAAGTAGAGACAGAACTTTGGAAGAATCTAGCCTCTGGAGAGAAAGTTAGTCCTATGAAAGCTTCTTACGATGCATTAACTGGTTCTCAATGTGATATTGCCGATTGTGGTTGTGATTTAATCGGTAATACAGTTTGGAATTCTGGAGAAAATAATAATATAACTTGTCACATCCCATCTTCTCATTGGGGGACAACAGGAGAGAATGATAGGATAATGTTCTGGGTTGGCGCGAAGATTAACGGAATCGATAAATATCTGTACAGAGAAGTGCCAGATATTGCTATCATAGTAACAACAGTACCAACGTCTGGAACAGCTTTATCGATGACAACAGTACCAACAACTACACTGCATGTTACAACAACTCCATTAGAAACAACCACAACTCCAGCATGGCAATATGTTCAGTTGGAGTTAATTGCAAATACAGCAATTATCTTAGTTGCATTAGTTGTAATAATTGTAATAATTTTTGTTGGTTTCAAGTTCTTTGCTAGAAAATAATAACTTAAATTTTCAAGAACATGAATTAATTCTGTGATTGTATGGAATGTAAACAACCAAAAAACCTAAAAACCTGTCCATGCACTTACCCAGGCTGCAAAAGGAAAGGTATTTGCTGTGAATGTATCAGACATCATATAGAAAACAGGGAATTACCTGCTTGCTGTTTCCCACCTGAAGTTGAGAAGACATACGATAGATCAATAGAAAGATTTATACAAACGATGCAAAAATGATTGTATGGTAACTAAGCAAGACGTAATGAAAGTTTTGAAGAAATGTTATGATCCTGAGATAGGAATAAGTTTAGTTGATTTAGGTTTAATTTACGATGTACAAGTCAAGAACGATAAAGTTAATATAAAAATGACTCTCACCACTCCTGGTTGCCCTATGCATTCTTTCATGATTAACGACGTAGAAGAAAACGTAAAGAAGTTGAAAGGAGTTAAAGAGGTTAAAGTTGAACTTGTTTGGAACCCACCATGGACCCCTGATAAAATGTCCAAGGGAGCAAAGAAAAAATTAGGGTTGGGATAAATATTTAATCAAAATTAAAATAATTAAGAGGTGGCACGATGGCTAAATTCAAAATAGTACAGGATAGAAATGTTTGCATAGGTTGTGGTGCTTGTGTGTCTGTGTGTCCTGATAACTGGGAGATGAAAGGCGATAAATCACATCCGAAGAAAACAGAATTGAATGAAATAGGGTGCAATCAAGAAGCTGCTGATGTCTGCCCTGTACAATGTATAAAAATAAAGAAGGTTTAACTACTAAAGAGGACTACTTTAATAATCCTTCAAGTCTTTTATTTACTTCATTCCAGTTGACTATGTTCCAGAATGCTTCTACAAATTTATCTCTCTGATTCTTATAATCAAGGTAGTATGCATGCTCCCAAACATCTAGTACCATTAAAATTCTGAACACCGGGTAAATGTTAGTATTGTGCTTCTCTATCTGCATTATTATTGGTCTATTAGTTTGTTGACAGAAAGTTAATGCTGCCCATCCTGAACCTTCTACGCTAACAGCAGCTTGAGAGAATTCCTTTTTAAATCTTTCAAAACTCCCGAACTCTTTATCTATGGTATCTCCTAAAACTCCGTCAGGCCTTCCACCACCTTTATTAGTTGGTGCTAAATTGGGCCAGAACAACGAGTGTAGTATATGTCCTCCTATGTTGAAAGATAATGACTTTAAAGTAGCTTTGATATCTAAATCGATGCCATCTTTCCGTGCTTTATCAAGTTGCTCGAGTATAGCATTCGCTCCGTTAACGTATCCTTGATGATGTTTATCATGGTGTATCGTCAGCTGCTGCTCAGACATGTGTGGCTCTAAATCCTTGTATCCGTAAGGCAATTTTGGTAATATGTAAAACTTATTTTTTTCTATATTATCACCCATTTATTCCGTTAACTCATCGACTTCTTTTTTACCTTCTTCTAGTTCTTTTTCTTGTTCTTTATCTTCTTTCAATAATAAAGCTTGGAATTCTCCGACGTGTGTCTTTTCTTCCTTTGCTATGTCGAAAAGAACTTTCTTAATGTTTTCATTATCAGTCATGGCTGCTAGCTGTTCGTAAAGACTCACAGCATCCAATTCGGCTATTATTCCAACTCTGAGTATCTCTTTATCCAAATCTCCTTTTTTCATTTTTTCAAGATCTATGGGTATTTTTGATAGCATTTTTTCACCCCCCTTTTAAGATAATTAAACAATTATTTAAATCATATTCGATTATTCTTGAGAAAAAAAATAATCATCTATTCATTATTTTAATTCAATACCTTTTTTTGTAATCTCAAATGGATAGATATCAGAACCATGTTTTGTCCTTCTCATTTTTCTGATTAGTAGGCTTCTTGGCGAACCACCAGCAACAAACTCAAGATAATTTAGGACTACGATCCCATCGACTAAGAATTCCTCTATTCCAAATGTACTCAAGGCTTTAGAAGTCTCTGGTATTTCACATATTAAGAGACTTGTGGCACCAGAATGTTTCAATTTATTCATAAATTCCGATAATTCCGATCTCATCCTTTCAGTCTCTAATTCAGAGCAGACAAGAGTTATGGTATCCAGAACGAACCTTTTAGCTTTAATTTCACTTATTCTGTCCAGGACTATTAACGGTAATTCTTCTAGATTCCATGCTGAAAGATATTCGATTACACACTTTTTCTGGTCTATGTATTTTTTAAAATCCCATCCGAAGATTGCAACATCAGCGAATATGTCCTCCGGTTCTTGCTCTAGGCTGATATAAACACCATTTTCTCCTTTTTGCAAGCCATCCAAGATATACTGTAAGCCAAAGATAGTTTTACCAGTTCCGGTAGCGCCAGAAATGAGGTTAATAGAATTCTTAACAAAACCTCCTTCCATGTGTTTATCCAGACCGGTAATTCCAGAACTAACCCTTTCAACCATAATATGAATTTATTCTGATGCTATATTAAATTATGCAAGTATTTGAACTGAAGAAGTCTTACGAGAAGAAAAAGTGTGAAATAAACAAGAGGTTAGAGAATTTTAAGAAAGTTTGGGAAAAATCAGACAAGGATATTTTTGTTGAACTGTGTTTCTGTCTGTTGACACCGCAATCAAAGGCAAGAGCAGCTGACAGAGCAATAATAAGCTTGTTAGAAAAAAACATACTTTTCCATGGAAGTAAAGAACAAATATTAAAAGAATTGGCAAACTCAGGTGTCAGGTTTCTAGAGAATAAAGCAAAGTACATTGTTGAGGCGAGGGAATTTTTCACTCGCGATGGAAAAATTGATATAAAAAGTAAATTGAGCGAAGGGACTGCGAATGCCAAAAGAGAATGGCTAGTGAAAAACGTGAAAGGTCTAGGTTACAAAGAAGCTAGTCATTTTCTAAGGAATATAGGACTTGGATTTGATTTAGCTATTCTGGATAGGCACATTATGAAAAATCTTAAGAAATATGGGGTTATCGATGAAGTACCAGAATGTTTGAGTAGAAAATGTTATCTATCGCTTGAAGAAAAAATGAAAGAGTTCTCCAAAAAAGTGAATATTCCTTTGGCAGAGTTAGATTTGTTATTTTGGTCTGAAGAGACTGGGGAAATATTTAAATAATCCAACGGAATCAGTTAGATTTTTATTCCTTTAGTTTTCTTAATTCACTTAAAATTAACTTAAAACCATAATTCATTTTATATTTCTGCAAAACATACCTATGGTGATCAAATATACTAAAAGAAGACTCGCGTATTTTTCTTTCGTTAACATACTCATTATAAACTTCTTTTGCTATATCCTCATTCACAGGATAATTAAATTCTCTTTTTAAAAATTCGACAAAACTTTCATAACTTACAATTCTTTGTTTAGATAATTCTTCTAAACTCATAAAAATTCACTATTGAAAAGATGATGTTAACATATTTAAACCTTATTCAATCTAGAATCAGATAGATTTTTTTAACTTTAGTTCATATAACATTAATGTTAGATTTCTTCAAACTCTTTATGAACAATTCATACATAGGTAGAGTCACCTTACTCTTGAATTCATTTTCCATGGCTAGAATTTCCTCGAAGCTATTAGCTCTCAGAGTTTTTTTGATTATATCTTTCCCGTTCATTACTAATTGCTCGACCATTCTTGGTTCGTCTTTTGAATACCTAGAATTAGCAATCCCAAGTATCTTGTCGATGTTATTCGTAATTATAGCTTTGTAACCGTTCAAAAACTTCAACTGTGTTCTGAATGTGTTTAAGTCTCTTTTGAATACTGTCAGTTCACTTACTAACTGATCATCTTTGCCTCTTATTATTAGACCGTCACAGTAGTTGTATAAAAATCTTTTAGTGTCAAAAAGCTCTTGGGTTGTAATACATAAACCTATGGGCTTAATATCATTAAGAGTTAAAGCCATTTTATCACAAATTAATCTTAACTTAAAATAATAAATAAGTGTTTGATGTGTTACTTAAATGAACTAAAAGGTGAGAAGATGTGACAATAAGACAACCAATTGTATCAGTCCTCGGACAGTGATAGCCTTCATTGACATCACCCGAAAATGTTGACCATGGAAAAACCAGTCTTTTAGATGCAATTAGAGGTAGTACTGTAAATCTGATGGAACCTGGTCAAATAACTCAACATATAGGTGCTTCATTCATTCCTATTGATATTATAAAAAATTTTTGTGGTCCTTTACTCGAGAAGTTCAAGATTAAGATTGAAATTCCTGGTTTATTGTTCATTGATACACCTGGACACGAAGCATTCGTAACTTTAAGAAAGAGGGGTGGTTCTGTAGCGGATTTAGCTATTCTAGTCATAGATATTAACGAAGGTTTTCAACCACAAACAGATGAATCATTGGACTTCTTAAAACAGTTTCGGACTCCTTTCCTAGTTGCAGCTACGAAGATAGATTTGATTCCGGGTTGGTACCCTCACAAGAATGCATGTTTCATTGACAGTTTTAACAAACAGAGTGAAAGCGTTCAGGATGATTTAGAAAAGAAAGTTTACAACATAGTCTCACAGTTATCGATGCGTGATTTCGAAGCAGATAGGTTTGACAGAGTTACAGACTTTAAGAAACAGATAACTATAGTTCCGACATCAGGAAAAACAGGTGAAGGTATACCAGAATTGTTGATGATGCTGGCTGGTTTGTCACAACATTTCTTGAAAGATAGATTAGAATTGTCTGATAAAGCAAGAGGAACTGTGTTAGAAGTGAAAGAAGTCACAGGTCTAGGAACAACGATAGATGCCATAATCTATGATGGAACTGTTAAATGTGGTGATTATTTGGTAATAGGTGGAAAGGAACCTATAGCAACAAAAATAAAGGCATTACTAAGACCTCCTGCATTAAAAGAATTGAGAATTGAGAAGAAATTTGAATCAGTAAAAGAAGTTAATGCTGCTGCTGGAATCAAAATATCTGCCCCAAACCTTGAAAATGTCATTGCTGGGAGTCCAATCATATGTGTATCAGACAAATCTCAAGTGAATGAAGCAAAAAAGATGATTCAGAAAGAAGTGGAAGGTGTGGAATTTTCTAAGGAAGGAGAAGGTATTATAGCGAGAGCAGATACACTCGGGAGTTTAGAGGCCTTGATAAAGATACTGCAAAAGAATGAGATTCCGATTAAAAAAGCAGAAGTAGGCCTTGTAACAAAACAAGATATAATTGAGTTGCATCCGTTGAAAGATGAATTGAATAAAATTGTATTAGCTTTCAATGTCGGAGTTCTACCAGATGCTGAAACAATAGCAAGAGATTTGAAGATTGAGATTTTTAAGAATAATATAATTTATCGTCTCATCGAAGATTATCAGAAATGGTGTTCTGAAAAGAAAGAAAGAGAAGAATTGGAGAAACTCGAGAAAATAGTGCGTCCTTGCAGATTCAGGATTTTACCAGGGTTCGTTTTTAGAAAAAGAAAGCCTGCAATTTTTGGAGTTGAAATATTAGCTGGAGTTCTTAGACCAGATGCACCGATTAAGAATGAAGATGGTAAAGATATAGGTAAAATAAAAAACATTGAAAAAGAAGGGAAAATTATTCCTTCTGCAAAGACTGGGGATAAAGTTGCAGTTTCGATGAACGAGCCAACGATAGGGAGACAGATAAATGAAGGGGATATTCTGATGTCGGTTATCACTAGAAACAATATAGAAAGTTTAAAGGAAATTTGGAATAAGCTACAGGATGACGAAAAGCAGTTGTTAAAAGAATGGAAATTAGTCTAATTATCTTCGACTCCACTTTTGTTTCAATCTTTCAAAATCAGACTCTTCAGTGCTTCTAAAATATTTAAACCATACAAATATTCCTACGACTGCGATGACAATAACTATTACGATAATCCAATAAGTTAATGAGCCACTTTCTTCTACACTTGAAGTTGTGGTTAACCCTCCTGAAGTAGTTGTTTGCGTTACAGTTGTTGTAGCGTAGTAAGTTGTAGTAACAACAGTAGTTGTTGTGGAAGTTGTAGTTGTTGAAGTGGAAGTAGTGGTCAGTAGATAAAAGGTAAATGCACCGGTAGGTGTAACTTCATCTTTCTTTTCGTTTCCTGATTTGCATGGATAATTAGAATTCAAGGACGAGGACATTGAATTTATAGTTTTATTTTGACATCCTGGAGGCACATTAGGAATTATCCATTCTTCTGAACAAGGCGAACCTGAACAACTCACTGTAATTCCAGTCATATTACAGATATTATCCCCACAAGTATCCCTATCTTGATCACATATGTAACAATCTGTGCCACTAGCATTCACTTGTATGTATGCTGGATTGGGACAATCACCTGAATAAGTGGCATTAACTTCTATTTTTTCTTCAGGTTCACATTCTGATGAAGAACCGTCCGAGCATTTAGGAGTTATATTGACTTCTTGTAAATCGCATGGAACAGTTGTGACGACATAGACTTCGTAAGTATCAGATTCTGTCCAGTTGTTAGAATTGTCTGATGCATAATATTTCCACTTTACAAGAGTCTCAGTGTTGTTTAAAATCGTGACGTTTGAGACTGTCTGAGGGGTTGAAGTAAAGTTGTATGATGTAGCATTTACCCATCTTCCAGAGTTGTTCGTGGAAAAGATATATCGACCGTATGGATGTAATGCTTTATTATCGTCCCATGTTAGTTTAAATTCACACGGTTCCCCAGCTTTAGTTTCATTGGTTTGATTTCCAGAAAATGTAGGTGGTATTAAATCTAATAAGCTCGTTACATTGAAAGTTGTCTGAGCAGATCCTGACTGAGAGTTGGCGTATAAAGTATAAGTTCCTTCTATTATGTATATTGGATCTAATTCGGGTATTAAATAGCTAGTCGTAAAATTACCGTTCTGATCAGGAGTTGTTTGGGTTACGAAAAGAAGCACGTTATTTGGGTTGTTAATTTGAATCGCTACTTCTTGTCCTGGTAGAAATCCATTTCCATTTATCAAAACAGTTTCTCTAAAGTCATACTTTTCTTTGTCAGTCTGAATTGATACAGCAGAGACACTAACGATTAAAAAAATAGCAAATAAGATGAAGGAAGTTGCAAATTTTTTGAATTTGTTCATTCGCCTCACTCAAACAGAATTAAAGCTTACTGTTTTGCCGTAAGCAATAGGAAATCCACTTGACGCCCAATCTGTCCAGACAAAAACCTTAGCCGTGTATGTTCCTACTTCTTCAGCAACATAACTTACATCAATCTCTTCTTCTTT
>Ga0172363_10002883_pt1 | contig 13898 bp, 12 predicted proteins | sample LakKivs2_kivu2a2_FD_114541 | JGI IMG/M metagenome (GOLD analysis project Ga0172363, IMG submission 114541) | Sediment microbial communities from Lake Kivu, Rwanda - Sediment s2_kivu2a2 | ecosystem: Environmental > Aquatic > Freshwater > Lake > Sediment | place: Rwanda: Western Province, Lake... | reverse complement strand
AGGCACAGTCGGTCGCCGAACCGCTCCTTCAGAACCGCAAGGTCCATGTTGTCGGACGGACCAATCGGATTCAACACGTCCAACCTCGCGTCGACAAGCAAAGGAACAATAGCATTGATGTTCCCGTGGCTGTGCATGTTCACGTAGGCTCCGTGCCTGTGCGCCAGCTCGATGGCCTTCCTGTGCCATGGGAAGATGAGCTCCTCGTAGAGCTTCGGGTTCATGAACGTCCCCTTGTTGTAGCCCAAGTCGTCGACCCACCCAACCATCATCGCGCCCCGCTCCAGAAGGTTTCTCTCCGCCCGCAGATTGAACTCGCCGACCCTCGCTATTATCTTCTCGAAGAGGCGCCTGTTGCAGTAAAGGTCCTTAAGCACAACTTCGAGCGGTCCACGCAGGAAGTACCAGACACCCGAGAAAAACCCGTTTATGCTGCAGAATGGGAAGAAGCCCCTTTCCGCCACGTACTTAATGGACTCCTCGAGACCCTCGTACCTTCCGGGGTCGTCGGGGTCGGGGAGAACGAGCTTGTCAAAGTCGTCCTCGGATTCAACGGGGTACTTCACGTACTCCCTGACCCAAGTGGTCTCGGACGAACCCACCCGCCACACAGCACCCGTCTCCCACTCGTCCAGAAACCTCCCCGAATCAGCCTTCGTCCTGCTCTTGACCCTGAAGCCTCCGCCGCCGACACCCACGGTGAAGATGTCTAAAAACTCAGCCTCCCTCAAGCTCTCGCTGAACTGGGCAACCACCCTCCTAGATGACGAAGACTCGACTGCCGAGTTTCGCTTGGCTTTCTGACCCGCCTTTTTCATCAAAGGCGTAAACTTCGCCCTCGCCATCTCATTCGTGAAATCAATGACCTGAGGCACAACGCGAGGCTCCTCGTGACGCAAAGCCGCCAAGATGCACTCGAACCTGTCCGCCATGAACCCGCCGACCGTTCCTATTCGTGACCGACGCATCTAAACGTCCAGTGTTCATAATTGTAAGAAAACAGTTAAAATTTTCGATGCCCTTTTTCGGATTTATGGGTCTCAAGCCTTTTTTATAATTAAGTTAACTTCTTTGGCGAATAGAAGTTTACGCCAATTGCAATTCTTTTATCTTCTATTCTAGTCGCCCATTATGCAAGACCACGCATATTTTTGAAAAACCTTATATTCACGGTGAGTTAACTAAAATCAGCTCATCGAATTTACAGAAAAGAAAGGAGAAAAAAAGAAAAATGTCGAAAAATGTAGCACAGGTTGTTAGCAAAACGTCAGAAAAAACAATCGAAGAAATAGCCAGAGAATCAATCCCCCAAATTTGCGTGATAGGCGCTGGGGGAGCAGGATGCAACATCGTATCGTGGATGAAGGAAAAGGGAGTCGCAGGAGCAAGAATCTACGCTCTGAACACCGACGCCAAACACTTGAGCATAACCAACGCTGACCAGAGAATCCTCATAGGATACCAGACGTGCGGAGGACTCGGAACAGGAGGCTTCACAGAGCAAGGCACCAAAGCCGCGGAAGAAAACGCAGGAGACATCGAGAAAATCGTCGCAGGCTCAGGACTAGTCTTCATAACAGCAGGACTAGGCGGAGGAACAGGCACAGGCGCATCGCCAGTCATCGCCCGAATCTCGAAGGAACTCGGTGTCCTAACCCTAGGCGTAGTCACCATCCCGTTCCAGGTCGAAAGGACGAGGATGGAGAAAGCCAAGGAAGGACTAGCCAGACTCGTAGAAGAATGCGACGCGGTGGTCGTCATAGACAACTCGAGACTGAGGAAAATGGCTGGAGCGCTGCCGCTTTCAGAGGCGTTCGCGGTCGCAAACGAGCTGATAGCCAACTTCATCAAGAACATCGCTGAAACAATCGCAATCCCAAGCCTCGTAAACTTGGATTTCGCGGACCTGAAAACGATCATGACGGGAGCAAAAATCTGCGCAATCGGAATCGGCGAAGGACAAGGAGACACGATGGTGGAAGACGCCATTGAGAAGGCGTTGAACAACCAGCTCCTCGACATCGGCGACCTAAAGAAGAGCGAAGGCGGACTAATCCACTTGGAAGGCGGCGACGACATGACGCTTGAAGACGTTACCAAAGCAGGCGAAATCCTCATAGGCCGAATATCGCCAACCGCAAGAGTCTCTTGGGGCGCAAGGGTCAACAGCAAACTGGAAGGCACAATGCGAGCCACGATCGTACTAGGCGGAGTCCAAAGCCCGTTCCTAGAAGCAGCAATGGCGCCAGTGCCCCTGATGCAGCCTACAGGCCCGGGAATGGAAGCCGAGGTCGTAAAGCAACCTGCACCCAAAAAGAAAGGGTTCTTCGGGTTCTAAACTGGAACCGACCAAGGCTCCTTGGAGATGAATGACGTGTCCTCTGAACTAGTCGTCGGCTCCATCATAATCTTCGCAGCGTTCGCGGTGGCACTCATCCTCTACATCGCAGCCAAAGCCTTCAAATCGCCGAACATATTCTACGCGCCACAGGAAGCAACCCCAGCCCTGGCAGCGCAGCTAACGTGCCCGAAGTGCCGGTCGCGGAAGCTGAAGCCAACGGGCGGCTATAATCTGGGCTGCGAGGTCTGCGGCTTCGTCTTCAGCGTCGGCGTGATGAGAAAAAGAGAAACAGAATAAAGCAGCCACAACACGCGAAAAACGGGATGATGCTGAGAACAACCCTCAACATCCCCCACCCAACATTTTAAAAACAATTTTTCGAATCATAACGTTATTTTTATGACTTCAGTCCTCTCTTTCGCCTCTCCCTCACCGTTTTCTCAATGGTTAACTTGACCTGTTCGACCGCGGTTCCTAAATAATTCTCGGGGTCAAGCGCTGCGTCAACCTCTTTTTTGCTGAGAAAACGGCATACGGTTTTGTCTTTCAGAAGGGCATCCCTGAAGGGCGTTCTCTCGTCTTCGCTCTTTATTGCCAGCTGGCGTTCAAGTTCGTGAGCTTCCTGTCTATTCATCCCTTTTCTCACAAGGGCAATCATGACGGCTTCAGCCATCACGCGCCCCCCCGTCATGCCGATATTCTTCTTCATTCTTTCGGTGTCGACTTCCAGGTTGGACAGTATGTTGACCATCAGAAGCAGCATGTAGTCGACGAGGATGCACGCTTCGGGAATCACGAACCTTTCAGTAGACGACTGCGTCAGGTCTCTTTCCTGCCACGTCGGAACGTCCTCAAGAGCTGGCACCACCAACCCCCTCATGACCCTCGCCAAGCCGCATATTCTTTCGCAGAGCTCGGGGTTACGTTTCTGGGGCATAGTCGAGCTGCCGACCTGCTTCCGCTTCTCGAACGGCTCAAAAACCTCCCCAATCTCGGTCCTCTGCAGCTCCCGAACCTCAGCAGCGAACTTGTCCAAACTCGAAGCCAGCAAAGCAAGCAGGCAGACCAGTTCAGCGTGCCTGTCCCTCTGAACTATTTGGGTCGAAACGTCTGCAGATTTGATGCCGAGCTTCTTCATCGCGAGGTTCTGAATTTCGACGGCCTTCGGACCCAGACCCGCTTGAGTTCCTACCGCTCCGCTCATCTTGCCAACGACCACACGTTTTTCGCACTCGCCCAGCCTCTCGATGTGTCTGGAAACCTCCCTCATCCAAACGGACAGCTTCAGCCCGAACGTGATGGGTAAAGCGTGCCGCCCGTGGGTCCTGCCCATCATAATCGTGCCCTTGTGGCAGTCAGCTGCCTTAAGGAGTACAAGCTCAAGCTCGTCCAACTTGTTTTTAATTACCTGTAAAGCTTCTTGTAGCTGCAGTGCCCTTGCGGAATCCACGATGTCGTAGCTAGTCGCCCCAAAGTGGACGTAGGCGCCGCTTGGCCCGCAGACCTCGGCGAAGGCTCTCACGAGCGACATGACGTCGTGCTTGATTTCCTTCTCGATTTCCTTCACTCGGCTGAGCTTCACGTACCTCGTCGAAGCCATGCTGACGATTTTCTCCGCGTCCGCGACGGGGATGTCGCCGACCTGACCGTGGGCCCAAGCCAGCGCCGCCTCCACGTCAAGCAACTTTTGGACGTAATTTTCTTCCTCGAAAATCCGGAGCATCTCAGGTGTCCCGTACCGGCCCGTGTCGATTGGAAGGATGGGCAACCGCATCGCCTCATGTCATAATTCGGAAGCGGTAAATAAATATCTTCCACTTCACAATTGTCCAACAAATACTGCGTTGATAGAATTAAGTTACTGCTGCCTTCGAGGAAAACGTGATGAAGAAAATGGCCATAGTGTACTCACCGAAGTTCCTGAACCACCACGTGAGTCGCGGTAACCCGGAGACGCCGAGAAGGCTTAAGGCGATAATCGAGGGAATAAGACAAAGCCATCTGCTAGAAAACGGAAACTGCGCGTTCATGAAACCAGGTCCGATTAGTCTTGAGGACCTGAAAAGCGTTCACAGCCCAGAATACATCGGGCACGTCAAGCATCTCTCAGAGTCAGGCGGCGGCTTACTCGACAAGGACACCGACACGACGGTTTCGAGGCAAAGTTTCGAGGTTGCCCGGCTTGCGGCGGGCGGAGCGGTCGAAGCCGCAGACAAAGTCGCATCAGGCGAGTTCAGAAACGCGTTCGTCCTCGCTAGGCCTCCGGGGCACCACGCGAGCCCCGGTTACGGTATGGGATTCTGCATCTTCAACAACGTCGCGTTGGCCGCGGACTATCTGGTGAGGAGACGCAATCTTCGCCGCGTCCTCATTCTGGACATCGACTCGCACCACGGCAACGGAACCCAAGAAATCTTCTACAGCAACCCGAACGTCCTCTACGTGAGCCTCCACGAGGACCCGACCGAGTTCCCCGAAGCGGGGTTCGCGGACGAAACCGGCGAAGGGCGGGGACTTGGCTTCACGGTCAACGTTGCCTTCCCGTTCGGCACGGGAGACGCGGTGTACTGGAAGGCCGTGAGGACACTTGTGTTGCCGATTGCGAAGCAGTTCAGGCCCCAGTTCGTTCTGGTGTCCGCTGGGTTCGACGGCCACTACAGGGACATCGTCGGCGAGCTCTCGCTTTCTTCTCGGGTCTACCCGATGATTTTTCAGGCGGTCCTCGACTTCGCGGAAAAAACGTGCAAAGGTAAAGTCGTAGCCGTGCTAGAGGGCGGTTACTGCCTCAGCGTCCTCAGAAGGGTCGTCCCCGCTGTCATCGGCCAGATGGCTGGGCAAAAAGCAATGCTTCACGGCGAGTCTCCTCCTTTGGACTCAAAAATACAGAAGCAGGCAGAAAAAAGCTTAAAAATCGCGAAAAAGGTTCAGTCTGAGTTTTGGACCCTTTAGCGCCAACGAGTCCTATTTGGCTGCAATTTTTACTCGATGACTTCAATGGCGTTTTCTGGGCATTGGCTTTCGCAGGCTCTGCAGATGAGGCACTCGTCGACGTTGACTGCTGACGACTTGCCGTCCTTGAGTTCGTAGACGCCTACTGGACACACGTCGACGCATGTTCCGCAGCCAGTGCATTTGTCCAAGTTTATCTTGATTTTAACCAACTACACTTCACCTTCCGAAATTCCAATGACATGGCTCTACGTCGAATAAAAGCTTTTTGGGACAACAAGTAACGAAGACGCCTTGACCGAAACGAAAAGAATCATGTTCAAAACTATCCTGAGGGAGGCATTTGTAGATGTGCCCAAACCTTAAAACGAGCACTTATGTTTTTCAGGATTTTTTTCTGAAAGTCGGTCACCGATTTCTCAAGTTTTTTTGTGATTTGTTCCAGTCTATCAGCTATTTGGCTTAGATTCTTCTCGTATTGAGTGAGAGACGAGAGTAAAAGTTCTGTGTAGCTGACGGGATTTACGCTTCTTTTTTTTTCAACGTAGTCTGCATTAGCTTTTTCTCCCCAAAAAAACACGAATAAAGATGCCAATCTATAATCTCTAAATATTGTGTAACCGTCGCTCAACGAAACACGGTAACAATTTTATCGGCAATTGAAACATTTTTCAATGCATTAGTCGAGAAAAAGGTGGAATTACACGTTTTTTACGGCAAGCGACCGAACAAGATTCAGTAGAACGGAATCGTCGGAAAAGATTGCTCTACAATTATCAAAATCTGGTGCAAGACTGTTGGGCTGAAGGTTAGTTAGCAGGAACTGCTGTTCGTCGATACACAGAAATATCATTGGCAACTCGAAATTCGCCTGTTGGACATTACACGTGTATCTCAGTTCGCTCAGCATGTGCTGGTTATTCGAACCGTTCGGAGCAATTATCCAGACCTTTACTGACCGCTCAATAAGCTCATCGAAAAACTTGCTGAACTCCTTGTAAAGGAGGGTCAACCCGTTCTCGTTGGTCACCAAGTCAACAGTATGCTTCGCTTTAGAGAACATCCCCTGGATTTTCTTCAGAATTTGCTGCTCTCCGATGATGACCCACAGCTCCCCCTTGTGCAGGTTTTCGTCCCTTTTTGTCTTCCTGAAAGTTACGTCCAAAGTCGAGATTACGGAAACAAGGTTATCGACTTTGCTTTGGTAGGATTCTAAGTAAGTCTTGAAGGCAGCCTCAGGCGAAACTGGCGAGAATCTCCTTGGCTCTTCGGGAATCTCGACTACAAGGTTGATGCTGACGAGTTTCCTCAGGACGCTGTAGACCTTGGTCCTTGGGACGCCGCTTACGGCGCTTAGGGTTCTTGCGTTCGCATAACCCGCCTTGATGAGGGCGACGTAGATTTTCGCCTCGTACTCGGAGAGTCCAAGATAATCGCATAATCCCTGCCATGTGTTATCGTGCTGCGTTTGCGTTATCTCCCAGCTTCCCCTTGTCATGGTGATGTAAACCACCACTATTTATCCCTTTTTTTATGTGATTTTATGTCTGATGTAACTGTCACTAGCAACTACTTGGCGACAGTTACAGAACAACGCCATGCTGCCCAGAGGCGAACAAGCGCCAGCATTTTGGTTAGGAATTTTAATAGAATTATTGAGGTCTTCCGCTGTTTTTAAGAATTATTTTTAATCTGAATTGAGTCGGGGTCAGAATTCGAAAAGTCTTTAATGGATTTCTTCTTTGAGCCTCAGAATCGTTTCCTCTATCGTGTTTTCCGCGCGCTCTTTCATCCGGTCGTACTCGTCCAGCATCTTCCTACGGGCCTCGGCGGTGATTTCCTTGCGGAGGAACCTTGCTTCCGCCCTTTGTACGTCGTTTTTCATGGTCTCAATCTCCTGTTCCGCCTTCTTGAGATTCTTCATCCGCTCTGAGTGCTGCTCGCTGGCCGTCGCGATCTTGTCGCTGAGCTGCGACAGCTCCTTTTCGAGTCTCGAAATGTGGTCGTCCACTGAACTTTTCCTCAGCCGGTACTTGCGCCTGGAAAGCTTACCCTTTTCGGTCTGGGCTTCCATCGCCTCCAAGTCCGACCTCAACCTTCTCCGCTGCTCATACAGGTTGACGAAGTCCTTGAGCAGGCTGGAGGTGAAGGGGGCCGCAGCTGCTGTGGGCGAAGACATGAACCTTCTCCGGGTGAAGTACACTGCGCCGAAGGCAGCAATCGCTATTCCGGTCCAGAGGGCTGGCCTGAAAATTGCCCAAAGGATGAAGTACTGGTACTGCAGGACGATGATTGGGTCGCTGATCTGGGTGAAGTTGGCGTCATCGTACTCTACGGTGACCGAGAGGCCCGTTTTCTGGACTAGCGAGGGAGTCTTCGAGGCTGCCCCGTATTCTGCTCCTTCGGGCAGGGAAACAGTGAGCTTGGACTCTTCCACGTACCAGTCGGAGGGCTTGCTCAGTGCGACGTTGAGGACGCAGTCTTGCCATCCGCTTTGCGTGATATACGCGTTGGACGGGAGGTTGTACGAGATCATGAGACTCATTTTGTTCTGGACATTCAGAGAGTTTCTCAGGTATATCCTGACGGACGTGAACGTTTCATAATTTACGACTGTCAGGCTGGTGGACCCGTACGTCCCGAAAATGTCCTGAACCGATATTGATGAGGCGTTCAGGGGTATGTAGAAAAAGAACAGACGTAAGCTTGCGTTCGAGTTGTTGATTACGACGCATTTGTCGGTGGCTGAGATTCCTCCCCATGCGTTAATCTTTATGTCTCTCTCCGAGTTCTCAATCACGTAAGTGTAATTGACCGCGGATTCGCCATTGTCCTCGACTCCGCTGAGATTGACCGCTTGGACGTTCAGAGGTGAATCAGCTTTCGCCGCTTTGCCGTATGCGGCTCCCACGCACAAGAAGAACATTAGGAACAGCCCACTTGCCCTAAGCAGCGAACGTTGCGTCACCAATTTCCTGTCCAATCCTCTCAACCTTGAATCGGGGAACCACATCTTATTTTAGAGGAAATATGTTAGTCTATTGTCTTTTAAATTTATGTATTTTTAGACCCAGAACCACCATTCTCCTTCAGGTTGATGAGTCAGAATTTCAAGTCGTAGCTGCATCATTCTAATGACATAAAATTTCGTATGTTGATTGCTGCATGTCCGAAAAACGATAACTGAATCGTTAAAAAGTAGATGACGCTTTTTACTGAAGACGATTGCTCTTTTTTGTTGGGGTCGGCTTCGTTTCTGCCTGTCTTATGTAGTAGTTTTCGCCCTTCTTCGCCCCGAAGCTTCTTACGCCCTTCTCTTTGAGCTGCTTCTTGAGCTTCGCTGCGTGGCTGCTTGAGATTTCGCCCTTCTTTTCGAGGTAGTTGATGACTTCCACGGCCTGTTTTTCGTCGTCGCACCTCCTCAGGAAGTCGACGACGCCGGGCTCGTAGCCCTCTAACGTGCTGGAGTCTTCTTTACCCTCACCTTCGGGTTCTGAACGAGGAGCTTTTATCGAAAGACGGTTCTTTTCGCTGGTCATCTCATCCACCAGATGAGGAAACATCCTCTTGAAGCGCTCTTTCTCCATTTCCATCTTGTTGCACTTGCTTACGGAGAGCTGTAATATTTTCCCTCTTATATCTTAAACGGTGTATGTAACGGGACTATACAGAACCCCTGAAACCTTCAGCCTCTCTGGCAAGGTCCCTTTTATCTGAGCCGACGTTGATGTTGTCCCAAGGCAAGGACTCGCCGAAATTCTTCTCCCGCAGGTAAGTCTCGATTCGGGTTCCAGTCTCTTTCATGGCACGCCTCCAAGCCCCCAGACCCCCGCCGTGGACTGAGGCAAGCTCGATTGTTCTGCCGATTTCCCTGCCGCCGAGGCTCAGGAAGGCTTGGATTTGGGCGTGGCGAGCGTCAATCCCCTCCATCACGAACCTTCTGTCGCCTCTGAACAGCTTCCTTAGAAGTTTAAGCTTCCCCCTTATGTCAGGCACAGACGCCATCTTCTCCCACTGGAAAGGCGTGTGAGGCTTGGGAACCAGCGGGTTCACGCTGAGGTGAACAGCCTTCAGTCCGTACCCCGCGTCTGCGATGCGTCTTGAAAGGTCAGCTACTGCTTCGACGTCCTCATCATCTTCTTTGGGCAGTCCGACTATGAAATACAGTTTCAAGCGATTGACGCCTTGGCTGAGAAGAACCTTGGCGGCGCTGACCAAGGCGTCCGCGTCCATGCGCTTGCACGTAACCTCGAGTGTTCTGGGCGACGCCGCGTCGGGCGCCATCGTGACGCTCCTCTGCTTCCCCTTCACAAGCAGCTTAGCCAGATTTTCGGTGACGCTTTCCGGCCTTATCGAGGGAATCGATAATTCGAGCCCGCGGGAAACGGCGAATTCGCAGGCATCCTCAAGGCGCGAGTAATCGAAGACGCTGGCGCCGATGAGCGAAACCTTGCCTACGGGCGTCAACCTTGTTCCCTCCTCGACGATTTCCTCGACCCTCGCAAGGCTTCTCTCACGCCTCGGGCCGCTGATGTGCTTCAGCAGGCAGAACCGGCACCGCCTTCCGCATCCTCGGGTCTCCTCCACCGTGAGTGCTTTGCCGAAAATCGTCATGTACGGGCTGTGGTCGTCGACGGTTGGAACCTGCTGCGCCACCGGGTGAAACGCGTCGTCGAGGCTGCGCGCCCAGACCCTTTCCGTCGGGTTCGAAACCTGCGGGGCATACACGCCTTTTATATCCGAAAAATCCTCTATGCGCCTTCGGTCTTGTTTGCAGGTTTTTAGTTGGTCAACCAGTTCATCTATTATGGGCTCAGCTTCGCCTATGACGAAGAGGTCGACGAAGTCTGACATTGGCTCAGGGTTAGCCGTCGCGCACGGACCGCCAGCGACAACGATTGGGTCCCCGTCCGTCCTGTCTTCCCTTCTCGGCGGTACGCCTGACCTCCGCAACGTCTGGACAACGTTGGTGTAGTCCTCCTCGTACTGGAGGGTGAAGGCTGCGACGTCGAACTTCTTCAGGGGCTGGTTGGACTCGAGACTCGTCCAGGGCTCCCGCAGCGTGGGCACGAAGAAGCGTTCGCAGAGAACATCTCCGCGCATGTTGAACAGGGTGTAAAGCAGCTTAACCGTCAGCCCGCTCATGCCCGCCCGGTAGACGTTGGGATAGCAGAGCCCGACTCTGAGGTCTACCTTCCGCCAGTCCTTCTTTACGACGTTAGCCTCTGGCACCACGGTCAACCTGAAACACTGTCCAAATAGACTTAAAAACGAACCGTTGCCATTAAGCCTAACTGAAGAGCAGCTTAAAAGGGCACAATTCTTTCGATTCAGTTGACTTTAAAACGGTTTTCTAGAAAAAAGTAAAAATTGATTAGGGGCGCTTGACGCCTAACTGGCTTCTTCTTCGTCATCGACCGCTTCAGGTTCTGCTTCAGCTGCTGTTTCTGCTGCTTCAGGCGCTGCTTCAGCGGTTGCCTCTGGTTGTGCTTCAGCCTCGGTTGTCGGTTTTGAGATGAGGCTCGTTTTCCTTATGCCCACGTGGCGTAGTGGCGAGATTTTCTTCGCCTCGTTGTAGATGTCGGACGCAATCTTTCCAAGGACGATTTCCTGCACAACTTGGTCGAACGTGAGCGACGCCGTTTTGGCTTCGATTATCCTCTGCATGATTGCGCGTATCTCTTTTTCCTGCGAAGTCCTTATTCTCGTAAGAGTGAAGGCGCAAGCCGAGATTCGCATCTTGTAGCCGTCCTTCGTGGTGACGGCGATGATGCGGTCGATTCTGGTGGTCCTCCTCCTGACAAGGCTTCTCAGGTAGTCCCTCGAGTATTCGTGCCCCTTGAAAATGGTCAGAGCCCGCTTCCCGTCCACGCCGACCACCTGGAAGTACATCTTCAGGTACTGGTGGGCGAAGTCCTCAGTAATGTCGTACAAGGTGGACTCGACAGTCCGTCCGATGATGTTTTCAGTATCGTCCGTAGGTATGGACCCGATTTCGGCGCTTCCGAAGTATCCCGGAGCGACCACGCTGTACCACTTCTTACTGCGCCACTTGTCCTTAACGCGGCCTGGTTTTGACACTCGCAACACCACTTGGTGACTCATGTTATTGAAAAAAATGAAGTATTAAAAGGTTTAGTGACCAATGCCCGGCGCCTCTGAGACCGCACGTTTATATTTTTGCCATTTGTTTTATCTAGGAAGCAACCGGAGTCCTCGGTATGATTGACGTTAAGATCATTCGAACAAACCCCGACCTCGTCAGGGACAACCTGAAGCGGCGGAACGACCCAGAAAAGCTGGCTCTTTTAGAGGCGTTCATCGAAGCCGACAAGAGTTGGAGGCTTCTGCAGACCCAAATCAACGAGTTGAGGAGGAAACGCAACGAACTAAGCGCAGGCATCGCCAAGCTTAAGAAGGAAGGCAAGGATGGAGCGTCCCTCCTCGAGGAAGCCGACTCGGTTCAGTCGAAAATCGCCAAGCTAACTGCCCAAGTTGAGGAAATGGGTCAGAAGTCTCAGACCTTGCTCAAAAAGGTGCCGAATCTGCTTCACGAAACTGTTCCCTACGGCCGGGACGAGAACGAGAACGTCGAGGTTAGGCAGTGGGGGGCTCCTCCTAAGTTCGATTTTAAGCCGAAGAACCACCTCGAACTCGTTATGAACCTTGGACTCGTCGACGAGGAAAGGGCGAACAAGGTCGCGGGGACAGGCTTCTATTACCTGAAGGGCGATTTGGCGCTCCTCGACCTCGCTATCCAGAGGTTTGCCATTGACCACATGATTAGGAAGGGGTACACTCTGGTTGAGCCTCCCTTCATGTTGCGGAGGGAGCCGTACGAGGGAGTCACGGACTTGTCGGACTTCGAGACGGTCATGTACAAGATTGAGGGCGAGGACCACTACCTCATCGCTACAAGCGAACATCCCCTCGCAGCCATGTTCATGAACGAAACCCTGAACGTTGACGAGCTTCCGGCGAAGTTCATCGGAATCAGCACGAACTTCAGGCGCGAGGTTGGCGCTCACGGGAAATACACGAAGGGCTTCTTCAGGATGCACCAGTTCAATAAGATTGAGCAGTTCATCTTCTGCCTGCCGGAGCAGTCTTGGGGGTTCCACGAGGAGCTCCAGAAGAACTGCGAGGATCTCTACAGGGAGCTCGGCTTGCACTACCGGGTCGTGAACGTGTGCACGGGGGACATCGGGACCGTCGCTGCCAAGAAGTACGACACCGAGGTCTGGATGGCGGACGGGCACTTCAGGGAAATTGGCTCGAACTCGAACTGCACGGACTACCAGGCCCGCAGGCTGGGGATCAAGTACCGCGAGGGCGTCGGGAAGCCTCCGAAAGACTACGTTCACACGCTGAACAGCACGGCCCTCGCCACAAGCCGCACCATGATGGCTATTCTGGAGCAGCACCAGCAGAAGGACGGCTCAATCCTCGTCCCCGAGGCTCTGAGGCCGTACATGAACGGGAAAAAGAGTTTAAGCAAAAAGTAACAGAATATGTCTGGGTGACGCCTGTTGTCGCCGGACATTGTGGGCATAGGTGAAGTCATAGTTGATTTTGTAGCCACCGAGCCAGTATCCTACATTGAGGTGCCTGCCTTCCAGAAGTGCTTCGGCGGGGCGCCCATGAACACCCTAGTCGGAGTCGCAAGGCTGGGCTCAACGTCCGGCGCCATAACCGCTGTCGGAGACGACCCGTTCGGCAAGTTCCTCGTTCAGGAATTAAAGAAGAACGGTGTGGACGTTTCGCGCGTAAAGGCAAAGAAGGGCACCCTCACGACCTTAGCGTTTGTGGCCAACGACCCCGAGACGGGGGAGCGCTCGTTCATGTTCTACCGCAAGCCGTGGGTCAGCGGAACCTCGGACAGCTCCCTGTCCGTCAGCGACGTTGACTTCGAGTACATCGGGAAAGCCAAGATTCTTCACGTGTCAGGCTTCGCGTTGTCGCAGAACCCGTCTAGAAAGGCGGTGCTTGCCGCCGTCAGACACGCAAAGAAGGAGGGAGTAAAGGTCTCGTTCGACCCGACCCTCAGGGTTGACGTGTGGAACTCGGAACAAACCATCCGCAGGTTCTACGGCCAGATACTGAAGCAATCAGACATAGCAACCTTCTCTCGGGAAGAGGCGGCGTTCATCTTCGGCACGGACAACCCGGAAAAGGCGGCGCAAAAGGCACTAAAGTACGGCGTGTCCCTCGTCGGCATAAAACTCGGTTCTGACGGAGCCCTTGCAGCGACGAAGGACGGAAGAAAGGTTCACGCGCCCGCCTTCAAGGTCAAAGCCGTGGACACAACGGGTGCGGGGGACGGCTGGAACGCGGGGCTGCTGGTCGGCCAACTGAAAGGGTGGAACCTCGAAACCTGCGTCACCGTCGCCAACGCCGTAGGCGCACTGGTTGTCACCAAACGCGGCGCCATCACCGCCCTACCGTACAAGAACGAGCTGAACGGCTTCCTCAACCAGAACAACGTGAAACTGGCAATCTAGCAAAACCCGTTTTCACAAACAACCCCGAGCGTCAAAAGGGCCAAATGCATTTTTGGTCAAATTGCACGGATGCTACAGAACAAACATGCCGTAAAATAGTTTGTTTT
>Ga0172363_10002880_pt1 | contig 13899 bp, 14 predicted proteins | sample LakKivs2_kivu2a2_FD_114541 | JGI IMG/M metagenome (GOLD analysis project Ga0172363, IMG submission 114541) | Sediment microbial communities from Lake Kivu, Rwanda - Sediment s2_kivu2a2 | ecosystem: Environmental > Aquatic > Freshwater > Lake > Sediment | place: Rwanda: Western Province, Lake... | reverse complement strand
GATCCATCCCGGCTGGCGTCGTTGCTCGTCGTCGCAATACGTCGAGTATTCCTCCTCCTCGCGCCTCGCCAGCCGGGCGCCTCGACCGCCCAAATTCACACATCTATCTTCTCGCGGGTCCTAGCCCCGCGAGATCCTCGAGCACGCCAAGAGCGCGCGTCTTGGGGATGGGAGGGGGCTCTCGGGTCCGGGGTTCGGGGGAACGGAGTGGGTTCGGGGGAACACGGCAAGCCCCCACCACGAGCTGTGGTAGGCTTGCTCCAGGAGGCAAGCCCATGGCGCTTCCAGCCAAGCGCAGAGCAACCTACGCCGATCTGCTCGAAGTTCCTGACCACAAAGTAGCCGAAATTGTCGGGGGTGACTTGGTGGTGAGTCCTCGGCCTGCGATTCCGCATGCCAAGGCGTCTTCCGCGTTGGGTTTCGTGGTCGGTGGTCCGTTTGGCTACGGCGCGGGCGGTCCCGGGGGATGGATTATCCTGGATGAACCGGAGCTTCACCTGGGCAAGGATGTTCTGGTTCCCGATCTTGCGGGCTGGCGGCGCGAGCGAATGCCGGTCGCGCCTCAAGCCGCCTATGTCACCCTGGCCCCAGACTGGCTCTGTGAAGTCATCTCTCCGTCGACGGAGAAGCTGGATCGTGCTGACAAGCTGCCCATCTACGGCCAGGAAGGCGTCGCCCATGTTTGGCTGGTGAACCCGCTTTTGCGCACCCTCGAGGTGTATCGGCTCGACAGCAGCCATTGGGTGTTGCTTCACACCTTCGCTGGCAACAACAAGGTGCGGGCCGAGCCCTTCGACGCCGTCGAGATCGACTTGACCTTGCTCTGGCCGGAAACCTAATGCCCACAAAGCCCCGGCAGGTCGCCGCGTAGGCGAGAGCTGCCGGCACCACTCCGTCGGACTGCAGGTAGGTGTCGCAGGTAGGTGTCTGGCACCTGTCCGGAGCACCTGTCCGGACGGGCACATGGTTGGCGGCCGGGATCGCAGATCACGCCGTCCGAAATCCGGACGGAGAAGTACCCTCGGAGGGGGCGCTAGGGAAGCCCGCGCTATGCGACCGTCGATATGCTCGCTTTCGGGTATCAAAACGTCAGTCTACAAATTTTGGTACCCTAAAGGGTTGCATAGTGCAGCCGATGTGGCAGAATCGCCCCGATCGGGTATCTCACCATGAGGCGCACTCTCGAACAGCTTCGAGCCCAAGTGGGCGACCTCGCCTGGACGGTGAGGGAGAAGCGCAAGGAGTTGGGCCTTAGCCAAGCCCAGCTCGCCCTGCGTGCGGGCGTCGGTCTCCGCTTTCTGCGTGAGCTCGAAAAGGGCAAGCCCACCCTGCGCATGGACCGGGTCGGACAGGTACTGGCGTTCTTCGGGCTCAAGCTCAAGGCCGCGCCTTTGCCGGAGGAAGAACGATGAGAGCGCCCAGGCCTCGCAAGGTCACCTCCCGCCGCGGTCGCGTCTTCTTCGACGACGTCCACGCGGGCAACCTCGAAGAGCGCAGCGACGGGAGCGTGGTCTTTTCCTATTTGCCGGCGTACCTGGAGCGCCCGGGCGCCGAGGCCGTGTCGCTGTCGCTGCCGCTCTCGCCGATCCCCGTGGTCACGGTGGGGCTGCATCCCTTCTTCGATGGCCTCGTGCCCGAGGGCTGGTTGCTCGACATCGCGGTTCGGAATTGGAAGCTGGACCCGCGGGATCGGCTTGGGCTCCTCTTCAACCTGTGTTCCGAATGCCTGGGGGCGGTGCGGGTGCTGCCGTGGTGAGCTGCCCTGTCTGTTTGCGTGCTTGTGACGATGCGACCGGCCACCCTGCGTGCAACCGGCGCCTTTACGGCCGTCCCGTGCCACCCCGGCTCGAGGTGGGGCTTGCCGACGTCGAACGCCTGGCGGTCGAAACCGTGAACCGCCGGCTGGCCATCACCGGTGTCCAGCGCAAGCTCTCGCTCGGCCAGATTGGCGAGGGCGGGGAGAGGCGCCTGACCATCGTGGGCGCCCTGGGCGGCACGCACATTCTCAAACCCCCCACCCCCGACTACCCGCACATGCCCGAACTCGAGCACTGGACCATGGTGCTGGGCGAGGCGTGTGGTTTGTCGGTCGCGCCTTGCGGGCTTCTGCCGCTTGCCACAGGTGAGCCTGCCTTCATCACGCGGCGCTTTGACCGGGAAGGCGAGCGCAGGATTCACACCGAGGATCTTTGCCAGCTTTCGGGATTGCCGACCGCCGACAAGTACCGTTCGAGCATGGAGAGGGCGGGCGCGCTCGTGCGGCGGTTTGCGAGCGCGCCCGGCAACGATGCCCTGCGCTTCTTCGAGGTGGCGATCTTCAGCTTTCTGACCGGCAACTCGGACATGCACCTCAAGAACTGGTCCCTCGTGCGCGACGGCGGCCGCGTGGTCCTCTCGCCCGCCTACGACCTTCTGCCGGTTCGCCTGCTCGTGCAAGACCTCGAGGAGTCGGCCCTGCCCATCCACGGTCGCAAGAGCCGGCTCGGGCGCCGGGACTTCCTCGCCCTGGCCGCGCACCTCAAGATCCCCGACGTGGTGGCCGAGCGTACCCTCGAAAGCATGCGCGATGCCCTCCCGCGGGCCGTGGCCGAGACCCCGAGCCCCTGGGTGCCGGCGCCGCTTGCGGCCCGTCTCGCGGCGCTCGTCGAGCGCAACCTGCGCCGGCTCGCGTAGGAGGCTGGTGTCAAACGGCGGACCGAGACCTGGCGGAGCGAGGAGCCCCGGCCGCGAGGCGCGAGGAGGGCGAATACTCGACGTATTCAACCGACGAGCAACGAAGCGGTCGGGGCCCGCAGCCCGCCAGGCGACGGGAGCCGTTTAACACCAGCCTCCTAGAGCACCGAACGGGTTGACGGACCGAGTGAAATCAAGCAGTTGTCTGGACCTGACCCTCGGCGATCCCTCGCCCGCGTTCGTGCGCAACACCTCCGCCGATCCCGTGTGCGCCACGCCCACCTGGCAACTCGACCTCGGCTTCGGCTTCGCCTCTACCTCCGCCGCGGAGTGACGCGGACGTGGTCGGCTCGGCGCGTGGCCGGGGTGGTGCCAAGAGCACCTCCCCTGGGCTCGCACATCCCCAGGGTTCTCCCCAGCCGGGGGAACCTCTGGCCCCCAGCCGGGCCTCCAGCCGGGGCGGGCGGGCGCGGCCCGGCTCACCTGCCGCCGTACGATGACCGGGCTTTGCGGGACAGGCGCCGGCTCGCGCTTTCGAGCCAGACCAGGACATTGTCGATCCGTGCGCGTGCGTCCAGGGAAATCGCGGCGCCGCGCTTGGCGAGGCCGGGATCCAGCAGGAACACCTGTCCGGCGTTTGCGTCCTTGGCCACGGCGGCCACGGCCCAGCGCCAGCCATAGCGGCTCGCGTCCGCCTCCATGCGGTTCCACTCGCCCTTGCCGAAGCGGAGCGGCATGGGTTTGCATTTGACCTGAACGCCGAGCTGGGCGGAGCCGCGGGTGGCCAGCAGATCGAAGGCCCCGCGCGAGCCGCGCGATTGGTAGACCAGCTCGAATCCGAGCCGAGCCAGGTGTTCGGCCACGGCGCGCTCGCCCTCGCTGCCCACCAGGGTCATGGGCAGCACGGTGCCGCCGGGGCGCCGCCATCCGAGCCACAACCCGAAGACCGGATCGGCCAGGGCATAGAGCCCCGATTGCGTCTTGACCACCGCGTCCCCCAGCCGGTCCAAGTAGTTCAAGGTGGCCCCGGTCGGTGCGCCGATGTCCTTGGCCACATCGGTGAGCCGCCTTGGGCCCTGGGCCAGGCTCTCCAGAGTTGCCGCCAGGGTCGTCGCGCGGCCGACCAGGCGCTGGAATTCGTTGGCGAAGTACAGGGCCAGCCGGCCGGTGCGCGAGAACAGCTCCTGCTGCAGGCTCTCCTTGAGCGTGCGCTCGTCCGGAGCGCCAGCAGCCTTGTCGGTCATGGCCTCGCCCATGACCTGCAGATAGAAGGGGTGCCCTCCGACGGCGCGGAAGACCTGGCGGGCCAGCTCGGGAGTGATGGGGCCCCGATCCGCGCTGGCTCGCACCAGCAACTCGACACTGTCCGCTTCGGAAAACGGGCCCACGTCCATCAGGGCGAAGTGTTGGAAAAACGGCGAGTGCTCCGACGTGGCAAGCTTGACCAGCAGCGACCGCCCCGAGCCGGACACGACGTAACCGACCCGCTTGTGCCGTTGCCAAACGCTGCGCATGAGCGGCAGCGGATCGCTACCCTTCTTGACCTGCGCGAGCCCAGCCAGCTCTTGAAACTCGTCGATGGCCACCACGAAAGGGCGGCCCAAGAAGACCGCCAACTTCTCGGGCAGCTCCAGGCAAGCGCGGACGAAGCCCGTGTCGGCGGCGGGGTGCGTGGGCAGATCCAGGAGGAAGTTCCTTAGCTCCGCCGGCATGCCGGCGAAGGTCCGAGTGCCGGAGAGCGCCCCCCGAAAGGCGGTCGGATCGCGCGCCAGCGCTCGCAGGGACGCCCCCGCCTCGGCCGACCACGCAACCTCCAAGGTCTGCAACGCCAGGGTCCGGAAGAACTCGGTCGAGACCGGCATGGTGTCGAGCACATCGACAACCACCACGCCGACCGTCCGGGCATGTTTGGCATCGGCCCCGAGCTCGCGCGCCACTTGGAGCAGCAAGCTGGTCTTGCCGATCTTGCGGGGCCCCACCAGGCACAACCATCGCGGCACCCCGGACTCGAGCTGGGCGATGGATTGGCGAAGCCGCTGTCGTTCTTCTACCCTATCGAAGAAGCCCTGGTCCGTCGCGGGCACGCTGGCTGAAAACATGGGAGATCCTTTCAGAGTTGAAAGCTAGCATACCTGAAGACTAGCAACGTTGAAAGTATCCAATGCCCGTCGGACAGAGAGGCGTCACCTTTGTCTCGTCGCGCCGTTGGGCGACTCCAGATTTCGGTACCTCCGGCAGGGCTTGTGGGCGGGTGGGTTTGGGCGTATGGGGGAGTCGCTGCCGTGCGCGGATGTTCGAGCGCGCGTGCTGATGCTGTTTCGACCTACGTAGTCCTGCTCGCTCTGACCGAGAAACAGTCGGCCGGCCTTGGCCGGAAAACACCTCAACCTGCTCCGCAACCTGATGGAGGGCAAGTCATGCGGATTCGTCCTGTAGTTCTTGTTGGTCTGGTTTGGTTCAGCGTCTGGTTCCTCTTGGCTGCGAACGGTCCGGCCTCGGCGGCGCCTGTGGATCCGACGCTGTCGGTGCAGGGAGTGCTGCGCAAGGCGGACGGGACGGTGGCTCCGGATGGGACGTACGACCTGGCTTTCCGGTTCTATTCGGCGGCGACTGGGGGAACGGCGCTGAAGCAGGTGGACAGCAAGGGCGTGCTGGTGAAGCGCGGGGTGTTCGCGGTGACGCTCGACCTCGGGGACAAGGCCTTGGTCACGGGCAACGCCACGCTTTGGGTCGGGGTCACGGTGAGCGGCGACACGGTAGAGCTGCCGCGCCAGCGCCTGGTGCCCACCGCGTACGCGCTGCAAGCCGAGCACGCGAACAGCGCCGACACGGCGACGACGGCGACATCGGCCGACAGCGCGAAGACCGCGGCTTCGGCCGACACGGCGAAGACTGCCGCCGCATGCGACACCGCCAAGAGCGCGAGCGCGCTCGCGTGCACCGCGTGCGTGGGCTCGGAGCTGGTTTCCTTCAACTACGCCGCCTCGGCGAGCAAAGGCGGAGCCGCGACCGACCTCGCCTGCTCGGGCTGCGTGAACGCAAGCGACATCGCCGCTTGCGCCGACGGCCAAATCCTGAAATTCGTCGGCAGCGCCTGGACCTGCGCCGCGGAAGCGGCGGGAGGGGGAGTGACGTCGATCAGCGCCGCCGCGCCCCTCAGCGTAGCCGGCGGCGCCACCCCGACTGTGTCTCTAAGTGGGGTTGTCCCAACCGCCAACGGCGGCACGGGAAGGGGCTCGCCCTGTCGCCGGCGGGATTGCTCCACGAACGACTGTCGGCGTATATAGCGGCCATGAGCAAATGCGCAGTCTGCGGCAGCCGTAAGGGCAAGCGGCAATGTCAAGCGAAGGGTGCCCTGATTTGTTCTCCCTGTTGTGGCGAGATTCGAGCGCCGGCGCCTTGCGAAGGCTGCGCGTACTGGAGTCCGCCAGAACGCCGCTACGGCAATCTGCCTCGCTTCTCGAGCCAGGAGCTGGAGGCGTCGTCGGAGCTACGGGACATCGCGTTCCCTGTCGAGGCCGGCGTGTGCATGCTCGATCGCCAGCGGGGCTTCACCATGGACGACGCGCAGGCGATCGCGATCTTCGATGTCCTTCTGGACATCTGGGCTTTCGGCGACTCGCGGGAAGCGGTTGCGTCGAGAATCGCCGCTCTGGAATGCGGTGTTCTTGTCGATGAGTTGGAGCGCAAGTTGCAGTCTTCCGACCGCGCCACCGTGGCCAAGGTGATGGCCACGGTGCGGTTTACGGCGTGGCGGCGAACCGCGGGCGGGCGACACCATCTCGACCTGCTGCAGGAGTTCTGCGGAGAGCGAAACGGAGCCGGTAGCATCGCCAGGGTCTTCTGACCTGGCAAGACGCTGGCCGCCTCACCGCTGGTCAGTTTTCCTTCGGGTGTCGGCTCGACAAGCCGATTTCGAACAGGTTCCTGGCACCTTCGCCTCTGCCCGCGATCCACGAATCGCCACCGAAGCCGGCCGCACCCGCGCCCGCCAGCCCGGCGGAGCCGCCGCCTCTACCTGCGCTCACGGCTGCGCGGCCCGCGGTCGCGGGACCGGGCCGTGAGCGCCGCCGCGCCATGCCGGAAAGACTCACCCTCACCTCCGTGCCGGCCGGGGCACGCGTCTGCCCGGTCGGCGCGCGCAAGCTGCTCGGCAAGACGCCGCTCGAGATCGACCTGGCCGACGCGGGCGCGCGCGGCCTCCTCCTCGTCGAGCATCCCGGCTATCGCAGTCAAGAGGTGAAGTTTCCGGCGCGCGCGCCCATCGTGCTGCGCAAGCTCGGCCCCGACGACCTGGAAGACGCGCTCGTGTGCAGGACGCAGCGGTAGCTGCTAGTTCTAGATTCCGCACCCCCGACCAGGCATTCTAGGGCGGTGAATCGTCCGCTCTCAAGTCGCGCCCGCGAATGGCTCTTCTTCGGCCTTTGCGTCGCGATCTTTCTGCCGCGCGCCTACGTGGCGGCGCGGGACGTGGGCATCATCTGGTCGGACGAGATCTTCCAGACCCTCGAGCAGGGCCATCGCGTGGCTTTCGGCTATGGGCTCGTGCCCTGGGAGTTTCGCGACGGGGTGCGCTCGTGGCTCGTGCCGGGGGTCATCGGCTGTGCCATGAAGCTCTTGGCCGCCCTCGGGGTGGCAAGCGGGACGAGCCTCGCGGCCGGGGTGAAGTTGCTTTTCGCCGCTCTCGCGGCCCTGGCTTTCTATCCCCTGCTGCGCATCGCCTACGCCGAGGCCGGTCTCGCGGCCGCGCTGCTTCTCGGATGCGCGGCGGTCGCCTTCCCGGCGCACCTCATCTACAGCGGCCGCGCCATGACCGAGGTGGCGTGTACACCCTTCTTGACTTGGGGACTCTGGCTGCTCTGGCCGTGGGGCATGGGCCGGGTCGGGCGCCGGGTGGCGCGGACCGGGCTTGTGCGGACGAAATCAGCTTGGGCGGGCGCGGGGCCGATGTTCGCGGCAGGCGCGCTTCTGGGGCTGGCCGCGCTCGTGCGCTACCAGGTCGGGATTCTGCTCCCGGTTGTCGCGGTAATCGTGGCTTTTCGGCGCAGCCTGGGGGCGGCGGTCCTGGTGGCGGCGGGAATGGCCACCCTGCTGCTATTGGGAGGTCTTCTCGACTGGGCGACCTGGGGCAGCCCCTTTCACTCCCTGGTCGGCTATGTGCGCTCCAATCTCGGGGAGGGCGGCGCCAGTCAGTGGGGGATCGCCAAGCACGGCTTCTATCTGCGTTTCATGATGCGGGCGAACGGCGCCTTCATGGTGCTTCTTCTCCTGGGTTTTGTCGCCGCCCTTCGGCGCGCCTGGCCGCTCGCGCTCTTGGTCCTGGCGTTCTTCCTCGTGCACACCTTCATCCCGCACAAGGAGCTGCGCTTTCTCTTTCCGGTCGTGCCGCTTTTCCTTCTCTGCGCGGCCATCGGGCTGGCCGCGCTCGTGGCCAAGCTGCCTTTTTCGCGCGGCCGGCGGCTTGCGGTCGCGCAGGGGCTGGCGGCGCTTCTGTTCGTCGGCTTCGTCGCGCGCGCACCGGGGGTCGAGTTCCGCGACATCGGCCAGCGCATGGATGCGCCCGGCCATGGCGGCCCCACCTCCGATTCGGTGTGGGGCGCCTACAGTGAGAGAATCCGCTTCTTCGCGCAGGCAGGTCAGTCTGCCGATCTCTGCGGACTGGCCGTGCCCAACGTGATCGGCTACTGGACGGGCGGCTACACCTATCTGCACCGGCCCGTGCCGCTCCTATGGTACGGATGGCACGCGGACTACGAAGCCGCGAACTACGTGCTCTTGGGACCGGGACAAACCATGACGGACCCCCGCTATCACAAGGTCGCAGCCGCGGGCGACCAGGTCCTCTACCGTCGTGACGGCGGCTGCGCGGCCCCGCCGCGCGCAAGCGCCGTGTACGGCCGCATGTCTCCCGCAGGAGTACCAGGGGTATGAGCCGCATCGCCAACACACTACGCAACCTGCTGGCCCGGGCCGCGCGCGGGCCGGGCGGCCTGGGTTTGTTCGTGGCCGCGGCTTGCCTCTATTTCGCGAGCATGAGTCGCGAGGTGGCGTGGGGCGACGCGCGGCCGGTGTACGAGGTCGCGGAGTCGATGGTGGCGGGGCGCGGGCTCGCGGTGCAGACGCGCTGGCCGTCGGACGCCGAGCCGGGCCGGGGCGGCAAGTTCTATGCGCCCCAACCCTGGCTGCCGTCGCTTCTGCACGTGCCGGGCGCCGGGCTGCGCGGCTTGCTCCTCCACTTCCGTCCGGGCCCCGAGGTCGCGCACCTGGCCGACGTCCTGGGTTGCCACCTTTCGGGCGGGCTGCTCGGCGCCCTGGTGGTGTGGCTATTCTTCCGCCTTTGCCTTGGCCACGGCGCCTCGCCGCGGCTGGCGGGTTTCTCTGCCCTCATGCTGGGGGCGGGCAGCCTGCTGTGGGTGTACGCGCGCTCACCCTTCACCGAGATCGTGCAGGTGGCCTGCTTCACCGGCTTCTTTCTCGAACTCTCCCGGCTGCTCGAACGGCTCGACCGGCGTACGGCCTTGGCTGCGGGCCTGTGGGCCGGAATGCTGCTCAACACCAAGTACATCTATGCGCTCTGCTTTCCGGGCGCGCTCTTGCTCGTGGTGGTCTATCACCGGAAGTCCCGGCGCGAGCTGCTGGCCGCGCTGGCGTGGGTGGTCGTGGGGCTTCTGCCCGGGCTCCTCATGGTGCTGCTCTACAACTACCTGCGCTTCGGCAGCATCACCAAGACCGGCTATGCCAAGGTGGGCGGCGTGATGGTCGAGAACGTCTGGCTGAGTCTGTGGGGTTTTCTGTTCTCGCCGGGTAAGAGCATGTTCATCTACACGCCGCCGCTCGTGCTGGCCGCGTTCGGCCTGCCGCGCTTCTGGCGCGAGCACCGCCGGACCGTGCTCGCCATGCTGGTGACGATTCTACCTGTGACGGTTTTCTACGCCGGTTTTCCCTCGTGGCCGGGGGATTGGGCGTGGGGCCCGCGCTACCTGGTGTTTGCCGTACCGGTGCTGCTCTTGCCGGCCGTCGCGTTTCTGGCGCAAGCGCGCCGGCCGGGGCGGTCGCTGGCCGGGCTTCTGCTCGTGGCCGGGATCTGCGTGCAGCTTCTCGGCAACGCCTTCTACTGGGATCACTACCTGCGCATCGCCCTCGACGTGCGCACCAAGTGGCTCGGCCACCCCAACCGCGGCGCTTCCCTGACCGCGGACAAGGGCGGCTTCTGCGAGGGCTGCTTCGAGGACGTCTATCCCACGGTGTGGCTTTCGCCCTTCCAGCCCATCCTCGGCCACTTCTGGCTTGTGCGCCACGTGCCCTTCGGCCACGACTGGCAGACCGCGGCGCAAGACGCCCCCTGGCGGCGCCACACCCGGCTCGACGTGGATGCGCGCGCCTCCTACGCGCGCGCGCGGGTGGACCACTGGCTCCTCGACACCCACGCCTACCGCGCCGCCGGCTGGGTGGTCTTGCTGCTCCTCCTCGGCACCGGCACCGCCGCCGGGGTCGTGCTTGTTCGCCGAATCCGCGCCCACGAGCGCGGGTCAGGATAGACCTTCAGGGACGGGCTTCGGCGGGCAGGAGCCGGAGCAAAGTCTCGTAGACCTCTCGGGCCAAGGTCAGGGCGGTCAGGGCCTCATCAAGCGGAGGTTGTTCGTGTTCGCCCGGATAGCGGAAGGCCCAGGCGAACACGGTCAGGCTCTGCGCGCGTTTGAGAACCGGTTCGAGCGAAGCATCGAGACTCTCGCACTGGCGTCCCAGTTCCGAGAGGTCGTGGGTTTTTCGGAAAGCCAAGTCGTGCCAGGCCAGGAAGCCCTTCATCGATTTCTCCGCTGCCTGCTGCGCGTGAAACAAGACGTCGTCGGTCAACGGTGGCTTCGCGACAAGATCGTGTTCCGCCGCGCGGAGGTCGCTGGCGGCTTTCGCGAACCACGCTCCGGCATCGGCCAGGCGTGCGGGATCATGCGGCATAGAGCAGCTTCCCTTCCCGCAAGATGGTCGCGGGGAGCGATGCACGCAGGTGTAGCCGGGTTGCGAAGGCATCGTGAGTCCAGACCAGGACATCCGCGGCTCGGCCGAGATCGGAGAGCAGACCGTGGGCGTGCTGTGCCCGTTTGTAGGCGGGCTGGTCGGAAGAGGAAACCACGACCATGATGTCGTAGTCGCTGTCGGGGCCGGAATCGTTGCGGGCGTGCGAGCCGAAGAGATAGACGCGCTCGGGACGGTACGCTTCCACGAGGCGCCGGACCATCTCGGCCAGCACGGGATCGTCGCTCTCTGGTACTGCCCCTTCGCTGCCTCGCATTTCGTGGACCAGTATACATCCCTTCCTCGGCACCGGCACCGGCACCGCCGCCGGGGTCGTGCTTGTCCGCCGAATCCGCGCCAACGAGCGCGGGCTCTGCTATGAAGAGCCGCCGTGAGCGCTCTGATTTTCGATTGCGACGGAACCCTGGCCGACACCATGCCGGCCCACTACCTGGCTTGGGTCGAGATCTTGCGCCCCCACGGCGTGAGCTTCCCCGAGGAGCGCTTCTATGCCATGGGCGGCATGCCCACGGGACTCATCCTGGAGCGCCTGTTTTCCGAGGTCGGCAAGGTCCCCGACGTGGAGCTTCTCACCCGGCAGAAGGAAGAAGCCTTCATCGCGCGCGCAAGCGAGATCCGGCCGGTGGAGAAGGTGCTCGCCATCGCGCGCGCGGCGCGTGGCCGGCTGCCCATGGCCGTGGCGTCGGGCGGACACCGCCACATGGTGGAGATGACCCTGCGCCGCCTCGGCATTCTCGACTGGTTCGCCGCCGTGGTCGCGGCCGAAGACACGGCCAGGCACAAGCCCGAGCCGGATGTTTTTCTGGAAGCGGCCCGGCGCCTTCGCGTGGCTGCGGCCGACTGCACTGTCTACGAGGACACCGACCTCGGCCTCGAAGCCGCGCGCCGCGCCGGCATGCGCTTCGTGGACGTGCGGAAGCTGTAGCTACGGCGTCTTGGGCTGAACGTAGATCTCGCCCTTCTGGTTGCACAGGTAGAAGACGCGGTAGTCGGGGTCGGTCTTGAGTCCCTTGTCCATGGTCCAGCTCGTGGCGGCGCAGGAAGGACGGCAGCAGTCCTCCATGGTGGTGGTCTCGTAGAGCGTGCCGCCGTTGGTCTTGAAATCGGGATCCTTCGCGGCCAGCTCGGCGGTCTTGACGTCCTTCTTGACCTTGGGCAAGCCCTGCGGCGCGAGCTTGCAGCCGGTCACGCGCGTGAGGCTATCCGGGCACTCCACCTTCATCACGTAGACCGACCAGTTGAGGTGATAGAGGCTGTCCTTGTGGTTCGTGCGCAGGCAGCCCTTGCTGGCGAAGTCGGCCAGGCCTGGGATGTCGGACTTGAACTTGCTGCAGGCTTCGATGAGCTTCTGCTGGCAGGCCGGGGTTCCAAGCGATTCAGGCGTAAACCAGTTCGTCGTCGTGGTTCTGCACTCGGGGAAACCGGTCTGATTGCCGGCAGCGGGTTTCACGCCGCCATTGCCTGGCTGACCGTTGGGCGGGTAGTCGGTGTACATGTACAGCCCCGAGGTCGAGCCCCCGCCCGCGACCTTGGCGCAGGCGTTGTTGGCGCCGAGCCCGCCGGCGGGCATGTAGATGTCGAAGGTGGTCGCGGTCGCGGCGGTGTTGAAGACCTGCACGATGAGAGGCTCGGGAGAGGGGAACGCGGACTTGGGGGGATTGCCGGGGTTGTCGGGATTGGCCAGAGCCTGGCGGTCGTTCGCCGGGCTCGGGTAGGCGTACACGAGCTGGTAGCACTGGCAGCACGGGCTCTTCGCGTCGCCGTCGATGGGGCTGCCCACGTCGTGGCCCGCGACCGCGTAGTGGAAGCCGGCATTGCCGTCATCGAGGACCGCTTGTTCGAACTCGGGGCTGAAGAGCAGGTTGCGCTGGCACATGAAGGTGACGTCCACGCCCGGCTTGTTCTCCGAGCACGCGTTGCTGACGCTGCACTTGCCGCCGCAAAGGCTGGTCGCATCACCCGGCCGACAACCCGAGGTGCCGGTGCCCCACGGGATGAAGTCCTGGTCGTGACAGCGTGAGGGAGGATCGAGGTAGTAGAAGTGGGGCGAGCCACCCGGGCCGCCGCCGGCGCCGCCGCCGGCGCCGCCGCTCGCGCTGGTGCCGGCCGTGCTGCCGCTGCTTGTCGTGGTGCCGCCGGCGCCGCCGCTGCTGCCGCCGTCTCCGCCGGCTCCTCCGCCACCGCCGGAACCCTGCGGCGTGGATGCGCCCCCGGTGTCGCTCACGGTGCCGCCGCTCGCGCTGGTGCCACCTGTGCCGCCTGCGGCAATCGGCGCATCGGCTTGTTGGGTGCCGCCGGTCGACGTGGTGCCGCCCGCGCCGCCTTTCGAGCCGCCCGTTCCGCCGGCGCCGGTCGGGCTCTGAACGGTCTTGGGTCCGGCACAGGTCGCGGCCGCGAGAAGAATGGCCAAAGCAGCCGCCTTGGCAAGACCGGTACATGCACTGCTCGTACACATCATGGGGAGTCCTTTGCTGCTCTATGCCGTGATTCCGCGGCTTCTCAGCCGTGGGGGGCACGTACCCGATAGCTTATCCGCTTCTGCTAGAAAAGCAGTGCGCCATTGAGGGTGAAAAGCTCAAAACTCGACGCGTCAGACACGTCGCTGCATAGCTCCCGATTGTTCGTCCTACTGCTGGTTTCGCAGTACTGCGAAGGCTTGTGTGTGGTGAGGCTGAGCAAGCCGCCCAACCACACGGAGCCGAGGGAGACGAAGGCGCCGATATTGAATCCGTACGCGAAACCGGTGTCGCTGTATTTCGCTTCCTGAGTGACACCGCTGTAAGAGACCGTGGTTGTGTAGCTGCGGCCATAGAAGCCGAAGCGGGGCCCGATCACGAAATCGACATTTGGCGGCCCGAAGTGGGCGAGCGGGCTGAAGCTGAAATTGGCCAGCGTCGAACTGACGCTTGCTCCCGAGTCTGTGTCGGGATTCAGGATGTCGATGCTCAGCTCGGCGTTGAGCGAGACGAATGGCCCGGCGAAGAACCCGAGCAGGCTGCCGAGACGGAAGCCCGCGGAGTAGGCGTCCGAGCCGTCGCCCACCGCGGAGTTGAACCCGAGGTAGGGCAGAAGGAGCAAGCCGCGGTGGCGCGGGCGTATCACCGGCGGCGGGGTGTAGGCCGGCGGTGGCGCGTAGTAGCCCGGGGGAGGCGTGGCGGGCGGCGGGTACGGCTGCGGATAGGGCTGCGGCTG
>Ga0172363_10002879_pt1 | contig 13901 bp, 9 predicted proteins | sample LakKivs2_kivu2a2_FD_114541 | JGI IMG/M metagenome (GOLD analysis project Ga0172363, IMG submission 114541) | Sediment microbial communities from Lake Kivu, Rwanda - Sediment s2_kivu2a2 | ecosystem: Environmental > Aquatic > Freshwater > Lake > Sediment | place: Rwanda: Western Province, Lake... | reverse complement strand
GGACGCCGAGCGCGCCGCACCGCTGCTCGACGTCACCCTCACGTCGCGCAACAAGGACGACCCGAACCCGATCCCGATGTGCGGCGTGCCGCACCACGCGGCGCTGGGCTACATCGGCAAGCTCCTCGCGCACGGGGTCAAGGTCGCGATCTGTGACCAGGTCGGTGATCCGTCGACGTCACCGGGGCTGATCGAGCGGGGCCTCACCCGCATCATCACGCCCGGCACCGTCCTCGACGAGGACGAGGGGCTGGCCACCAGCGAGCCGGGATACCTGGTCGCGCTCGGGCGCGGTACCGGCGAAGCGATCGCGATCGCGACCGTCGAGGCGTCCACCGGCGAGCTGCGCTGCTGCGAGACCGAGGTGCTGGCCCTGGCTCGGGAGGAGCTCGCTCGAATCGGCCCGCGCGAGGTGCTGTTTCCCGAGGGGGACGAGATCCTCGGCGAGCTCGCACGCGACAGCCAGGCAAGCGTCACCGCGCGACCCGTGCCGGCGTCGCCGGCGGCGCCCGAGATCGGCCGCACCCTCGAGCGCGTGCTCGGGGCTGCCGAGGCCGCGAGTGGGGCCGGCGTCGCCCCGGGGGGCGGCGCGCTGCGCAGCGCGCTCGAGTACCTGGCCGAGACGCTGCGCGGCGGCCTCGAGCACCTGTCACCCGCGCGTGTCTACGCGCTCGGCGATCACCTGATGCTCGACCCGCGCTCGCGGAAGAACCTCGCGGTCGTCGAAGGCACGGCCCAGACGCGGCACGGCTCGCTGTGGTGGTCCGTCGACCGCACGACGACCGCGATGGGCGCCCGTCGCCTGCGCGAGTGGCTGCTCTATCCGCTGCTCGATCTGCACGGCATCGGCGAGCGGCTCGACGCGGTGGAAGCGCTGGTCGAGGCGCCGGGCCTGCGCAGCGACGTCGCCGCGAGCCTCCGTCCGGCAGGCGACGTCGAGCGCCTGGTCGCGCGTCTGAGTCTCGGGCGCGCAGGGCCCCGCGAGCTGGTCCGCCTCTCGCGCACGCTCGAGCGCGCGGCGGCCATCCACGGACTGCTGGCGAGGGAGCCGCGTCCCGCGCTGCTGGAGCGCATCGCGGACGGCGTGGCGCCACCGCAGGGGGTCGCCGAGCGCATCGCCGCGCTGCTCGTCGAGTCGCCGCCGCTCGCAGCGAGCGAGGGCGGTACGATCCGTGAAGGCGCCGACGGCGAGGTGGATCGGCTGCGGGCGCTCACGCGCGACGCGCAGGGGCTGATCGCGGCGCTGGAGGCGCGCGAGCGCGCGGCGAGCGGCATCGGGTCGCTGAAGGTCCGCTACCAGCGCGTGTTCGGCTACTTCTTCGAGGTCACGAAGGCGAACCTCGGTAGCGTGCCCGCCCACTTCGTCCGCCGGCAGACGATCGCGAACGGGGAGCGGTTCACGACGCCCGAGCTGCGCGACCTCGAGCAGCAGCTCATCACCGCAGACGACCGCTGCCGGCAGCGCGAGGCGGCGCTGTTCGCCGATCTGCTGGCGGACGTTCGTACCCACGAGGCGGCGCTGCTCCGCCTGGCGCGCGAGCTCGCGAACCTCGACGCGCTCGCCGGGCTCGCGACCACGGCGCACGAGCAGGGCTACGTGCGACCGAATCTCCACCGCGGCCGCGCGCTCGTGATCCGTGACGGTCGCCACCCGGTGGTCGAGCGGACCTCCGCGCAGGGCTGCTTCGTCGCCAACGACGCGACGCTCGACGAGGAAGCGGAGCAGGTCGTCGTGCTCACCGGCCCCAACATGGCCGGCAAGAGCACGTACCTCAGGCAGGTCGCGCTGATCGTGCTGCTCGCGCACGCGGGCAGCTTCGTTCCGGCGAGCGAGGCGCAGATTCCGCTCACCGACCGGATCTGGACACGGGTCGGCGCCGGTGACGACCTCGTCGCCGGCGACTCGACGTTCATGGTCGAGATGAAGGAGACCGCAGCGATCCTCGCGAACCTGACGCCCCGCACGCTGGTCGTGCTCGACGAGATCGGCCGCGGTACCAGCACCTACGACGGCATCGCCATCGCATGGGCCGTGGCGGAGTACCTGCACGACGTCCAGCCGGCGCCCGGTGCGCGCGTCAAGACGCTGTTCGCCACCCACTTCCACGAGCTGACGGCCCTCGCCGAGATCCTGCCACGCGTGCGCAACCACTCGGTCGCGGTGCGGGAATGGAAGGACGACGTGCTCTTCCTGCGCCGCGTGGTGCCGGGAGCGGCGAGTCGCAGCTACGGCGTGTCGGTCGCCCGGCTCGCCGGCGTGCCCGACCAGGTGGTCAAGCGCGCGAGGGACATCCTGGCGGGTCTCGAGGAGGGCAAGTCGCTCGCCGGAAGCTCGCCACCCGGGCAGCGCCGCCGTGCGGCGGCGACCGCACAGCTCGACCTGTTCGCGGACCGCGCGCAGCAGCTGCGCCGCGAGCTCGCGGCGATCGACGTCGAGAAGCTGACGCCCCTCGAGGCGCTCACCCGCCTGCACGAGCTGGCGCTGCTGGCACGGGAGGAGTGAGCGTGCGCCTCTGGAGATCGCCGTTGCTGCTCGCGCCGATCGCGTTGCTCGCGATCGTCACCGCCGCGCAGGCGAACGAGGGCTCGACGAGCCTCGGCGCCGCGGCGCGCGACCGGAGCGGGCGGGCGATCGTGGAGCGCGTCGCGTGGGAGACCGTCGACGGCAAGTCGCGCCTCGTGATCGCCGTGCGCGGCGTCGCCGACTACACCGCGCGCGCGACCGGTGCCGATTCGAACGGCGGTCTGCCCGATCGCGCCTACGTCGACCTCCGTCCGGCGGTGCTCGGTAAGGAGGTTGCGCGCGCCCCCCTGATGGTCGACGACGGTCTCGCGCGGCAGATCCGGGTCGGGCAGTTCGATCCCCAGACCGTGCGCGTGGTGGTCGATCTCGCGGCGCCGGGCATCTTCGAGGTTCGTACCAGCGAGAAGCCGACGCGCCTGCTGCTCGGCATCGTGCCGCGTCCGGCGCGCGCGGACGGCGCCGCGGTCGCCGCCGCGTTGCCGCCGGCGCAGGGGCGGACCGCAGCCGAGCCGCCGGCGGACGCGCGCGGGCCGGCCGGGCCGCGCGAGGTGGTGCCGTCGCCGGATCGCGCCGCTGTGGCGCCGGTTCCGACCGCGCTGCCTGTGCAGATGGCTCGCGCGGCGGAGCCGACGGAGATCCCGTCGCGCGCGCCGACCGCGGCACCGCGCACGCCCGGACCGGTCGCGCCGGCGACCGATGCACCCGGAACGCCGGCAGCGACAGGCGCGCCGGCCGCGTCGCCGAGCCCGGTTCCTGCCGCGACGGCTGCACCCCAGACGGTCGCCGCGCCTGCCGCGACGCCGGGTGCCGAGGCCGAGCTCTCGATCGCGGCACTGCCGCGTGCCGCGGGCCGGCAGCAGGGCGCGGCGAGCCCCGTCGCCGAGCACGAGGCCGCCGTGCAGTTCGGCGCCGTCGACCCGCCGCCGGCCGCACCGCAGGCACCGGCCGTCCCGCCACGGGCGACCTCCGGCAGGAACGCCGGCAAGACCGCACGCGTCCCGGCTCCGCGCCTCTGGACGGTCGTCATCGATCCCGGCCACGGCGGCAAAGACCCCGGGGCGAAGGGGGTGACCGGAGCCGACGAGAAGGACATCACGCTCGCCATCGCACGGCTGCTGGCGGAGCGCCTGTCGGAAGATCCGCAGATTCGTGCCGTCCTCACCCGCACCGACGACAGCTACGTGTCGCTCGAGCAGCGTACGGCGATCGCGAACGCACAGGGTGCGGACCTCTTCCTGTCGATCCACGGAAACGCGAGCGAGAGCCCCCAGCTCGCGGGCGTCGAGACGTACACCCTGAACAACACCGACGACCGCGCCACCATCCGGCTCGCGGCGCTCGAGAACGGGCTCGCGCTCACCGGTGCGTCGCCCGGCGAGCGCGACCTCGCGTACATCCTGAGCGATCTCGTGCAGACCGGGAAGGAGGACGAGTCGGTGACGCTCGCGCGGGCTGTGCAAGGCAACCTGGTCAGCTATCTACGGGATCGCTGGCGCGGAGTCGTGAACCTCGGCGTCAAGAAAGGACCGTTTTACGTGCTGGTCGGGGCCTACATGCCATGCATCCTGGTCGAGGTGGCGTTTCTCAGCAACGAGACCGAGGGACAGCGGATCGCGGCGCGTCGGTATCAGAAGGACGTTGCCGACGGGATCGCGCTCGGCGTACGGCGCTTCCTCGCCAGCGACAGCGCGAACGCGAATCTGTAGATGCTCGACACCCCGCCAGCAGCGGTGGAGACGGCGCTCGGCGCGGGCTCCCCGGAATCCCCGCCTGCGCTCCCACCGGATCTGCCGGTCCTGCCCGACCCCGCGGAGGCGGAGAACCTCGGTGCCCTCTCGCGCGCCTTCGTGGAGGAGACGCGAGAGCGGTTGCGCGGCTGGCATGACACCGGGGCCTCGGGCGTGGCGGTCGTCGAGCGATGGACGCACGCGATCGACCAGCTGATCGAGTTCTTGTTCGAGGCCGCAAGCGCCGGGTATCGCCGGCGCTACGTCCAGCTCGACCAGCGCTGCGCGGTCCTCGCGCAGGGTGGGTACGGTCGCGCCGAGCTGAACCCGCAGTCGGACATCGACCTGCTCTTCCTCTACCCACACAAGGTCACTCCCTACGTCGAGACGGTCAACGAGAAGATCTTGTACACCCTGTGGGATACCCGCTTGCAGGTCGGCTTCGCGGTACGCACGGTCGCCGAATGCGTGCGTCTCGCGGCGACCGACCTGAAGATCAAGACGGCGCTGATCGACGCGCGCTACGTCTGCGGCGATCGGCCTCTCGCCGAGGAGTTCACGCGCGGTCTCGAGCGCGACATCAAGCCGCGCGCAACCGCGAAGTTCTTCCGCGACAAGCTCAACGAGAGCCAGGAGCGGCACCACGAGTACGGCGACTCGGTCTACCTGCTCGAGCCGCAGATCAAGGAGGGGCAGGGGGGGCTGCGCGACCTGCACACCGCGCTGTGGATCGCCAAGATCAAGTTCAAGGTGTCGAGCCTGCGAGAGCTCGCCGTGAAGGGCGTGATGAACGCGGCCGAGCTCGCCGAGCTCGAGCATGCACGCGACTTCCTCTTCCGCGTGCGCAACGCGATGCACTTCCTGACGCGCTCGCACCAGGACCAGCTGACGTTCGACCTGCAGGAGCAGGTGGCGACCAACCTCGGCTACGCGGTTGGCGGCAACGGGAACTTGAAGCCGGTCGAGCGCTTCCTCAAGGACTACTACCTCCAGGCGTCCGCGGTGACACGCTTCGCGCAGGCCATCATCGACCGCTCGGTGAACCCGCCGCGCCCGTACCGCCTGATCGGCCGGATGATGGCGCGCACGATCCGACCGGGCGTCCAGATCGTCGCCGGCGAGCTGACGGTCACGACCGGCGACATCTTCGCCGAGGATCCCACCGAGCTGATGCGCGTGTTCGCCGACGCCCAGCGCCACGGCGTCGCCTTCTCGTCCTCCCTCGCCGACCTGGTGCGCACCAGCGCCCATCGCCTGGGCGAGGCGGAGCGCACCGACGCCCGCGTGGTCGCGACCTTCCTCGAGATCCTGCGCTCGCCGTACCGCGTCTACGAGACGCTGCACGAGATGCACAAGCTCGGCGTGCTGTCGCGCGTGATCCCCGAGTGGGAGCACCTGCGCTGCCTCGTGCTGCACGACCTGTACCACATCTACACGGTCGACCAGCACTCGCTGATGGGCATCCGCGAGCTCGAGCGGCTGCGCAACGGTGAGCGTGGCGACTCGTCCCCGCTGCTCACGCAGGTGATGCGCGAGGTCCAGCGCGTCGAGCTGCTGTTCCTGGGAATCATGATGCACGATTCCGGCAAGGGGCTCGGGGGTGGGCACTCCGAGAAGGGGGCGAGGTTCGCCGTCGATCTCGCGCGACGCCTCGGTCTCAACGAGGACGACGCCCGCGAGCTCGAGTTCCTGGTGAAGAACCACCTGGTCATGTCGCACCTGGCACAGCGCCGGGACATCCACGACGACAAGCTCATTCGCGAGTTCGCCACCCTGGTCGGGACCACCGAGACGCTCAAGCGCCTCTACGTGCTGACCTATGCCGACATGCGCGCAACCGGACCCAAGGTCTGGAACAACTGGAAGGACATGCTGCTCGGCGAGGCCTACCTGCGCGTCGCGGACGCGCTCGCGCGTGGTCTCGAGCCCGAGGATCGCGGAGCCCGGATCGCGCGCATCAAGCAGCGCGTTCTCACCGAGGCGCGCGCGTCGCGCGACGAGGACGCCGTGGCGGCGCTCGAGCGCTTCGTCTCGAGCATGCCGGACATCTACTTCCTGACCACGCCGGAGGGCCTGATGGCCGACCATGCGATCCTGGTGCGGCGCGCCCGCGCCGACGGGCTCGCGACCAGCGTCGTGCACAACGAGGCCTACGAGTACAGCGAGTTCACGGTCGCGACGCCGGACCGCCCCGGCCTGTTCGCGATCCTCACCGGGGTGCTCGCTGCGCGCGGCATGAACATCGTCGGCGCGCGCATCGCGACCTCGGACGACGGCATCGCGCTCGACGCCTTCCGCGTCTCGCACCTCGAGCGGCGCGCGGTTGCCCTGGACGAGGACCGCTGGATCCGGACGCGCGAGTTGCTCGACGACGTGCTCGGCGGTCGCCGCGACCTCGGCGAGGTGGTCGCGCGTGCCGAGAAGCCGGGTCTGCTCGACAAGAAGCGCGCACCGCGCGTACCGACCGAGATCGTCGTCACGAACGAGGTCTCCGACGAGTACACGGTGATCGACGTCTATACGCACGACCGCGTCGGTCTGCTCTACCGCATCGCGCAGGCGCTCTACGGGCTCGGGCTCGACATCCACATCGCGAAGATCTCCACCAACGTCGATCAGGTGCTCGACGTCTTCTACGTGACCGAAGCGGACCAGGCGAAGTCGACGCGCGTGGGCGAGATCGAGCGCGTGCTCACCGCAGCGCTGCGCGAGGAGAGTGCGGCCGGCGACGGAGCGGGCGCGCCGGCCCCGGGCTGAGCGCGCATGGCGCTCGACGAGCTGATCGACCGCTTCCTCGCGCGCCTTCGTGGCGAGGTCGGCGTGTCGCGGCACACCTACGCCGCCTATGCGGACGACCTCGCCCGATTCACGGCCTTCGTCCGGGCGCGCTTCGGCATCGAGGACGCGCGACGGGTGACGCGCGAGGTGGTGCTCGCCTTCCAGGCGGGGGAGGCGGGGCGCGGTGTCGGTGCGCGCTCGCAAGCGCGCCGGCTGTCGACGCTGCGAGGGCTGTTTCGCTTCGCCCTCGAGGAGAAGATCCTCGACGACACCCCGGTGGCGGACCTGCGCCAGCCGCGCCTGCCACGCCGGCTGCCGACGACGCTCGGCGAAGGCGACGTGCCGCCGCTCCTCGACGCTGCCGCATCGACGCCGACGCCGCTGCGCGACGTGGCTCTGCTCGAGGTGCTCTACGGCGCGGGTCTGCGCGTCAGCGAGGCGATCGCGCTGCGGATCGACGCCATGTTCCTCGGAGAGCGCGCTCTGCGGGTGCTCGGCAAGGGCGACAAGGAGCGCGTCGTGCCGCTCGGTCGTCCGGCGTGCGTCGCGCTCGAGCGCTACGTCGAGCACGAGCGCCCACGGCTGGTCGCGTCGCGGCGTTGCCAGGAGGTGTTCGTCTCCCCGCGGGGGGGCAAGCTGAGCCGCCAGGCCGTCTACGCGCTCGTCCGCAGGCTCGCCGATCGCGCCGGAATCGACGTGGCGCTGTCGCCGCACGGGCTTCGTCACGCGTTCGCGACCCACCTCGTCGAGCATGGCGCCGATCTCCGCGTGGTGCAGACGCTGCTCGGGCATGCCAACATCTCGACCACCGAGGTCTACACCCATCTGAGTCGCGCCCACCTGCACCAGGTGCACGCGGCGCACCACCCACGCGAGCGCGCTGCCGCGCGCGGCCGGCGGCGGACGACGGAGGACGGCGAGTGACGGCGAGTGCTCCCAGCAAGAAGATCGTGGTCAGCGGCATGCGCCCGACCGGCAAGCTCCACCTGGGCCACCTGCTCGGGACGCTGCGCAACTGGGTCGCGCTGCAGGACCAGTACGACTGCCACTTCTTCGTCGCCGACTGGCACGTCCTCACGACCGACTACGAGAAGCCGGGGAAGGTCCCGGGCTTCGTCGACGAGATGGTGCTCGACTGGATGGCGGCCGGCCTCGACCCCGAGCGCTGCGTGATCTTTCGCCAGTCCGACCTGCTCGAGCACGCGGAGCTCGCGCTGCTGTTCGGCATGATCACGCCCGTGCCGTGGCTCGAGCGCAACCCGACCTACAAGGAGCAGCGGGAGCAGCTCTCGGATCGTGACCTCTCGACTTACGGTTTCCTCGGCTACCCGGTCCTGCAGGCCGCGGACATCCTGCTCTACCGGGCCGACCTGGTACCGGTCGGGGTCGATCAGGTCCCGCACGTCGAGTTGACGCGGGAGATCGCGCGTCGCTTCAACCACCTGTACGGCGACGTGCTCCCCGAGCCGCAGGCGCTGCTGTCGCCGACGCCGAAGGTTCCCGGGACCGACGGGCGGAAGATGAGCAAGAGCTACGGCAACGCCATCTGGCTCGACGAGGATCCGGACTCGGTTCGCACGCGCCTGGGCAGGATGGCGACCGACCCGGCACGCGTCCGCCGAACGGACCCCGGCGACCCCGCGCTGTGCCCGGCCTTCAACCTGCACAAGGTCTACTGCACGCCCGAGGAGATCGAGCACGTCACGGCCGGCTGCAGGACTGCGGGCATCGGCTGCCTCGACTGCAAGAAGGTCATGATCGAGCACGTCGTGGCGGACCTGGCGCCGCACCGTGAGCGCCGCGCCGAGCTCGCCGCGCGCAAGGGGTACGTCCGGGACGTCCTCGCTGCCGGCACCGCACGCGCCCGGGAGATCGCGCGCGGCACGATGACCGACGTCCGCAACGCCATGGGCCTCGCCGGCTGAACCGGACAACGCCGTTCCGCCCGGAGCTCGGCCCGAGCGAAGCGAGCAGAGGAGCGGGGCGCGGGCGCGGGCGCGTTTCGCCCGCCGGCGCCAGGAGACGGGTTTCCTCGGGTATGATATGCACGCGACGATGAGCGAGGCGTACACCGTCAAGCTGGAGGCGTTCGAGGGCCCGCTCGACCTGCTGCTGCACCTCATCAAGAAGCACGAGGTGGATCTCTACGAGATCCGCGTGTCGCAGGTGACCGACCAGTACCTCGCCTACCTGCGCGAGGCGCAGGAGCTGAACCTCGATATCGCGGGAGAGTTCCTGGTGATGGCGGCCACGCTGATCTACCTCAAGTCGCGCGCCCTGCTGCCCCCCGAGGAGCGCGACGAGTTCGACGAGGAGGAGCCGCTCGATCCGGAAGCGCAGCTGATCCAGCAGCTCATCGAGCACGAGCGCTTCCAGAAAGTCGCGGCGGCGCTGGCCCAGCGGCCCGTGCTGGGTCGCGACGTGTTCCGGCGCACCGTGGTCGAGCGCGCGCCGGGCGAGTTCGTCGAGCCGCCGCGTCCCGCGGGTGTCGGCGACCTGCTGCTCGCGTTGCAACGGGTGCTGAACCGGCGCGTGAACCAGCCGGTCCACCGCGTTGCACAGGACCACGTCAGCATCCGCGACGGTCTCGACCTGGTCATGGAGCAGCTGCGGGTAACGCCGCGCGTACGGTTCGAACAGCTGTTTCCTGAAAGCGCGTCGCGGAGCCGGATCATCGTGACCTTCCTGGCGATCCTGGAGCTGATCAAGGTCGGTGCCGTGACGGCGGTCCAGGAGGCGGCGTACGGAGAGATCGAGGTGGTGCTGGTGCGCGACCTCGATCCCGACAGCGTGTTGGCGATCGACTTCGAGGAAGCGGTGGGATGAGCGGAGCCGAGTACGAGAACGGAGTGGACGGGGACGACGACGCGATCGCCGACGCCGAGCCGAGCGCCATGGACGCTGGCGGGCTGGACGCCGCGCCGTCCGGGGAAGAGCGCTCGGGCGACGACGAAGCGGACGACGAGTTCGAGGGAGCGCCGGCACGGTCGGCAGGCTCGGACGACCCGGAGACCGGCGACCTTCCGCCGGCCGACCCGTTCGGCGAGCCGTCCGACGGCATCGTGGATGCGCCCCCGCTGCGTACGGTCCTCGAGGCCGTCCTGTTCGCGGCGGCGGAGCCGGTCCCGCTGAACCGGCTGGTCAAGGTGCTGGGCGCGTGGCCACGCGCAGCGGTGAAGGATGCGCTCGACGAGCTGGCTCAGGCACTCGTCGACGAGGGGCGTGGCATCCGCCTCACCGAGACCGCAGGTGGCGTGCAGCTGCGCTCGTCGGCCGAGTGCGCGCCGTGGGTGCGGGGCTTCTTCGCCGAGAAGCCGCCGCGGCTGTCGCGCGCGGTTCTCGAGACGCTCGCGATCGTCGCCTACCGGCAGCCCGCCACGCGCGGCGAGGTCGAAGCCGTGCGCGGCGTGAACTGCGACGCCGTGCTGGGTGCGCTGCTCACGCGCAACCTGATCCAGGTCGTGGGACGGCGGCAGTCGCCCGGCCGCCCGGTCGAATATGGCACCACGGAGGCGTTTCTCGAGCTGTTCAGCTTGAAGGACCTGAGCGAGCTTCCCGACCTCCCCGAGCCGGAGGCCCTTGCGCGCCTGATCCAGGAAGCCGAAGCTCAGCAGGCGTTGACGGACGACGACGATGCGAACCCGGACGGAGAGAATCCAGAAGATCCTGAGCCAGGCCGGGATTGCGTCGCGGAGAGCAGCCGAGGACCTGATCCGGGAGGGGCGGGTCCGGGTGAACGGGAAGGTGATCTCGGAGCTCGGGACGAAGGCGGACCCGAGCAGGGATAGGATCACCGTCGACGGCCGCGCGGCGCTGCCGCGCAAGCTCGCCTACGTCGCGTACCACAAGCCCGTGGGCGTCGTGAGCACGATTTCGGACCCCGAGGGGCGCCCGGCGATCGGGGATCTGGTACGCGACCTGCGCGCCCGCCTGTTCCCCGTGGGCCGCCTCGACTTCGAGTCGAGCGGGCTCGTGCTGCTGACCAACGACGGCGAGCTGGCACAGCAGCTCACGCACCCGCGCTTCCAGATCCCGAAGGTCTACCGGGTGAAGGTCCGCGGTCGGCCGGAAGAGGTCGCGCTCGAGCGTCTGCGCCGCGGTGTGCGCCTCGACGACGGCGTGACGGCACCGGCGGATGTCTCGGTCGAGTCCGTGCTGCCGAGCAAGGCGCGGCTGCGGATCGTGCTGCGCGAGGGGCGCCAGCGGCAGGTGCGGCGGATGTGCGAGCTCGTCGGGTATCCCGTCGAGCGCCTTTCGCGCGTGGCGATCGGACCGCTGCGTCTCGGCGCGCTGCCCGTCGGTCAGACCCGCGAGCTCACGCCGCGCGAGGTGCTCGCGCTGCGCCACGCGGTGTCGGGCCGGGACGACGTGGGGACGTCGGCCCCCGCGAGCGCGCCGCGGCCGCGGCGTCCTCTGCGGCCGGCGCGTCCGGTCAGCCGAGAAGGTCGCGAACCGACTCGTACAGGCGGCGCCAGCGCGCGTAGTACTCGTCCCACGCGGCGTTGACCTCGCCGGTCTCGAGCGGGCGCTTGCGCACCATGGCTGCGGCCGCCGCTGCGATCGACGGGTAGGTCCCGTGTCCGGCGGCCGCGAGAACCGCGGCGCCGAGCGCGGTCGCGTTCGGGTCCTCCGAGACGTGCAAGGGCCGGCGGATCACGCCGGCGATCGCGCGCAGCAGAAACGCGCTCCGCGTCATGCCGCCAGACAGGGTGAGGCGGTCGACCGGCCGTCCCCGTCGCGCTTCGATCTGCTCGAGGTTCGCGCGGATCGCGCAGGTGACGTTGAGCAGGAACGCCGCGAGGAAGTCGCCGCGTACCGGACGCTTGGTGAACGGCGGGTACGGGAACACGAATCCCAGCGCCTGGTTCGGGCGGAAGTTCATCACGTCCCAGATCTGCGGCCCGGCGATGCTGAACGTCTCGGTCGGCTGCCGGGCGCACGCCGCGATCGCCTGTTCCGCCGCGGTGAACCCGATGTCGCCGTCGAGGCCGAGAATGCCGAGCAGCCACTCGTAGGCGGTGCCGGTCTCGCCCGCGTTGCTCTCGAGCGTCCAGCGTCCGGGGATCACGTGGCAGCCGGTCCAGAGCCGTCCGGTGTCGTCGAGGACGGGCTCGGCGGAGGCGGCCATCACCGGCGTGGTCGTGCCCAGCACGGCGCCGGCGTCGCCCGGCTCGACGACGTCGGAGCCGAGCAGCGCGCACTGCGTGTCCCCGCCGCCGGCGTAGACCGGAGTACCCGCGCGGAGCCCCGTCTGCTCCGCCGCGAGCACCGTCACCGTCCCGACCTGCGTTGCGGGTTCGACCACCGTCGGCAGAAGGGTCGGCGCGATCTCGAAGACCTCGAGGATCCTCGGACTCCACTGCCGCTGCGCCACGTCGAGAAAGAACGACTCGCACGCATTCGACGGCTCGGCGACGATCTCGCCGGTGAGCCGGTAGGTCAGCCAGTCGTTCAGCGTCAGCACCTTCGCGACCGCGGGAGCGTCCGGGTCCGCCCGATACGAGAGCAGGCGCGCGAGCGAAGACACGAAGGGCGGCCAGTGCCCGGTGATGCGGACGCCGTCGTCCATGGCCAGCCGGCCCATGACGTCGAGCGCGCCCGCGAAGCCGCGTCCGTCCATGTTCGGTCCGGCGAAGACCTCGCGCCCCGTGGCGTCGAGGAACACGGTGCCGAGCCGCTGAGCCGTGGTCGAGATGCCGGCGATCGCCGCCGGGTCGACCGCGGCCTGCGCCAGCGCCGCGCGCGTACAGCGCGCGAGCGCGGCCCAGAACGCGTTCGGGTCGAAGGCGTAGCCGCGTCCCATCGCCTCGGCGCCGAGATCGACATCGTCGTACGACCACGGCTCGCGCACGACCGCAAGGCAGCGCCCGCCGGCGTCGAAGATGGCGCACTTTCCGCCACCGGTGCCGTAGTCGAGAGCGAGGAAGCAGGGGTGTCGGTCGTCCATGGCGACTGCAATCTCGTGGATCGCTGCGATGGAGGCAAGCCGCCAGGGCAGTGGGGCGAGTCAGGGGTGCGGCGTCGCCGACACCATCGGTACGAAGCGCACCGCGCCGAGGCTCTCGCGCACCATGCGCCCGTCACGCTTCGTCCAGCGGTAGAGGAACTGATCGTCGACGCCGACCGGCGCGACGAGGATCCCGCCGTCGCGCAGCTGTGCGACCAGGGCGCCGGGCAGATCCGGCGGCGCCGCGGTGAGCACGATGCGATCGTACGGCGCGCGCTCGGGCCAGCCGGCGTAGCCGTCGCCCGCACGCACGAGCACGTTCGTGAAGCCCAGCGCCGCGAGCCGTTGCGCAGCTCGTGACGCGAGCTCGGGCACGAGCTCGATCGAATCGACCTGGCGCGCGAGGCGCGACAGCACGGCGGCCTGATAGCCGGACCCGGTGCCGATCTCGAGCACGCGCTCGGTGCCGTCGAGGCGTAACGCGTCGGTCATGGTCGCGACCACCGTCGGTTGCGAGATCGTCTGGTCGTGACCGATCGGAAACGCGTTGTTGGCGTAGGCCTGCTCGAGGCTCGCGCCGGGTACGAAGAGGTGGCGCGGGACGGCGCGCAGCGCATCGAGCGTTTGCCGGCCGAGCTGGGGATCGCGCGCCGCGACGCCGTCGACCAGCCGCGAGCGCAGGCCCTGTGCGGCGGGCGGGTCGTCCGGCGTCGCGCTCGGCGGTGCCTCGTCGTCGCGCGCGGCGGCGGCTGCGGCGACCGCGAGGCAGGGCAGCGCGACCAGGACGCACGCCGCGAGCGTCACGTCACGAGCCCTCGGCGAGGCCGTACAGGCGGCGTCCGTTGTCGACGAGAATCTTGCGCTTGGCGGCGGTGGAGAGGCGCGCGTTCGCGAGCGTCGCCTGCGGCGCTCCCGGGAAGATCGC
>Ga0172363_10002878_pt1 | contig 13905 bp, 16 predicted proteins | sample LakKivs2_kivu2a2_FD_114541 | JGI IMG/M metagenome (GOLD analysis project Ga0172363, IMG submission 114541) | Sediment microbial communities from Lake Kivu, Rwanda - Sediment s2_kivu2a2 | ecosystem: Environmental > Aquatic > Freshwater > Lake > Sediment | place: Rwanda: Western Province, Lake... | reverse complement strand
TCGCTCCACGCCAGCCGGGTTGCCAAAGAGCGCGAACTGCGTGTTCTTGACCGAATTGAGGGCGATGCCGCCCGTGGCGAGAGGTGCCGTCATGGCTGCTTACTTCGCGGTCGCGCCGGGGTTGCGGATGGCCATCGAGTTCTTGGCCATCGCGCCGGATTTGCGGGCGCTGGACAGGCCACCCATCTCCGCCATGCGCGGCGGGTTCACGATGTTCCCGTTGACCTTCTCGTTGGCCATCGGGTTACGGAAGCCCTTGCTGCTCGGCTCCAGGAACTTGGGCATTTTGCATTCCTCCTTGCATGGGCTGCTGGCCCTGCATCTGGGTGGGCAGGGCACGCATGAGCTGCATGATCTGCGCCGGTTGTAATTCAGTCATCCGGCTCCGGTAATTCCCGAAGACCTCCGCCAGCATCATCATGGCCTGCTGGACGGCTTGCCCCTCAGGGCTGTCGACGCCCAGCTTCGGCAGGGCGTTCTGCATGATGTCCAGCGCCGTGCCCATTTCCGCCATGGCTGCCATCCGCTGCCCTTCAGGCATCTCAGGCTGCGTCATCGGCGCTCCAGCAGGGCCTTCAGAAGGCGGCTGGCCGGGCATGGCGGAGGCGGGGTCTGCCGGCGCGGGCGCGACGGGGGCCTGCGCGGACAGCGCAGCCTGCAGTCGCATCATGTCTTCCGGTGTTACCGCCACTGTGATCCTCCGGTTCTCTGCACTCACCCTAGAGAGCCGGATTGCGAAATGTCAATGGAGAGCTTCGCGTCCAGAGTCTGGACAAAAAAAGACCCGCGCAAGGCGGGTCAAAGGGCACATATCGAACAGGGCCTACACTGGAAATTAGACCGCTACGCCCCTCTTGCAATGGCTGCAGGAGGGGCGTAGCTTTGATTGCGCCGAGGCCTAGCAGGGCTTCGGAGGCAGAGAAAAGGCCTCTTTCCCCCGAATGCACAATCAGCATTCAGTCTACACGGGTCTTCTCTCCTCCGCTAGTTTCTGCCGGCTTCCGCCGGACTCCATCCGTCAGTAAGGGCGTCACACCTCGCCGCGTGGAAGAAAAGGGTCAATCGGCTTCGGCCGGTCGCTGGGCGTACCCCGGAGGCGGAGATCTGGGGATCTGTCGAAAGGCAGGGTGGAATTCCACCGGCTTCCTCCTTCCAGAATGTCTGGGGGGTAGGGGGGCTTTGGGTGGAACAGGGCAGTCCAGACAACTACACCAACAGCAGGACAAGATGACAAAAAAGAAAAGCGCAGCAGTATTACGCCACGACAGACATAGCGCCGAAATGAGCGACGAGTTGTGGAAGCGACAGGACATGCCGGCCTTCGCGAGGTACGTTTACCTGCTCGATGCCATGCAACGGAAAGACATTCGCAGAGATATACACCCACGCATCCCTGAAGGGCAATTCGAAACGGCTGTTGCAATGCGGCGGAAAGGCGCAAGCATGCGAAAGATAGGGGAGCGATTTGGCTGCAGCAGACAGGCCGTGCAGCAATGGTTCAAGCTTCGGGGGGTCAATCCCTAAAGGGTTCCCCCCATCCGCCTTGAGGGTACGCTGGGAAGGACAGCGCGGGAGGGTTAGGCGGACGGGGGGAATTCGGTCAGCGGCAGGAGCCGCGGGTCTTACGCTTGTTGCGCACCTGGAACCTCCTGTGGTTGCTGTTGTGCCTGTAGGGCGGCCATCTGTTGCTGCTGGGCTTGCTGTTCCCTGAACCGCAGCTTCAGAAGGTCCATCATAGGCGGCTTCACCATGTCGATGAAAGACTCTCCGTCAATGACGCCGGCGGCCAGAAGCTCCGCTGCCATGGTACGCATGTCCTCCGCAAAGATGGGGCTGTTGCTGTGCGCATCCACCTTCACCGTACATTCGCTGATGAACTGGTCCAGCACGAACGCCCCATTGTTGCTGGGGTCTGGAAGCTTCGTGGGGTCGTTCAACCGCAGGATACGCAGCATCAGCGTGGCCACTCGCTCCAGGCTGTTTTCGATGTGCAGGCTCTTGCGTTTGATTCTGGCGCTGGCAAGCCGGGCCAGTTCCTGAGCGTGCCCTCGACCTCTCACGCCTGACTCGCCTTTGCCCATGAGGATGTTCGGCATGGCAAGAGTGTCGGCGAACTCTTCCTCCAGAATCTGCAGGCTCCGGATGAGTTCTGGAGGAACTTCCGGGATCATGAGTTCGACCTTGGCCATCGGGTCACTGGTGTTGGCCTTGCCTCCTACGAACGACAGGGCCAGCAGTTGCTCGTCGGTCAGGCCAATGCCATGGCGAGGAGGGTCAATCTGCTTGGCCAGCAGGTCGTCCAGCTCCTGCATGCGGCGGTTGTATTTGTCTTGCAGAATCTGGACCCGAGACACATCGCTGATGCCCCAGATGTAGTTGTACTTTGGGGTTGGGGTGAACAAGGTAAACGGGTGTTCGCCGCGCGGGAACATCTGCCCCTGCTTGATCAGGGCGGCCGCTTGGCGATCGTAGATGGTCACATCGCCGGCTTGGGTCACGATCTGATAGTCGTCTTCCTTGTCGTTCCAGACCCACAATTCCCGCATCTCGATCATCTGCACCGACACTTTCGGGTCATAGTTCGACGGCGGCTGGTTGGCCGTGCCGGACAAGGCCCCCACGGCATTCGGGTTGGTTTCGGTGATCGGATGACTGGCCGTCAGGATAAGCCGGGCAAGACCACCAATCTCCTGCTCCTGCGGAGCCGCCTGACTCTGCACATTCCTCAGAATCTGCTCCTTGCGCGGATGGCCATCCAGCATGCGGGTCAACTGCGGCACGGTGATGTAGTAGCTGTGCGCCATGGCTTCCTGGTCGTCCAAACCGCACTTGTCCTCCTCGTACACGCCGAAATCGTGCGGGCGGACGGCATAGGGCCGATAGCGGCGATCTCGCCACAGGGTCTTCATGACCATCGAGTTGTAGACCAGACTCCACTCCACACACTGCGCCACCACCGCATCTGCCAGTGACCGGTTCCACACCGTGTTCAACTGCTTGTTGACCACCGAAATGCGCTGCACATCCGCCTCCGCGGCGTTCGGGGCCAAGTCCAGAGAAAAGGACACCGACTCTGCCGCGAACAGAAAAGCCGCCAGCGTCTGCACGGACGGAAAGACCTTGTTGTACTCGGAAGGATTGGCACCAGATGCGTTGCCATACAGGTAGTAGGCTTCGCGGGCCCCATACTCCGTCGAACGGTCTGACCGGCTGGCGAAACAGGCGTTGGACAACTCCTGGTAGAGAGCGAAACGCTCCATGTCGTTCGACGGGATGATCATGTCTACTCCTTGGAAATCGGCGTCATGTCCGGACGATAGTCCAGCTTCGGAGCCGGCGGACGCAATACACCAGCCTCCCTGAAATCCCCTACCACGTTGGCCGCCGGCGCGTTCCCCAGCACTCCCCGAATAGCGTCGCCCTCGCCGGGCTTTACGACCGGCATGGCGCCCCACGTCGGGCTGAAGTCATGCTGCCCCTTGCGCATTGATTCCATGACGCTTCCCATGTCGTTGCGCATGTCGGTCATTCCGTAGTCGTCCGCCAGATTCTGCAGGGTCCGGTCGATGTTCTTGGCCTTTGCTCCAATCGAGAAAGGCGTCCGGAACTGGCGCTCAACCGTCGTGCAGCCTAGGGGACAGACTTCTTCGTAACTTTCAAACGGCCCGTGCGCGAGACAGACAAACTCGCGGAGGACTCGAGGATTTCCATTCGTGACAGTGCTGCGTTTTCTACCCATGCTGGCTTCGGCATCCCAATTGGCTGAGCGGGCGGACGGTAGGTCAGCTTCGGAGCCGCCGTCCCGAATTCCACCCGCATATTGATCCTCGGCCGGGGGTTGCGAGAACGCCGAAGCTTGCGCTCCTCGTCCAGCACATAAATCCCGGCATCCCATTTGTGGAAGAAGTCCGTCAGGATGCGCTGCCACACCTCAGACACCTTCTCCTTCCCCGAAACGAACTTGTAAAGGTAGTTCGGGGAAATCCCAACCATCCGCGCTATCTGGCGCAAGGATGGCTCCTTCCGTTCGCGACAATACACCAACCTGCCAATCAGCTCCTCAATGCTGTATGGCAGGCCCTCAGGCGGCACAGGAAGGCCCATGGTCAACGCAACCCCGCTCGCCCCAGGTACGCCCGAATGAGTTGCTGCCCAGTGTCTGGGCCTCGCTGGAAGGCCGTCTCCGGATCTTCCAGCATCTTCTGCTCCGCCCAGAACTGCCCAGCCTTGGCCGCCTCCGCGCGCATGAAATCGTGCCATGCCACGATCGCCAGCGCCGAGCCAATCACCCGGTCGTCGTGCGTGTGAGAGGCATGCGTGATGCTCCCCTCCTCGCGGATGACCGTTCGCATCTCCTCAACCATTTCCGGACTTCGAATCACTGCCTGATCTCTCGACACAGCGTCGTTCAACGCATTCATCATCCGCTCCTTGGAGTCAGCATTCGTCTTCCAGTCCAGCACATAGTTCTTGCTGACCGCATCCACCCGCCGGTACAGGTACGACCGGATGTTCCCGATGAAGTCCCGAATCTCCCCAGACACGCCGCCAGCATCCGCCACATTCCGGCGCATGTTGTTCAACTCGGCCTTTACCGCCTGCCCGGGGCCGTTGATCTCGAGATTCATCATCGACATCGCGCGACTGGCAGGGCCATACACCCCGGACAGATACGCGCAGATGTAGGCAAACTGATAGGTGTCCGTCAGCGGACTGCAGAACTCGGCGACCTGCTCAACCTTGTCCGCATAACACCGCCATACGGCGGCGCACGACCGGTCGTTGTTCTGGCTAGCCCCGTAGGCCGGATCTGCACCCAGCACATAGACCGCGCCCGGCTTCGGGAACTCCCAGATGCGCAGCGTGGCGTTCTTCGGATGCGCCTCCTGCACATCAGTGTCTTCGAACCTGTCCCTGAACCGGAACGAAAAGTGCGCCCGCGGCTTCCCGCGCAACAGGGCCTTGTGCAGGTCGGTCAGGATGTCAGTCGAAAAGAAGTTCGACCCGGACAAAATGAACGCCTCTTCCTCGTGCATGGGGAAGTTCTGGCGCATCAAGTTGTCGTCCTTGATCTCGTCGTTCAGCTTCCACCGATACCACGCGAGCTGCCCCTGCGTCATCGTGTGGCCATAGAGCTTGTTGACCATCCGCACGGCCTTGCGCTCGTAGTCACTCATGCCCTTGTAGCCGTAGACCTTGTAAATCGGGCTGTCCTCCTTCACCCGATAGTCTTCCTTCAGCCACCACCCCACGAAAATCGCATCCTGCGCCACGCTGCGCTTGGCCGTCTCCCACATCTGGTGGAACAGGTTGAACCCCTGCGCCGTCGACTCATACAGGTACAGCCGCAGCGGATGCTGCTCCGCCAGGGCTGCCTGCAGTGATGCCAAGGCCTCCTCGTCGCCCCACGCCGACACCTCGGTCGCGTGCAGGAAGTTCAAGGCCTTGCCTTTGCCCAGACTACTGTTCTTCCGCTCGCCCGCCACCTGATACAGGAACCTCGAGCGGTTGCGGAACCCAAGCTCGAAACGGTTGTTGATCTTCACCGGCACCTTCCACGCCGCGGGCAAGCCCTCGATGTACATGTTCAGCGTGTTCCTGAACATGTCCCGGTTGCCGTCGTCGTTGGTGACCAGTGAACCCTGCGTGCCGGGGTACTTGAACGCCCAGAACAGGTCAAACGCCAGCGACAGGGTGGAGATACCCATCTGCCGACCCTTCAACACCACGAAACTGTGAATGCCCTTGGCGAGGCCCTGCTCGATCCGAGACACGACCTCCTTCTGCGCCCCGTACAAGCGACTCCCAAGGGGCACGATGCCGTACTCCTTGGTGTCGACCCGAAGGCTGTTGCAGAAGTCGTAGAACTGCTTGGCCGAGAACTTCGGAACCTGCGGCTTGGCAAACGTCTTCGGGGGAGAACTCAATGGACAGCCGCCTCCTCGGACGGGTCGCGCGCCGCATCGATGCTACCCGCCATAAAACGGAACACCCCGGAAAGCTCCGGCGGGTCAAGATGCGGCAGCGCCAGTATCGTCGTGCCGCCCAGTGTGCTGACCACAAGCACGGTCAGATCGAAGTCGGCCCCTTCCAGAATGGCTCGCACCTTGGCAAGAGCCTCCTCCTGTTGCTTGGCCTTGTCCGGCTCTTCAGCAAGTTGTTCCCGCAATGTCATATCCCATGTCCCTCCCGATGGTTGGTGAATCAACACACAATGCTTGGTTGACAGCATCCTTCCGCCGCAACTCCAGCAATTCCAGATACTGCCCAACCACCAACAATGCCCACTTGGGAGCGTTGTCCTTCCAGCGGCTGACAGTTCGAATATCCACGCCCGCCATACGGGCAAACCCGGCTTGGGACAGCCCTGCGGCCGTCAAGGATTCACGAAACGTCTTGGCGACCATTGCCTTTCTCCAGGTTGAACAACTTGCGCAGACGTTTGGACATGTTCTTCAGCAACGTCGGCGGGGGCGGGGGCGGATTCAGGGCTTCTTCTGGCACGCAGTCGTAGTGGGTCACGCCATCCGGACCCAGTTCGGTGAACAAGGCCCACTTCGGCTGCTTGCCGGCCGGCTGGTAGACGGTTTCCGCGTGGTCTGGCGCAAGTTCCAGAAGGCGTTTTTCAGTTCGCACGGCGCAAGACCTCGATGCAATAAAACATGCAGCGCGCGCGAGATTGATCCGCCCCGGTGATTTTGTTCATCTCTCCATATAGCCCAACTACAATTGGAAGCCGAAGATTAAGGCTCCCGCTGAACATGGTCTGCGCCATCGTTTAGACCTCTCCGAAAATATTCAATGAGTGTGGGGTATACGAATTCAATTGTTGAAAAACAGCATCTCCTGGTTGCGGGATTGCTGTTTGCGGAGGCAAGAAGTGCGCGACGCCAGTAGTCATTCCGCCTGTGAAGTTTCCAGTTGACGTCTCGATTACGCTATTAGCAGTAGGAACCCCGCCAATTATCACAGAAAAAGTGGCGCTCCATGGGCCAGCGCCGGCAATGTATTGGGTGGCGACGGTGGCTCGCAGGCAATCGCCAATGCGCAAGTAACCCGGGGGCAGCGTGACCGATTCGATCGCAGTCAGCGGAATGACCCCCGCACCCGCAGGCAATACCATGTCGATGACATTGGTCTGCATCAGCAGGATTTCGTAGCTGTTGCGCCCTACGTTCCCTGCTGCGTTAAGGTCGATTATCTGATTAAAAGGCATCCTTCTACCCTCCCTTCCCCTTCCTTTGTAGTTACGCCTGCGCTTCAGTCCACGACAGTCGGCACACCACGTCGGCCGCAGCGCCGCCAATGTTGGAAATCACCACATGCACGATGTCAGGGCCGTCCGGGTACACCTGCTGAAAGCCGGTTGGAACGGACAAGTTGGCTCCGCCGCCAATGATCGCGTTGCCCAAATCCCTGACAAGATTCAATTCGGCCGTGGTCGTGGTGAAATTGGTTCCGCCAGACACGTTCAGGAAGTAACCCGCAATGGACTCCCCTCCTGACACCACAACCGCGCCGGCGGTCGTATGCAGGGCCACCTGGGCCAAGCTGGAACCGCCCACGGCCGCGAAGTTGGCCGCCGTGCCGCCGGTCACTCGTCCGTTCAAAACCAGGTTCAGGCGCAACGTCGTGTTGCCGGACGACAGGAAGCCGATGGACCGCAACTTCAACTGCATGCGGTTGATCAACTCCCTCGCGCCGAGCACGCCGGTCAGGCCGCTGTCGACAGACGGGGCCAGACGAATGGACAACAAGGCTCGAGACTGCGAAGACGGGATGTTCACAACCGCCGGATTGCCGGCGTTGAACACGAACGACTGATCGTCATCGTAGCGGCCATCCATGATGATGCTGGAACCCCAGTGGGATACCGCAGCGGCGGAGGTTGGCGTAACCAGCTCGACTGCAATCTGATTGGCGCCGGTCAGGGTAAAGGCAGCCGCCGCAGCGCCCTGCGCCAGCCCGCGAGTCAAGCCGACAAGTTCGGTATTGGTCCGCGAAGAGTAGCTGATGTACTCAACTGCGCTGGTTACCGCAGGTCCGCGAACCCTGACAGTTCCGCGGGGTGGAAACCGGGTGGCATCCTCTACGTTCATTGCGGCAGTCGTTCCGCTGGCAAGGTCACGGGTCAGAGTGGTCGTCAGCGGCATCGTCGAGGATTCATAGTGCGACGGCAGGTTGCCGGAGCGCATGTAGGCCTCGGTGTTCGTGTTGTTGTTCAGGAGCTTGTGGCAGAACCTGACAGTGCCGTCTTCGGCCCTGAAGCCCCACCGAATGAATCCCGCCCCGTACCAGGAGTAGTCGATGTAGACCATCTGCATCTTCGTGATGTCCAGCTTGTAGCCGGACGGCCCGGTGCCATCCATCTTGTCGATGTTCCACTGGCTCTGTGGGATGCGCGTATCGACGGTGCGAGTAATCGTGACATTCGCCGTGGTGGCTCCGCGATAGGGCGGGCTGATGTGCATCGACGTGTCACTGATGACAGACTCCACCCTGTATGTCATGCCACGGATGACGACGTTTTCATTCACCCGAATCTGTGTGTTGAAAAAGGTGTTGGTGCCTGACACCAAGCTGGCGTTAAATGTCAGCGATGCCGTGCCGGACATCTGGTTGACCGACGAGCGCCGCACGACCGAGATTTCCTGCCCGTCGTACTCGAAAAACACACCATTCTGCAGGTCGAACATTCCGACCCGGTTCTGCGAACCATACCAACGATATGGCATGATGCGCCCGAGAGGGGCGGTAGTGCGTGGCGGGAAAGTGTTCGCCACCGGCACCTCCGGGGTGCTGCCATCGGCCTTGGTAGCCTGAAAAGACGTTTCGGTGGTGGACACCGCCACATCCCAGATACCGTTGAGGGATTCCGGAATCCAGTTTTCGACCAATACCTGAGAACCCTGCGACATTTCGTGCGGGAATCGGAAGAAGAAATTGAACAGGCGCGGGTTGGTGTTGGACCGGCTGATGAAATCCGGGTAGAACGCTGGCGACAAAGCCGTGCCGGTGCTGAACTGGATGCCCTTTCCTGACTGGTAGCGGAAATACCGCCGGGTCTGGCGAATGAGCTGATTGCCGATGGTCCCCGCGCCTGCGGAGAACTGCACGCCACCGTCAAACGCGCGGTGAATTGAAAACGAGCTGGGCCGGACGAACAGGGTGTTGGAAGCCCCGGCTGATGCTGTGATCGTGCCGGTCGGGGCGCTGATGACCACGAATTGGAAAGAATTGTTGGCCGTGACGCGGGACACAACCCAGTTTCCGTTCGGCGGGTTGGTGGTGGCCGTGGTGCCGTTAACAGCAATCAGGGCGCCCACATGGATGCTTTGGATTCTGCTTCCGGTGGTCACGCAGGTGACCGTGGTGCCGGAGTTGGTGAACGCCGCGCCACCGCCGGAGTCGACGATGATGGCGGCCCCGGTGTAGGGGAAGGCTTGGAAAACGTAGGTCTTCGTCGTGTCGTAGAGTGCGCCGGCGGAAATGTCGATGGGGATCGTATAGGTGAACGACACGCCGGCGGTCACGGTTTCAACCATATACCAGCCATTGACGTTGGCGTTCAGGGCGTCCTGAACGTATACAAAAGATCCCACGGGTGGCGGGGTTGCGATATTGACGGTGATGACCCTGACAGCGGTGCGGGCGATCGCAGTCACCGGCAGCGGAACAGTCGCGTCGTAGAACAGGGTCGGGCGGTTGTTGGCCAGCGTGGCGATGTCCCACTTGGTGGGCTGCAGGCCGTATTCGAAGTCGGTGTCGATCAGCGACTGGGGCTGCGACACCCGGAGCTTGTTGACCGGATCCTGATACTCCGCAACCGGCTTGATCTGCGAAGCACCATCCGTCCGGTCAAAACCATCTGTCCACGTCGGCATGTCTCTCTCCTAAGCCCCTACGGGCAATTCCATCGCCGCAAACTCGCGGCCTTGCGGGTCGGACGACCCTTTTCATCCTTCATCGGCCCAGGCATCCCAGACATCCGGGCGCAGAAACTCTTCTTCCTGCCCGCGTCAGCCGCGGTCTTCGGGGTCGGCGCAGGAGCCTTCAAATTGCTCCCAGTGGCCGCATTGTACTTGGCACGCCCCTTGGCAGTTAGCCCAGCCCCCTTGGACACCGGCAGCTTCTCCCCACGGGAGACGGACAGATCAGGACCGCGTTTCTTTGGCATGGGTCATCCTAACAGGGCAAGGTTTTGCTGCTCCCCGGAACTGGGGGCGTGCCAGAAAGCCGCACTGGCGTGCTGCTCGATACGTTCCATCATGATCTGGGCGCGGGTTGCCCGGCTGGCCGGGGCATATGCCCCAGTCAACGCCGAATCCATTCCAATGTTGCGGGCCACGTTGGTGGAATCGGCGGAAGACAGCGGGATGTGGCTATACCCCACACACGCCGGAACACTCGTCCAGGAAGGACAACTGCCCACGGTCAGCGGGGGTCAACAGGTCAACCTTGTCCAGCGGTACGCAGGACCGGTGCAAGAATGTCTCTCCGCGCCTGCCGCCAGACACCCGGATTGCCCGGTCAAATTCAACCGCATCCTGCCATTCATCGGGCGTCTCATCCCGCATGCGACGCCATTCCTCGTTGCTGTGGAACGGGCAGCCGATGCAGGCAGATCTGGGAGCCTTCGGGTGACCATTGCGCTCCAGCCACTGCAAACAGTCCCAGCGGGTCATCCGCTTGGTCACCAATGGATGCCAAAATTCACGCCAGCCGTCCGTGCTGAACTTCATGCGCTGCATTTCGTCCATGCTGATGCCCAGCCATTGCTGGACAACCACCTCTTTCGGGTAACGCTGGCGCGGCTTGAGGCCGATGAGTTCGCGGATCTTCTTCTCGATCGGCTGAATCTTGTATTCGCCCGTACACTGCCGGCGAATCGTCCCCTCACGGGCCGCTCCAGCCTCCATCGTGTAGTAGGGCAGGGACGCCCACCTGGCGTCACCCTCCACCTTCTTCGACCCGCGGACGCGCGCGACAATCTGCTCTTCCCGCAAATTGCCCTTGGCGACGATGTGAACAGGAAACGGCAGACGCGGAATCAGGTATCCGTGCAGCCAGTCGTAGACGGCCTTCGGCTCCCAGCCGGTGTCGGCAAAAATAGCGTGGTCGATCGGCGGAAGTTCGCCGGCGGCAGACATCAAGGCAACGACGGACGACTGCACGCCCGCCCCAAGCGACAAAACCCTCAACATAACCCCTCCCAGAGTTGTGTGGTCAGAGAGGGCATTGTACTACATCATTTGCCACGGCCGGATTGCGCGGCATCACGCAAAATCAGGTGTTCGATCGGAACGTCGTATGACGTTGCCGGAAATGTGGCCCGCCTTTCCGCAGCAGACATATCGCGCCGCGCTTGAACTGCTCGCGCCTCTGCCTCTCCCCCAAGCCTGCGATATGCCTCATCAGGGCTTATCAGCAGTGGTTTCTTGCCCTCAAATAGATTTATGAAAATCACTTCAGCCGGGGTGTAGTCCACCATTTCCCATGCCTGTTCTTCTGGAATGCCTCGGGCAACCAGACCTTTGACCTTTTTAACTGCCTCAGGCCACATCTTGTCTTCAAGCCAACTGCCCTGTTCCAAAAGCCACTCTTCCAGGTTTTCCGGGTCGTTCATGGCGATATCTTCTGGGGAGAAAAGCTTTTTTCGCGGGAACCCGTTTGCCAGAAGAAACTCGTTCCACTTGTTCAGGGCATCTGCATACTCAGGGTTTACAGGCAATTCGCCGAACCACTGCCCAAAGTTTGGGGTTCCGCCCTTGGAAAATCCTTCCGCCTCCTGAACCGCGTGCTGAAGTTCGTGCAAAGCTACCGTCCTTCCTGTTTCAGCCGTCATGGGCGATGAAAAGCCGATTTCACCTCGGGTTGGGTCAAAATATGCAGATCCCGGAGACAGGTCGCCCCTGATGGCCGTATTTCTGGCTAGGTCCACACCATAAGCTTCCGCAAGCCTTGGGTGCTCAAGAATCCCGCCAACAGTCGGCCCAACGTCTGCGCCAATCATCGATCGTGTTAAAGGATTCTCCACCTTTTCACCATTTCGCGTGGATACGTTAAATCTCGCGGCGGAATCATCAATCTCCTGGCGCCACTGTCCATCAGGACCACGCCAAGTGCCGGTCTCGCTCCAGATCTGCTCCGGCGGAACACCTTCCGCCTCCAACTCCTCCGCTCTACGCGCAGCCACGGCATCCCACACGCCGGACTTCTTGCCAACGAAAATCCCCGCCATGCTGGGAATCCCAGGCAACACCCCCAACGCCGACATCGCCGCATTCCCCAACGTCCTGCTCTCCGGCTGCGTGGCGTACATGTAGGCATCCGCCAGCGGGCCGTACACATCCCCTACCGGCCCCGGCACCAGCGCAGCACCGCCTAGCAGCGCCTCCACTGCGTCCTGCCGGCTGACCTTGGGCCGCGGCGCCTCCAAGCCGCCAGGCGCACCCACGCTGCCCACAGGCGCATTGTCCGCCAACACCTGAAACCGTGCGTCAGGAGCGGCCTCCATCCCGCCGGCAAGGCCGGTCGGTTGCATGCGCTGCGCCGCCTTGGCAACCAAGTCGCGGAGCTGGTTGGCAAACGGGTTGCCTGCCGCTCGAGCAGGGAAGGCAGTGGGTTTGCGATCGCCAACCACCTACCGCCCCCGCTTCCCCGTTCCGCGCGGGCCCATCCGCTGACTGGGCTCAGCAGTCTTCGCAGACTCCCGGAAATCCGCCGCACTGGGCGCACCCCTAGCCCCGGCCTTGCGCATCCTCTCGCCGCTCCCCGCAGCTATCCGCTCACGCTTGGCGTGGATGTTGGCATACAAGCCCTTCTTCGCAGCCATGCCTACACCGGCTTCTTCGACATCCGCGCACCCAGCCCCGCAGCCGCCAGCTTCCCAGCCTTCTGCATCCGGGCCATCCCCTTGTTGTAGGCCGTCCCAGCAACCCCAGGCAACGGCTTGGCCTTCCCCACCACCCCGGCAACCCTCCCAACCGCAGGCGGCTTACCTTTGACCGCGCCAGCGCCCGCCATCCCCGCCTTCAAGGACTTGCCAACCTTCCCAGCAGCCTTCTTCATGACCATCACACACCTCCATACGCCCAACACGGGCAGCAAAAGCATAGCACCCATGCAGAATTCCACAGAACATGGACAATCTGCCCCAATTTTTCCTGTGGGCGGGGTGGGTGTGGCCCCAATTCTACGCCCCCGCCGGCCAAGCTACCCGCTCGCCGCTGCTCGAGCGCGCCAGCCGCCAATCCGTTCCAGAACAGGGCCTTAGCGCGCCTTTGTGATTGCTGGGATGAGCTGTGCCCACGAGACGGAGACCGGGCTGGCGCGCGCCGGGCGGGCGATCTGCGGGTGACGGGCGGTCATTAGGGCAATGGACCCAAAAGGGGGGAGGGGGAAGGGGGGTTTGGGGAGGTTTACGGGCGGTGGAGCGCGCCCAAAATGCCCTACGCGCTACGGATGAGCAGATATCCCCCCGCTACTGCTCACTATCGATTGTGGACACTACGCGCGCGCGCGAGGACGCCTGCAACGCTCGCAATGCCTGTCTATGCATACCTGGAATGCGTGCATGCCGGATAATCTACCGTCGCATGGAATATTGACAGTGCATGGGTGGTCAGGCATGATTCGCATGCGCGCGACGTGCGCGCTGTGTTAGTGGAGTAGTGCAATGTTATTCACGGTTGAGTATGTGGACTCACTCGTCACGGTCGATGCCGAGAACATCGACTCTTGGGGCGGCGGGTGCGGCTACGCTGATGAATTCGCCCACTGCGAGCGGGCGCTGTATCGGCGCCTCCTGAACGCTGCTAAGCAAGCCGTCGGACTTAACGGAGTCCGTGGACGCGCGAAGTACTACGGTGACGTCATCGAGTTCCGGCCGTTTCGGTCGGCGGC
>Ga0172363_10002877_pt1 | contig 13905 bp, 11 predicted proteins | sample LakKivs2_kivu2a2_FD_114541 | JGI IMG/M metagenome (GOLD analysis project Ga0172363, IMG submission 114541) | Sediment microbial communities from Lake Kivu, Rwanda - Sediment s2_kivu2a2 | ecosystem: Environmental > Aquatic > Freshwater > Lake > Sediment | place: Rwanda: Western Province, Lake... | reverse complement strand
TGACCTGAAAAATATCGTTACCTGGTTGAGGAATTCGGGTATAGACCCGGTCTCAGTTTACCGCAAAAAAAAAGCAGGGAAACCTGTTCCCGGCGATGAAAAATCATTCGCTGAACTGGATGAAAAATTCAGGAAGATGGCGGAGCTTGCGAAGAACGACGACCTGACGGAAAACAGCAGGAAAATCGCAAACGATGCTGTTCTTGTCTGGGAAAGGATAAAGCCAGGGATTCCTTTTTTTTTCGGCCGCAATGTATCCCGTGCGCTTAAGGATTTATTCGGCGAAATAGAGCAGATCCGCGAACAGAAGAAGAGCGCGATAGCAGAATCGGAATCGCCTTTCCTGGAAACCGCAATGCTCGACCTGGCAGTTATGGTTGAACGGGCGTATGCCGGCATCAAGGCAGAATCGTCTCTTCTGGATTTTGATGATCTGCAGATTGCCGCACGGAATCTTTTGCGGAACAACCTGGTAATCAGGAAATATTACAAGGAAAAATACAGGGCAATTCTGGTGGATGAATTTCAGGACACCAACGACATCCAGCGGGAAATTATCTATTACCTGGCAGAGGCGGAAGGGTCCGAATCAGAAGTCAGGTCCGGCGAAGATTACCGGAAGAAAATCAGGCTTCATCCCCGGAAGATTTTCATTGTTGGCGACCCGAAACAGTCGATTTACCGGTTCCGCGGAGCAGACGTGACTGTTTTTAACGAATTTCTGGAAACCATGAAAAAATACGGCAGAGTTGAATTCCTGCAGGAATGCAGGCGAAGCATCCCTGCCTTGCTTGATTTCATCAATGCTTTTTTCAGGGAGGTAATGGGCAGGGCAACGTATATGTACGAAACCGGCTTCGGTGATGACAGCAAACTCGTGTCGGCAGGCGTTTTTCCGGAATTTCCGGGAGAACCGGCAGTTGAAATGATTATCGGAGCCGAAAGCCTGGAAACCGAGGCAAGGGCTTTTGCAAAAAGGATCAACCAGCTGAACAAAGAGAATAAAATAGGGCTGGGCGACATTGCAATTCTTTTCAGGACTATGACCAACTGCCAGGTTTACGAGGCAGAACTCCGCAGGGCAGGCATTTCTTTTTACACCGTGAGCGGCACAGGATTTTTTCAATCAAGGGAAATAAGGGATGTTTACCTGGCTCTGGCCGCTATCCTGAATCCAAATGCAGAAATGGAAGCATTCGGTTTTCTGCGCTCCGCGATGGCAGGATTGTCAGACGGTGCAATTTTCAAGGTTAAGAAAAATTCCGGGGAAACTTTAATGGATGCTGTTCTGAACCCGGATTCAGAATCAGGCATTATCGGAGAGGAGCTTGAACGTCTGAGGTTCGCCAGGGAGGTAATATCAGAACTTCAAAGCAAAAAGGATTTTCTTCCTTCAGCGGAATTTATTGAACGGCTTGTAGAAATGACAGGTTACGAGGCGGTTCTGCTGGCGGGTTTTCATGGAATGCAGAGAGTTGGAAACGTCCGGAAACTTATTGAAACAGCAAGGAAGTTTGAAACAGGCAATCTCGGCCTGCGAGAATTTACAAGGTATCTCCGCAGGATGATTGAGTCAGGAGAAAGGGAAACAGAATCTCCGACGGTTCTCGAGGGAGCCGACTGCGTCAGGCTGATGAGCATACATCAGGCAAAGGGACTCGGATTCCGGGTGGTTTTTCTGGCAAATATTTCTCCGCGCAAGCCCTGGATTTCAGACCGGGTCCTGCCCGGCAGAACAGGGCTGGCGGTAAAAGTGCTTGACCCTGAAACTCTGGAAATGCGGGAAACAAAATTTCACAGGAAATTACAGGCAGAGGCAGATAACCAGGATCTGGCTGAAAAAAAACGTCTGCTGTATGTTGCCTGCACAAGGGCGAAAGAGCGCCTGATAGTGCCTGTTGACCTTTCAAAGACAGAACAGAAAGATACAGGCGACTGGTCTTGCTGGTTCAATCATTTTCTTTCGTCAGCCAGGCAGGAAATAATGAAATTCGCTTCTGAGGGAACGGAGCAGGCCGACATAGAAGTTGCAAAGTCGCCTGAAGAAATAAAAATAAAATTCTGGAACGCACAGAAAATGGCGGGAGAAACCCGGCAGGCAGAAGAAGTTGCGGTTGAACCGTTTCTGCCGGATATTCCGGACAAAGTGCTTGAACGGATAGACAGAGTCGACATTTCCGGAGAAATGATTGTTTCTGCCACTGACCTTGCAGAGGTTATGTCGGGAAACGAAGGATTGTTTTCTTCCGCTTCTTCAGGGAGCGCAGAATCCGGTTCTCTTGCACACGAAGTCCTGTCGAAGGTCGACCTTGCTTTGCCTGACGACAGGGTTGAAAAGGCAGTGGAGAAACTCCTTTCCGGAAAAGAAGGCTTTTCCGCAGGACAACTCGCGGAAATTGCGGTCTCTGTCACAACTTTTCTTAAAAGCCGGTTCGGAAGGAAAATCAGGCAGGCAGCCATGGCTAAAACAATCTGGCGCGAGGCGCCTGTATGGTTCAGAGTTGACTCTGCTTCCGGACAGGTGTATATAAAAGGTGTAATAGACCTTTTGTTCAAAGAAAACAATGTCTGGAACGTCGTTGATTACAAGTTCAGCAGAAAGCCGGCACAGAAAAATGAAGTGTATGAAAACCAGCTGATGATTTACGGACTTTTTGTTTCAAAGGCTTCGACAGAAGGTGATATAATGGCAGGAATCAAGTATCTGCTGAATGAAAACGGACCTGAGATGGGTTCATTTGACAGAAAACAGCTTGAGGATTTTGAGAAAAAAATTACTGAGAAGACAGGAAAATTGAGGAACAAAAAATGAAAGTAATCAGGACAATCATTTCTGTTATAACAAGACCGCGAAAACCACGGGCTCGCCTCGATTCGGCGCTCGCCTCTCGGCGCTCGCCTCTCGGCGAAGCCGTGGGAAGCCGTGGGAAGCGGGCTTGCCCGTGGATATTTATCTGGAGCACCGTAAAACCCCGACTTTTAAGTCGGGGATATAAGGTGCCATGAAAAACCAATTCCCTGCAGAGGAAGAGACCCCGCCATTTATGGCGGGGATCTTCATTTTATTCTGCTTTCTGGCTGTGTCGTGTTCGACGATGCAGTCCATACGGCAGGACTACGTTACTGCACATCCTGAACTGTCGCCCGAATTCCGTCAGGCGATACTGTCGGGCGAACTGAGGGAGAACATGACGGAAGAAATGGTGAGGGCTTCCTGGGGTTCGCCGTTTGATGTCCTGGAAGAAAATACCGGAGGAAAAAAATCAACAAAATGGATTTACGACATGTCATTTGAGGATATAATAAAGCGGTATAATGTCAGATTTGTTGACGGTGTTGTCAGGGAAATCAAGCTTTCCGGAACAAGGCCTGCGCCGATTCCGCAGCCGTATCATCCGCAACCGCCGGAACCGAAACATGAAAAGTAGAAAGGGAAAACAGGGACTGGCATAAAGACAAGGGGACACAATACTTAATTCTGAAAAACAGGGACAGGCACAAAGATGAAAAAACAGGGGACACAAAACTTAATTCAAAATTATCATTATAAATATTTTATCGGGGAATTAAGTATTGTGTCCCCTATCTTTGTGCCTGTACCTGCTTTTCGTGTAGAATTAAGTTTTGTGTCCACTATCTTTGTGCCTGTCCCTGCTTTCTGAAAAAGGAGGCCATCAGTGCTTATCACTTATAACGGCATTGAACCGTCAGTAGACAAGTCGGCATACGTGGCTGAGTCCGCGGAGCTGATCGGCAGGGTTACGATCGGACCCAGAGCGTCAGTATGGCCAATGGCGGTTTTGCGGGGCGACATCGAACCGATTGTCGTAGGAGAGTGCTCGAATATCCAGGACTGCTGCGTGGTTCACACAAATTATGACCTGCCTGCAGTAGTCGGAGATTATGTGACAGTCGGACACGGCGCTGTCCTGCACGGCTGCCGTATCGGCAGCAACTGTCTCATCGGGATGGGTGCGATAATCCTCGACGGAGCGGTAATAGGCGACAACTGTCTTATCGGAGCCGGCACGGTAGTCCCTGAAAAAAAAGTAATACCTCCCGGAAGTCTTGTCCTGGGATTGCCGGGAAAAGTGGTGCGGAATCTTGAGCCGGGCGAAATAAAGCGCATTCGCGACGGAGCAGAAGAATATTTTGCCTTTGCCGAAGAACACAAAAAGAATAAGTTTAAACATCCCTGAATAGTTTTAAAAAAATCCTCAAATTATGCTTAACGTCTTTATTAAAACCTACGGCTGACCTTATATATAGGTTCTACAAAATACAAAATTCCACTGAAACTCCGCCTGATTCGGCGTAGCCCTTCACTTCGTGCTTCGTGAAACCAAGTTTCCCTCAGCACTCCGCTTCGGGCTTGCGTCCTTCCCTCGCCAGCCTCGCCTAACCGAGGCTAGGCAGGCAAAAGTTCTTTTTTCTTTTTGGCGGAGGCGAAATTTGTAAAAGGTGTTTTTGCTCGGGTTCGGCCGCACCACGCTTCCACGTGGTACGCCGAATATATCCAAATATTCATCAACACTTCTGTCCTTTTTTCAAAAAGACAGAAGAGTCCGCAACGCCAAAAGATATTTCGCCTTACGGCGAAAAGATTTTTGCCCTTCGGGTTTGCGTTGCTTGATGAATATTTGGAGCCCCGCCCGCCCGAACAGTCACAGTCAGGCGGCTTCAGCCCTTCGGTCTTCCGCACTGCCTTTTGTGTGCCTGTCCCCCCCTAATCCGTGAATTTTAATTGTTATTAAAAATGGAATGTAGTAAAATATAAAGAGTGGAAAAAATCATGTGCGATGACGATATTAAACAGTTTGCTGACCATTTTGACGGTTGGCTGTTAAAAGATATCAGAATTGTGCTGGGATTAGAAGATTATTATGAAAATAAGAGTAAACCCGATAGAAGGTCTCTTAATTGCCATAAGCCTTTTGTTGCCGCGGTAATTCTGACGTGTTGTGGAATTGATACTCTTGCTAAATTTCGATATGGCCAACTCAAAGGCAATGTAGGCGTATATTTCAAAAAGTTAATCAAAGACTATTTCCCCAAAAAATATAACAGTGATGATATTTATTGTGGTTTGAGAAATTATTTGGTTCACGGTTATTCGTTAAATCCCTGTTTGGGATTAAAGCATCAAGATCGGAAATTACATTTGAAAAACATTTGCAACAGGACTATTATTGATGTGTATTGTTTCTACGAGGATTTAGAAAAAGCATTCAAAAAATACAATAAACAATTATTAAAAGGTTTATACCGAAGAGAATTTATTCTGCGATGGAAATTATATCCATTAATTTCTCACAGGCCATGTTAAACAATAAAACCAAGCTTGAGCTTACGTGGATAGGAAAAGAAAATAGGCCACGGTTGGAGCCGCGAATTTTAACTGAGGATACATCCGAGTCATATCATGCGTCATTTCGTGTCGGGAGAAATGATATTTTTGATAATAGACTGATTTTTGGTGATAACTTGCTTGCCCTCAAAGCACTAGAACAGGAGTTTACCTGTAAGATTAAGTGTATTTATATTGATCCACCGTATAATACAGGATCAGCATTTGAGCACTACGATGATGGTATTGAGCATTCAGTCTGGCTCTCGCTCATACGTGATAGATTGGAACTTCTTCACAAATTGCTCTCCGAAGATGGATCGCTATGGGTGTCTGTTGACGATTCTGAAGGACATTATATGAAAATACTTTGCGATGAAATATTTGGGAGGCTGAACTTTATTGCTACGGTTATTTGGCAGAAGAAGCATACTCGTGCAAATGATGCAAGATGGCTTTCGGATAATCACGACTTTATCCTTTGTGTAGCAAAAAATAAATCTATATGGAAACGCAATTTGTTGCCACGTGAAGATGGAGATTCGGGATATAATAATCCCGATAACGATCCCCGTGGGCCTTGGGCATCGGGCCCATGTCACGCAAAGACTCCAAATCCAAAAGATATTTATGAAATCAAAACACCCTCCGGAAGAAAACTTATGCCTCCTCCTGGAACAAGTTGGAGGTTCAGCAAGAAGCGATTCGAAGAACTTATTAAAGATAATCGTATTTATTTTGGTACAAATGGATCAAACGTACCGCGTTATAAAAGATTCAGAACAGAAGTGCAGGAAGGGTTGGTGCCTACTACACTCTGGTTAAGGGATGAGGTAGGTGACAATCAAGATGCTAAGGCTGAGGTGAAAGAATTTAATCCGGACGATGTGTTTTCTACACCAAAACCTGAACGCCTGATACGCCATATTATTGAAATTTCAACTAACCCCGGTGATTGGGTACTTGATTCTTTTGCCGGTTCGGGCACGACTGGGGCGGTGGCGCACAAAATGGGACGACGCTGGATTATGGTTGAACTTGGAGAACATTGCCATACGCATATTATTCCGCGTCTGAAAAAGGTCATTGACGGGACTGACAAAGGTGGGGTTACGGAAGCCACTGGCTGGAAAGGCGGCGGCGGGTTCCGGTATTACCGGTTGGCGCCATCTTTGCTTGAAAAGGACAAGTTCGGCAATTGGGTTATAAGCAGGGAGTATAATGCGGCAATGCTTGCCGAGGCGATATGCAAATTGGAAGGGTTTACTTATGCTCCAAGCGATACTGTTTACTGGCAGCATGGGCATTCTACCGAGAATGATTTTATATATGTGACTACCCAGACGCTTACTCGTGAGCAGTTGCAAAAATTAAGCGACGAAGTTGGCATGAATCGCAGTCTTCTTGTGATGTGCGGGGCATTCCGTGTGAAAAATCCTGAAGAATTTGCCAATCTGACGGTCAAGAAGATCCCCAAAGCTGTTTTGAACCGCTGTGAATGGGGTAAGGATGATTACAGTCTGGAAATAAAGAACCTTCCAATGAAGGAACAGGAACAGCAATCTCTTTTTGACATGTCCACGGAGGATAAGAAACAGTGAAAAGGAGAATGAAAATCGCTTCTACCGCGCTCGTGCCTGCAACGGGCGAAATTATACTTTATCGTACCGAAGACGGTAATACCCGCATTGAATGCCGGTTTACGGAAGGTACTATTTGGCTTACTCAGTTCATGATTGCTGAATTATTCCAGACTACAGTTCCCAATGTAAATCTGCATCTAAAAAACATTTATGAGGAAGGGGAGCTTTCGGCAGAGGCAACTATTAAGGATTACTTAATAGTTCGGCAGGAGGGAAAAAGGCGGGTTTCCCGCAGCGTACTGCATTATAACCTGCAGGCAGTTCTTGCTGTTGGCTATAGGGTTCAAAGTCCTCGCGGCACCCAGTTCAGGCAGTGGGCAACGGCGAAACTGGAGGAATACCTGCGAAAAGGTTTTGTTCTTGATGATGAGAGATTGAAAAATCCGCCAGGTCCTGGTGTGCCCGATTACTTTGATGAGATGCTGGAGCGGATACGGGATATCCGTGCCAGCGAACGCCGCATGTATTTGCGCGTAAGAGAAATTTTAGCATTAGCCGCGGATTATGCGCCAAATGACAGGGAAACACAGGCGTTTTTCCAGACAGTGCAGAACAAACTGCACTTTGCAGTAACAGGGAAAACTGCTCCTGAATTGATTGTTGAACGTGCCAGCCATGCCAAACCAAACATGGGGCTGACTGCATGGAAGGGATTGGTTGTGCGCCGTGGAGACGTGGTTATCGCGAAAAACTACCTGAGACAGGAGGAAATCACCGAATTAAACCGGATTGTGACCATGTTCCTTGATTTTGCCGAAGACCATGCCAAAAGAAGGCGGCAAATATTTATGAAAGACTGGAAAGAAAGTCTTGACTCCTTCCTGAAGTTTAACGAAAGAAGCATATTGCCTGATATGGGACACGTGTCACGTGGACAGGCTGAACAGGCGGCCAGTGAGCAATATACGCTGTTTGAACAGCGGCGCCGGCATCATGCCGAAGTCGAGGGAGAAGATGCAACTCTAAAGGCGCTTGGGGAGGCGGCTAAAAAACTGCCGAAAAGACAACAGTGAATTCTATTGTTAACGCCATTGCCAATCGGTTGAGTTTGCGGACTCCTCAACGGGAATCTTTGGAGATTCTGGCACGGGTCTGCGATGTTATTCCGCTGAAAAAGGGAGCAGACGTTGCTGATGCGCTCAAAACCATTCAGACCGAATATCCGTCAGTTACGGATTTCGAGCGTGATTTTCCGTCACTTTGCTTTGCGCTTGCAACCGGCGTCGGTAAGACACGGCTTATGGGGGCGTTTATCGCTTATCTTTATAAAGCTGAAGGCGTACGACATTTCTTTGTGCTCGCGCCAAATCTGACTATTTACAACAAACTCATAACGGATTTTACTCCCAACACGGCGAAATATGTTTTTCAGGGAATTGCCGAATTTGCGGTAAATTTGCCGGAGATCATTACCGGCGATAATTATGAAAGCGGCTTTGGTGTAAAAAAGGAAAATGCGGGCTTCAAGGATAACAGTATCCAAATTAATATTTTCAATATCTCAAAAATCACAAGTACTGAAACTCCGAAAGGAGCAGCCAAGAGCAATGTGCCGCGTTTCCGGCGGCTTCAGGAATATATCGGCCAGAGTTACTTTGAATATCTGTCCAAGCTTGATGACCTTGTACTGCTGATGGACGAATCGCATCGTTATCGTGCATCAGCGGGAATAAAAGCAATAAGCGAACTTAAGCCCATACTCGGGCTTGAGCTTACTGCCACACCGCATATGGAGCATGGAGGCAAGACGAAGCCATTCCGGAACGTAATTTACAATTATCCGCTTTCAAACGCGCTTACTGATGGATTCGTCAAGGAACCGGCTGTAGCTACCCGTGAAAATTTCAATCCAAGGAATTATGATGCGGAAAGCCTGGAACGCCTTAAATTGGAAGATGGAATTAAAATTCATGAGGAAACCAGGAAAGAGCTGGATGTTTACTCCCACGATAACGGCAAGCCCGCAGTGAAACCATTTATGCTGATTATTGCACGGGATACAGATCATGCAAAATCACTGATGAAGACCATGGAAAACAAGGATTTTTTTGAGGGCCGCTACAGGGGAAAAGTGATTCAAGTGCATTCGCAGCAAAGCGGAGAGGAAAAGGACGAAAATATTGAAAAGCTAATCAACGTTGAAAAACCCGATAATACGACTGAAATTGTAATCCATGTAAACATGCTCAAGGAAGGTTGGGATGTAACCAACCTGTATACCATTGTTCCTCTGCGTGCCGCGAACTCAAGAACTTTGGTTGAGCAGTCCATAGGACGAGGCCTTCGCCTGCCATATGGGAAAAGGACCGGTGTCGGTGCAGTGGACCGTCTTACGATAGTATCCCATGACAAGTTTCAGGAAATAGTCGACTATGCCAATAGTCCTGATTCTATCATCCGGGGCGGAATAAAGATTGTGTATGTAAAAAGCGAAGGTTCCAGGGTTGTGACTGCCGAACCGGAAATAATGAGGCGCATCGCGAAGGAAATAAAATCCTCGAAAGAACAGGAAGCGGCCAAAGCAACATTGGAAATAATTCGCAATGATTATGAACACCTGCCTAATTCATCTGATCTCAAAAAACCGGAGGTTTATCGCCAGATTGTGGAAAAGGTCAGACAAAACATTGCCTGGGGCCAGGAAAAACTTGAAGGCGGGACCAAGACGGGTAATGTGTCGGACATTGTGGAAAAGATAATAGACTTAAGAAATGAGTTTTCCATTGATATACCGCGAATCACGATTCAGCCTGCAGGCGACGTAAAAAGAGGTTTCAAGGAATTCAATCTTGATTTGTCCGATCTGCGTCTTCAGCCGGTAGACAATAAGATTCTTATACAGGAATTACAGCGCAGGGAACAACTGAGGCTTGAACTGACTGTAAATAAAGCTCCTGAAGAACGTCCGGAAGATTACCTTGTGCGCGGCTTGACGGATTTTGACGACATTTCCTACGACAATCATGCAGAGTTGTTATACAAACTTGCTGGACAGGTTGTGGCTCACCTGCGCTCATATCTTAAAAGCGAGGAAGCAGTGCGCAATGTCCTGCAATATCATAATGCGGCTTTAATAAATATAATCCACGACCAGATGCAATCGAATTATGAAGAAAAGGCAACTGCATATAATGAACATGTGACCAAAGGATTCACGGTACATAAATCCGTTCTTTATTCTGTACCGTCAGACGAACCTGAACGCGACTTTAGAACGCCGGTTCCCAACAAGCAGGATATCCGCAGGATGTGTTTCGGCGGATTTAAAAAATGCTGTTATTCCATTCAAAAATTCGATTCTGATCCGGAACGGGGTTTTGCGGTTATTCTCGAAAACGACAAGGAAGTCATAAAATGGCTTAAGCCTTCAAAAGAAGATCTGCGAATCAACTATGAGGGCGATTCTTTATATGAGCCGGATTTTATCGTAGAGACGGGAAAAGGAAAATTTATCTGCGAAATAAAGAATGCTGACGAGTTAAAAGATAAAGATGTCCAGGCAAAAGCCAAGTGCACCAAAGAATGGTGTCAACATGCTGCCGCGCATGAAAAGAAGCATGGCGGCAAACCTTGGTCGTATCTCCTTATTCCGCATGACGTGATTTCGGACAACATGACCCTGAAGGGATTGGTCGCATCTTGTACGCATCTTTAAAAAATGATCGGATTTTGAGAATGTTCATAAGAAGCTTAAAATGATAGTTGTAACGGTTCAGAGCATATGATAGTATGCGAGACTGGAAAATGTTGATAGAGAATGGGAAAAACTCATCAATAGACAATAAAGTTATTGAAGCAAGTTATTGTGTAACGCTTATTGCGACAATTTATAATCTTAAGATTAGCTATACTGCACAGATAGATAAGATAGAAATTAAAGAATTGTTCGAAGCTATAATAAACATATTCGAAAAAGCAATTAAAGAAGAATACTGGGAAGAATGGAGAAAGAAATATATACGTCCTGTATTTGAAAATAATGATTCCGCAAAGGAGATTATGGAAATAGGTTTTTTTTGTTTTGATTATATAAAAAAGAATAATATTTCTATTGAAGACAAAATTCGACAATGCTTACCTGAAGAACTTATGAAATTAGGTCGAAGATTAAACGAGATTCAGGTGTTTGACTGCAAATTTATAGAAACTAATACAGGTGATAAAAAAGAAAGTAAAAAGCGATATCTGTTTTTACTTGAGCAATATTGGCAAAGGTATTTTCAAATATTAGCGCTTAATGGAACTGCGCTAATCTATTGCATCCCAAATCCGTTAAGTCGCTATATTACAAACCTTGAATACCGAATGGAGAAATGCGTAAAAGAAATTGGCAAAAAAGAATTAGCAGATGCTTATGGAGAGCTTTTAAAAATGGATTTAATGGCCGCAGAGGATTTTACTATTATCTGGGAATGTGGGGGTGTAGAAACAAGTGCGGCGTTTGATAAAGCCATAAGAAAAGTTTTTACTTCAGCAAGCATTAGAAAATATAAATTGACAATTGAAGAAGAACTATTCCTTGATTCATGTGATGAAGCAATTAGACAAGAATCTGAAAAAGTAAAACAAACACATCAAAGGGCTAATAAATTAAAAGTAAACAAAAAGGAATCCATAGGAGAATTAGAAAATGTTCATCCGAAAATTATTGAAAAATGTAAAGATTTATATAAAAAAGATACTTATGCTGAAGCTGTAGAAAAAGGGTTTAAGGTCGTAAGAGACAGATTGAGGGAATTAACTGGTTATGAAACTGGTTCAGAAGCTTTTGGTAAGGGAAAGCTACATATTAAAGGTGCTTCGGCCTTAAACGTTGACAACGATTTTAATGCGGCGGTTAAATTTCTGATGATGGCTATAGATGGATTTAGAAATGAGAAGGCGCATACTTCAGATGGTAAAATAGATAATCCAGAGCGTGCATATCATTACTTGATGATGAGTAGCTTAGCGATGTTTTTATTGGACAATGCTGAGATATTGTCATAATTCGGCAATCACAGTCGTCCGGCTTCACTCACTTTGTATTTTCCGCGTTGGACTTTGTGCGCTTGCCTTCACCCATCTATAAAAAAGCAAAAACACCTTTTACAAGTTTTCGCCGCAGCCAAAAAGAAAAAAGAACTTTTGCCTGCCTAGCCTCGGCTAGGCGAGGCTGGCGAGGGAAGGACGCAAGCCCGTAACATTTAGAGACGAGAGGTATCTGTAACTACTTTTCCCTGATTGCTGTATAAAAAGTTTCATTGACAAATCATTCTGAATGTATTACAATGTAATACAGAGGTGAATTATGAATCGGACTATTACAGTAAGATTGCCGGAAAACCTTAAAACCGGGCTTCAGAAGGTGAGCAGATACGAAGACAAACCCTTGAGCGATGTGGTCAGGGAATCAATACGGATGTATGTATCGATAAGAAAGTTCAGGGCGATAAGGAACAGGATTCTGCCGTTCGCCGAAGCTGCCGGCATTTTAACGGACGAAGATGTATTCAAAGGCATAAAGTAAGTGCGGATTGTTATCGACAGCAATGTTTTGATAGCGGCTTTTGCCACCAGGGGGCTTTGCCATGAGGTTTTTGAAGCGGCTCTCGGAAACTGCGATATAATTCTCAGCGAAGACATACTGCTTGAAGTTAAAACAAAGCTTACAGGCAAATTGAAAGTTCCGAAGAAACAGGCGGATGAAGTTGCGGATTATCTGCGTGAATCATGCAAAATAGCGCGTTTCAGAAAGACAGGGAGTGTCTGCAGGGACAAAAAAGATAATCATGTGCTCTGGCTTGCGGAAAGCAATACGGTTTCGTATATAGTTTCGGGCGACAAAGATTTAACCCTGATGCGGTCGTCTGGCAGAGTCAAAATCATCAGCCCGCGCGGTTTCTGGGAGATATTGAGCAAAAAATGATTAAAAATCCCTTGCTTGACGTTTGTATTAAGACCTACGGCTGACCTTATATATAGGTTCTACAAAATACAAAATTCCACTGAAACTCCGCCTGATTCGGCATAGCCCTTCACTTCGTGCTTCGTGAAACAAGTTTCCCTCAGCACTCCGTTACGGGCTTGCGTCCTTCCCTCGCCAGCCTCGCCTAGCCGAGGCTAGGCGGGCAAAAGTTCTTTTTGGCGGCGGCGAAATTTGTAAAAGGTGTTTTTGCTCGGGTTCGGCCGCACCACGCTTCCGCGTAGTACGCCGAATATATCCAAATATTCATCAACACTTCTGTCCTTTTTTCAAAAAGACAGAAGAGTCCGCAACGCCAAAAGACATTTCGCCTTACGGCGAAAAGACTTTTGCCCTTCGGGTTCGCGTTGCTTGATGAATATTTGGTTTCCCCGCCCGCCCCAACAGTCACAGTCAGGCGGCTACAGCCCTTTGGTTTCCCGCACCGCCTTTTGTGTGCCTGTTCCCCCCTAAGGATTTTAATGTTATTAAAAAGCAAATGTTGTATAATAGAATATAATGTTGGCTAGTCAGTATATCAAAAGCAGAGGTAATATTATGCTACTTAAAGGATATTTAACTGTAGAAGAGGTTGCAAAACAATTAGGGTTATCTGAATATCGAGTGCGCGAATTGATTAGAGAGAAGCAAATTCGTGCTGTAAAGATAGGACAATGGCGCGTAAATCCGGAAGACTTGAAAGAATTTATTGAATCGAGGACGAATAAATAATGAGTACAGATTTAACTTTTATAATCAATGAGAAAGATCAGAATCTCAAGGATAGGTTTGAAGTCCTGATAAAAGACACAAAATTATTTGATTGCCTGGTGGGCTTCTTTTATACGAGCGGCTTTTATGCAATATATAAGTCCTTGGAGGCAACCGAGAAAATCCGCATTCTTATTGGCATAAGCACAAGTCGTCAGACATACGATCTGCTTAATCGCGCTTTGACCGAGAAACAGCAG
>Ga0172363_10002876_pt1 | contig 13905 bp, 10 predicted proteins | sample LakKivs2_kivu2a2_FD_114541 | JGI IMG/M metagenome (GOLD analysis project Ga0172363, IMG submission 114541) | Sediment microbial communities from Lake Kivu, Rwanda - Sediment s2_kivu2a2 | ecosystem: Environmental > Aquatic > Freshwater > Lake > Sediment | place: Rwanda: Western Province, Lake... | reverse complement strand
TTCTAATCTTTCCTCAAGTTTTTCGTCTTCCTCTTCCCTGGTTGTATTCCAAGGGCTAGGATTTACCCAACCGCAACTTATCATCTCATGTGAATCGTCGATTCCTATTACTTTGCCTTCTCCATTGATCACGTGTTTGTGACTGTTAACAATGTCATCTACAGGAGCCCTATCATCATTTCCCGGGCAGACAACAACTCTGGTTTCGCTTGGGACTTTTTCTGGTATGAGGTCGAGCCAGTTTTTGATGGTTGAAATCATGACTTTGTGGAAAACTTCATCTACTTTTTCAGAATTGTTTATCATTTCTTCATATTCGCTTTCGTTTGTTGAGTATGGGTAATATCCTATTCCCCTTATGTCCTTGATCGCCTTCTCCACTTCGCATGAATCTATCACGTGAGTTTTACCCATGTGGTAATAGGCGCATTTTCCATCCTTTCGCTCAACAACAGGCACGATCATTTTCCCTGTTAAGTCTCCGCCGCAGATAGCCATATTCACTTTAAGCATTGCAGAAGCGTTCAGGAATTTTCTCCAGACTCCTTCAGAACCATGCATGTCTGTGGCGAAGAGAATTCTTGTTAAGTTTTCTTTTTTCCTTTTTAAAAGGAATGTCACTTAAATCATTCTCAGTTTGTTATTTTTCTGTATTTTATCATGGTCTTGGAATATTTAAGCTTAGAGTTAATGGAAAGTCTTAAATTTGAATAGAGCTAAAACTGAACGTTTGGATGGCTAATCAATATGCCTTCAAGTAAACCGGGATTATTTGCTAGAGAGGCTACTGGACTAGTCAGAGAAATAGGCTTCACCTTAGGAATAATCATCATACTTTCACACGTAATTGGCTTAGGTTGGCAGAAACGAGCATTCCAATTTACAGGCCCAAGGCCTGTTCCGACAGACATGCTTCCTCTGGGTCTTCCAGCAATATTCTGGGCATTCCTAGTTTGCGGTCTAATAGTGCTTATCACAGGTTACGCAGCTGGTTACGTTACAGCTGCTATGCCTAGATCTGGCGGTGGTTACGTTACAATTTCAAGAGTTACTCATCCTATACTAGGGTACATGTCTGGATGGCTAATGTTCCTCGCAGAAGCATTCTCTTACGGACTTATTGGAGTAGCGGTCTTTGAAGCAATTGGGATATTCTATAACATTGCTCTTGCACCAGAAGTAATATCGTGGGCTTCGGATCCAGTAATACTCTTCGTAGGTGGATTAGTGGTTGTCTGGGTTTTTGCAATTCTTGCCTTGCTCGGAACGAAACTTTATGGTCGATTGATGGAAGTGATATTCTACATTCCAGCCGTAGTTACAATAGCCTTTTTCGCCATGTGGATTGGCGGTGTAATGGACCCGAACACTGTTGTAACAGGCGTTCAAGATGTTATGAATACAACACCGCAAACATTGATGAACTTGGCTGTAAGCACTGGTATGATTGACAATATGTCAGACTTCTACGGTGCTTTTTCGTTTGCGCTTGCTGGCGCGTTTTGGGCGTACATGGGATGGTATGCAACCACTTTCGTAGCTGGCGAAGTGAAAGAGGCAAACAAGAAGCTTCCACTGGTCGTTGTGTCAGCGGGATTGATAATAATGCTAGTTTACTTAGCTGCTTCTTCGCTTTCAGCAATATCCATCATGAATGTTCCTATAGATGCGGCTGGAAATACATACATCACGGATGTTAATGGGCATCAATGGAGCTTCTTCCAAGGATACTCTTGGCTGAGTTATGGCGGCGTTGACGTGGATTGGGGAGCTTTAGGAATTAACTTCCAAAATGCATGGAGCACTGGCATTGCTTCTATAATCGCCAGAGGCATGGGAATGGGATGGCTTTCATGGATAATTGCGTTGGCTGGTGTGCTTTGGCTTGCAAATGACATACCGCCATTCTTGCTGGTTGCGTCTAGAACCTTCTTCGCCATGTCGTTTGACAGAATGTTGCCTGAAAGCTTCGCCTATGTCAGCGAAAGGTGGCATGCTCCCGTTTGGTCAATCATAATTACAGCCGTCGCTGGAATATTCGGATGCATCGCTGAATCAAATGTTGCTGATTTGGCGCCATACTTCGGTTTTGCAGGAGTTGTAGGAACCGACATCTTCGACGCGTTCTTCCTCACAATGTTCTGCGTGTCATGCATGTTGCTTCCGCTTGAGAGGAGAGAAATCTTCGATAGAGCTGCTGTGAAGCATTCAATAGGCACTGTTGTGACAATAGGGTTTGTGGCAACTCTGGGTGCAGGCTACTGCTTATACACCTTCGTGAAAGAATCGCCATGGATTTTCAACCCATCCGGCGAGGAAATATATAGCACTGTGGGCTTCTTCCTCTGCATCGTAATTGGACTGTTGCTGTACATTTACCACCTCTACAGAAATACCACAAGAGGCGTAGACGTAAGAACTCTGTACTTGAGCATCCCGCCAGAATAGCCTTAAATATCCCCTCTTTTTATTTCTTCAACAATACTAGGTGTTTTAGGTGCTTGAGTTAAACTTCATAACTGACCTTATAGAAGAGCGACTCGTCAAAGGAAACTTTCGCTGGCTAGCTAACTTTAATGAAATTCACAGAGACTACCAGCTTGACGAGTTTAGCATTCCAATCTACGCTACAGGAGGCTTAGAAGAAAAAGGATTTTTCCTTTCCAAAATATTCTCCGCTCTAGTAACACCAAAGTATAAAATTCACTTTCTCTTTTACAAATCCCCCGAAATCGACGTTAATTTTTTGAGAAACTTCATAATATGCTGCAAAAAGAAATTCACCGGCGACGACTGGATATTTATTGGACTGGTTCAAATAAACCCTATTGGAAAAACTGTAAAGGACGCTATAGAGAAGATTGCAGACAATAGAGTGGGCGTGGCACTCTATAGTCTAACATCTAAAAGTATGGTTTCGTCAGAAAACGTTCTCGGGAAAGCCCTTAAAAAGCAGCTGAATCTGGCTGAAGCGAAGTTTGAAGCCTTTGACTTTCCAAACTATCTGAAAAGTTTCGCTATGATATTCTCTCTGGGCACATTAATGCTAATAGTAGTTGCGTTTTCCTTCACTATGCCTGTAGCGGTTCATCCTGTAACCCTTCTATTCATGGCCCTTATCTCGATTCTAATAGGTCATAAAATCTACAAAACACGTTATCACAACACTCTAACGTTGAACGGCGTAGGATTCAAGCTTCGGGAAGGAAAAAATGTGACTGATGAAAAATGGTCGAACTTTAAAGATGTATCAATACACATTACACCCAAGCATGAGACATGCCTTAGACTGTACTCAAAACAAAAAACCTTAGACCTACCGCTCTCCAGAGTTGGCATGTCGAGAAAAGAAGCCTATAGCCTAATCAAACAGCTAATAAAGAAAGGGCAATAAGCTATTCAATCACGGGAGTTTCAACTGCAGTATTCCACCATGACTTGTCCCATTTCTTGTCAACTTTTGGCAATTCTTTCAGAAGAGCATCAATTCTATCAGTTACCGTTGAAGCTTCATTTTTCGACATCCATCTCTTAAGCGTATCAGATTTTTCAACCAAATTTCTGAAGTTGAGCATCACTGTTAAGGCAAACTTTTTGTCCTTTTCCAAAATTTTTCTCATTTTCTGCAAATCTATCTTTTCTGCTCCCTTTCCAACTTCATGGTCTAAAAACACTGCGCAAACATCTTTTGTGTCTTTATCTTCCATTCCAAGTATGATTTTGTCTTCTGAATAATAGGGATATGACAAAATTCTATAGTCTTGTCTACATTGCTTCAGTTGCTCTAAACTTTCTTTTGACATGTCTAAGATGAACTGCGCTTTGGATAGTAACAAATATTCTAAGCCTATAGTGTGCATATTTTCTCTATGTCGCTCAAAGGCGTCCTTAACTTTGACTTTATGCCTTAAATCTATACAGTCGCAAAACAAATCCAGTACAGTTATTCTTGGAAGCCCTTCTTCGGTTATGTCATTAATTGTGGTAAGCCTATATCTTTCACCATGTCTCCAAGTGCTGAAGCGCCTGTCATTTGCCGTTGCAAAAGATGTGTACTGTGTTCCAAAGGCTTTGTTCATGTTTAAAAGAAGCTTGTAAAAGTCAATTCCCTGTTTTTTCGGGACTATGAAATCAGTATCCTTTATGGTTCTTGCCAAGGCTCCTCCAGCATTCGCACTTTTACAGTGAATTTTGACTGCTGCACCGCCGAATAACAAGGCTGGAATAGGGTTCTTACTGACTCTTTTCTCAAAAGCGTTGGGATAAAGCTCATGAAGTTTGGGCGCGTTCACAGACGCCCAAAGAGTAACCATCGCGCTTCTCATAGGAAAATAGTTTAAGTCAATGTAAGATGGCAGTCCAAGATTTTCTCTAAGCTCTGAGGGGTTAACGTTTGAAGTTAAGGGCAATTCAACGTCGTAAGTAGTTCCATCTAGGTCTTGATAAAGGGCAAACTTCTTTGCAACGTCAGCTGAAGATTTCTTATCCGTTTCTTAACCTCCACATCAAACACGTTATCTACGTTCATAATGAATACTTAAGACGTTTCAATAATGTTAATTGCTATAAATAAAAATTATTCCAAACAAAGCCATCTGCGAAACCAGTCCATCTCATTTGAAAAGGAATAACGCATATATTTACTCCTCAACAGTAAATCTAATGCTCCAAAGAAGAGGGGCCGTAGTCTAGGCAGGTATGACGACGGGCTCCAGAAGCAAAACAAACGGGTTTGCGGACCAGCCGCTTGGGATGACGAAGTTCTGGAGCGGTTAGAGAAACCCGTAGGAACAGCCCAGCGCTGTTTCCGGGTAAAGGTCGTCGGTTCAAATCCGGCCGGCCCCACCAAAAGCCCATCTTGTAGAAAAAAGCGTCCTTCTAAGATCAAATTGGAAAATGCCTTTGAAACGGTCTGATCTTGGCACTGCAAGTCTGTGAATTTGAATTTCTAGGACAGTAGATAATGAGTTAGGGGGATCGATGCAGTTTTGTTGGGATCATCATTCCCTGTTGACTCTTGATAGTATAGATGGACTGAAAAGGCTTAAAATTCGAGTGCATATCAGGTTTTATTATGCAGTTGCCTACATCCAACAAAAAGCATAATCGAAAGACCATTCTTACGGCTTTCCTTCTGACAACTATCGTTTTCGCTCTGTTTACTCCTACAGTGGTAACGGCAAGTGAAGACTTTTTTGATAGAAGCTTTGAATGGTATTATGAAGGTTTCAGGTGGACATGGAGTTTGTCCATCCCACGATCCTTGTACAACTCATACAAGAGTGTTTCATTATCTAGCAGGATAAAAAACAGTCTTACAGGCTACAGTTTCCTAGTTACAACACAAGATTACTATGTTATACAAGTGGCAAACAAGTTACATGAAGCATCTGTTCAAAAAGGATATGAGGCTTATGATGAAGTGAGCTTTGTTTTGGCTTTTGTGCAGAGCTTGCCCTATACATCAGATTCCGTTACGACAGGATATGATGAATATCCAAGGTTTCCAATAGAAACTCTAGTAGATGGTGGTGGGGACTGCGAAGACACATCGATTCTGTTTGCTACACTTGTGCTTATTCTGAACTATGACGCTATCTTCATTTCGCCGCCAAGCCATAGTGCAGTGGGCGTGTGGGGAACAGATCTCGATGGCTATTATTGGACATACAATAACAGAACTTACTACTATTGTGAAACAACTGGCGACAACTGGAAGATAGGCGAAATCCCAAGTGAGTATAAAGATGCGTTAGCACATCTCTACCCTATAGACGAAAACAAACAATACGTGCCTGGCCAAGACCCTTTTAAGATGCTGTATCCATTGTTAGTTTCTATTTTTGCTGTGAGTTTGGGCGTTACGATAATTGGTGCATTAATATAACTTCAGAAAACGCACAAAAGCGCGTAGGGCTGAAGAAGCCAATCCTAAACCTCCGTCGCCTTCTCCACCTCCACCATTGCAGCTCAATCTGTAGAATTTAAATGTAATTTGATCCAGCTGATCTGCAACCTGAAATCAGTATTTACAAGTTGTTTAAAATAAAAAAGAGAGTGTTGGATAGTGTTCTATTGTTCTTTTGCCATAGCAAGAACAGCTTTGATTGAGATTATGACGGCTGCTGGAGCTGCGAACGCTACGATGTACCATAGAATTCCAGTGGCCCAATAATCGAGTAGTAGATGAATTTTGCCCAGCGGAGACCACACATTTGCATTAGCGGCTACTACTAGAGCAATCGTTGCTATGAGAAATGGAGTAACCTCTTTCGCCGTTATGCTTGTGATTCCGATGATTATTCCTAAGATTAGCATGATTAGCAAGACGTATCCGTTAATGTTTTCAACATCATCGTTATACCAGCCAATATCCGCATAACCGCCCGACTTGTCGTAGGCCATGTAGCCGACCGCTAGTCCCATTACGATTGCTATGATGACGAAGAGAATATATGCCCATCGTGCTATTTGTTCCATTTCCATTTTTATACTCACTGAACCGTAGGTATCTTTGCTGACGTGTTATAAATCTTACGCATTGAATCAATCTATACCGCTATGTTTTAGGGCTTTTTCGTGAAAAAGAGATGTGTTAAGTAGAAAAACTTTTCAATATGGATTTCAATGGATACGAGAGCGGTAGCGTGATTAAGTTTGGATATTGCTATTGAATTGATTGATTTAACGAAAGATTTTGGCACCTTACGGGCTTTAAACCGGTTGAACCTTAAAGTAAGTTTTCGTGAAATATTCGGGATTATTGGTCCAAATGGAGCTGGAAAGACAACAGCCCTCCGTGTTGTTTCAACGTTACTGTTGCCTACGTCTGGCGCTGTGAAGGTTTTCAGCTTGGATGTTGTTCGCGACGCGGCTGAAGTTCGCAAGGTTATAACCTATCTTCCTGAGGAGGCGGGAGCTTATCGAAACCTTTCAGGCTGGGAATACTTGGAGTTTATGGCTAAATTTAGCACCAAAGGCAAAGATGAGGTTCGTGAAATAGTTAAGGAAGCAGCTGAAATTACTGGTTTAGGTGAACGCTTAAAGGACAGGACAAAAGCCTACAGTAAAGGAATGAAACGAAGGCTTCTTGTTGCGAGAGCGTTGATGAACAAGCCTAAACTTGCCATTTTAGATGAGCCTACGAGCGGATTAGATGTTTTACATGCGTATCACGTTAGAGATGTAATCAAGCGGTATGTGCAAGAGCATGACGTGACAGTGCTGCTTTCAAGTCACAACATGCTTGAGGTTGAACATTTATGCGATAGAGTTGCTTTGCTGAATAAGGGGCAAATTGTTGCTGAAGGAAAACCGCAAGAATTAAAAGAAAAGTTTGGAAGCGCAAACTTGGAAGAGGTTTTTGCGAAGGTGGTTGGGCTTGCTTAAAGGCTTCGGAAACTTTTTGGTGAAAGAGCTTAAGGAACTAATCAGAGACCCAAAAATACTGTTAGGAATGATAATTGTTCCATTGATAATGTTTCCAATGTTAGGCGTTATAATGAGCTACTCAATGCAGTCTGCACAAGAACAAGCTGCAAAAGCTGGTTTGCTAGTTGTAAACAATGACGGAGGAAACTGGTCCGAGACTATTATAGCTTATCTGAATCTTACGGCGAAAGTTTCTGTTGTAAATAATACAGACCTAGACAATGAAGTAGCTTTACAATTGCTTTCAGAATATAACGCTACATATTTCATAGAGATTCCTAGCGGTTTCAGTGCAAACATGACTGACTACGACAATGGAAATGAGACAATAAAAGCCACTGTAAAGGCTACTCTAAATTTCTATGGAGTTTTTTCTGGTAGCGGCATGTTTGAAAGTCTTGGTTCTTCAACGATCGATGATTCAATCTATGGGTTCAACAGACATGTGGCTCCGGATGCCGTAGATGTTGCAAAGTCAGCCATTATAAAAGGAGAGATTAAGAAGGGTGTTGACCCTGCTATTCTTTCAAGTTTAATGTTTTTGCAGTCGATTGGTATGCCAATTACCATTATGATTTTGCTAACGTATTCCATGCAAATAGCTGCAACTTCGGTGGCTATGGAGAAGGAAGAGAAAACATTAGAAACATTGTTAACTTTGCCTATGGATCGTCTTGCGATCCTTATGGGCAAACTGTCTGGTTCAATTTTCGTTGCAGGTATTGGCGCCTTAGCCTATATGATTGGTTTCAATTATTACATGGGTTCTTTCACTACAGGAATCCCTGCTGGCACCGCATTGGATTTAGTTTCTTTAGGGCTTGTTCCTTCACTTTTTGGCTATTTGCTTTTGGGAATATCACTTTTCGTCGCTTTGCTTTCAGCCTTGGCATTAGCAGTGATAATTTCTGCTTTTGCAGAGGACGTACGAAGTGCCCAATCTCTAATCGGCTACATTTACCCATTAATCTTTATTCCCTCATTTGCCTTAATGTTTTTAGACATCAATGTCTTGCCACTTGCATTAAAAATTCTAATTTACGCAATTCCCTACAGCCATCCTATTATAACATCTAGAGCTGTCATAATAGGCGACTACTGGACAGCTACGCTGGGCATAATCTACGTTACTGCTTTTACAATAGTTGTCATGTATGCCGCGTCACGGTTGTTTGCAACCGAAAAAATTCTAACAGCAAAACTGAAGTTTAAGGGGTTAAGAAGGCGTGGAAAAAAGCCTGTTGAAGGTTTTCAGTAAAGCTTTTCCATTAGAAACGCGCAAACTTGTTTCTGGTGCTTCACATTGGGGATTCAGCAAATTGAAGTTTATCATGTTACTTTAGGCTATAAAGAACCTTTCCGAATTGCTCCAGGAGCAAGCATTGAAAGCCACAATGTCGTAGTGAAAATAGTTACTGATTACGATGTAGTTGGCTGGGGCGAATCTTCCCCATCTCAAAGAGTGACAGGCGAGACTGCAGAAACCGTTACGAAAACTCTTGATAAAGTTGCGCCGAAGCTTATCGGCATGTGCCCGTTAAGAATTGAGCGCGACATTGAAGCTATGGATTCCATTGTTGATCGAAACCCCGCGGCGAAAGCAGCTATAGACATAGCCTTACACGACATCCTTGGAAAAACTGCGCGTAAACCGCTATTCATGTTGATGGGTGGTTACCGCACCGAGGTTCTAACAGACATAACCTTAGGAATTAAGTCCCCTAAAGAGATGGCTAAAGACGCTGTTAAAGCCGTTAAGAGAGGGTTTAAAGCCCTAAAAGTAAAGGTAGGCGTTGATCCAGTTGAGGATGTTGAACGCATTAAGCTTATACGTGAAGCTGTTGGCAGCGACGTACAGATAAGGATTGATGCAAATCAAGGCTGGACTCCTCAGCAAGCTATACAAGCCCTCAACAAAATGGAGAAGTTTAGTATTCAGTTTGCTGAGCAACCAGTTCATGCGGAAGACTTCAAAGGCTTAATAAAAGTTAAGAAAGATTCGCCAATACCAATAATGGCTGATGAAAGTGTACATTCACCTGAAGATGTCTTACGCTTGATACAGGCAGAAGCAGTAGACCTCATAAACATCAAGCTGATGAAAAGTGGAGGAATACTAAAAGCCAGAAAAATTGCCGCCGTCGCAGAATCTGCGAAAATGCCATGTATGATTGGATGCATGGGCGAATCTGAAATAGGTATAGCCGCTGGAGCCCATCTCGCCGCGGCGGTTAAAAACATACAATACGCAGATTTAGACTCCGATCTTCTGCTGAAAGATAAGCTTGTTAAGAAGGGCGGAACAAAAGTCAAAGATTCAATACGGAAATTCTCAAAACATCATGGCTTAGGTGTAAAAGAAATAAACAATAAGCTGTTGGGAAAACCACAGAAAATTTACAAGTAACTTACCAACATCAACTAATCTGCTTAGTTTTTTCGTAGTAGCATAGAAAAACAAAAATCTCTAGGACGACAAAGAGATTCCACTAAACTTGAGAGGGATATGTTTGGTTTCTCTTAGGGCTTTAGCACCTTCGTTGACTAGAATTACTGTCGCTGCATCTGTTGGAGCTGCACTACACATCGGTCAAGGTAATCCTGACTTAATAGATGCGAAGGCTGTTGAATTTTCAAGGGCTGTGCTAACTCAAACAGACGTTGAAGGCGAAGTTATCTCCTGCGAGGGACCTAAAGACAATGCACCAGCGTTTATGCGCAGAGAAAAGGTTGGAACAGGGAAGGGTCCAAAAGTCGAATTTGTCATCGACCCTGTAGACGGCACCACTGCTGCTTCTAAAGGTAGAAAAGACGCCATTTCTGCTCTTGCTTGCGCTCCTGCTCGCTGCTTTCAAATGCTTCCAGACGACGGATACTATTTCAAGGTCGCAACTGATCACAATTCCATCGGCAAAATTTCTCTAGACATGTCCACTGAAGAAATCGTGCGCACAGTAGCTAAGGAAAAGGGCTTGCCTCTTGAAAACTTCACAGTCATAATGTTGGAGCGCGAAAGACACCTAGAGATTCTGAAAAGCCTCAGAAAACAAGGTGTAAGAATCATCCTAATTCCCGACGGTGACATCGCGGCGGCAGTCGCCACATGCATTCCAAGTTCAGGTGTTGATCTTCTAATAGGCGCTGGCGCCGGACCAGAAGCAACTATTGCGGCAACCGCTGTGAAATGCGTGGGCGGCACCATGCTTGTGAAAGTGTGGAAAGACAAAAAAGATGATCCTAAAAGGCTGAACAGATTGAAAACTGAAGGTGTGAATGTAAACAAAACTTACAATGAAGACGAATTGGCTAAGGGCAAAGAGCTGGTTTTTGCAGCTTCTGGAGTAACAAAAGGCGAACTTCTAGACGGCGTCCGCTTCATTCCAGACGGAGCAATTGTGAATTCGATTTGCATGAGATTGCCAAGTGGAACCGTGGAAAAATCGGAAACAAAACTGCACTTCAGAGGACACCCAGTCTACAAACAGTTTCTAACGTGAAAAACTATTCACCTAAAGACTTAGAAAAGTGGTGGGGGCTCTCCAATGGATATCGAGAGGCTGATAAGGGCACTACCCAAAGCCGAACAGCATGTTCACATCGTTGGATCAACAAAGCCTGAGACATTGCTCTGGCTTATAGAAGAAGAAGGTTTAGAGAAGCCCTTTAAAACGGTGGAGGATATCCGTCGCTTCTTCCAATACCGCAACTTTCCCCACTTCATCTCAGTCTACAGCACAGTAGTCGATTGCATCACAAAAGAGGAGCAGTTCGAACGCATCACCTATGAAATGCTAGAGAGCGACGCCCACTGCAATGTCCGATACGTTGAGGCAAGCTTCTCCGCCCCCGACCATGTCCGCATGGGCCTCGACTACGACAAGATGCTTGATGCCATCAACAAAGGCGTGCACCGCGCACATCGCGATTTCGGCATCGAGTGCAACCTTAGAATAGACCTCGTCCGAAACTACGGACCAGACGTTGGAATGGAAGTTCTTGACTGGATAGAAAGCAAGAATGATAACATCGTCTCCATCGACATAGGGGGCAGCGAAGAAAGGTTTCCTGCTAAGCCCTTCGCACCCGTCTATCATAGAGCGAGAGATATTGGATTACACTTAGTTGCTCATGCAGGAGAGGCTGCAGGAGCCGAGAGCGTATGGGAAGCAGTTAGGGATCTTAACGTCGAGCATGTGGGCCACGGGCTTGCAGCAATAACCGACCCTAAACTGATGGACTACCTTCGGCAGCGAGATGTCACAATCGAAGCATCCCCTATCAGCAATGTAAGGACAGGTATGATTCCATCGCTGGAGAAGCATCCCATCAGAACTTTTATGGAAAGAGGCTTGAACGTGACTGTCAGTACTGACGACCCGTCTATGTTCGGCACTGACATGAATAACGAGTACCTGCAACTTCACCGCAGACTCAACTTCACGGTATCTGAACTCTTCAAGCTCAGCCTCAACGCCGTCGACTCCCTCTTCCTTACCGAGAAACAAAAGATCAATATGCACAAATCTTTCACGAAGGAATATCAACGCCTAATTCCACCTAACAACAAGAACAGACCAGAAAATCTATGATTGTCCCTAACATCATCCTAACCCAGCATCAAATCGGCCCGTTTCAAGCTTATTTTCCAAAAATCAGCGAGAAGATAGTGGGGCTGCCCGGATTTGAACCGGGGTCACGAGCGCCCGAGGCTCATAGCCTAGACCAAGCTAGCCGACAGCCCCTGATGTTAAACGCTTCGTTTCAAATGATAGAAATAAGTGTTCCCCAACACCTTTAAACTCTTACTCTAAATAATATGTCTATTACTTGGAGGCCCTGTTTAGGCTTGTCTGTTCCGCATCGCGTGCGCGGGGTTAAAATACTCAAGGCTGTTTCGTCGTCTCTTAGACTGCAAATTTTAAATATGCTTTTTGATAGGGGGCCTCTTTCTTATACTGAGTTGATGAGTTCGCTGAAAATGAATCCAAGTAGGGATGCTGGAAGGTTTGCCTATCACCTGAAGTTTTTGCTTAAGGCGGATTTGGTTGAGACGGATGTGGAAACGAGAAAGTATTGCCTAACTGAGCTTGGCAAGATGGTTATCGATGTTGCAGACAGAATTGAAAAGAAAGCCTTTAGACGAAAAGGTATGCTTGTCCGCACTTCCAAATTCTCATTAGAGGAATTTGACGCAAACAAAATTGCCAATTCTCTTATAAGAGAAGCGAAAATGCCTGCTGAATTGGCTCAGAAAGCAGCCAAAGAAGCAGAAAAACGGTTACTTAAATCAAAAACAAAATATTTAACCGCTCCTCTCGTTAGGGAAGTTGTAAACGCAATTTTAATCGAAAAAGGCTTAGAAGAATATCGCCATAAACTCACACGTTTAGGCTTGCCTGTTCATGAAGTAGCCGCTCTAGTCGAATCAAGGGCTAAAACCTCTCGCGGCTCAGCCTCAATAAATGAAACGGCAGGAGACACGGTTCTTAAAGAGTATACTCTTTTAAACGTCTTTCCAAGAGACATTGCCGACGCGCATTTGTCTGGTTCTCTACACATCAACGGTTTAAGCAGCTGGATTCTGAAGCCAAGCGAAATGATGCATGATCTACGATTTTTCTTTCTGAACGGCCTAAACTTGGAAAAGATAAATGTTTTTCAGCCTTCTTATTCGCCCCCTCAAAACTTGGAGTCTGCCTTATCCTTAGCCTTTAATGTTCTTTTGCATTCTGCCAGAGAAGTGGACGAGGCGCAAGCATTTGATTACTTTAACGTTTTTCTCGCTCCTTTTGTAAAGAGTTCAGATTCAACAAAAATCAAAGACGCTTTGCGCTTATTCATAACCAACGTAAGCCAGCATACACAAGTTTCTCTAGGTATAGAGCTTACAATTCCAGATTTTGCCGCGGAGAAGCCAGCCTTGGGGCCTTTTGGAAAATTTGTTGGTAAATATGGAGATTTTACTGAAGAAAGCCAGCTTTTAGCCTCGCTTCTCCTTGACATATTCATTGAGGAAAGCGGAATTAAACCGTTGTCTAACCCGAAACTGATTTTGAAAATACGTTCGGAAACATTTGCGGATGAGCATGCAAAAGCGATACTTTTGAAAGTCCATACTTTAGCATTGGAAAAAGGTATTCCGTATTTTGCTAATCTTTTAGAAAAAAGCCAAAAATGCTCTGTTTTTTCTGCCTCTGGGTGTAAACTTGAGGCGAATCTGAAGGGGGATTGGGAAACAGATACTTTGCGCACAGGGTGTCTTGGATGTGTAACAATCAACATGCCGCGAATTGCATACGAGTGCGAAAAGGATAGGGCAAAATTTTCTGAAATTCTAAAAGAAAGGTGTGAGATGGCAACCCGCGCTTTAGAGATTAAGAATAGATCACTTAGGCAGTATGGTAAGGGTCTACTTCCGTTTTTTATGCAGAGCGCTAATGGTGACCAATACTTCAGGCTTGAAAATTGTTCTCG
>Ga0172363_10002871_pt1 | contig 13919 bp, 8 predicted proteins | sample LakKivs2_kivu2a2_FD_114541 | JGI IMG/M metagenome (GOLD analysis project Ga0172363, IMG submission 114541) | Sediment microbial communities from Lake Kivu, Rwanda - Sediment s2_kivu2a2 | ecosystem: Environmental > Aquatic > Freshwater > Lake > Sediment | place: Rwanda: Western Province, Lake... | reverse complement strand
GCCAGGGCCATAGCGAGTAGGTCATCGCAAAGTCGTAATCCACGCCCGCGGCCCGCTGCGACTGGCTCATCAATTCAGCGGTTGGCAGGAGTTGCACCGCTGCCAGCCCCAATCCGATGGCGAGTGAGCAAATGGCAAATGGCAAATTGCAAATCAGCAAATCGGCAAATTGCAAATTGCAAATCGCAGGCTGCTGATTCCCGGGTTTCGTGTTTCGTGTTTCGCGTTTCGTGCTTCCTGCATCCTGCATCCTGCGTCTTGCTTCTTGAAGCGTGCGGAAGATCAGGTATGCTGCCAGCAGTAGCCCGCCGTAGAAAGCAAGTTGCGCGTGGCCGGCGAGGAGCCCCAGGCCGAGCGATAGCCCCAACCACAGCGCATCGCGCAACTGCCTGCGTTGTACCAAACCCTCGGCGCGCCACAGCCAGATCGCCAGCCAGGGGAAGGTGGAGGCCATGCTGGGAAACAGCGCCGCCCGCGCCGCCAGGAAACCGCTGCCCATAAGCGCAAGCGCCCCGACCCACGCCGGAAAGCGATCCAATCCTATGGCCCGGCTCCAGTTGTACATCCCCCAACCAGCTAATGCCAGGTGAAGCGCCGTCGTCCAGCTCAGTGCGACCTCGGCCGGCAGTACCAGGTACAGCACGTTCAACGGGTAGAAAGCCGCCGTCTGGTAGTTGGCTGCCAGCGGCGCACCACAACCCACCAGCGGGTTCCATAGCGGCAGGTGTCCCGCGCGCCACATCTCCGCTGCCAATCGCTGCCAGGGCACAAATTGCAGAAGTGGTGTGCCCCAAAAGAAGGCCTCGCCTGCGAAGAGCGGACGCCAGAGCAGGAGAAGGGGGAAAAGGATCAATGAACAATGGGAAATTGCGAATGGCAAATGGCGAATGGCAAATGGCAAATGGCGAATGGCGAATGGCGAATGGCGAATCATAGTTCAACCTCGAAGACGGTGTATTCCCCTGCGTCGTAGGCCTGCCTCAGATATGGTGCCTGACGGGGGTCCAAGTCTCCCAGTGCACGCTCTGCCGGTCCCCAGAAGACATAGTCCACACTGTAGTGTGCCAGCAGTTGCTGTCGCCAGGTGTCGTCGGTGGCAACGTCGAAAAAGCGCCTTACTGATTCCGCTTTCTGATCGGCGTCCACTGTCTCCAGGCCATGGCCCAGGAAGACCCTTGCCCTCACACGTACCGGCAGGTAGTTGCCAGTATCATACGCGGTCAGAATCACGTCGTCTGCCTGAACGTGCCCGGCCAGCCAGTCCAAGGCGGCGATTTCAGCCGCGTCGTGGAATACAGGCGGGGGTTGGGTAAACATCCAGGCGCTGCTACCGGCCACGAGGACGAGACTGGTCGGAAGCGTGGTCGCCAGCAGTGCGGAGGCCAGCCAGCGCCGCCTCGAGCGCCACAACTGCGCGGCTCCCCAGGCCGCCAGCAGATCGAGTGGCACCTGCACTCCGGCCACCAGGCGCCGCTGCAGGTTGAAGGGCAGGTAGGCCAACACTGGCACTACCCCCACCCACGCCAGCGCCAGCCACCCCAGTCCTTCTCCCTGCCAGGCCCTCCGCACAGCAAAGGCCGCCAACACCAACGGGATTCCATACGCTGCCAGGTAGTGCAACGGATGGGGCGACAAGATGCGATTCTGCGCCGCCCAGGTCGCATATACCGGGTCGCTGGCGAACACCCACGCATTGTAGGCCACGACCGGTGCAGAGAGGAGCGCCGCCACCCCTGCCAACAATCCCTCGTGGAACAATATCTGCCGCGTGCGCAGTCCGAGCAATGCCCACGCTGCGCCCGTCACTGCCCACGCTACTGCCACATAGAAGGGGACGATGAGGCCCAGGCCGGCCCACAGGAGGCCGGACAGGATGGCCCACTTGAGAGTCGTAATGCGTGATGAGTAATTCGTAATTCGTAATTCGTAATTCGTAATGCGTGTTGTGTGTTGCGTATTGGAGGCCTCGGGTTTCGTGTTGATCCGCCACGCTCTCATCAAGAATAGAATGCCCCACAATAGCAGTGACTGGGCCAGCGCGAGGTGTGGGAAGCCGAATAGGACCAGGAAGGCAAAGCCTTCCGGCAGGTAAAAGTCCAGCGGAGGGCTGCCCAGCCAGTTGGATTGCCCGAACACGAGCAACAGCCACCCCAATCCTCCGCCGAAGGTCACCATCAGCCAGGCCAGCCGCCGCGCTGCCACCTGCTCCGTGCACACAGCCAGGAAGCGATACACCGTCAGCAGCAACCCCAGCCCGAAGACGACCCGCGCCACGTGGTAGACCCACACCAGGCGCGCCGTCAGGTCGCTACCCGGAAGCAGCGCGGCCACCTTCCCCAGCAGCAGGTAGAAGGGGTAGATCAGTGCGCCCCGGTGTGGCTCTGGCGTGTAGGCGAGGTGGAAAAGCCAGGCTCCCTCAGCCCCCTGCCGCATCTTTGCCAGGTAGGAATAGCAATCCTCAGCCAGGAGAATACAGCCGCCGAACTTCCGCGCTGGTGTCTCCGATGACCCACCTGCCAGGTAAGGCACGCTGACGATGGCCAGCGCGACCAGCCCTACAACCAATACCCAGCGCCACTCCGCTTGCGCCACCACACGCCGTTTAGCCATCCGTGACCTCGAAGAGCGTATATTCTCCTCTCTCGTACACAAATCTCAGATCCCCCGCTTTCCTCGGGTCAAACGCCCCCAGCGCTCGCTCCGCCGGTCCCCAGAAGACATAGTCCACACCATATTGCATCAGCAGTTGCCGCCTCCAGGCATCGTCCGTTGCCGTGTCGAAGAAGTTTGCCACCAGCGCCTTTTTCTCGTCGGCGTGTACACTCTCCGGCCCATGCCCTACGAACACCCGCGCGCTTACCCGTACCGGCAGGTAATTGCCCGTCCCGTAGGCTGCCAGCACCACGTCGTCAGGCTTGACCCTCTCGTTGAGCCAGTCCAACGCTGCAGCCTCTCCCCTATCCCGATAGATGGGAGCGGGCCGTCCCCATAGCGACAGGCAGTTCCCCGCCACCAGCAGCACGTTGGTGAGCGACAATGCAACCACCAAGACGCCTGCGACGCCTTTGAGATTGGAGGTTGGAGGTTGGAGGCTGGAAGTTGGAAGTTGGAAGTTGGAAGTTGGAGGTTGGAGGTTGAGGATTTTCACGGTTCCCCAGGCTGCCAGCAGGCTCAGTGGCACCTGCACTCCTTCCACCAGCCGCCGTTGCAGGTTGAAGGGCAGGTAGGCCAACACCGGCACTACCCCCACCCACGCCAGCGCCAGCCACCCCATTCCTTTCTGCCGCCAGGCACTCCGCACAGCAAAGGCCGCCAACACCAACGGGATCCCATACGCTGCCAGATAGTGCAGCGGATGCGGCGACAAAATCCGATTCTGCGCCGCCCAGGTCGCATATACCGGGTTGGTGGTGAACACCCACGCGTTGTAGGCCACGATCGGGGCGGAAATGAGCGCCGCTACTCCCGCCAGCAGTCCCTCCTGCCAGGGCACTCGCCGCTCCCGGAGTCCCCACGCCAGCCACGCCGCTCCTATCACCGCCCACGCCACTGCCACGTAGAAGGGGACGATGAGGCCCAGGCCGGCCCACAGGAGGCCGGACAGGATGGCCCATTTGAGAGGCGTGAGGCGTGAAACGTGAAACGTGAAACGTGAAACGTGAGGCATGGGACATGGTGCCCGGTGCGTGTCGGGGGTCTCGGGGTTCGTATTGATCGCCCACGCTCTCAACAGGGAGAGAAGCCCCAATAGGAGCAGCGTGCGGGCCAGTGCGATGTGCGGGAAAGCGTACAGGACCAGGAACGTGAACCCTTCTGGGAGGATAAAGTCCAATGGCATGCTGCCCAGCCAGCCCGGCCGGCCCAATGCGACCAGAAGCCACCCCAAGCCTCCGCCGAAGGTCACCATCAGCCAGGCCAGCCGCCGCACCCCCACCCGCTCCGTGCACGCCGCCAGGAAACAGTACACCGTCAGCAGCAAACCCAGTCCGAAGGCCAGGCGCGCCGCGTGATAGACCCACACTAAGCGCATCGTCAGGTCGCCACCGGGCAAGAGGAGGGCCAGCTTGCCGAGGAGGAGATGGAACAGATAGAGCAGGCGTGGGGCATGGACCTCAGGAGTATATGGAAGCACGAAAAGCCAGGCTCCATTGGCGCCCTCGCGCATGTGGGCCAGGTAGGCATAACAATCTTCGACTGCGTAGACGAACCCGCCGAAGAGCCGCTCACCGGTCGCCAGCGCCGCTCCGAGGACGTAGGGAATGGAAGTGATGATTAGCGCGATGATGCTAAAGGCCAGCACGAAACGCCACTCCGAAAGGCGAATGGCGAATGGCGAATGGCGAATAGGGGTTGGAGAACTTGTGTCAGTCATCGGCGCTTCGCTTTAATAAAACCGACTAACCAGCTAACCAACAAACCAACTACTGTCACGCCCGACACTGCCCACCCTGCGTATACCGGCCACCGATGATACCGAAATAGCGTCGTTCCGTCGGACAGCACGATGCCACCATCTGGTCCTGCATCTACCACTGGCCCTGTTGCCTCATTTCGATAGACGTATACGCCCTCGAACTGGCCCATCCACTGCAGTTTGCGATTTGCGATTGGGAACGCTGCCGCCACGTACCGCACCCCCAGCCGGCCCAGCGCCTCCGCGTCTGGCACTACGTCCTTTAACGCCGTGCGCACGTCAGTTCCCTCCAGGAAAGGTGGCAAGGTCACGCTGTACCCTTGCGGTTCCAGGCCTGCCGCACGGGTCAGATAGTCAGCGTAGGCGCGCAATTGCAGGGGGTCCACACCGTCGGCCAGTGCGAGTCCATACAATTCTGCCACGTGCTGTGGGATGCTGTAACTGGGCGAATAGACGCGGAAAGGGCCAGGTTGGGCCGCCAGCCACACCGCTGCCGCCCGTCCCTCAGCAAACACTTCCTCCGGCGGCCGGGCTTCGACCAACGTGGCGTCTACTACTAACAAGTCAGCGGCAACGAGTAGGACGGCGGCGAGGCCGGCGAATGGCGAATGGCGAATGGCGAATGGCGAATGGCGAACGGCGAATGGCGAATGGAGGATGGTGAATGGAGGATGGAGGATGGAGGACAGAGATTGGAGATTGGAGATTGGTAGACTGCAGAGCGCAATTGTTAAAGAGGATATCAGGCCGAACATCACCAGGTTGAGCGGCGGCACGCCCACCAGCAGCCAATACCCAACGACCAGCATCGGTGGGAACGAAGCTGCCGTCAACTTCAACCAGCGGCTCACTAGCCTCCATACCCGACTTCGCTGGCCCACGTCGCCTGCCTCTTGCTTCCTGCCTCTTGCTTCCTGCTCCCTGCTCCCTGCTTCCTCCACCCCCGACCCTGCCAGCACGGCCATCGCAAAAACGACCAGCCCCCACGCTCGCGGCGGCACCCGCAGCAACCCCAGCCCCGGCACGATGCGCCATAACACCTGGAACAATCCGCCGTTCTCCCCCAGGCTGAACCATACCGCTCCAACCAACAAACTAACCAGCCAGCCAACCCGCCAACGTTCCTCCCGCTTGCGCCACAAGGCGCATCCACCGACTCCCGCCAGTACCAACGTGCTCACGCCGACGTAGGTCATCCACTCGTGGAAACCACCGTGGTTGGCCAACAACAGTCCCACCAGATAACGCCAGGGCAGGGACCAGACTGCCGCGTCGTGCATGGTCATCTGTGCCCGCGTCGTCGCCGGCAGCAGTGCCACGAGCGGCAGCCACTGGCAGGCGGACAGGCCCAGGAAGATGGCGAATGGCGAATGGCGAATGGCGAATGGCGAATGGCGAATGGCGAATGGCAAGTAGCGGACCAGGAGCAACCAGAGGCAGGCAGCGAGCGTGTATGCCGCCATCCGCACGTCGGCGCAGAACTGGATTGCCAGGGCTATCCCGGCGAGAATGGAGAATGGCGAGTGGAGAATGGAGAATGGAGAATGGAGGATGGAGGAGGGTCTTTCACCACCTGTCTTCTGCATTCTACATTCTGTATCCTGCATCCTGCATCCTGCATCCTGAAGCGCCTTCAACCAGCACAACACCACGACCGGCAACCAGCCCCAGGCCTGCACCCATCCCACGTGTCCCGCGCCCAGGTGGGCCAGCAGCTTCGGCGATGCCTCGTAGACGATTGCTGCCACCAGCGCCCCCCATCTGCCAGCACCGAGGCCGCGCCGCATCAGTGCGTACATCGCTGCACCTGCCAGCCACAGGTGCACCCACATCGAAAGGTTGACCCCTGCTTCCAGGGACAGCCAGGGCAGGAACAGGAAGAACCAGTTGGGCGGATAGTACAGCCCGGCCAATGGATTGGCGGCGAACGGTGTCCCACTCATGATCGCAGGTCGCCACAGCGGAAACCGGCCCTCATTCCACAAGGCCTGCCGCGTAAAGTGCGCATTTGGCCAGTGCGTCACGGCCAGGTCCGAGTGCTCTGCCCCGGGCTTCCAGATCCACCACCCCGGGTGCCGCACCACCGGCCAAAGCAGGAGCAATGAAACAATGAACAATGGGACAATGAACAATGAACGATGAACAATGATGGACGCCCGGGTTTTATTGCCCATTGAGTTTGTAGACCCTCACATCTCCCGCCTCAAACACTACCTCCCCTTCCAACTCCCAAATGCCAACTTCCAACCTCCAATCTCCAATCTCCAACTCCCGTGGCCCAACCAGAACGTATCCCACGCGGTTTTCCAGCAGAAACGATTCCTGTTCCGCCACACTCATCTTGCCGGACCAATATGCCTCCACCTGCGCTTTGCGGTGCTCCGCATCTATTGTCTCGAAGGGGTGGCCGTAGACCACGCGCTGCCCGGCCCAGGCCGGTATGAACATGCCGGTCTGAGGTGCACACAACACCACCTGGTCGCGATCCACTTCCTTCCGCAGCCACGCCAGCGCCTGCCATTCCCCGTCGCTGAGATAGAAGCGCGGTTCGCCGCCCAGGGCCGCCAGGACGAGCATCGCCATCAGGAACAGGTTGGTCAACGCCGAGAAGCCCAGCAGCGCCGCGCTCGCCAGCGCTCGCAGGCGCACCCGCAGCCTGGGTCGTACCACCACCCACCAGCCCGTTGCTGCCAACAGCGCCAGCGGCGCCTGGAGCCCCAGGGCCAGTCGCCGCTGGAGCGCCAGGGGCGCGTACATTCCCACACCTGCTGCAATCACCCACGCCAGCAACAAGAGGCCTCCGTCCGAACGACGGCGCAGCGCCACGACCATGCCCGGCACTGCCAGCGCCGCCACCAGCCCCAGGCTCAACAGCCAGTCCCACACCGGCGGCGAGGGCGTCTGGTTCTGCGCGTTCCAGCCTGCCAGTATGGGGTCGGCCTGGATGGCCAGCACGCCATACAGGGGATAGGCCAATGCCACCAGTCCCGCTACCACCGTCCAGCCGATGGCCCGCCAGGGCACGCGCCGGTCGCGCAGCCAGCGCAAGGCCAGCCACATTGCCAGCGTCGCGTACACCGGGATCACACCGAAGGGCTGCACGATGCCCAGGCCGAGCGAGGCCGCGGCCGCGACGAGCGCCTGGGGCCACCCCCCCGGTCCCCCCCTATAGGGGGGGGCAGGCCACCTCCCCGGTCCTCCCCCATAGGGGGGGGCAGGCCACCTCCCCGGTTCCCCCCTATAGGGGGGGGCAGGCCACCTCCCCGGTCCCCCCCCATAGGGGGGGGCAGGGCACCCCCCCGGTCCTCCCCCATAGGGGGGGGCAGGGCACCCCCCTGGTCCCCCCCCTATGGGGGGAGCAGGGCACCCCCCTGGGCCCCCCTTATAGGGGGGGGCAGGCTGGGCCAGTTGCATCAGGACCACCAACATTAGCGCGATGGCCAGCGGAAAGTGGAGAGTATCGAGAATCGAGTAAAAAGTAAACGCCTCGGGCACCCACAGGTCGGAAGACATGTGACCTAGCGGCGCCACCAGCCAGCCCAGGCCGGAGGAGACGCCAAGTAACAACAGGGCCAGGCGCCGTTGCCCCAGTTCCCCGCCCAGCACAGCGGTGAAACGATAGGCGACCAGCAGCAAGGCCACGCCGGCCAGCACGCGCGCCCCGTGATACACGGCGATGAGCGGCAGGCCAGTCCAGCGCGCCAGGTGGCCCAACGCGATGTGGAGCAGGAACAGATAGGCGCCTCGTTGGGGTTCAGGCGTAAAGACCAGGCGAGAGCGCCACGAGCCGTCCAACCCCTGGCGCATCTTGGCGATGTACGAGTGCCCGTCCAGCGGATTGACCAGCAACCCGGTAAAGTGCGCCCCCTCGGGCGTCACGGCCCAGGCGATGAGGTAGGGCAGGCTGCTGGCGATCACGAGTGCAAGCGTCACCAGCGCGACCCAGCGCCACTCTGTGCGATTCACTGTTGCTCCTATCTTGCCCACCCAGGATCTCTATGGTTGATTGTAGCACAAATCGCCGCCAATTCCAACATGACTTGAGTTCTAATGTAGATCTAACGCCTGGGGTATTGACATTCGCGATTCCTGTGCTATAATAAGATTGATTAACATCATAAAAATTAAGGAGGGCTATACAATGGACGCCAAGACGTTTCAGGTACAGAACATTCACTGTAACCATTGTGTGATGACCATCAAGCGCGAATTGGGAGAACTGGAAGGTGTTGCCAGCGTGACCGGCGACGCTGAGACGAAAACGGTCACCGTTCAATGGGAATCGCCGGCCACCTGGGACAACATCAAATCTCTGCTGACGGAGATCAACTACTCGCCAGCGGAATAGATCGGAGCACTATGGGCGAACAACGCGTCACTCTGCCCATCACCGGCATGCACTGTGCCAACTGCGTCTTCACTGTCGAGCGCGCTCTCAAGAAGACAGAGGGCGTGTCCGACGCGGCGGTGAACTTTGCCACCGAGCAAGCCACAGTGTCCTTCGACCCGCTGTTGGTCAAACCCGCCGACCTGGTGCAGCGGGTAGAGAATGCCGGGTATGGCGTCGTCACCTCGCGGGTCGAACTGCCGATCACCGGAATGACCTGCACTAACTGCGCCGCTACAGTTGAGCGCGCGCTGAACAAGGTGCCCGGCGTCGTCCAGGCGAACGTCAACTTCGCCACCGAGCGGGCCAGCGTCGAATACATCCCGGGCGTGGCCTCCGTCGCCGCGATGATCCATGCAATCGAGGAAGCTGGCTACGGCGTGGTACAGGCCGCTGCACGGGAGCAACTGGAGGACGTCGAGGCGCAGGCGCGCCAGGCCGAGATCGCCGACCAGACGCGCAAGTTCTGGGTGGGCGTCGCCTTTGCCCTCCCACTCTTCCTGCTGAGCATGGCCCGCGACCTTGGCATCGTGGGCCATTGGGCCCACGCGCCGTGGGTTAACTGGCTATTCCTGGCGCTGGCGACCCCGGTCCAGTTCTACACCGGCTGGGACTATTACGTGGGCTCCTACCACGCGCTGCGCAACCGCACGGCCAACATGGACGTGCTGGTCGCCATGGGTTCCACCGTCGCCTACGTGTACAGCCTGATCTTGCTCCTCTTCCCGGCGGCCGGCCAGCACGTCTACTTTGAGACTTCGGCCGTGATCATCACGCTCATCAAGCTGGGCAAACTGCTGGAGGCGCGCGCCAAGGGTCAAACCGGCGAAGCGATCCGCCGGCTGATGGGACTGCGCCCCAAGACCGCCCGCGTCGTGCGCGACGGGGCGGAGGTGGATGTGCCGGTCGAGGAGGTACGCGTCGGCGATTTGGTCATCGTGCGGCCGGGCGAACGCATGCCGGTGGATGGCGTCGTCGTCGAGGGGCACTCTGCAGTGGACGAGAGCATGCTGACGGGCGAGCCGCTGCCGGTGGACAAAGGGACCGGCGACGAGGTGATCGGCGCGACGATCAACAAGCAGGGGTTACTCAAGTTCGAGGCCACGCGGGTCGGGGCAGAGACCGCGCTGGCGCAGATCGTCCGGCTGGTGCAGGAAGCGCAGGGGAGCAAGGCGCCCATCCAGCGACTGGCCGACCAGGTGGCGGGGGTCTTTGTTCCTGCCGTGATCTTGATCGCGCTCGCTACGTTTGCCGTGTGGTGGGCGGTGGGCGGCCAGTTTACCCCGGCCATGATCCGCCTGGTGGCGGTGCTGGTCATCGCCTGTCCTTGCGCGCTCGGGTTGGCGACTCCGACTGCCATCATGGTCGGCACCGGGAAGGGGGCGGAACTTGGTATCCTCTTCAAGAACAGTGCGGCGCTGGAGACCGCTCACCGCCTGCAGTCCGTCGTCCTGGACAAGACGGGCACGCTCACCGTGGGCAAGCCAGCGGTCACGGACATCGTGACGCAGGACACGGAACACGAAACACGCGACACAATTCTGCGCCTGGCTGCTTCGGCTGAGCGAGGGTCTGAGCATCCGCTGGGGCAGGCCATCGTCGCCGAAGCGGAGGCGCGAGGGCTGGCGCTGGCCGACCCGCAGAACTTTGAGGCGGTCCCCGGCAAGGGCATCCGCGCGCAGGTGGACGGGCACCGTGTGCTCGTAGGCAAGCCGGAGTGGATCACACAGGAGGGCGTCACGCTGGGCGACCTGGCCGTGGGAGTCGAGCGGCTGCAAGCCGAGGCCAGGACGGCCATGGTGGCGGCAGTGGATGGGCAGGCCGCGGGCATCCTGGGCGTGGCCGACACGCTGAAGGAGGGTTCAGCCGAGGCGGTGGCCGAACTGCACAGGCTGGGGCTGGAGGTGGTGATGCTCACCGGCGACAACCGCCGCACGGCGGAGGCGATTGCCACGCAGGTGGGGATGGATCGGGTCGTCGCCGAGGTATTGCCCGCCGACAAGTCTGCGCAGGTCAAACAGTTGCAGGAGGACGGCCGGCTGGTCGGCATGGTCGGCGACGGCATCAACGATGCGCCTGCGCTGGCTCAGGCCGACGTGGGGATCGCGCTGGGCACCGGCGCCGACGTGGCAATGGAGACGGCCGACGTGACGCTCATGCGGGGTGACCTGCGGGCGGTGCCACAGGCGCTGGCGCTCAGCCGGGCGACGATGCGCACGATCAAGCAGAACCTGTTCTGGGCCTTCTTCTACAACGTCATCCTCATCCCGGTGGCGGCGGGTGCGCTTTACCCGGTGCCGTGGGCGCCGGACGTGCTGCGCCAACTGCACCCGGTGCTGGCCGCCTTCGCCATGGCGTTCAGCAGCGTGACGGTGGTGAGCAACAGCCTGCGGCTGAAAAGAGTGCGCTTGTGATCCGCCGCGCTTGGCGCGGACCACAGTCCGCGCCAGGGCCGCCGGACTGTGGTCCGGCGGGAGCAAGTACACCCGGCGTGGCATGGGGTATAGGTCAAAAGTTTGGGGGAGGCCAATATCGGAGTCCCGAACTTGTTCGGGTTTCCGGCAAAAGACCCCAACAAGTTGGGGACTCCGCTCCCCAGTATAAGGCTGTGCCCGGTTCCCCAAATTTCTGAACTGTGCCCCGTAGCATGCGCAACCTTGCGCATATCGGTGCGTAGTACTATAATGATCGTTTCACATTCAGAGAAAAAGGAGTCGTAAACATGAACAGGTTTCGCACACACAGTCGCAGATTGCTGGCCATAGCGGGCATGGCCCTGCTGGCCATCTTGCTCGCCGTCCCCACGGCGTGGGCCTTTGAGGGCCGGGGTGGGGACACAGTCGTCATCAAGGCCGATGAGGTTGTTGACGACGATCTTTACGTCGGCGCCGGCCAGTTCACGTTGGATGGCACTGTCAAGGGCGATCTGTTCGTCGCCGGTGGCACGATTCAGATCAACGGCACCGTCGAGGGCGACCTTGTCGCGGCGGGCCAGAGCGTCGTCGTCAACGGCACAGTCAAAGACGACGCGCGCATCGCCGGTTATGCGCTGACCATCGGCGGCCAGGTGGGGGACGACCTCATCACCGCCGGATTCAGCCTGGAGAACAAGCCCGGCTCCAGCGTCGGCGGCGACCTGATCTCTGTCGGCTACCAGGCATTGGTCGCCGGCGACGTGGCGAAGGACGCTGAACTCGGTGGAGGCGCTATCGAGATTGCCGGCACGATCGGCGGAAATGCGAAAGTGGACGTCGGCGGAGCCACGCCTGGGGAGAGGATGCCGCCAGGATTCCCCTTCTTCGGTCCCGGCCTTCCGACCGTTCCTTCGATCCCCGGCGGGCTGACGGTCGACGAGGGTGCCAAAATCGGCGGCGATCTGAACTACACCGCGAATGCCCGCGCCACTATCCCGGGCGGCGTGGTCGCCGGTAACACCGACTTCACCCAGTACGTCTCCCCCGAGGTCGAAGTCAGGCCAGAGATGAGAAGGCCCTCACCGGCCATGCTGGTGGGACGCTGGCTCTTCCACCAGGTGCGCACCCTGATCACGCTGCTGCTGGTCGGGGCAGTGATGATGTGGCTGGTGCCCGGCTGGACGCGCAAGGTCGCGGGCATCGTGGAGAGCAAGCCACTGCCGAGCCTGGGATGGGGCTTCGTCGCTATCGCCGTGTTCGTCGTAGCAATGCTGGCGCTCATCATCGCGACCGTGGTGCTGGCGATCGCGTTTGGCATCGTGACGCTGGGCGAACTGGCCGGACGGTTCGCCACGCTGGGTGGCATCGTCATGGGCACCACGGCGTTCGGTTTCAGCATCGTATGGGCCTACGTGACGCGGATCGTCATCAGCCTGCTGCTGGGGCAACTGATCTTCAAGCTGTTCAAGTCCCCGGCGGCCGAGCACCGCTGGTGGCCCATGCTAGTGGGGGTGGTGATCCTGGTCGCTATCACCGCCATCCCTGTGTTAGGGTGGCTGGCGGCGGCGGCGACAGTGCTCCTGGGGCTGGGCGCTGTGTGGATGTGGGGCCGCGACTGGATGAGGGAGCGCGGCTGGCTGAAAGGCGGCGGCGCGGCACCAGCCGCGGTGGAGGCTGAAACCCCCAACCTACCACCCGCGTAACTACTCAGCCTACCCTCCCGCAGGTTTGTATAACCTGCGGGAGGGTAAGTCCGATCAGATGTTGGTCACGATGTTCTCAAAGACGTCGTTAATCGCGGGCCCCAGCAGTGCCAATGTCACGACGGCGAGGCACGCCACGACCAGGAAAAGTACGGCGGGCCACAGGATGATGGCGACGAAGGCCCTACCCCCCGTCAGGTTGTGGACTACCTTGACGGCTCGCACGTTGAGAACGAGGGAATATATGGCCAGGGCGAGCACAGCCATGGCGCCTATACAGGGACCTGCTACCGGGATTGCGTATACCAGCGACACGACCGATATCACAATCCCGAGCGGGACGCCGAACAGCGACTGCAAATAGGCCTGGGGACCGAAACTGCCGGTGCCACCCAGGACGCGCGCCCCGAGATAGATCAGGCCGTTGCCCAGGTAAAAGCCGATCACGGTGCCGATCAGCCCAGTGCACAGGGAACACATCAGCAGTCCGCCCATGCTCGTGGCAAACGTCTCCCGGTACTCGGCTGGCATACCGGCCATCTGGAGGCCGCCGCCAGCCAGCGAAGAGATCGCGGCCAGGACCGCACTGATCACGGCCAGGATCACGACGCCAATCAGCGTGTTGGAGCCGCTGGCGCGGGGCGCCTCCTGGGCAAAAAAGTCCTCTGTCATCTGGAGGACCTTGGTCCACAGGCCAGGGATCTCACTGAAGGGCCGGGGGGACGTTTGCGGTGGGAATTGTGCCTCGTACATTTTCTGACTCCTTTCTTTGTGTGAAGCCAAACAGTCCTGCTACAAGTGACGATGATACACCCGATTGCGCACACATGCAAGCCGGATCGCCTCGCCAGGCCGCCATTCTGAGTGAAGCGAAGAATCTCCCTCAAGCCGTCATTCTGAGCGCAGCGAAGAATCTCCCTCAACGTAAATGTCCAGCAAGTCCCGCAACATCGTGGCAGCGGAAGGGACAGGGTCTGGTTCATCTATGATGGCGGTAAGCG
>Ga0172363_10002869_pt1 | contig 13926 bp, 10 predicted proteins | sample LakKivs2_kivu2a2_FD_114541 | JGI IMG/M metagenome (GOLD analysis project Ga0172363, IMG submission 114541) | Sediment microbial communities from Lake Kivu, Rwanda - Sediment s2_kivu2a2 | ecosystem: Environmental > Aquatic > Freshwater > Lake > Sediment | place: Rwanda: Western Province, Lake... | reverse complement strand
GACTTCACGCCGCCGCCGTCGCAAACAGGCGGCAGCGTGCAGTGGAGCGAAACCGTGACGGGTCCGGTCACCTTCGACGTGCCCGGAGCCGTGCCAGCACTTGCGCCGGGCGAGTCGGTGGTGGTGAGCGAGTCGTCGCACGTCGCGGCCACGCTCACCCTGCCGGGCGGGCAGGCGGTGAACCTGTCGATCCCGCTGGGACCGGTCACGGTGACGGCACCGCACACCCTCGGCCTCGATCCCGAGCTGCGCGCGACCCCGGCCGGCTCGAGCGCCGACTTCGTCGTGCGCGTCGAGAACCTGCGCGCATCCACCGAAACCTTCGCGCTGACCGTCGTCGGCGTCGACCCCTCCGGCGTGTCGCTCGCGCCGTCGGTCACCGTGGCGGCCGGCGACGTCGTCGAGGTGCCGCTGCGCATCACGACCGCGACGGCTGCGCCGGCCGGCCAGCTCGACTTCCTCGTGGTCGCGAGCGGCGACCAGGGCACGCTCGACCGGGTGTGGGGCTCGATCGACGTCGGCGCGAGCGCGCTCCTGCCCGGCGCGACGGGCGTGCTCGTGGAGATCGACCCCGCGGAAGCCGACGTGGGCAAGCCCGGCGCAACCACCGTGGTCGTCGAGGTCACGAACACGGGCCGCACCGCACGGACATTCGACTTGACCGCCGACCTGCCGCACGGGATCACCGGCACGTTCGCCGAGCCGTCGCTCCTCGTGCCGCCCGGCCCGAATGCGGGACGCACCACGCGCCTCGTGCTCGAGGTGCCGACCGGGGCGCCGACCGGGCTCAGCGACTACAGGGTCACCGCGACCGCGCAAGGACTCGACGACGTGAGCGGCACCGCGACGGCGAAGCTCGACGTCGCGCGCTACGGCGTCCGGGTCGAGCTCGCGCCGGAGACCGTCGTCGCTTCGCCGTCGGGTGGCGCCACGCTCGCGGCGACCGTCACCAACCCCGGCACCGGGACCGCGCGCTCCGATCTCGACATCCTCGGGCCGCTCGCCCCGTGGGCCTGCTTCGACGCGGGCGTCGGGTCTTGCACGCCAACCGTCAGACGCTTCCTGAACGCCGGCGGCAGCGCGACGATCCCGGTGGTCCTGAGCGGCCTGCCGAGCCTCGCGCGGCAGACCGCCGTGCTCGCCGTCCGCGCGACGGTCAGCGACGGTGCGACCAACCCGAGGTTCACGGGCATCGGCGACGCGCTGGTCGAGATCGCCGGCGAGCGTGCCCTCGGCCTCGAGGTCGAACCCGTCAGCATCAGCGACGACACGCTCGGCCCGCTACCGTTCGAGATCCGCATCGCGAACACCGGCAACCTGTGCGACGAGCGTTACACGATGACCTTCACGTCGGAGCCGTCCGGTGTGGTCGTCACGCCCGAGACCACCAGCTTCGTCGTGCCCGCGGGGAGCACGGCACTCCTCGGCGCGTGGGCGACGGCGCCCACCTTCGGGACCTTCGACCTGAACGTGCACGTCGAGACCGCGGCGGTGAACCCGCTCTGTCCGGGCGCGCCTGCCGCCAGCGCAGACGCCCAGCTCACGCTCGTCCTGAGCGGCGACAACGCGCCGCCGGTGGCCGACGCGGGCGACGACCGGCAGGCCGTGGTCGGCGTGCCGGTGAACCTCGACGGCACGCGGTCGTACGATCCGAACGGCGGCACCCTGCTCTACGCCTGGACCTTCGCGAGCCTGCCCCCGCGCAGCGCTCTCACCAGCGCCGACATCGCTGGCGCGGCCACGGCAGAGCCGTCGTTCACGCCCGACGTTCCCGGCGACTACGTGCTCGCGCTCGACGTGAGCGACGGTCAGCTCAACGACCGCGACACGATCACCGTGCGCGCAGTCCCCGCCGGCTCGGGTCCGGTGGCCGATGCGGGCCCCGACCGGCAGGTGCGAACCGGGGAGCTGGTGCGTCTCGACGGCAGCGGCAGCCACGACCCGGCCGGAGCGCTCGTGACCTTCGCGTGGACGATCGTCGGCGCGCCGGCCGGAAGCGCCGTCGACGTCGCGGCGCTGTCCGACGCGATGGACGCCCAGCCGACGTTCACTCCCGACGTCGACGGCGAGTACGTCTTCACGGTGACCGTCTCGAACGGCAGCGCGACCGACGACGACACCGTCGTCGTGACGGCGCGACCGTCGAACGAGGCGCCGGTGGCCGACGCTGGCCGCGATCAGGGTACCGCGCTCGGCAGCCCGGTCGCGCTCGACGGCAGCGCGAGCTTAGCCCCCGACGACGGGCCGTCCCCGCTCGCCTACCGCTGGACGTTCCTCGAGACGCCGCCCGGCGGCGCGCTGGCCGACGACGACATCTCCGGCGCCGACGGCACGGACGCGTCGTTCGTGCCCGACGTGACCGGACGCTGGGTGCTCGCGCTCGCGGTGAGCGACGGCGAGCGCACGTCGACCGCGACCACCGAGGTCCACGTCGGCGACGGCAACGCGCCTCCGGTCGCCGACGCCGGCGCCGACGCGACGACTGTCGTCGGACAGTCCGTCGGCCTCGACGGCAGCGCCAGCACCGACGCGGACGGCGCACCGGCGCCACTCGCGTTCGCGTGGCACCTGGTCGCCGTCCCGGCGGGCAGCGCGCTCACCGGCGCCGACGTGCGCGACGCCGGCACGACGTCGCCGTCGTTCACGCCCGACGTCGCAGGCACCTTCGTGCTGCGTCTGGTCGTGAGCGACGGGCTCGACGAGGACGGCGACAACGTCGCGGTGCGCGTCGAGCGTCCGGGCGGCCTCGCGCCCGCGAGCGACACCTTCGTGCGGCGCGCCGATGCGAACGTCAACGAGGGCGCATCGACCGCGATGATGGTGCGCAGCAACTCCGCGCACGCCCTGATCCGCTTCGATCAGGGCGACATCGCCGCCGCGCTCGCGGGGCGCGAGCTGGTCTCGGCAACGGTCGAGCTGCGCATCGGCGGGCCGCGCCGGCCGCATGGCTGGCGTGCGGGCGGCGGCCCCGTCGCGATCCACCGCCTGACGCAGCCGTGGAGCGAGGGCAACGGCTTCGTCCAGGCGGCGCGCGCGCGACGGGATCGCACCCGCGGCAGCGGCAGCGGAGCGACATGGCTCTGCGGCGCGGACGTCGCGATCGAGAACCGCCTCACCGAGTGTCAGGGGACCGACTGGACGATGCGAACGCCGCCGCAGGGCAACCGGCAGGGGCTCGCCAACCCGTGGGTCACCGCCGCGACCGACGAGGCGACGATCGTCAACGACCAGACGGGCACCGTCGTGCTGGACGTCACCGCGGACGTGCGCGCGTTCCTCGCCGGCGCGTCGAACCACGGCTGGGCGATCGTCAAGAAGCCGCGCAGCGGCGCCGGTACGGTGTGGCTCACGACGCGCGAAGGCACGGTGCCGCCGAAGCTCGTGCTCACCACGCGGTGACGAGCGGAGGAGCCGGGCGTTCGACCGGCTCCTCCACTCGGCTTGACAGCGGCGCGTCCCCGTCGCACGCAGATCCTGCATGGCGCGCCCGCACCGCTCGGCGATCCTGCTTCCGCTGCTCGCCTTCGCCGTCCTGCTCGCCGGCATCGAGGTCGGGGTACGGATGCGGCTACCCCACTTCGCGAGCCGCGACTTCTTCCTCACGCTGTTCGGCGACCCGCCCGACAACACCCCAGCCGACCAGAAGCCGCTCTTCGAGGGCGATCCGCTGCTGTTCTGGCGGCTGCGCCGGAACGTCGACCACGCGGTTTGGGACTTCACCATGGTGTCGACCAACGCACAGGGCCTGCGCCACGACCGGCCGATCGAGGACAAGCCCGCCGGGCGCTTCCGCATCGTCTGCGTCGGGGACTCGGTGACGTTCGGCTATCGCATCCCGCTGGTCTTTCCCGACGCACCAGAGCACTACGACCGCAACGACGCGCCCTACGCGGGACGCCTCGAACGGATGCTGCGCGCGGAGTACCCGGGACGCGACGTCGAGGTGATCGCGCTGGCCGTGCCCGGCTACACGTCCTTCCAGGGTCGCCTGCTGCTCGAGCGGACGATCGGCTGGCTCGAGCCCGACGTGGTGATCCTGTCGTTCGGCTTCAACGACGTCGCCCAGCGCCCGCGCCCGGACGCGGTGGTGATGGCACCCGACCTCGCGTCGACGACGCTGCGCCGCGTGCTGAGCTCGAGCCAGGCGCTGCTGCACCTCTGGCGCTGGTACGACGCGCGCGCGGCGCAGCAGCCGGCGGCCGAGCAACCGACACCCGGCGAGCGCGTGTCGCGCCTCGACTACGTCGCGAACATGGACGCGATGGTCCAGCTCGCAGCGGAGCACGGTGCCGCAGTGCTGGTGGTCGGCGCCGTGTACCGCGACCGCACGACCAACCCGCCCGAGGCGCGCCGCATGAGCATCTATCGCGGCACGCTGCAGGAGGCGATGCGCCTGGAGAACGTACCGTTCCTGCAGATCGACGAGCTCACCGAGAACGGTGCGCCGGCGAACGCCGAGCTCTTCGGCGAGCACATCCACCCGAGCAGCAACGGGCATCAGCTCATGGCGGAGCGCATTCTCGCGGCGCTCCGTGAGCACGGCATGCTGAAGCCGCTCGGCGAGCGGAACGCCGCTCCCGGTTGAACGCAGCGCCCACGCAAGCCAGCCGGGCTCAGGCGGCGCGCTCCACCGCCTCCGGATACACCGGCTCGCGGCCGCGCGGCGGAATGCCCACCGCCGCGCGCACCTCCGCGATCGGCTCGTGGAAGTGGTCCCACGGATCCCACGACGGGTCGCCGATCAGGTCGCGCTCGACGTGCGTGCCGTGCTCGAGCCCCGCGAACACGGTCTCCGGATCGGCCTGCGACTTCATCCCCGGCAGGAAAGGCGACGCGCCGACGCCGAGCTCGAACTGCGCGAGCGCGAACAGCAGGATGTAGAACGGATCGGCCTTCTCGAACCCCGCCTGGAACGCGACCACCGCGCACTCCTCCTGCGGCGTCGTGCCGTAGCCGCCGAGCACGTGGCAGCAGTCGTGGCGCATCACCGGCGGCGGCGGGCCGCCGAGTTCGCCGGGATAGGAGAAGCCGTTGCGGCGGATGAAGTCGGCGTACGCGCGCCCGAACGTGCCCTCGGGGTAGTCGTCGAGCTGGTGGTAGCGGGCGGCGGTCGCCTTGTCCTCGCGACCGAGCGCGCCCGCAACGGTGTCGAGGACGCCGCGCACACCCTCGTTCGCGACGTAGCCCTTCGCGGCGTGGCGGATGAAGCTGCGCCGCGCGAGGTCGATGCGGACCAGCGCGAAGCGCTTGTCGAGCACGTCGCGGAACGTCCGCACCGGCAGCGCCTGGATGCCGAGCGTGGCCGCCGTCGCCTCGAGGAAGGCGAGGCGGTCCGGCGTCGGCTCGCCGTCCATCATCGCGAGCACGGTCATGCCGCGCAGGATGCGCTCGCGCCACTCGGTCTCGGGAACCGCCGCTGCCAGCTCCGCCGCGGCGATCGGCTGCAGCGCGTCGAGGTCGACGTCCACCTTCATCAGGAAGTCGCGGACGGAGCGCATCACCGACAGCGCGCGCTCGCTCGGCGGACCGCCGATGCTCGCCACCGCCTTCAGGCTCGCGAGCCCGGCGCGCGCGATCGCCTCGCGCCGCTCCGCCGGGGGCTGGTGCTTCATGTCGATCGTCATCGGCCGCCCTCCTCCAGCGAAGACAGCGGCCGTCCGGCGCCGCGACTTGAGCGGCTCACGGGGCGCCGCGGCGCCACGGTCCGGAGACCGTGGCGCCGCGGCGCGAAGCTCAGCCCTTCTGCAGGATGTGCATCACGCAGACGGAGCCGCCGCCCATCATGTGGCAGATGCCATTGCGTGCGTTCGCGACCTGGCGCTTGCCGGCCTCGCCGCGCAGCTGCAGCGTGGTCTCCCAGATCTGCGCGAGGCCGGTCGGGCCGCCCGGGTGGCCGCGCGCGATGAGACCGCCGTCGGTCGAGAACGGCACACGACCGCCGAGCTCGAAGTCGCCGCGGTCGATGCACGCTTCCGCCTCTCCCTTGCCGCAGATGCCGAGCAGCTCGTAGTACTCGAGCTCCTCGATCGCGAAGGCGTCGTGCACCTGCACCAGGTCGATGTCCTTCGGACCGAGACCCGCCTGCTCGTAGCAGACCGCCGACGTGTCGACGGTCATGCGGCCCGGGCCGACGACCGGGCCCATGAAGAGGTGGCCGCGGTCGTAGCGCTCGCTCTGCAGCGCCGACGCGACGACCTTCACGACGGGACGGCCGGGGTTGAGCTGCTTCGCGAGCTCGACCGGGCCGACGATGGCGCACGCGGCACCGTCGCCGATCGGACACGACATCATCGTCGTCATCGGCCACGCGACCATGCGCGACGCCATCGCCTTCTCGAACGGGACCGGCTTGTCGGGCTGCCGCTGCGCCATCGGGTTGAGCCCGCCGTTGTTCCAGTTCTTGGCCGCGATCTTCGCGAGGTGCTCGACCTTGGTGCCGCGCTCGTGCATGCGGCGCGTCGCCCACATCGCGAAGAACGCCGCGGGCAGGATCGCGTCCTCGAGGTTCGCGGGATCGGTGTTGGCCGAGCTGTCGGCGACGATGCCGGTCATCTTGTCGAAGCCGAGCACCATCGCGACGTCGTAGCGTCCGCTCGCGACGGCCCCGACCGCCTCGTAGAGGCACGCCGACCCGGTCGCCGAGGCGTTGTCGAGACGCTGCACGGGAAGACCCGTCAGGCCGAACTCCTTCATCACGCGCACGCCGGCCATGACCGGCGCGAAGATCTGCCCGACGTAGGCCGCGTTCACGTCCTTGAACGACAGGCCCGCGTCCTTCAGCGCGGCGAGACCCGCGACGCGGCTCATGTCGGCGTTGGTCGAGTCCGGCCACAGGCCGAAGCGGTGCATGCCGACGCCGAGGATCGCGACCTCGCGTCCGTTCGAAAGCAAGCTCACTTCGCACCTCCCTGGACCGGCGCGAAGCGCAGGATCACGACGTCCTTGTCACCGTCCTCGCGGATCGGGTCGAGCTCCGCGACGAGCGGCATCCCGACCTTGAAGTCCTCCTGCTTGCCCGCGAGCGGCACCTGCACGCGCGGACCTTCCGGCAGGTCGACCTGTCCGACGCCGTACCCCGTGCTGTGCTCGACCTTGGTCGAGCCGAACAGCGGGAAGTGGACGAAGGTGTAGCTGTAGAGCGTGCCCTGCGGGCCCAGCATCGCGTCGGCGGTGTTCTCGGACAGGCACTTGGCGCACACGACGCGCTTCGGGAAGAAGTACTCGCCGCAGTCCTTGCAGACCGTGCCCAGCAGCTTCGGCGGCTCTGCGGGATTCTCGGGGACGGTGAAGTACCCCAGCTTCAGTGGGCGTCTCGCCCGCGCGGTTCCGGACACGTGTCCTCCTGGGTTCGGCGGAATGTACCGGACGGTATACAAGAGGCCTTCCGGGTGGCAAAGCTGCCTCGTCGTGCGCGCGCACCTGATGTCGTTCGTCACGCGGCTCCGGCGGTCCGGCGTCCGTATCTCGGTCGCGGAAACCCTCGACGCGATGGCCGCGGTCTCGGCCGCGGGTCTCGACCGCGCCGTCCTGCGCGAGGCGCTCGCCGCGACGCTCGTCAAGGACGAGACCGACCGCGCCACCTTCGACGCGGCGTTCGACGAGCACTTCCCGCTGCTCGCAGCGGACGGATCGACCGGCAAGGGCAAGCGCCGCGGAGCCCGCACCGGCGGCGAGGGCGACGCGTCGCAGTCGTCGCGCGCCGGCAGCGGGACGGGCGCCGGTGCCGGTGGCGCAGCGCCGCGAGACGAGGTGGCGCCGCCACCTCCGCAGTCCGACGCGAGGCGGCCCCCCCGCGCCGCGCGCCCGGGACGCAGCCCGGACGATCCGGAGGGCGCGCGAGCCAGCTCCGCCGCAGCGCGGTCGCGCGAGGAGGACGCGGCGAAGCGACCGCGCGACACGAGCGGCAAGCGCGCCGATGCGCCGAACGGCGATGCGCCGCGGCAGGCTCCGCAGCGCGGCGGCGAGACTACGGCGTCCCGGCCGCGCGTCACGCGGCGTCCCTTCGCCGAGCTGGATCCCGACGCGCTCGACGACGCGCGCGCCGCCGCGCGCGAGATCGGACGACGCTTTGCGGCCCGCGCCGCGCGCCGCGAGCGCCGCACCCGTCGCGGGCGGATCGACATCCGCCGTACGATCCGCCGCGCGGTCGCGCGCGGCGGCGCGCTGGTCGACCTGCAGCGTCGCGGACGCCGGCCGGGGCGCCCCGATCTCGTGGTGCTGTGCGACGTTTCCGGCTCGGTGGCGCGCGCGAGCGACCTGCTGCTGTCGCTGCTCGCGGCGTGCGAGAGCGCCTTCGGCCACGTCGCGCGCTTCGCCTACGTCGATCACCTCGTGCCGGTCGACTACGAGGACGGCCACATCCGGCCCGAGGGCGAGCTCGACCTGTACGGCTTCTCGGACCTCGGCAGCGTGCTCGCAGAGCTCGAAGCGTCGGCCGGCGAGCGCATCGACCGCCGCACCGTCCTGCTCATCCTCGGCGACGCGCGCAACAACCGGCGCCCGGCGCGTGCCGACGTGCTGCGTCGCCTCGCGCGCCGTGCCCGCGCCGTGGTGTGGGCCGTGCCCGAGTCGCGCGCGCGCTGGGACACCGGCGACAGCGCGCTTGCGAGCTACGCACCATCGTGCGATCGCGTGCTCGAGGCGACGTCGCTCGCCGGTCTCGCCGCTGCCGTTCGCGAGGCCTCCTCTTGAGAGTAGCCACGGATCTGGCAGATTCCGTGGAGGAAGTCCGTGAAGCGCTCGGATCTGACGGAGCTCACCGGCCTCGCGTACGATGCCGTCATCGCGCCCGCGCGATGGTCGGACTTCCTCGCGGCGCTAGCGAGCGCGCTCGGCGGCGCGAGCCTCGGGATGTCGCTCCGGCACCCGCGTGACGGCAACCCCGGCTGGGTGGTCTTCCACGACGCCGACGGCGCCTTCGCACGGTCCTACGCCGAGCACTTCTTCCGCGTCGACCCGTTCCGCGTCCGGTCAGACGCGCTCGCGCCGGGCGGCTGCGAGGTCATGGCCGGCGGATCCATCGCGGCGGCGACGGTCGAGCGGTCGGAGTTCTACAACGACTGGATGCGGCCGCAGGGCTTCGCGGCCGCGCCGTCGATCGGGCTCACGCTCGACCGCGACTCCTGGGGCGAGCCGATCGGCGTCGCCGTGTTTCGACCGCGCGGCGCGCGCGCGTATGGCGACCGGGAGCTGCGGCTTCTCCGAAGGCTGTCGCCACACCTGCAGCGGGCGACGCGCGCCGCGCTCCGGCTCGCCGACACCGAGAGCCAGCTCTCCGCCACCGGGGACGTCCTCGACCACCTCCCCGTCGCAGCCGTGCTGCTCGATCACGAGGGCCGCATCGTGCGCGCGAACCGGAAGGCGAGCGCACTCGCCGAGCGGGGGCGTCCGTTCGTCACCGCGCGCGTGTCGCTCGCACTCGATCCCGACGTCGTCGCGTCGCTGCGCCGCATCGCTGCCGACTCCGGAACCGAGCGATCGGTCGCGTGCGGCTCCGCGCACGGCATCGTTGCGGTGCGGCGCGGCGACGACCGCCCGCCGCTGTCGCTGCGCCCCGTACCGTGCTCGTCGCCCGAGATCGCGGGGCTCGAGGGTCCGCCGGGATGGCTGTGGGTGCTGATCGAGGATCCGGCGGACATCCCGCTGCCGTCGACCGCCGCGCTCGTGTCGACGCTCGGCCTCACCAACGCGGAGGCGCGCCTCACCGCGCTGCTGGTCGCGGGACGGCGGCTCGAGCAGGCCGCCGCGGAGCTCGGCATCGCGCACGAGACCGCACGCACGCACCTCAAGGCCGCGTTCCGCAAGACGGGGGCGCGGAGTCAGACGGATCTGGTGCGGCTCGTCCTGCAGCGTCCGCTGCTCGTGCGGCGCGACGGCTGACGCGCCAGACGGGTTCAGCACCCGACGCCGGCGATGTCCCCACCAGGTCGAGCGCCTTGCTCGCGGCCCGCGCGCTCGCCGGCGTCACCAGGTGTTCACCGTCGTGCGCGCGGCGCTTCCCGACGAGCACGGCGACGGCGACGTCACGACACTGCCCTGCCCCCACTCGCAGGGGAGCACGCAAGATCGCGTATCCCTGGTCGATGCGGGGTCTCGGGCGACGCCGCGTGGCGGGTTCGGAACGTGTCCGCTAGACCACCGCGGCGTGAACCCGGGTGGCGATTCGACCTGCGGCGAGACGGGCACCGTCATCCTGCACGCCGGCGAGCTGGCGCCCGGCAAGTCGCGCAAGTTCTTCCTTTCCTGCGCCGGGCAGCAGCTCGAATGCTTCGTGGTGAACTTCCGCGGCACGCTGCGCGCCTACGTGAACAAGTGCCGCCACGTGCCGATGACGATGGACTGGGTGGAGAACCAGTTCTTCGACGAGTCGGGCGACTTCCTGCTCTGCCCGACGCACGGCGCGCTCTACGAGCCCGAGGGGGGCGAGTGCGTCTCCGGTCCGGCGTGCGGCAAGGCACTCTTCGCCGTCCCGCTGGTCGAGCGCGGCGACGAAGTCCTCGCGCTCTGCCCCGACGTCTTCGAGTAGCGCGCCGACATCCGCGCGCGCCCGAGCGGCAGCGAGCGCGGGGAGTGGGGCCCCACGCGGCTTTGCTGCGTGGGGCGAGGGGCGTCGTGGCCCCTCGTGCGACAACCCCCCCCGCGCGGCTTTACCGCGTGGGGCGAGGGGTCGCGTGACCCCTCGGTCACTAAGCTCTCACTCCGGCTCGTCGCCGAAGTGAGCCCTGATGATCCGCTGCTTCAGGTAGTCGAGCGTCCCGAGATCCTCCACGATGTCGCCGCCGGTGTCGTAGAAGAAAATCTCGCCGTTCTTGTTGCGGCCGACGGCGACCAGCCACTCGAGGTCGTCACGGTCCTCGAGCAGGTAGTTGATCGTCTGGGCGACGCCGCGCCCAGGGATGATGGTGATCTTCGGTCTGACCGTGGACTTTTCTTGCTTGGCCATCGACTCCGCCATCCCTCTTCCGCCGGTGGGTCCGGACGCCGTGCGCTGTGCTGCACGGATCGCCCGGTCGCCGGCCACGATACGGACCGGGGGTTCCCCAAGTCAACCGGCTCTTCTCCGGCTCTTCTCCAGCTTCGGCGGAACCGTCGCCGCGCGTGAGCCGCGACCTTGCCGTTTCGGGACGGCCCGCGACGCACGGTCTCGCGTGTGGTAGACGAGCCCGCCATGCAAGCCCCCGGGACCGAGCCCGCCGAGCGCATCCGCCGTGCGCGACGCGACGACATCCCGGCGCTGCTCCGCGTCGTCGGAGGCCCGGAAGCGGGGCGCGTCCGCGCCCTGCGCCGCCTGACCAAGACGCTCGCCGCGGACCTGTACGTCCTCGACCGCGCGGCGGCACTGCACGGCGTGGTCGCGGTCGTCTACCGGCGGAGCCTCGCACACGGCGGCCTCACCGCGACCATCGACGCGCTCGCCGCTTGGGGGGCCGAGGGCGACGACGCACGGCGCCGCGACGAGGCGTCGCTGGTCGCGTGCGCGCTCGGGCGTGCGCGACGACGCGGCTGCGTCGCGATCGACACCGCCCTGCCCGACCCTGGAATCCGCACCGCCCTCGCCGCCGAGGGCTTCCTTTCCGCCGCGGCGCAGCTGATTCTCGATCTGCGCCCCGGCGAAGCGAACACGACGAGGGATCCGTCATGAGCAAGTTCGTCATCGGCCTGCTGCTGGGACTGCTGATCGGTATCGGCGGCACCGCCGCGTTCCTGATCACCGCCGGCGGCGGCGACTACCTGATCCTCTCGAGCCCGCGCGTGAAGGAGCTCGAGGGTTCCCTGAAGAACGTCGACCAGGACCGGCAATGGCTGCGCTCGCGCCTCGACGAGGCCAACGACTCGCTCGCCAAGCTCGAGTCCCGCTTCTCGGCGCTCGCGGCGCGGTTCGAGGGCATGGCCGCGGGCCAGGGCAACATCTCCGGCGGTGCCGATGCCCCGGCACCTGCCGCCGATCCGGCCCCGCGCGACGCTCCCGAGGCACCCGCAGCCGCCGCGCCACCGGATGCCGACACGGACGCCGACCCCTCGACCGTACCGGTGGAGAGACCCGGGGCCTGACCGACGACCGCTCGCCGCGGGCCGCGCACGATACGTACGCGGCCCGCGGGCGAGGCAGCTTCAGCCGCCGATGCCGCGGGTCGCGGTGCCGCCCGCCGAGCGCGGCGGCGCGCACTGCGTGACGACGCGCGAGGTCAGGTCGCGCGTCGAGCACGGCAGGCTCATCGCTGCGCTGTAGTTCGGCAGGACCACGCGCGCACCGAGGTTCGCGCCGACCAGGCTCTTCACCTCGGGCGCCATCACGCGCACCGAGACCAGCATGCCCTGCCCCGACGCACGCCGCAGCGTCACCGCCAGCGCCCTGGAGCTGAAGGTCGCGACCGTGCCCTGCTTGTTGGGCTTGAGGGCACCGGCCGGAACCTCGACCGCGTGGCTGCCGCCGGTCCCGGTGAGCTCGAGGCGCAAGGTCGGGACGGTGCGGGTATCGACGGCGCCGCTGAATCCGCCCTCGAGGATCAGCGCGCCGTCGTCGCGGCCCGGAGCCGTGGTGATGGTCGCCTTGCCCTCGAGCATCGTGCAGCTCTGGTTCGCCGCCTGATTCGCGAGATCCGGGCACGAGTCGCACGCGTCGCCGACGCCGTCGGCGTCACGGTCCGCCTGGTTCGGGTTCGCGACCGTCGGGCAGTTGTCGCGCGCGTTGCGCACGCCGTCGCCGTCGCCGTCGTTGGCGACCGGCGTCGGAGCCGCGGTCGGTACCGGCGGCGGCGGCGGCGTCGCGGCCGGACGCGGAGTCGGTGCCGGCTTCGCGGTCGGTGCAGGCGTGGGCCTGGCGGTCGGGCCCGGCGTCGGAGCGGCACCGCCGTTGTCGTACAGGTAGGCGATCGCGCCACGGTCGTAGTCGTCCAGGCCGGCACCGCGACCGTCGAAGTGCGCCATCCAGTACATCGTGGCGTCGCTCGCGAACGTGCCGCCCGAGGTGCCGTCGGCCGAGTGCGCGAGACCGATCGCGTGCCCCATCTCGTGCGTCATGACCTCCGAGAAGTTGCGGAAGTCCGTCTTGCTCCAGAAGTTGCACCCGCCCCAGCCGTTGTTGAACACGATGGAGCCGGAATTGATGGTCTGATACGGCGTGCCCGGCCGGACCGAGCCGCTCGAGCAGAAGCCGCCGACCGCGAGCACGCCGCTGCAGCTCGACGGGTCGTCGATCTCGTTGCGCGGGTCGTCGAAGCTGATCGTCATCGCGCCCTGCACGCACTGAAAGCCGCCGCCCTGGCGGTCACCGGCGTAGCGCATGGTGAGCGCCGAGCCCGGCTTGTCGCTCCACGCGGCCGCGGCGTCGACCACCGACTGCCTCGACACCGCCGCGCCGAGCTTCGCATCGCCGGCGAGGTCGCCGAACACCTGCACGGGCAGGTCGAACCAGCGCGACGCGGGCGACATCAGCCGGAACTGCGTCGTCGCCTGCGCCGTCCCGACGAGCTGCGGCGCCCTTGCCTCGACGCGCGCCGCGCCGCGCGCGAGCGGCGAGATGCGCCGCGTGAAGCGGTCCAGGGACTCGATGCGGCGGCCGTAGCCCTTCGGCGCGACGCGCGACAGCCACACACGGCCGTTGTTCGCGACGCGCGCGGACACCTTGCCGAGCGCCAGGTTGTGCGTGCGCAGCACGCCGTCCGGGCCGACCTTGAGGTACACGAGCACGGTCTCGCCCAGCGCGTACTCCGGCGAGCCGAAGATCCACTGCTGCTGCTCGCCAACCTGCCCGCCGGTCTGCACCAGCGTCAGCCGGTCCCCTGCGGCCGCCCCCTTGAACCCCTCATGAACGCGCAGCGAGACCTCGGTGCTCACCTGCGAGCCGTCGAACGCCGCGACGCTTCGCATGCCGCTCACCGTGGCGAGCACCACCGCATCCGCACCCCGGAGCATCTCCTCCTGGTC
>Ga0172363_10002867_pt1 | contig 13927 bp, 9 predicted proteins | sample LakKivs2_kivu2a2_FD_114541 | JGI IMG/M metagenome (GOLD analysis project Ga0172363, IMG submission 114541) | Sediment microbial communities from Lake Kivu, Rwanda - Sediment s2_kivu2a2 | ecosystem: Environmental > Aquatic > Freshwater > Lake > Sediment | place: Rwanda: Western Province, Lake... | reverse complement strand
GATGGATGAAGAAACGGATAAACGGATCACGATGGATGAAGAAACGGATAAACGGATCACGATGGATGAAGAAACGGATAAACGGATCACGATGGATGAAGAAACGGATAAACGGATCACGATAAAGGAGGTATCTAAAAATGTACATTATTGGCGAGAACATTCACATCATCTCACCCAAGGTCAAGGATGCTGTCGCCGCACGGGACGCCAGGTTCTTTCAGAGCATGGCGGTAGCGTTGGTCGAGGCCGGGGCCAACGCCGTTGACCTGAACATCGGCCCCCAGAAGAAGCACGGCCACGAGATCTTGCCCTGGCTGGTCGAGACGGTCGAGAAGGTGGTGGACGTGCCGTTGGTCTTCGACACGACCAACCTGGCGGCGATCGAGGCGGCCTGCGAGACGGTGACGAAGGCGCAGCCGATCATCAACTCCACCGACGCGCGGCCGGAGCGGCTGGAGTCGGTGCCCGTCGTAGCCAAAAAGTTCAATACGCGCCTGGTCGCGCTGACGATGGCCGAGGGCATGATCCCGGTCGGTGCTGACGAGCGGGTCAGCCTGGCGCTGGAGCGGCTGATCCCGCACATGCTGGAGATTGATTTCCCTATCACCGACCTGATCATTGATCCGCTGGTGTTGACCGTCTCCGGTTGCCAGCCGTATTGCCCGGAGTGCATCGAGGCGGTGCGCACACTCAAGTTCGCGTGGGATCCGCCCCCGCTGACGAACGGTGGCCTCTCTAACGTCTCCAACGCCGTCCCCAACGAGATGCGCCCACTGCTCAACCGCACCTACATGGTGATGCTGATGGGGGCGGGCATTGACATGGTCATCGCCGACCCCTTTGACCGCAAGTTGATGGAGTGGATCCGCGTGGTCGAGCAGCGGGACGAGAGCACGGCGCTCAATCGGTTGCTGCTCAAGCTGTACGACCGGGTGGCGGCGATGGAGGAATTGCAGCTCGAGGACGTGGACTTGTCTGACCCGGAGCAGGCGGACGTCTGGAAGTCGGTGCAGGTGCTGCTGAACAAGGTCATCTACACGGATTCATATCTGCGACTGTAATTGGGAAACTGGAACCCGAAAGGAGAGACATGACGGCACAACTGATTGATGGCAAGGCCATCGCGGGCCAGATTTACGACGAGATCCGGGCCGAGGTGGCGGAGTTGAAGGCCAAGCACAACCTGATACCGGGCCTGGCAACCGTCCTGGTGGGCGAGAACCCCGCCTCCAAGTCTTACGTCAGCTCCAAGCAAAAGACGTGCACCGAGGTCGGGTTCTACTCGATCGGCAGGTCTCTGCCCGAGGATGCGTCGCAGGAAGAGGTCGAAGGGCTGGTGAGGCGGTTGAACGCCGACCCGAGCATCCATGGTATCCTGGTTCAGCTCCCGTTGCCCAGGCATTTGGACGAGGAAAAAATCCTGAGCGCGATCAGCCTGGAGAAGGACGTGGACGGTTTCCACCCGCTCAACATTGGGCGGTTGGCCATGAAAGGGCGCAAGCCGCTGTTCGTGCCCTGTACACCGGCCGGGTGCATCGAGTTACTGGTGCGTTCGGGCGTCCAGATTGAGGGCGCAGAGGCGGTGGTGCTGGGCCGCAGCAACATCGTGGGACTGCCGGTCTCAATGCTGCTGCTGCATCGCAATGCTACGATTACGATCTGCCACTCCCGCTCCCGTGACCTGCCGGGCATCTGCCGCCGGGCCGATATCCTCATCGCTGCGGTGGGCCAGGCCCACATGGTCAAGGCGGATTGGGTCAAGCCGGGCGCAGCGGTGATTGACGTGGGCATCAACCGTGTGGAAGATCCGACGGCCAAGCGCGGTTATCGGCTGGTGGGGGACGTGGACTTTGAGAGTGTGAAAGAGGTGGCTGGCTACTTGACGCCGGCGCCGGGTGGCGTTGGACCGATGACGATTGCCATGTTGATGTGGAACACGCTCGCGGGCGCCAGGCGGGCGGCCGGGCTGATAGAATGAGGAAAGAAACCAGGTTTTGCCGCTTCGCTTACTGAAAAACCTGGTTTCTCCAGGAACGCAGGAGACAGGATGCGAGTCCAACTCTCGATAGATAAAGTGCGCGGTCCTTTCGTTCGCCAGGTGGAGGAGATCAGCGGGCAGCACCTGCTGACCTGCAACCAGTGTGGCAGGTGTAGCGCTGGTTGTCCGGTCGTAGCGGTGATGGACATCTTGCCCAGCCAGGTGATCCGCCTGGGGCAACTGGGGATGGAGGAAGTGTTGGAAAGCAACACCATCTGGATTTGCGCCTCTTGCCTGACGTGTGTCACGCGCTGTCCCAAGGGGGTGGACCTGCCCCGGCTGATGGAGGCGCTGCGCCAGATCGCGCTGCGCAAAGGGGTCACGAAACTGGACCTGGCTGCGCTCCCGCCGGAGCTGGTGAAGGAGATGCCGCAACTGGCCATCGTCGGCGGGTTCAGAAAGTACATGAGGTAGATCGGGAAACTGGTAATGAGCATTTCCTATTATCCGGGGTGTACACTCTCGACAAAAGCGAAGAATTATGATCGCTCTGGACGGGCGGTGGCCGCGGCGCTGGGGTTGGAGTTGGTGGAGCTGCCCGAATGGCAGTGCTGTGGGGCGACGTTTCCCTTGATGCTGGACGACTCGATGGCGCTGATCGCTCCGACGCGGGTGCTGTACCAGGCGCAGCAGGCCGGCGAGCGGGTGGCGACGTTGTGCGCGATCTGCTTCAACGTCCTGCGCCGTTCCCAGGCGTTGCTGAAACGGGATCCGGCGATGCTGGAGCGCATCAACTGGTTCACGGAGCAGGAATACCGCGGCCAGGTATACGTCGCGCATTTCCTGGAGGTGCTGCGGGACGACCTGGGCTGGGAGACGCTCGCCGGGCGGGTGGTGCGCCCGTTGAGCGGGCTGCGAGTCGCTCCCTACTATGGCTGCCTGCTCCTGCGCCCTTACGAGGAGATCGGCCTGGACGACCCGGAGGCCCCGGTCATCCTGCACGACCTGGTGCGGGCGCTGGGAGCGGAGCCGGTGGACTTTCCTTATAGCATCGAGTGCTGCGGCTCCTATCTGACGGTCAAGCAGCCTCAGATCTCCGAAACGCTCTCGCAGGACATTGTAACCTCAGCGCGGGAGCACGGCGCGCAGGCCATCGTCACTGCCTGTCCGCTCTGTCACTTCAACCTGGACTACCCGCAGCGCGAGACGGAGGCCGGCCACGTGGGCAATGAGGTACCGGTGCTCTACTTCACGCAACTGATGGCCGTGGCGCTAGGGCTGCCGGAGGAAGACTGCCGGATGGACGGGCATTACGTCGATCCGCGCCCGCTTTTCACCCTCACCCCCCCCCAGCCCCCCCCTCCAGGGGGGGGAGAGCCCCAGCCCCCCCCAGGGGGGGGAGAGTGACAATGAACTATCGGGCTTTGGTGATCGGTTCAGGAATCAGCGGGATGCAGGCCGCGTTGGACATTGCCAACAGTGGCTATGAGGTCATCCTGGTCGAGCGAGAGCCTTCCATCGGTGGGCACATGGCGCAACTTTCCGAGACGTTCCCGACGCTGGACTGTTCTCAGTGCATCCTTACGCCCCGCACAGTCGAGGTGGGGCAACACCCCAACATCCGCCTGCTCACGCTCAGTGAGGTGGTCGCTGTCCCCCCCCCCCAGCCCCCCCCTCCAGGGGGGGGAGAGGCCCAGCCCCTCCTCCCAGGGGGGGGAGAGGCCCAGCCCCCCCCTCCAGGGGGGGGAGAGGCCCAGCCCCTCCTCCCAGGGGGGGGAGAGGCCCAGCCCCCCCTCCCAGGGGGGGGAGAGGCCCAGCCCCCCCCCCCAGGGGGGGGAAGAGGGGGGTTTCGGGTGCGCATTCTGCGCCATCCGCGCTACGTGCTGGAGGATAAGTGTACGGCGTGTGGCGATTGTATCAAAGTCTGCCCGGTCGTCGTGGCCAACGAGTTCGATCGAGGGCTGGCCGCCCGCCGCGCGATCTACATTCCTCACCCTCAGGCGGTGCCAGCGGTCTACAGACTTGACCCTGATACCTGTTTGGGCATCTTTCCGCTGGCGTGCGGCAAGTGTGCGGAGGCGTGTCAGCCAGGCGCTGTAGACTATGATATGAAGCCGGAAATTGTCGAAGTGGAGGTGGGGGCCATCGTCGTCGCCACGGGCTACGAGCTCTACCAGGACGAGGGAGTGGTGACCTATGCCTACATGTCGCATCCCGACGTGATGGATGGACTCGAGTTCGAGCGCTTGCTTTCTGCCTCCGGGCCGACCGGCGGTAAGGTGATCCGTCCTTCTGACCGGACGGTGCCTAAAGAGGTGGTTTTCATCCAGTGTGCTGGTTCTCGCAGCCCAGAGCATGGCCTGCCGTACTGCTCGAAGATCTGCTGCATGTACACCGCCAAGCACGCCATCCTCTACAAGCATCGCGTCCCCGATGGCTGTGTCTACGTGTTTTACATAGACGTGCGGGCTGGCGGCAAAGGGTATGAGGAATTCGTCACCCGGGCGATGGAGGAGGATGACACAGTCTATATCCGGGGCCGGGTTTCCAAGGTCTTCCCCCGCGACGGCAAGATCATCGTATGGGGAGTGGACACGCTTACCGGCAACAAGGTGGAAATCGCCGCTGACCTGGTGGTCGTGGCGTCGGCGATGGTCCCCTCGGAGGGCAGTCGCCGCATTGCAGAAATGTTGGGTATCCGCGTGGACGAGTTCGGCTTCTACACGCCCGCGGACGCGGAGATGACGCCGATGGAGAGCGGGGTGCCGGGGGTCTTGCTGGCCGGGGCGGGCCTTGGGCCGCAGGATATCCCGGAGACCGTCGCGCAGGCCTCCGGCGCCGCCGCCAAGGTGTTAACGCTGTTTGAAGCAGCGAAGGCGGAGGAACGAGCGCAACAGGCGCTGAAAGGGACTGGGAGTGAGCAAGGTACAACACTTTAAACTTTTTATTCCTGGTCCATGCGAGGTGGACGAGGAAGTCTTGGAGGCGCTGGCGCAGCCCACCCTCCAGCACTATGGTGCCGAGTGGCTTGAGATCTACCACGAAGTGTTGGGCCTGTTGAAGCAGGTTTTCCAGACCCAGAACGATCTCTTTATGGTGCCTGGAGCAGGGTCGGCTGCCCTGGACATGGCTTTCGGAAGCCTGCTGGCGAGCGGCGAGACAGTGATCGTCGGCGACAACGGCTTCTTTGGCGAGCGACTGGGGACGATCGCGGCTGCGTATGGGTTGCAGGTCGTTCCGTTCACCGCGCCCCAAGGGCGGCCGCTGGACCCCGACGACTTGCGGCAGGTCCTGGCCCAGAATCCCACGGCCCGGGCGGTGGCGGTGGTGCACCACGAGACGGCCACTACGGTCCTCAATCCGCTGCGGGAATTGGCGGAGGTGACGCATCAGGCCGGATTGCCCATCATCGTGGATGCCGTTGCATCGCTGGGGGGTGTGCCCCTGCCGGTGGACGAGTGGTCCATTGACGTGTGCGTGACGGTGGCGAACAAATGCCTGGAGTGCCCGCCTGGACTCGGGTTCATCTCCGTGAGTCCCAGGGCCTGGGAGTGGGTGGACCGCCCCCCCCCTCCCCCCCCTCTAGGGGGGGGTAGGGGGGGGCAGTCCCACGGGTGGTACCTGAATCTGCGGACGTGGCGGCAGTATGCTGTTGAATGGGGAAGCTGGCATCCCTCCCCGGTCACCATGCCCACCAATAACGTCGTAGGATTGCGGGTGGGTCTATGGAGGATTCTGGATGAGGGGCTGGAGGCTCACTTTGCCCGCTATCGCCGGGCAGCTCAGGCAGTCCGGCGGGGCTTGGAGCAGGTGGGTTTCGAGATGTTGGTCGAGGAGCCCGAGGCCTCGCCAATCGCCACGGCCGTCAAGGCCAGGCCGGAGTTTGAGGTATCCGCTCTCATGGCGTATCTGACACAGGCCCACGGTATCCTCATCTCCGGAGGGATCGGGCCGCTGAGAGGCAAGATTTTCCGCGTGGGGCACATGGGCAAGGCGTCCACCCGGCCTTATCTGATTGAGTTCCTCTTCGCTGTGGAGACGTTCCTGCGGCGTGAGGGGTTTGCGGTTCCTGTGGGAGCCAGCCTGGTGGGTTTGGCGGAGGCAGGGTGAGTCGAATCGGTGTCTTTGTCTGCCATTGCGGCATCAACATCGCCAGTACGGTGGACGTGGAGCGCCTGGCCGGGGAGATTGGACAGCACCCTGATGTCGCCTGTGCCACGACTTACAGGTATGTGTGCTCCGAGCCTGGCCAGCAATTGGTCAGAAATGCGATCGCAGAGCACAACCTGGACGGCATCGTCGTGGCCGCCTGTTCACCAGCTATGCACGAGAAAACCTTCCGCCAGGCGGTGGCAACGGCAGGGTTGAACCCGTATCGCTGCGAGATGGCCAACGTCCGCGAGCAGTGTTCCTGGGTGCACCAGCACGAACCGGCCCGGGCCACGGAGAAGGCCATTGAGATCGTGCGCACTGTCGTGGAGCGAGTCACGCGGAACGAGGAACTGGAACCGTTCCGCCTGCCATTGACGAAGCAGGCACTGGTCATCGGTGGGGGCATCGCCGGGATGCAGGCTGCGCTGGACATTGCCAACGCCAGCTTTCCCGTCGTGCTGGTCGAGCGGGAGGACCACCTGGGTGGCAAGATGGCCAGGCTCAGCGGTACTTATCTGAACTTTAACGCTGCGCCTGACCTATTGGAGCGCAAGGTGCAACAGGTCCTCAACCACCCACACATTGAGGTGTTGGCGGGTGCACAGGTGGTGGGGGTTGAGGGGTACATCGGCAACTTTACTGTGGAGGTGTCGAGGATCAGGGAGCAGGGAGCAGGGAGCAGGGAGCAGGATGCAGGATGCAGACTGATCACCGATCCCTCATCACCAATCCCTGATCGCTATGAGGTGGGCGCGATTGTCGTGGCGACGGGCTGGGACCCCTATCTGCTGGAGCGCTTGCCCGAGTATGGGGGTGGAGAGACCCCGGACGTGGTGGACGGGCTGACGTTCGAGCGGATGCTGCGGGAGACGAATTATGAATGTGGAGGGCTGCGCCGGCCCTCTGACGGGCGGGCGCCGCGCGAGGTGGTGTTCATCCAGTGTGCCGGTTCCCGTGATCCCGAACGGGGTGTCCCCTACTGTTCCAAGGTCTGTTGTATGTACGTAGCCAAGCAGGCGATGATGTTCAAGGAACGTGTGCCGGGGGGACAGGCGTACGTGTTCTACATTGACATCCGCTCGGCAGGCAAGGGGTACGACGAGTACATCCAGCGGGCGATGGAGGAGTACGACGTCCTGTACCTGCGGGGCAAGGTGAGCAAGGTCTTTCGCGATGGGGACAAGGTGATGGTGTGGGGGGCCGATACGCTGAGTGGCCGGCCGGTCGAGGTGGCGGCCGATTTGGTCGTGCTGGCGACGCCCATGACACCCAGCCGGCAGGCGCTGGAACTGGCGCAGACGCTGCGGATCGGTGTGGACCAGAACGGATTTTTCAGCGAGGCGCACCCCAAGTTGCGTCCCGTTGAGAGCCTGACGGCAGGGGTATTCCTGGCCGGAACGGCGCAGGGGCCGAAGGATATTCCAGAGACGGTGTCGCAGGCCTCCGGCGCCGCGGCCAAGGTATTGCAGCTCTTCTCGCACGACATGATGACGCAGGAGCCGACCGTGGCTCACGTCATTGAGGAACTATGCTCTGGATGCGGATGCTGTGTGGAGGCGTGTCCCTACAAGGCGCGGGCGATTCATCCGCTGCGGGGCATCGCCACCGTCAATGCAGCGCTATGCCAGAACTGTGGGGCCTGTGTGGTAGCCTGCCCGAACAAGGCGAGCCTGATATACAACTGGACGCCGGAGCAGATTCTGGCGATGGCCGATGTGATAACGTCATTCTGAGCGAAGCGAAGAATCTCCAGGGTAGAAAGGATTGGCAATGGGAAGATCATTTCTGGATCGGGTAAACAGCCTCAGCGGGCAGACCGTGCAGTTGTGTTACCACTGTCACAAGTGTACTGCGGGTTGTCCTACCGCGTTTGCGATGAAGTATGGGCCTGACCGGATCCTGCGCTTGATCCAGTTCGGGCAAGTTGAGCGGCTCCTGGCCAGCCGGGACGCCTGGCTGTGCCTGGGGTGTGAAATGTGCGGCGCACATTGCCCCAACGATATTGACATCGGCGAAGTGATGATCGCGCTCAAGGAAATGTCGGGCGAGCTGGGCTATCGGGTCGAGGATTGCCAGCACCTGCGGGAGCTCCTGGCCGACTACCTGGTGCAGCGACCGGAGACGGTGATTGACGACCGGTTGTGCGCAGGCATCCAACGCCTCAACCGCCTGAGCCAGACGATCGAGGCCACGCACAACATCAGCGGCGACGACAACACCAACCGGCTGATCTGGAGCCAGAACCTGGAGCGGGTCCCGGCCGGGCTGGACCGCAAGCAGGGGGCGGAGATCGTGTACTTCGTCGGCTGTGTCGCGTCACTGTTCCCCCGCAGTTATCGTGTGCCGCAGTCGTTCACCTCCATTCTGGGCGCCAGCGGTGTTGATTTCACCACGCTGGGGGGACAGGAATGGTGCTGTGGCTATCCCCTGCTCTCCATGGGGCGGCTGGAACAGGCCAGGTCTTTGATCCAACACAACGTGGCCCAGGTCAAGGAACTCGGCGCTTCCCGCGTCGTCTTCGCGTGTCCTTCCTGCTATCACATGTGGAAGTTCATCTATCCCGACGTCCTGGGGGGGGAGATTGGGCTGGAGGTACTGCACGCGACGGAATTGGTGGACGAATTGGTCACACAGGGAGCCATTCAGTTGGGGGAGAGGAAATTGCGGGTGACCTATCACGACCCGTGTGACCTGGGGCGTAAGAGCCACGTCTTCGAGGCGCCTCGCCGGGTGTTGCGCAGCATCCCGGGCGTCACGTTTGTCGAGATGAGTAGTTCCGGCCAGATCTCAGAATGCTGTGGTGGCGGAGGCAACCTGGAGAGTTTCGATCCAGAAGTTGGCTCTGAAGTCTCGGTGCGCCGGATTGGCCGGGCGTGTGAGGTGGAGGCGCAGGTGGTTACCTCCGCCTGCCAGCAGTGTGAGCGCACGCTGACGGCGGCAGTGCGTCAGCACGAGGAGGCCCGCGCGGGGCGCCTGCGCGTGATGGACGTGACAGAGCTGGTGTGGGAAGCGATGCAAAAGGCCGCTTGATAGAAACCTGACAGGGTTCCTTTCTTTCGCTGGAAGAGGAGGTTTGAAAATGGCGGACGTGTGGGAGCAATTGGAGCGCTACCGCTATGTGAAGACGCTGCCTAATGGAAAGCGGCTGTTGCTGCGCCCGTTGACCAAGGAAGACAAGCAGGGCTTTATGGACCTGTTTGCCCGGGCTTCCAGGCAAGACCTGGAGTACTTTCGTAGCGACGCAGGCGACCCGGCCGTGGTCGAAAGTTGGGTGGACAAGCTGAACCTGAGGCGGGTCTTTCCGCTGATAGCGATTGTGGACGACAAGATCGTGGGGGATGCCTCGCTCCACTTTGGCGAGCATTACCGCCGGCACCGCGCCTGGGTGCGTATCTTCCTCGACCGTGAATACCGCCGCCAGGGCATCGGCATGCTGATGCTGCGCTGCCTGATTGACATCTCCCGGCGGCTGGGGTTGCAGCAGTTGTACGCGGAGGTGTTGACCAATCAGCCCCAGGTCATCAAGGCGTTCGAGGACCTGGGCTGCCAGCACGAGGTCACGCTGCGCAACTATTTTCTGACGGACTCTGGGGAGACGCTGGACATGGCGATCATGGCGCTGCGGCTGGTGGATCCTTCGGGTGAATTCTAACGTGAAACGTGAAGCGTGAAGCGTGAAACGTGAGGAGATTAGGATAGCGATGACATCTGATGGGAATGGCAACGGCAAAGTGGGTGCAGTGCTGGTCGTCGGGGCCGGCATTGGAGGCATCCAGGCCTCACTTGACCTGGCGGAGGCCGGCCTCAAAGTTTATCTGGTGGACAAGAGTCCCGCTATCGGCGGAGTGATGGCACAGCTCGACAAGACGTTCCCGACCAACGACTGCGCCATGTGTATTCTCTCGCCCAAGCTGGTCGAGTGCGGACGGCACCTCAACGTCGAGGTGATGACCTACGCTGAATTGGATAGCGTCGAGGGTGAGCCGGGCGATTTTATCGCGCGCGTGCGCAAAAAGCCGCGCTACGTCATCGTGGACGAGTGTACCGGCTGTGGTGACTGTGCGAGCGCCTGTCCCATCGTCCGTCCCGACCAGTTTAACGTGAATATGTCCGAGCGGCGGGCGGCCTACAAGCTCTACCCGCAGGCCATCCCGAATGCGTTCGTCATCGACAAGCGCGGGCGTGCGCCTTGCCGTGACGCCTGCCCCATTCACCAGCGGGCGCAAGGGTACACGGCGCTGATCCGCGAGGGGCGCTTCGCCGACGCCTATCGTACCATCCGCGAGGACAACCCCTTCCCCTCGATCTGTGGCCGTGTCTGTAACCACAAGTGTGAGGAATCTTGCTCGCGGGGCAAGGTGGACGATCCGATCAGTATTATGCGCCTGAAGCGCTTCGTCGCCGATTGGGCGGTGGCGCATCCCGACGAGGTCAACGTCCCCCGGCCAGAGGTCGAGCCCACGGGGAAGCGGGTAGCGGTGATCGGCTCCGGGCCGGCCGGTCTCACCTGCGCGTACGACCTGGTCAGACAAGGCCACGGCGTGACGGTGTTCGAGGCGCTCCCCGTGGCGGGCGGAATGATGCGCGTGGGCATCCCGGCGCTGCGCCTCCCTTACGATGTGGTGCAGCGTGAGATTGACGACATCCTGGCGTTAGGCGTCGAACTGGAACTCAACCACCGCGTGGACGATGCGGCGGCGCTGCTGGCACGGTCGGAGACCGGCAACAGCGAGGGCTACGATGCCGTGTTCGTCGCCATCGGGACCCATCAGGGTGTCCGCCTCCCGATCCCCGGTGTGGACCTGCCCGAAATCATCGTGGCGACGAACTTTTTGCGCGAGGTGGCCTTGTCGGGGGTCGGGGGGCAGGGAGCAGGGATCCGTCATTCCGAGCGAAGCGAGGAAGCTCCAGATACCCGTTCACTGATCACTGGTCGCCGGGTCCTGGTGTTGGGTGGTGGCAGCGTCGCCGTAGACTCGGCGACGACCGCAGTGCGGCTGGGTGCCTCGTGGGTGGGGATGGCCTGCCTGGAGAGCCGTGAGAAGATGCCGGCCCACGCCTGGGAGGTCGAAGATGCCCAGCAGGAGGGGGTCGAGGTCTTCCCCTCCCGTACGTTCAAGGAGGTTACCTCGGCCGATGGGCACGTGACCGGTGTGCGGTGCGTGGGCGTGGACTTTCGGGGCTTTGTGGAAGGGCGGCCCGATTTCGACGAGATAGCGGGCACCGAGCAGGTCATTGAGGCCGACGTGGTGATCTTTGCCATCGGGCAGCGCCCCGACGCGACTTGCCTGCCGGATGAGGTGAAGGTGCGCCGGCAGTTCGCGGCGGTGGACCCGGTGACGCTGGCGACGAATGTGCCAGGGCTGTTTGCCGGTGGCGACGTGGTGACAGGGACTGCCTTCGTCGTCGACGCCATCGCAGCAGGACACAAGGCCGCACGCTCGATAGATTCCTACGTGCGCAGGCTTCCGCTGCCGGCGGCGGAGCCTGAGGTTGAGGTGGCGGAGCTCACCGAGGGGGAGGCACGGGCAAAGGTGGCCTCCGGCGAGGCCTCCGAGCGGGCACGTCACGAAGTCGTTAAACTCCCTGCCGCCGAGCGCATACAGGATTTCCGCGAGGTCTACCCCGTCTTCACTGAAGAGGAGGCGCGGGCGGAGGCAGCGCGCTGTCTCTCGTGCGGCATCTGTTCGGAATGCCTGCAGTGCGTGTACGCCTGCCAGAAGCATTGTATTGATCACGACATGCGCGAGGAGATGGTCGAGCTGAACGTGGGCTCGGTCGTGCTGGTGCCCGGATCGGAGCCGATGCCCGGCAACATCCGGCCCGAGTTGGGGTACGGGCGGGTGCCGAACGTCGTCACGAGCATCCAGTTCGAGCGCATGCTCTCGGCCTCCGGCCCGTGGGGTGGCGAGGTGCGGCGTCCCTCCGACGGCAGGCATCCGCGCAAGGTGGCGTTCATCCAGTGCGTCGGTTCCCGCGACGTGACGTGTGACCAGGGATACTGCTCCTCGGTCTGCTGTATGTACGCGACCAAGGAGGCGGTCATCGCCAGGGAGCACGATCCCAACGTCGAGCCGACGGTTTTCTACATAGACATCCGTTCCTTCGGCAAGGGGTTTGACCGCTACATCGAGCGGGCCGAGAAGGAGTACGGCGTGCGCTACGTGCGCAGCCTGGTGAGCCGGGTCAAGGACGTGCCAGGGACGGGCAATCTGCGACTTGAATACGCCACTCCCGATGGGAAGAACGTCGAGGAAGAGTTTGACCTGGTGGTGCTCTCGGTGGGGCTGCGGCCGCCGGAGGGCACGCGGGAGCTGGCGGAACGGCTGGGGGTCACGCTGAACGAGTACGGCTTCGCCGAGCTGCCCCCATACCAGCCGGGGCGGACGACGCGGCCGGGCATTTTCGTGGCCGGGCCGTTCAGCGAGCCGAAGGACATCCCCGAGACGGTGATCGAGGCCTCGTGTGCGGCGGCCCAGGTCTCGGCGCTGCTGGCCGACGCGCGCGGCACGTTGACGGAGAAGCGCGTCTGGCCGGAGGAGCGCGACGTGAGCGAGGAAGCGCCACGGGTGGGCGTTTTCATCTGCCACTGCGGGATCAACATCGGCGCGGTCGTGGACGTACCCGAGGTGGTGGAGTACGCTGGCAGCCTGCCGGCCGTCGCCTACGCCGAGCGCAACCTGTACACTTGTTCGCAGGACACGCAGGAACGCATTCGCGAGCGCATCCAAGAGCACGGCTTGAACCGCGTCGTGGTGGCCTCCTGCACGCCGCGCACGCACGAGCCGCTGTTCCAGGAGACGATTCGCGGGGCCGGGCTCAACCCGCACCTGTTCGAGATGGCCAACATCCGGGAGCAGACGTCGTGGGTGCACAGGGGCGACCACGCGAGCGCGACGGAGAAGGCCAAGGAACTGGTCTCGATGGCGGTGGCCAAGGCGCGAAGACTGCACCCGGTCGAGCGTTCGACCTTCGAGGTGAACCACGGCGCGCTGGTCATCGGCGGCGGACTGGCCGGGATGACGGCGGCGCTGTCTATTGCCGAGCAGGGGTTTGGGGTGACGCTGGTGGAGCGGGAGAACGAGTTAGGGGGAAATCTGCGGCACATCTATACGGCGTTACCGGAGAACGAATCGCAAATCGCAAATCGCAAATCGCAAATCGCAAGTGACGCGGCTAGAGATCCCCAGGAATTGCTGCGGCGGACTATTGAGGCGGTATCGGCCAATCCGCGTATCTCGGTCTTGACCGGAGCTAGCGTCGTGAGCGTGGGCGGGTACCTGGGGCAGTATCGCACGACGGTGAAACTGGCCGACGGGCGGCAGGAAGAGATTCAGCATGGCATAATCGTCGTCGCGACGGGAGCGCGGGAAATCGAGCCGCGTGAATACCTGTACGGGCATGACCCACGGGTGATCACGCAGCGTGAGCTGGAATGGAGAATGGAGAATGGAGAATGGAGAATGGAGGATGGCAAGTCGGTGGTGATGATCCAGTGCGTGGGGTCGCGCAGCGACGAGCACCCTTACTGTTCGCGTATCTGCTGCACGGAGGCGATCAAGAACGCGCTGGCGATCAAGGAACGCAGCCCGCAGACGGACGTGTACATCCTCTATCGCGACATTCGCAGCTTTGGTTTCAAGGAGCGCTACTACCGCCAGGCACGGGAAAAGGGGGTGGTCTTCCTCGAGTACCACGAGGATCAGAAGCCGGAAGTGAGAGTCAAGACCCCCCCCGCCCCCCCCGAAGCGGAGGGGAAGGTCAAGACCCCCCCCGCCCCCCCCGAAGCGGAGG
>Ga0172363_10002866_pt1 | contig 13931 bp, 9 predicted proteins | sample LakKivs2_kivu2a2_FD_114541 | JGI IMG/M metagenome (GOLD analysis project Ga0172363, IMG submission 114541) | Sediment microbial communities from Lake Kivu, Rwanda - Sediment s2_kivu2a2 | ecosystem: Environmental > Aquatic > Freshwater > Lake > Sediment | place: Rwanda: Western Province, Lake... | reverse complement strand
GGGCCTTTGCCGAATATCACGGCCTCCGGAGCCAGCGTGCGTATCAGCTCGTACCACTGGGCGTAGGTGTATTTCTGGCCGCCCTTGCGTTTGGGATGGGCGCCGTCGAACCAAACCTCGTGGATAGGCCCATACTCGGTCAGCAACTCGAAAAGCTGGTTCATAAAGTATTCGTTGTAATCGTCGACGATGAATTTGAAGGTTCGCGTGTCCTTAAAGGGCCGGCCCGGCACAGGGCGGGGAATCGTCCGCTCGGAATATTCGCTGAGATTGCCGTACAAGCCGTCGGGATTTTCAATCTGGTACAAATCAGCAGGCGACAAATATACGCCAACCTTCAGGCCGTACTTGCGGCAGGATTTGACCAGCTCCCGCAGCACGTCTCCTTTGCCGCCGCGCCACGTGCTCGAAGCGACCGAGTGCGTAGTGTATCGCGTCTGCCACAGGCAGAAGCCGTCGTGATGCTTGGCCGTCAGAATCACCTGTTTCATTCCCGCGGCTTTCATCATCCGGCACCACTGGTCGGTATCGAGCTTTTCAGGATTGAAGATTTTCGGGTCTTCGGTGCCGGTGCCCCATTCCCGGCCGGTGAAGGTATTGACGCCGAAGTGGACAAAGCCGATGAACTCAAGTTGCTGCCATGCGAGCTGACGCGCGGACGGCCTGACGTCAACTGCTTTGCGGATGAGCTCTTGACGCGCTGTTGCATCGCCGCGCTCGACCATGTCATAGACGCGGACGTAATCGACCACGAAGTAATCGGGAAGCGCGGCCTTAGTAATATCACCGCCCCACTTGCCGATTTCCTCGGTGAGTTTTGCGTACTGAGGCACCTGCGAGACGCCGCCGGCGCTGGTTCGCCAGGTTTCCTTGCCGTCCACGTAAAAAACGTACTGCTCCGGCGTCCAGTGCAAACCGAAAGTATGAAAACCCTGGCTGACGCCGGGGATTGTGATTTCCCCCGTTCCCGCGCTTTTGTGCTCCTTGCCATAGCCGTCCCAGTGCAGGTTCTGTGTGATTTTGTCCTCGCGCCACGGCTTTTCCATAATGTCGATTTCCGTGCCGTCCCTGCCCTCATCGCCGACTTTTCCGACGGTGTCGGCATGAAGCCAGAACGCAGGCCAGTGACCTTCCTGAGTGGGGAACTTGCACCGGCAGACCCAGTAGCCGAACCTGTGCTCGAATTTACCTCTGGTTCGCATGGCGCCGCTGGTGTATCGCTCGCCGTCCTTTTTCGTGCGGATGAGCAGATTTCCTTTGCCGTCGAGATAGGAATCTTCCCTGAGCCAGAAGCCGTCCCTGCGTTTGGAGTCACCGAGTATTTCCCATTTGGACTGGTCGATTTGAGTGCCGTCGAATTCATCGCTCCAGGCGAGTTTCCACATCTTTCCATCGGGAATCGGCGGCAGGAATTCATCATTAGCTTTTGCCCGGCCGGTGAATGAAACTACAGCCGCAAAGACAACTACCAATAACATTACATAATAAGACGCCAGTTTTTTCATGCCTCATTCCTTTATTTTGCTTTTTGGCCGTGCGGCCGCTGAGTGGCCCTGATGCCCGAGACGATTGTTACAGCCAGCATGAGTACGAAAACCACGGTCGTGAACCAGTATCCCCACGTGGCGGTCTGGACATGGGCCATTTTGATTACTACCGTCCCGATGGAGAACGTTTGAAGGAACATTTTTATTTTGCCGGACACAATCGCTGCGAAATTGACGCCGCGAGCCTCTGCAATATGCCTGAGTATCGTCACATAAGCTTCTCTGGCAATTAATATAACCGCCACCAGCCAATGTATTACCGTTAATATGCCCGGACCAATGTCGAAAAGCTTTGGCTGGCCGATAATTGCAAAACAAACGAACGCTCCACATACCAGGATTTTATCAGCCAGAGGGTCGACCATCCGCCCGAACTTGCTGGTTACATTTAATCTGCGGGCGGCATAGCCGTCTACGATATCGGTCAGGCCGGCTACAACAAATAAGATGAAGGCTACATCGAGAAAACCGGGAAACGGAACTTCGCCATCGGCATAATACGGCGGCGACAAAAGAATCATAACTAAAAATACAACGGTCAAAACGAGCCGGCCGAAGGTCAAAATGTTCGGGATAAGTTTTAACATGATCAGAAGTTTACGTATTTAGTTATAAAATTCAATATCAAATCTGCTCAACGAGCAAGTCATAGTCTTGTGTTCCAATAACTTTTGTGGAGATGAACTGTCCCGGCTTTGCCGAGCATTTTTCTATTATGCAAACACTGTCGATGTCCGGGGCCTGGCCGTAAAAGCGCCCCTTAGCCAGACCTTCGGGAGCAATCGAATCAACCAGGCAGGTCAGATTACTTCCGATTCTTTTTTTATTTCCGGCAAAAGCAATTTGCTGCTGGGTCAGCATCAGCTCATCGAAACGCTGCTGTTTGACCCGGTCCGGAACCTGGCCGGGCAGCTCCGCGGCAGAAGTTCCGGACTCTGGATAGAATTTGAAACAACCCAGTGCATCGAAACGAGCCCATTTGACAAAGTCCAGCAACTCTTCGAACTGCTGGTCAGTTTCACCCGGAAAACCGACTATCAGAGTTGTTCGCAACACAATATCGGACATAGCAAGACGCAGCTCCTCGATCAGGCGCTGAAGCTTGTCTTTTTTATCGGGCCGGCGCATCGCTCTGAGAATTTTATCGTTTATGTGTTGGAGCGGGATGTCCAGGTAGCGAACGATTCGCCTGCTGCCGGCAATGACCTTAATCAATTCACCGTTAATCCTTGCGGGATACAGGTACATCAGCCGAAGCCATGCCGGACCGGAAATTTTTTCGAATTCCCTCAAAAGAGCAGTCAACCCGCTTTTCATTTTCAAATCGCGCCCGTAGCTTGTTGTGTCCTGCGCGATGATATTCAATTCGACAGCGCCGGCGGTAACCAGTTCTTCAGCCTCGGCGATAACAAGCTCCATCGCCTTGCTTCGAAAGCGACCCCTGATGGCCGGTATTGTGCAAAAAGAGCAGCGGTGATTGCAGCCCTCGCTGATTCGCAGGTACGCCCAGTGCTTCGGCGTAATAAGTAACCTGCATCTGTCATCCGGAACTCTATCACCGGGCGAGGGCAAAAACTGATCGGGGCAAAAGTCTCCACTTCGGTTTTTGGGTCCGATAGAAAAAATTTTTTCTATAATTTTAGAAATATTATCCCGCTGGCCGAGGCCGACAATGGCATCGATTCCCTCGATTTTCTTGAGAAGCTCCGTTCCTAATCTTTCGCCGAGACAACCGGCAACAACAACTTTCTTCACGGCACCGGTTAACTTGCAATCCACTGCATGCTTAATGGCTTCGAGCGATTCAGCTTCGGCCGGGGCGATAAAACCACAGGTATTGACAACAATAACATCGGCATTATCAGTATCAGCAGTTATCGGAAACCCCGCCCGGACAATTTCAGCCAACATTCTTTCGCTGTCGACCACATTCTTTGGACAGCCCAACGAGATAAAACCGACGGCAATCTTTTTCTTTTTTCTTTTCATAAAACCCGGAAAAATTAAGAAAATTGCGTTTTTGCCCCCCAAAAAAGGAAATATTTTTTCTAATTCGATAATAATATACTTGACGATAAATAGGTAAGCAATATAATTGTTATAAATCCCGTCTATATACAGGCCGGAAATAAAAAGGTATTAGAACGCAGTTTTAAGCGTTCAACTGATAATGGCTAATACTTTATTATGAGCAAAAGCAGCCAAAAAGTTGGCCGCAGTCAATGGCTAATCGTGGCGGCGGCTGCCGTAGTCATCCACGGGATTGGAGGATGGGGCAATATATCAGCCCAAACGGACAAGGAGAAGGAAGCTGAGCGCGCTCTGCGCGATCTGCAAATAAGTATAGCTCCCGAACCCAATGTCCCCTTTCCGGAAGTCTATCAAGAGCCTCCAAAAATCTCTGAGCAAATAGTCGGCGGGGTATCAGAGTGGAAGCTTTTTTATTTTTGTCGATACCACACCTCTGACGAATTGAAAAAGATAATCCACGAGCAATTCGCGACGAAACTCTTTGAAAAACCGGACAAACCACCAACCGTGACTCCGGATTACACTGTCAGCAGCAATCCAGCAACAAATCAATTGATCGTGCGATGTCCGGCACGTGAAGACATCGACGCGGTACTTGAGACTTTAAATCAGATAGACGTCAAGCCGATTCAAGTCAAGATAGATTGTCTGATTTCAGAGGTTTATGCGGATTTGACGTTCGACCGTGAAACGACCATAGCAATCGACAACCTGTTCGGCGAGTCCGTAGCAATGAATCCCGCCGGAACAGCTTTCGGAGCCGACGTTCAGCAACTGGTTCAGGACGACAAGTATCTCCCGGCGTTCCCTGGTGCATCTCTCAGAGAAGTAGCACGTTCCCGAATGGGTCTTAATATCGGGTATTTGAGCGCCGCCAAGGCCGGACATACTTTTACTCTTTTAATCGACCTGCTCGAGTCGAGGGGCTACTTGAAAATTCTTATGAATCCAACGCTCGAAGTTGTCAACGGCGGCACGGCCAAAGTCATATCCAGTCAGAAGGTTCCGATTGATAGGACCACTATGCGGTCTACTATATCGGACTACCTGGAGACACAAACTCTATATGAAGACGTGATCGATTCGCTTGAAGTCACCGCCCACGTGTTTGCCGACGGCTACATCGGTTTGGAAACATCCGTGCTGCTCGGCTCAAAAAACACACCCGAAGGCGTCAAGCAGGTGCCAATCATTACAAAAAAGCAAATAGACAATAAGCAAAACCGCATCCGACAGGGCGAAAGTCTCATAATCGGCGGAATCAGAAAGAACGAGGAGTTCGCAGTCGTTCGTGGTATTCCGATACTGAAAGACATACCGATCATCGGTTATTTATTCTCCAGTGAAGATACTGAGCAGCGGGCAGTCGAAACTATCTTTATATTGACACCGACCATCTCCACCGACGGAAAACTAACAAAAGACGTAATGAAAGAGGTTCAAAGAAAGCATGAGCCTGACACTTCAAGCGGTCTGGGTGATATGATCACGGATCCCTTTGGATTCAAAGCTCGTGAGAATGCGCGCGAGCAGACCGCTCAGGACGCCGAACAGGTACGTCTCGAGGCCGAAGTAGAAAAAGCCCAGGCCCGAATTGACGTTAGACAAGCCGAGGAACGAGCACAAAAAGCACAGTCAGAGCTAAGCAGAATCGAAACTGAAGCAGAGAAAATCAAGGCCGATGCCGAAAAAACCAACGCCGAAGCCCAGGCAAAGGCAAAGGCCGCCGAGGAAGCCAAGGCGGCAGCAGACAAGGCGATCGCCGACGCCAAAAAGGCCCAGGAAGAAGCTAATAAGGCAAAAGCTGAAGCCGAAGCGAAGAACAAAGCCGCTGAAGATGCAAAAATCCAAGAAGCCGAAAAGCCCGAATCCAGAGCTGAAAAAACGACATCACAAACCGAACAGCCCGCTGCTCAAGAAGGAAAAAGCTGATAATGTAAAGGCCGAACAGGACAAGGCCGAGAGTAAAGCCTGACAAATTTACAGAAACAGACCAGACAAATGAAATATCCGGCAAAATTAAGCCGTTGTCGTCGTCTGCCAATCAACCGAATCATTCCCGGGTGATATTGCTGAATTTCAATCTTCGATGAAGGAATACTCTATGGAAAATTTTAATAATCCTCTCGATCAACCGCGCCCCGTTCACAAAGACATGGATAAACCGATTCCATTTGACAATCCCGCTCCCGGCGAATCAGGTGTTTCGCATGCCCCTCTGAATTTAGGCGGCAAAGGCCCTGTCCAAGTACCGAAGATTGAGCCGCCCAAGCCAATGACGGCAAAGAAACCTACGGTTCAAACAGCACCAGCCAGCCGAATTATTGGAGTAAAGACCTTTTTCACAAAACTGCATCCCGGGGCCCTTAATTTTCTCGACGAGCAAATCACCAGATGGCTGGCGGACAATCCGGGTATCCAGATAAAACGAACAAACACCGCTACAGGCGAGGTCGAGGCTAAAAAAACCGAGCCCAATATTATTATTACAGTTTGGTATTGAGAATCCCTACGAAGATTTTCGCTTCTGTGACGGGCCTTCAAAACACATTCAGCAGCGAAACCTCCGAGTAGCTCTTTTACCTGCAAATAAATCCGAAGCAACAATTCCTTCACCCATGGCGAACCGGGAAATTCGTCCAAATCCCACAAAAAATTCTTAACATAAAGTCTTGACATATTAAGCGATATACATTATTTGTCTTGTTTTGTCCGTTTACATATAATGTACGAACTCAGGTTTTATAGATTTTTTGGAGATCTTTTGTGGCTAAAGAGTTAGCACGGAAACTTATCAACGCAGGAGTCCATTTCGGGCATGGTGTGAGCCGATGGGATCCGAAAATGGCTCCGTTCATTTACACAAAACGCGGCAATATTCATATCATCGACGTCAGAGAAACCCTGAAGGGCCTGCTAATAGCCAAACAGCTTCTCGCCGAAATCGTTTCTTCCGGCAAAGATGTTGTTTTCGTAGGCACAAAACGTCAGGCCCAAAAGGCCGTGGAAAACGCGGCAGAGAAATGCGGAATGCACTATGTTTCTCAGCGGTGGCTTGGCGGCACGCTTACCAATTTCAGAACGATACGCTCCAGACTACAGAGACTGGAGCAGTTGGAAGCCATGGCCGACGATGGAGCTCTGGACAGCGAGAGTAAAAAGCAGGCCTCGAGGCTAAAACGCGAGATGCGAAAAATCAAAACCAACCTGCAGGGGGTCCGGAATATGTCCCGTTTGCCGGGCGCCGTTGTCGTAGTTGACGCAAAGAAGGAATATCTTGCCCTTCGGGAAGCCAGAAAACTGGAAATAGCAACCATAGGACTTCTCGATACTGATTCGGATCCCGACACGGTTGATGTGGCGATACCGGCAAACGATGATTCGATCAGGGCGGTCGATCTGATACTCAACGAATTGGCTGATGCAGTGGCGATTGGCAAAACGATGGCACCGGCTCATCAGGAAGCACCCCAACGGCCGAAACGCGTTCGTTCGAGGAGACCGGTACTGGCACGTGCCAGCGAAGATAAACCTCAGGCGACGAATGATATCGAGCAGGGCGCCGTGCAGATTGCAGACGCACCTTCGCAGGAAAATCAAACAGAGCAGCAGGGTCAACGAAGCGAATAATAAATAATCCCTGGAATATAAGCCGGCGGTTTGTACCACCGGCCGGCATAATACGAGTAATAATCCACGAAGCACAAGAGAATAGGAGTTTTTAATATGGCGGACATTTCAGCCGCGATGGTTATGAAACTGCGGAAAATGAGCGGTCAGGGAATGATGGATTGCAAAACAGCCCTTCAGGAGACGGATGGTGATATCGAGAAGGCAATGGATTTACTGAGAAAAAAGGGTTTGGCAACTCTGGCCAGGCGTGCCGGACGAGACACTTCCGAAGGGCTGGTCGTATGCAAAATCAGCCCCGACGGCAGGACGGCAGCTATGGCAACACTTTGCTGCGAGACGGATTTTGTGGCCAAGAGCGATGATTTTGTGGCGACGGCACGAATGCTGGCCGACGTCGCTTTGGCCTGCCCCGCCGACGAAGGCATCGAGAATATCCTGGAGGCATCCGCCGACGGCAGAAAATTCAATGATATTGTCACCGAATTAGTCAGCAAAACCGGCGAAAAAACTCAGGTTGGAGACTTCGCCAAATTCAAGCTCGACGGTCCCGGACTAATCGGCACTTATGTTCACTTCAATGAAAAAGTCGGAACAATGATCCAGATTGATACAAGCAATGACGCCCTGGCGGCCCAAGACCGGATAAAGCAAACCGCCTCCGACATTGCAATGCATATAACCGCAACCAAACCCCTGGCGCTGGCCAAAGAGCAGATCGATCCGGTAACGATAGAACGAGAAAAGGCGATTTTTGCCGAGCAGGTCAAGAACAAGCCTGCAAACATTATTGATAAAATCGTCGAAGGCAAGATGCAGAAATTTTACGCCGAGAACTGCCTTTTGCTGCAGGCCTTCGTAAAAGACGACAGCAAGACCGTCGAGCAGGTCCTTGCTGAGGCGGCCAAACAGGCGGGCGGCCAGGCGAAAATAAAAAGATTCGTCCGATTTGAGGTCGGTTAACGGGGGCGCATCGGCAAGCAAGACGCCAGGCGCCCCACGAGATATATGGCTGATTGCAAATATCATCGCGTTCTGTTAAAGCTTTCGGGCGAAAGTTTTTGCAAAGCCGGTCAGTTCGGGATTGACGGAGCTGCACTCGAATCGATTGCCGAAAGGATCGCCGAGATTTGCAAGATCGGGCCACAGGTTGCCATCGTCGTCGGGGCGGGTAATTTTCTGAGGGGAGAAAGTTTTGCCCGGACCAGTCACATACCCAGGAATACGGCGGACTACATGGGGATGCTGGCTACAATTATTAACGCCTGTGCCCTCCAGGAAACGCTTGAGAAGCTCGGCCAGGAAACAAGAGTCCTCAGTGCAATAGAGGTTCCAGCCATGTGCGAAGGCTTTATTCGCAGAAGGGCCATCCGGCACCTTGAACGCGGAAGAGTAGCGATATTGGCGGGCGGAACGGGAAATCCTTTTTTTACCACCGACACCTGTGCGGCACTAAGGGCATCGGAACTCGACGTGAACCTGCTCATAAAGGCGACAAAAGTAAGCGGTGTTTACAGCGACGATCCAAAGACAAATCCGAACGCACAATTTTTCGAAAAATTATCTTACGACGAAGTGCTGGTTAAGAAACTCAGAATAATGGATCATGCGGCAATAAGTCTTTGCCGGGACAATAATATCCCGATTATTGTTTTAAATATCTTCGAGAAGGGAAACATAACGAAAGCTCTTTATGGCGAGCAAATTGGCACTAAAATAGTTACAAAATGAGGTTGCAGATGCCTACCAAATCAGTAGTCTCGGACACCGAATCTAAAATGAAGAAAGCCGTCGAAATCCTGCAGGACGAGCTTAAAGCCGTCCGCGGCGGCAGGGCCGCAACGGGACTGGTCGAAAACATAAAAGCTGATTTTTACGGTACACCCACGCCGTTGAAGCAGATGGCAACCCTGGCGACGCCTCAAATGGATATGATTGTGATCAAACCTTTCGATCCGGGTTCGGTTAAGGAAATCGAAAAAGCAATCAAGGCCAGCGACCTGAGCATTGCACCGATAGTGGATGGAAAAATAATCAGACTCAACATCCCGGCACTAAGCGAGGAAAGAAGAAAACAGCTCGCTCAGCAGGCCAAACAGGCCGGCGAAAACACAAAGGTCGGTATTCGCAACATGCGAAGAGACGCAAACAAGCATCTCGAAAAACAGCAAAAAGACAAACTCATCACCGAAGACGACCTCGAAAAAGGAAGGAAGCAGATCGATGATATTACCAAGCAGTATACCGACAAAGTTGACGAGCTGATTAAACACAAATCAGACGAAATAATGCTCGATTAATTTTGCCAAAAAAACACAAATTAAGTTTATACGATACAAGTGTATTCAGTCCTTAATGTTTTCGCGCTGTTATTCATTCAATTTCGGAGGTCAAAGCGATGCGAGTAAAAAACAAGACAAAAGTCGAGCCGCGAAAAAAGAGCGGCACAAGAATACTAAAAATAGTATTGGCTATCATAGCAATCCTGATTGCGTCGGTGCTTATACTTGTACCGATATTCGTCTCATCCGCCAAAGCCAGACAGATAATTCTGGCCAAAATTAACGGTTCAATCGACGGCAAAACAGACTTTGCCGATCTGTCAATGGGCTGGCTCAAGGGCATAAAGGTCGAAAATTTCAGCTTCAACGACAACGCCGGCAAGATTTCCGTCCAGGTTAAGGAAATCGCCACAAAGCCGCACTACAGCTCCCTTTTAATCGGCGACCTATCCTTCGGCCATACCTTAATCGACACGCCGAACGTTCAGATCAATCTTAAAGACTTACAGGAACAAAAGACCAAAAGCCCCGGCACGGAAAGACCGGCCGGCAAAGAAATGGGACCAGTCGTCTTGCCGGTAAAAAGAATGGAGCTTGTTCTCAACGACGGCAATGTTAAAGTTACCGATCCGAAATCCGGGACGGTCGAGCTTTCGCGAATAAACTCGAAGGTCAATTTAAAGCCGCTCGGTCAGCAATCGAGTGTAGACCTGACAATGGCCGTAGCTCAGGAGGGCAAAACCTCTGAGATACAGGTTGCCGGCAGCATTACTCCAAAAAAGCAAACCGGCTGGAGCCTTAAAGGAACAAGCGGAGAGCTGACTGTCGATGTGAATGATCTGGAGCTCGAATCTTTAGGACCGATCTTTGCGCTTGCCGGCCTCGATATCCAGGCCGAAGGGCTTGTCGGAGGTCGTGCGAAAGGCGAAATCAAGGATGGCCAGGTCGGCGATATAAACGCCGGAATAAAGGCAAAGAATCTGCTTATAACAGGGGCCGTGTTAAAAGGCGACAAATTACAGACCAGCGACCTGGATATTAACGTAAAGCTGAACCAGCAGACTGAAGCGATAAATATCGACAACCTGCAGCTTAAGAGCGATTGGGCATCCGTCACGGCCAGTGGTACTGTTCCTATGACATTCAAGTCTCTGGATGATTTGCTTGGCCCCAAGTCAAACTACAGCTTGAAAGGCAAATTCAACTGCGATTTAGCCACTGTCTCTTCGCAAATGCCCAAAACTCTTGGACTCAAGGAAGGCATGCAGCTAACATCTGGCCGGCTGAACGGAAGTGTCGATACATCCTCCAAAGCGGGCGGCCAAAAACAAATCCAGGCCAATGCAACCATCACCGCCCTGGAGGGCATAGTCGAAGGAAAGAAAATCGCTCTGTCCCAGCAGGTCGAGGCTGTAGCGCAAATTTCCTCGGATAAAACCGGCATAAACTTCGACAAAGTCGACGTCACGGCCTCTTTTGCAAAAATCAATTGTGCAGGCAGCACAAAATCGCTGAAATACAATGCCCAGGCGGACCTTGCAAAGCTGCAAGCCGAATTAGGGCAATTCGTGGATTTTGGCCAATACAAGATGTCAGGAGAGGTTCAGGAAACGGGACAGATATCTATCGAAGAAAATAAAATTACTGCTTCCGGCTCAGGGACAGTTAAAAATCTTAGTATGAGTTCTGAAGAGGGACAAAGTGCCTCCGAGCCTATGGCGAATATACAGTACACCATAAATATGGACAGGAAGAAAAACCTTGTGAACGTCGAATCCGTAATTGCCGATGCGAGCCTGGGCCGGTTCAGCATAAAAGACGGAATTGTTCCTCTGGGCGACAAACCGGCGGCGCCTTTAAGTCTGGAAATATCGGCAGATAACATCAATTTCGAGAAGGTCCGGCCGTTCGCCGTCATGTTCGCATCTTTTCCCAAGGATATGCAATTGGCCGGCATCGCCGAGTCCAAAATTTCTGTCGGTTCAGAAAAGAAAACCTACAAAATCACAACCGACTCAACGAAAATCAAAGGCCTGAAGCTCAGCTCACCCGGCAAGAAGCCCTTCGAGCCGGATGAAGTAACACTCGCTCTCGACGCCGAGATCGATCCCGAGCAAAAAGCGATTAACGTCAAAACACTACAGCTCGTCAGCCCGCAGATAAAAATCACGAAGGGCCAATTCAGCCAGGTCAGCAAAGAAAGCAAGACCACGTTGCAGGGACAGGCCGATCTTGAATATGACTGGTCGGCCATCAGCACTGTAGCGGCGCCTTATCTGCCCGAGGACCTGACGCTTTCGGGCAAAAGAAAAGATACCATCAGCTTCACCAGCGAATACCCCACCGACCAGAAGGACAAGCTAATCGCCAACCTCAATGCAAAGACTAAAGTAGGTTTCGACAAGGCCGGCTACATGGGGCTGGATTTCGGCCCCACCGACGTTGATATACAGGTGCAAAACGGATTGTTGAACATCGCGCCTTTTACAACGGTGGTCAATGAAGGGCAGTTCAACTTCGCCGGCGGCGCCGATTTCAAACAGTCTCCGTCACTCTTCAAAGCCGCCAAGCCGATGCAAATAGTAAAAGATATTAAAATCAACGACGCTACAACGAAGAAACTTTTAAAATACGTCAATCCCATTTTCGCCGACGCCGCCAACGTCAGCGGGATTGCAAACTTCAATTGTGAGCAACTGGCCATACCGCTCAGCGCCGAAGCGAAAAACGAGGCGGTCGTTATCGGCACGATCTCGATGAACCAGGTGCAATTGCAGACTTCAGATTTGCTGGGGCAGATTCTTGCTATAGCCGGCGGCAGTGCTCGCGGCACAGTTTTGACCGTTCACCCGACGAGACTTGTTCTTCAGAAGGGTGTTCTGCGATACGATGATATGCAAATCGACGTCGGCGATAATCCAATTAACTTCAAAGGGGCAATCGGACTGGATAAGAGTCTGGATATGACCGTGACGTTGCCTTATACCATCGCGGGCCGAACGGCAAGGGTCGGCGGAACAACACGCGGAGCAAGAATTGCGCTGCCGCTCAAAGGCACGGTCGATAAGCCCCAGCTCGACACGGCCAAGCTAACCGAACTGCTATTAAAGGAACAAGGAGAGGAACTGTTGCGAAGGGGTCTTGAAGAGATATTCAAATAATAACAAGTTGCCGGCTTTGGAACCGTCAAGCCGGCAAAAATTTCATTCGGTCTGCAATCCTGATGCAGAACCTTAACCAAAGCGGTAAAAGCGCCTCCGATTGAAAGGGGACAGAGAATGCTGACGCTTGAGAAGCTTTTGACTACACCCACTACACAGGTCGGCAAAGCCGGCCGCTTTGTTATTTTTCAAATCAAACTCTGGTCGCATTGCGCCAGACTGTTGAAGCTCAACCGGTCGGGCCAGCAGGCCGCCGCTCTCTCGTATTATACAATTTTCGGAATTGTCCCGTTGGCCATCGTAATCCTTCTTCTGTTCCAGTCTCTCTCGGCCGAGGACATCGGACAAAACGTCAAAATCCTCGTGTACGAGTATCTCGAATTGCAGGAAATCAGATATACGACAAGCAGCGGACAGGAAGTCCTGCTCACCAACCACATCGACACAATCGTTCAGCAATTCTTCGAAGGACTGAATAAAGGCTCTCTGACGTTCATCAGCGCAGTCATCGTCATCTGGGCGGCGCTGGCGCTGCTTTTGAAAATTGAAAAGGCCTTTAACAACATCTGGCACGTTACCAGAGGCAGGAGCTTTCTGCACCGGATTATCAACTACTGGGCGATACTCACGCTCGGCCCCCTTCTTGTCGGTCTCGGCGTTTACATCAGCACCCGGTACGAGCGTGTAGGTGAGCTGCAAAAAACGATCCTGTCTTTATCTTACATCGGGCCGCTGCTCATGTCGTACACGGTGGCAGCGGTTGTCCTTTTTCTGCTCTATTTCATCATGCCCAATACCAAGGTCAAGGCAAAAGCCGCCGTCTGGGGGGCCGCCGTCGCCGCCCTGGTTTGGACTCTTGCAAAGTGGGGATTCAGCAAGTACGTTACCGAGTTCATCCCTTACAGCAAAATATACGGGGTCGTCGGTCTTGTCCCGCTCGGCGTGTTCTGGATATACGTGACGTGGCTTATCGTGCTGTTTGGCCTGCAATTGACGTTTACAACGCAGCACTTAAAAAGCCTCGACGCTGCAGAAATCGCCGCCGCAAAAAAGACCGAGGAGTATTTCATAGCCAACGACCTGACTATAATCAATATTGTCAGAGAAATTGCCGAGGCTTTCCAAGACAACCGGGCCCCCGTCCCGCCTGAAGCAATATGCAGTAGATTAGATATCCCCGCTGAGTTCGGACAGAAAATTCTTGACCATCTCGTAAGCACCAGACTCATAGTCAGAACATCAGAGCCTACGTCAGGTTTTCTTCCGGCTAAAGACCCGGC
>Ga0172363_10002865_pt1 | contig 13934 bp, 10 predicted proteins | sample LakKivs2_kivu2a2_FD_114541 | JGI IMG/M metagenome (GOLD analysis project Ga0172363, IMG submission 114541) | Sediment microbial communities from Lake Kivu, Rwanda - Sediment s2_kivu2a2 | ecosystem: Environmental > Aquatic > Freshwater > Lake > Sediment | place: Rwanda: Western Province, Lake... | reverse complement strand
GATGCCTGGCGTCCCGCTTATACCCGGAGTACCAGAGACACCTGGTAAGCCACTATATCCCGGCAACCCACTTTCACCAGGTGTTCCACTAATGCCTGGTATTCCGCTAGTACCAGGTAAACCGCTATCTCCAGGCAATCCAACCATACCAGGTATACCACTGCCACCTAACGCGCCACTAATACCAGGGGCGCCACTAATACCAGGCCCACCACTTACACCAGGCCCACCACTATAGCCAGGTAAACCGCTTTCTCCAGGAATACCACTAATACCAGGAATACCGCTTATACCAGGAAGTCCGCTTATACCAGGAAGTCCGCTTATACCAGGAAGTCCGCTTATACCAGGAAGTCCGCTTATACCTGGAGTACCAGAGACGCCTGGTAAGCCACTATATCCCGGCAACCCACTTTCGCCAGGTAACCCACTTTCGCCAGGTAACCCACTTTCGCCAGGTAACCCACTTGATCCTGGTAAACCACTGACGCCTGGAATACCACTAATGCCTGGTATGCCGCTAACACCAGGGTTTCCAGGCAAGCCGCTTGCTCCTGGAGCACCACTATCACCTGGTAAACCAGAAATGCCTGGTAAACCAGAAATGCCTGGTAAACCAGAAATGCCTGGAATACCGCTAACACCAGGCAACCCACTTTCTCCAGGCAACCCACTTGCCCCTGGTAAGCCACTATATCCAGGTAACCCACTTTCTCCAGGCAATCCACTTATGCCTGGTAAACCACTTGATCCTGGCAACCCACTTATGCCTGGAATACCACTAATGCCTGGTATGCCGCTAACACCAGGGTTTCCAGGCAAGCCGCTTGCTCCTGGTAAGCCACTATCACCTGGTAAACCAGAAATGCCTGGTAAACCAGAAATGCCTGGAATACCGCTAACACCAGGCAACCCACTTTCTCCAGGCAACCCACTTTCTCCAGGCAACCCACTTTCTCCAGGCAACCCACTTGCCCCTGGTAAACCGCTAGCGCCTGGAATACCGCTAACACCAGGCAACCCACTTGCCCCTGGTAAACCGCTTTCGCCTGGTAACCCACTTATGCCTGGTAAACCGCTTTCGCCTGGCAACCCACTTATGCCCGGCAAACCACTTATACCCGGCAACCCACTTTCACCAGGTGTGCCACTAATACCAGGTGTGCCACTAATACCAGGAATACCACTAATACCAGGAATACCACTAATACCAGGGGAACCAGGTAGACCGCTAAATCCTGGTGTTCCTGGAACACCACTAAAACCAGGGGTACCAGAGATGCCGCTTATGCCAGGGGTTCCGCTGATACCAGGGGTTCCGCTTATGCCAGGAATACCACTGATACCAGGAGTCCCGCTTATGCCAGGAATACCACTGATACCAGGAGTCCCGCTTATGCCTTGAATACCTGGTAAACCACTTGACCCTGGTAAACCACTAGCTCCACTAATACCAGGAATACCGCTAATACCTGGAATGCCAGAGATGCCTGGTATGCCGGAGATGCCTGGTATGCCGGAGATGCCTGGAATGCCACTAACACCAGGAGTTCCGCTTATGCCTGGGATGCCACTGATACCAGGGGCTCCTATTTTACCAGCAGTAGTGGCATACAATTTACCACCTGATAGTGCTAAAACTGATAAGGGATCTACTAGAGTATCAAGACCAGAGGCATCTACGTCTGGGGTATTAATAATAAAGTTTGAAGCAGATAACGTAGAATGAATAGTCATCTCGTTAGTATTACCATCTGCTGTAAACATTGATCCGCTTGGACCTTCTAAGATTGCTACACCAGCGTCACTTGAAGAAAGATATACAGTGTTTGTATCTACTCCTGAGAAAGATATTACCGCTACTCCTGGTATTACTTGTAAGTCTGGCATATTAGTGAAAATATTTATTGAAAACCACCGGGGTTAATGGTAATTACTTATTAGATATGTTTGTTTTTACACTAGTAGATAACAACGATTTGGAACACGTTATACCTTTTTATTACCGGGCCAAAAGATTAGGTTTTAATTACTGTCTGAATTTTATTTTTAACGATAAAGATGTGTATAAAACCTTTAAAATGCTAAGGTTAAAAACAAATATACATCTACATGACAAACCCAGCGAAAGCTTTTTAGCTGGGTTCCTCACTAAGCCTCAGCAGTTCCTGTATATAGATGTAAGAATGGCGCTTGCTAAAGACCCCACTCTATTATTTCAAGAGGCCTTGATTAGAAGTGAAATTGTTTATTATGAGTATAAAAACAACTTTAAGATATTTGGAGCTAATTATAATAGCAATTTTAAGTTTTATTATCCTGAATTATTAGAGGACTACGAGAGATATTTAGAAAAAAATGAGGGTAACATTTACACGTTACCCTCTTGTGGATTAACTATAACTGAAACTATTAAGAGTTAAATACAAACTCACAGGCATTACCAGCACAAGCCACAGTTGCTTGAACAGATGTCTCATCCTCATCTTCTTGTAGCTTGGTATAATCTATACTACTCATGTTTTTGATAATATCTTCATACTTCTGCTTGTCAGCCTCAGTAGATACTGACTCATTAGGGGCCTGTGCATAGAGCTTATCACCAAAGTCAGGCAACAAGGACACAGCACAGAAGTACTGACGATTGTCAAACAAGTACTTGGTCACAAAGTCCCATTCGTCATCCTTGACGCTAACAGTGCAGCTAACATTGTGATGAATAGGCTTCTTATAATCATTAGTACCAGGAATAACCCAGTTTGTCTGAGTAGACTTGATATACTCCAAGTGCTGCTTAGCTGACAAGTCACTCTTAACAATAGCCTCTGGGCTAACCTCAATCGGGAAGCAAACAACGTCATCAGTCTTATTAGCAGACCAAACGCTTGGTTCACACATATGAGAATTGTACATCTTGAAGAACTGAAAAACGTTGTCAATCTTGTTCATCTGCACTCTACGAAAGTACTTGCGAGCATGGTGAGGGTGAATACCAGAAGCAGACTCTAACACAAGGCTAGAGGTTCCTTCAGGCTTGATACAAGTAACACGAGCAGCCTGCTTGATACCAATCTTGTCAGCCCAGACGCGATTAGTCTCTACTGCAGCAGCACTAGCAAGGTTCTGACAGTCTGGATCAAGCAACACAGCAGGATTATCCATCATGCCAGTAATAGAAACACCCAAAAGCGCCTCATCATCAGTAAGCTTTTTGGCAGCATTGCTGAGATACTTAAAGTCAGTATATGCAGCCTGCAAAGTACCAATCAAAGAAGCAGCTCTTGAGGCCTCAATAAAGTCCTGCTTGGTTTTAACCTTGGCTCCATTAATAGAAGTCAAATTACAGAACTGAACACCACAAACACCATCTTCAGTAACAGGGACGAATGAGATCTCAAAGCATGGATTCAACAATTGCTGAGGATGATCTGCAAACACGAACCCAGGCTCACCATATTGACGAGTACGATCAATAACCTTCCGGAAGTCCTCAAGAGTAGTCTGATTACGCAACAGCATGATACTGTTATTGGAACGAGCGCGCTGGGGTTCAATATGATGCCAACCAATCATCATATCCTTGGTAATGATATTCTGATATTCCCACTCTGAAACAGTAACTTCATACTCTTTCTTGTTAACAACAACCTTACCAGAATATTGACCATTGTCTTCCTTATGAAACTTAGAGTGCTTAGTAATTGCAAAGTTGGTCTTTGCGTTGAGCATGTCTTCGTCTTCCTTCATGAAAATAACAGAAGTAGCAGAACGACGAATGCCACCAGAAAGAACAGCATCAGAACAATGCATCAATATATCATATGCATCAACAGAGCGAAGACGGGCGCGCTCTTGCTTCTCAATCAGGTGATCCAAAAGGTCCTTGATCTTCTTATGAGCAGACTTGAGACCTTTGTAACCAGGAGCCTTGCCTCCACCAGTCTTAATCTTTGCGCCCTCTGGACGAATCTTGCTATAGTCGAAAACAATCTTACGACCAGACAAAGCATTGTTACGAGTATAACAATTCAACAAAACTTCGACTGAATCAGCCCAACCCTCAATAGTATCCTGCACAGTATAAGTTACAACCGTTCCTGTCTTATCTGCTGCAGTAACCAAGTCAGGCAAGCGGTCCAAGAAGGTCTTGGAGAGACCAATTCCAACACCACAACCACACAAAAGTAGATAAAAGATCTCAGAAAAGCTTCTCACTGAGTCTACGTGGCGAACCGCACAGTTAAACAAACGAGCATTGTGCGCGAAAACAGCCTTGCCACCGAACTGCATAGAGCGCATAGAAGGCACAACCTTCTTGGCGCGAACAAAGTCGAAAGCGTCTGAAATCATCTTCTTATCTTCTGCAGAAAGATGCTTAAACTTCTGCAAATGCATAGACTCAACTCGGCCAATAGTTTCATTCCAAGTCTCACGTCTCTTATTCTTCTCGTTGTAACGAGCGTATTTCGTAGTAAAAACAAAACGAGCGATTTCTTCGAGCCCGTTTACTGGTTTAAGTTCAGTTGTAGTTCCCATATAGTTTAGATGAAGAAAAGTAGAAGGTCCCCCCTCTACTCTCTGTTATAAGTGTAGTATATATTTATTCTCTCGTGAAATCTACTTTCGTTCGATGAAAGAATAAAGTTTATTTGCGGTATTCAGAATCTTGTCAAAAAGTCTCCCGTCTGCCATGACAGATTCTGGATATTCAAGGAACTCAGTAGATTTTTCATGGTTGGTTCTAATCTCTTCTTGTCTGAGATAAATGTTATGCATCTCCAAGTCCTTTGCCATGTTGAGAACGTCTAGTCTGATTTCATAGGCGTTCTTGTTTGATGTTGTAGTAGTGTTTTGTGTTTTCATATGTGTTTGGTACGAATCAACGTACAAATTTACTTAGTTTTTAATTTGCAAAATGCAACTTGTAAAAATAAATAATCTAAATTAATATTTACATGGTTAAAATCCAAGTACGATACGGCAAAAAAACAGCCGATTGGTTATTGAGATTTGGCATAGAAAGAAAGAAATTACAACTAGCCTTTGAAAAATTATTAGAAAAAGAGTTTCCAGGTAAGAAAATTAAAAGACACATTAACATTAAAGCTGATTCTCGCTATTTGGAAAGCGGTTATTATTTTGGAAGTAACACTCTTGATATTGGTGTTGCCCCATTTCGAAAGAAATATGATAAGAAGTCAAGAAGACGTATATTTTTAAGAGATTTATTACACGAATTCAGGCACTGGATACAAGATAAACTGCTAAAGGTAAAAGAAAAGGAACTTGATTATACAGCTCATGATGTGTATAATAAAACAGATAAGTACTATTGGAATGTTTGGGAAGTAGATGCTAGACACTATTCTAATAAGCACTTTCAACTAACTTTAAAAATTTTGTTTAATAAATAACTATATGAAATATATTAAGAACCTGCTTACTATTTTAAATCAGCTCAAAGTATATCATTGGCAGACTACTAGCTATGCACAACACCAGGCTCTCGGTGGAGCCTATGATGCTCTCAATGTTTTAATTGATCAATTTATTGAAGTATACATGGGCAAATACGGTAGAATAGAAGCCAAAGGTGGTTCTACTACAGTTGATTTGTTTAATACAGATCAATTGCCAGTTGATGGGTTTGTAAACAATGCTGTTGACTATCTTACCTCTTTAGAAATACCTGATAAGAATACTGATACAGATCTTATGAATATTAGAGATGAGATGCTTGCTGAACTCAATAAGCTCAAGTATCTATTGACCTTAGAGTAATTAATCTTCAATAACAAATTGCTTCTCGAAAGTCGTATAAGCCTTCTTGTACGACTCTTTTGTTTCTAAAGTAGCATTTTGTGTGTATTGCCAATTCCAGAACATCTCTTTAGGTGTTTTAAAGCCAAAAAACTCTAATACCTGCTTTTGAGTGTCTAATACATCTTTTCCGTTCCAATTCTGACCTACAAGGATTAATCCTGCATCAATATTAGATACAATGTTCTTTTCTCCTAATGTAGAATGTCTATTTTCAATCCAGGTTAAGCGTTCAATTAGCTTTTGATAGTAACCATTAGTTTGACCCCATCTAACAGAACCAAATATCTGAACTGCATCACTCTCAAACAGCGGTCTACTAATCTTCCACAGTTCGTCATCCTTGTTATTGATACTGGCCCAGCATCTATGAAAACCGCTTGGGTTCTTTTCTTTGTCTTTTAACACAGCATCCTTAGTACCACAGTGATTACCGCCTTTATCAGGGCTGCTACTAACATTACCTTCACATGGATAGATCTTTAGCTTAGGTACTTCAATTAAGGTAGCCTTTTGCTTTCCTAATTGTTCCTGAACATAGATAGCTAATTGAGTAGACTTGGGAACATCATCGGTATGACCTGTCCAACGATTAGAAGTGGTGAGAAGAAGAACTTTTTCTTTCTTAGACAAGTAGTCTATTGTTTTATCCAACTGCTCTCTTTCTTTACTCTCTTGAATAAGATAATGATTAAGGAAATTCATTTCTATTATTTATTAAAGAGAATGGTGCGGTATGAGGGAATCGAACTCTCGTCTCAAGCTTGGCAAGCTCGCATAATAAGCCACTATACGAATACCGCGTTGCAATATTATTTATTATTTTGAGATTAAAAGCAATAAAAAACCCGCTGAGAAATTAATCTCAGCGGGTTCATCCACTAGTCTCAGATCAGAACTTAAGGTTCAAACCTGCAGAAACAACAACTGCTCCATTGAGCTCCTTAGTAGCAAAGTTATACTTGCTAAGACTAAAGTTATTATCAATCCAGCTCACATCAGCAAACGGGGTAACAGTTCCAAAAGCAATCTCAAACGGGCGAGCAACAGTAACCTTGCCAATAAAGGCCTCATAATCAGTAAACTTACCGTACTCAACAAGAGGAGTAATAGTAAAGCCATAATGTAGAGCCTGAACTCGATACAAGCCAGCGCTCACACCAGTCTGGTCAAGCTCATAATCATAAGAACCACGAACATAAGGAGTAACATACTTGTTATTAAGAGCTAGCTTGGCTCCAACTTCAGTAGAGTTAGGAATACCAGCAACTCCGCTCTGGTGTCGAGTAACATCAGCCTCTGTTTGAAGAGTGAAATCAGAAAAGAGACTAAAAGTCTTTCCTGCTCCAAGCGTCCAATGAGACTGATCAAGCTCGTTATTAGGGAGCAACGTACCCTTGACGTAAACATCAGCATACTTGAGGCTTTTACTAGCATCAACAGCAATTAAGGCTGAGGCATTATTACGAACAACACCATTAACGACATAGTTATTATTGTATCCTGCCGTAACACCAACAGAGGCATTATCAGCGGCAGTGATAGAAAGGGCGACAACCAAAGATGCCATCACCACGAGGGACTTAAACATGTTTTTCATATCGAGTAATATTATAAAGCGTTGCCATAAAAAAGCAACTATAAATATTTATGTTAGCGCATAAATATTTCTATGATCGTTTCAAAGCTCAAAGATATATACACCCGAAAAGTCCTCAGAGAACAGGATGAGGTGAAAATCTTTAAGCAGGACACTGATCAAGACTCAGTTGAGCACATTGCCACCTTGGATAAAGTCTACTACAACAATGTTCTTAGAAGAGCTCTTAAGGCAAACGATGTTTCCGGAGATGAAGTTGACTCTACCTTGTTTAAAAAGTCTCTTGTAAAGGCTGGTGTTGCTCCAGGCTCTGATATCGCTAACTCATTTGCAGTCTTCATCAAGGAGACTGGTATGACTTTCAAGAAAGAAAATCAAGATGAGTTTGCCAAAATTTTAAAGCTGTATGGAGAAAGCAGTGATAGTGGTTCTCTTGTTGAGATTCTTACTACATGTTACAAAGGCAACACTTCTTCTCATATTCCAGAGCTTACTCGCCTAGTAAAGCAAAAGACAGAGGCTAAAAAAGGAAAGGCTGTTGGTCCAGGTGAGATATTCTTTGAGATTTTTGCTGGAGGTACTAGCGCCTCTGTTGGAGATATGGAATTAGATGGAAAGACTTTTGAAATTAAGTCTACTCCTGGTGCAAGATTAGAGACAGAGAGAACAGAAGGCGCTAGCAAAGAACAACTAGGTCGCAAGGCTGCAGATGGGGAACTAGAAGATATTAAAGACTTAGTCTCTATATTGGCTGGATATGATATTAATGATCCTGGCAAAGAGGAACTAATTAGCGGTGCTCTTGATTCTTATATTGAGAGTAGAAAACCTTCAATAGTAAAGGCTATTAGAACAAAATACATTGATAATAGAACTTTATCTCAGGCTGATGATTTGCTAAGGCTAGTAGGCTTTATACAATTAAAGTGCTATCAGCTAAATAAAAAGTTTGACTATCTTTTAGCTTTTGATTGTGAAAGTACTGATATTAAAATTGATCTCATCAATTCTAATATTTCAGTAAGCCAGCTCCTTGAGAAGAAAAAGGGTTGGAGATTTAATTACGATTGGTCAACTGGCTCTGGATATAGCACAGCCATGAAGATCATGGCTATTTGAAATGGTCGGCCACGACAGAATTGAACTGTCTCCACATGCTCCCAAAGCATGTATGCTACCGTAACACTTGTGACCGATAAAATGGTGAGAAGTAGAGGATTTGAACCTCTGACCTTATCCGTGTAAAGGATCTGCTCTACCGCTGAGCTAACCTCCCGTGTAATTATTTATTCAATTAAGCAACAAGTCTAGAGCTTTTTGCTTAATTTGTACCCCTTGTCCAAAGATTGTATTAGCTACAAATCGTTTTTCAAGAGCAATCTTACCATGCTTAAGAATCTTATTTGGATTATTATGATGGTCAAAGTACTCAGTTACGGCATTAAACATATCCCATCGAGTGCGCCCAATATTACCAGCTCCATTGTTAAACAACTCAAGAATATGAGACTTGCGATGGGTAATACGCAAAGACTGCTTAGAATTAGGCTTGCCGCTTTTGGGCATAAGCTTATCAATGAAAGCCTTTGCGTCTTGTTGAGACAAGATCTTATCATTTAGGGCATCAGCCTGAGCAATAAAACCTTTTCCTGCATCAAGAAAGCTATTGATAATAATCATGTTAGTATCAATCTTGCGCTGATGATTCTTGGTATGCATAACACCAAGCCCAGAATCAGAAGCAGCCTTAACCATGAGCTTGAGCTGATTGTTACAAAAAATTCGATGAGCCATGCTCAAATACGAATTACGAAAAGTACCGTCATTAGTAATGAGACAGAAAATACGGTTGTTAATCATATCCTTGGGACGATACTTGAGGCTGAGCGGGTTTTTGAACCGCGCAGCCACCCAGCACTTGCGACCATTTTCAATAATACCAGCGTTTTCATACTCAAGATCAAACTTCTTCACAATATGTTTGTGGAAAGGCTCAACCATGGTAGGTACATCTACAATATTGTAGCGCTTACCAACAATACCAAGCACAGAATCATTGTTGGTGTTACGAATAATAAACTTATCCTTGATCTGCTTGCCGTTACGGTCAAACAATGGCTCTTTTTGGAGCTTGAAATCAAGCCCAGCTCGGGTAATGAGTTCTTCGAAGTCAGAAACACCAGTAATTTCGGTTCCAAGCTTCGTGTCGAGAGAGATAAGGTTGCTCGTCATAACAATATTTATAGTCTCGATATGAGAAAATGGCAACAGGAAAGTTTATTCCCTCCAACCTTTTTGCAGATGATATACGAGGTTGCCGTCAACATTGTACATTTCCAGGATATCTTCCTCGAATCTCACCTGCTTTAGGGCGAGCTTATGGGCAAGCTGAACGTTCTTGCCTTGAATCTCGAGGTCGCGGCAATCGTGGTTGTAGGAGTTGCGAATAACGACTTTGTAACTCTTCATGACTATGATTATACAGGCACTCGAAGCATTTTCAAGCAGAAAAAACAACTTCTTGATTTTCTTCGCAAATCTTCAATGTTTTAATTTTCTTTTTAGATGAAATATAATCAATCATTGGGTTAAAAATTAACTTTTCAATGATTCGTTTAATTTCTCTGGCTCCGTACTTATCAGTGTGGCTTTTTTGAGAGATAAGTGTTACAATAGATGCAGTGTAGATGACGGTTCGTATACCAGTCTTGTCTTTAACTCTGTTAACTATTATTTCTAGTTCTTTATTGATAATCTTATCAATTGTATTATTATCAGTTACTTTATCAAATACGATAATTTCATCAAATCTATTCAAAAATTCTGGTTTAAAGTACTTTTCAATTGAACTAACAAAGTTTTCAGTAAAGCTTTGAGCACCAAATCCCATGGAACGCTCAGTACTCGAACCAATATTAGTTGTAGCAAAGAAATAACAATTCTTAAGGTTCACTTCTTCCCCAGAGGAGTCTGTTAATCTGCCACTATCAAGAACTTGCAACAAGATAGTATATACTTCTGGATGAGCCTTTTCGATTTCATCGAATAAAATAATACTATTTGGAAAGTTTTTAATTTTTTCAGTGAGTAAACCCCCTTTATCATATCCAACATATCCTGGAGGAGCACCAATTAACTTGGCAATTGAGTGAGCCTCAGCAAATTCTGACATATCAAACACAACAAATGACTCTGGAGTGTTATTGTAAAGAAATTCGTGGAGCTTTCTTACCAGTAATGTCTTGCCAACACCAGTAGTCCCGGCTAGTAAGAAAGATCCAAGAGGTTTTTTTGGATCCTGAAGATCCAATTTAGATTTTTTTATAGTTTTAGTAATCTTTTGTATTGCATTAGATTGCCCGAACACATTACTCTCTAAAAACGTTCTTAACTCCTTAAAGTATTCGTCATTAACTTTAATTTTGTTAATAGGGATGTTAGTAAGCTTACTAACAACAGCATCTACATCGTTGACTTTAATAGATGCAAATGATATAATACTCTTTTTCCAGTCATCTAACTGCTTATTCAATACAGCTGTCTCTAGTTCTTCTTGTTCTTTAAACAATAAGGCTTTTTCAAAGTTGTTTTTAAACAAAAAATGTTCTTTCTTTTGCATTGTTTTTAATACAACGTTCTGTGTCTTAACAATATTTTTTGGAACAACGTTCTTTTTATTGTAAACAAAAGAACCAACTTCATCTAAAATATCAATAGCCTTATCTGGAAACTTTCTATTTGTGACAAACCTATCAGAAAGATGAACAATGCGTTTTAAAATTGAGTCATTATAGTGACACTTGTAATAATTCTCATAGTCTTTCTTAACCCCTCTAAGAATACAAAGAGTTTCAGTTGAGTTTGGTTCTTTAAATACAACTTTTTGGAATCTTCTCTCTAGAGCCTTGTCTTGTTCAAAAGATCCTTTATAATTACTAAAGGTTGTTGAGCCAATAATTCTAACATTCTCAGCAGTTAGTACAGACTTCAAAGTGTTTCCTAAATCTACACCAGAAGACTTCCCAATACTTGTAAGATTCTGAATTTCATCAATGTAGATAATTAGATTCTTTTTAGTTAGCAAGGCATGAATAAGAGCCTGAATTCGCTCTTCAAGGTCCCCTCTAAACTTTGTCCCGGAAACAAGCTTGTTGAGATCTAAGCTATAAACAGTTTTGTTTTGTAAAAAATCTGGTACATCATTGTCTCTTATCTTTCTAGCTAAGTTTAAAACTTGTGTCGTTTTACCCACCCCCGGCTCCCCAATTAAAATAACATTACTCTTATTTTTACGGCAAAGAATCTCTATTATTCTTGAAATATAATTTTCTCCACCAATAACATTGAGAGGTAAATCTGATTGATTAAGATTAACACCAAAGACTTCTAAAATATTATTATACTCTTCTTCCTCAATATCATCATCAGTTAATACTGGTACAGGAGCCGTATTTTTAGGTTCATTAGGTAGTAATTCTCCATCAAGTTGTTTGCAAACAATCTCTTTTACATTCTTATAGAAAACTCCTTCTGATTTTAAAATGTTAATAGCACTACCTTGATCATCATAAAGCAATCCCAAAAAAATATGAACAGGGGTAAGTTCTTTTTGATCAAGCTTTTTACAGATTTGCTCTGCTAATGAAAATATTTTTTCAACTTTTGGAGTAAATTGAATTTCTTCGATCGTTGGTGGTTTTTCAACGTTGCTATAGAACAAAATGTTGTCTATAATGTAAACAATGTTGTTGTAGTCTACCTTAAGATTCTTAAACAAGTTAATTAAGATAGTGCTATTGCATTTGAGAAGAGCTAAAAGAATATGCTCAGTTCCAGCATATTTATTTTTTCTTTTTTTAGCCTCTTGCTTTGCATCTTCTAGCAGCTTCTTAATTAGAGGTGAATCTTTCTTCATCAACATTATTAACGAGAAACCTCACAAAAATCAAGCATTAGAATGTATAGCCTCTCATTACCAAACCTGCAAAGGCCTTACCGCTAGTTGACAAACTAGGTGTATTTGGAATTGTGGCCATAAAGGCTCCATATACATTTGTTACAGGTGTAATAGAGCTTGGGTTGACTGGATCATAACTTGTTACAGGCGCACCAGGTTCATTTATCCAGTAGAAACCACTGTTTGTTGTTTTTAACATTAAGAAATAGTTTGTATTGGGGCTCAAGTTTACGTTAAAGGAAGCATATGTCTTTGCAAATTGAGCTCCTGAGTTAACCGTGATGTGAGAGTAAGCAATTGATGTTCCAGAGGAATTTAACAAGTAAACATCTGTAGAATAAGAAGAATTGTTAGCCGTCAAATATGGTACACCAATTCCTGTTAACTTGAAGTTTGAGAAGGTGTTGCTTGTTGTAAATCTACATCCAACAAACCCTGTATAGTCGTTTCTGTTATTTGCGCTAAGGCTATAAGACCAGGTATCAAGCGAAGCAGGAACAGAAGGTGTCGGGGTAACTGTTCTTGTTGGTGTTACAGTATTTGTCGGTGTTATTGTCGGTGTTATTGTCGGGGTAACTGTTCTTGTTGGGGTAATTGTAGGTGTTATTGTAGGTGTTATTGTAGGGGTAACTGTTCTTGTTGGTGTTATTGTAGGTGTTATTGTAGGTGTTATTGTCGGGGTAACTGTTCTTGTTGGTGTAATTGTCGGTGTTATTGTCGGTGTTATTGTCGGGGTAACTGTTCTTGTTGGTGTAATTGTCGGTGTTATTGTCGGTGTTATTGTCGGGGTAACTGTTCTTGTTGGTGTAATTGTTGGTGTTATTGTTGGTGTTATTGTTGGGGTAACTGTTCTTGTTGGTGTAATTGTCGGTGTTATTGTCGGTGTTATTGTCGGTGTTACAGTAATTGTCGGTGTAATTGTTGGTGTTATTGTTGGTGTTATTGTTGGTGTAACAGTATTTGTTGGTGTTATTGTAGGGGTTGGTGTAACTGTTTTTGTCGGTGTGGGGGTTGGTGGGGTATAACTATATACTGTTAAATTGCAGTGACCTACTTGCATTTCACCATCAGCGAACGCATATCTAAAAGTATTAATAGATGCTACAAGTTCTTGGGAAGCATTTACTCTAATTTCAACTGTATAGTAATAAATATTTCCAACTTGTGCATATAGAGTATAATTTACATCGTAAGCTACTGTTGTTGTCCCAAATGCTCCCCAGCTACTGAAGTTAGTTAAATTAGATGTAAAAGTCAATCTTGTTATCATTCTACTTAATATCTTAACAAGATCCGGGTTACCTCTAGAGCTAATATTAGATGCTGCTATAGCATCTAAAACATACTGTTTTGCAAGAGTCCAATTATTAAGGTAGGTTGAAGTAGCAGGAGATTCAAAACAATAAATATTTGATTGAGTTGGGGTAATTGTAGGTGTAACAGTTGGGGTAATTGTTGGGGTAATTGTAGGTGTTATTGTCGGGGTTATTGTCGGGGTAACTGTTCTTGTTGGTGTTACAGTATTTGTCGGTGTAATTGTCGGTGTAATTGTCGGTG
>Ga0172363_10002864_pt1 | contig 13936 bp, 10 predicted proteins | sample LakKivs2_kivu2a2_FD_114541 | JGI IMG/M metagenome (GOLD analysis project Ga0172363, IMG submission 114541) | Sediment microbial communities from Lake Kivu, Rwanda - Sediment s2_kivu2a2 | ecosystem: Environmental > Aquatic > Freshwater > Lake > Sediment | place: Rwanda: Western Province, Lake... | reverse complement strand
GGTGAGTCACGTCGCAGATGTCCTAGCCTTAGGCCTAGACCCCAAACGCGCCTACATCTACCGCCAATCCCAAGAGAAACGAGTCCTAGAGAAGGCCTTCGTCTACAGTCGGGACGTGACCTACAACATGATGGAAGCCATCTATGGAGACCGCGCCTTCGGCCTCTACCTGAGCGCCCTCATACAGGTGGCTGACATCCTCCTCCCAGAGACGGAGGAGTTCAGTGGACCCAAACCCGTCGTCGTTCCCATAGGCGCGGATCAGGCGCCCCACATCCGCTTGACTAGAGACATCGCGAGGCGCCACGATGAGGAGCACTTCATCCTTCCCAGCGCCACGTACCATAAGCTGATTAGATCCCTCACAGGAAGTGGCAAGATGTCGAAACGCGAGCCCATGGGCCTCCTCTCCCTGACTGATGACCCCGAATTTGCCGAGAGAAAGATGCTCCTCGCCTACACCGGCGGACGAGAGTCGACTAAGCTTCAGAGGAAGCTGGGCGGGGAACCAGGCAAATGCGTCGTCTACGAGTACCTCATGTTCCACTTCCTTGAGAACGACGAAGAACTTGAGAAGGTCTACAAAGAGTGTATAACAGGGGCGAGGCTCTGCGGCCCCTGCAAGGCCCAGGCTGCGGAGATCGTGGCCAACTACCTGAGAGAACATCAGCGGAAACGCGTCAAGACCCTGCCCCTTGCCAAAGAGATTCTGGAGCAACAGCCAACCCCTCAGATGGCCTTGCGATGAAATTTATAAGACATACCTCGACCTTAAATCAAAACTCTGGAGAATGACCTTGGTCACCTGCGCCTACTGCGGAAAAGACGAGTTACTACCCTTCAATTGCCCTCACTGCGGAAAGCAATTCTGCGCCGAGCACCGAATCCCCGAGACCCATCGATGCTCAGGACTGGCCACAATTCGGACGATCTCTATGAAGCATAGGGAGAGCGGGTCAACACGGCCGGTCTATTCGCGAAGTTACTGGCTGTACACAAACGTCACCGAATGGGCTCATCTCGGTGGAGCGATCCTCATAGTCTTCCTAGTGGAGGGGCTGAGGATCCTATATCCCTTCAGGTCTAGCGATGGAACTCTCCCAATCCTCTCAACCATCATGCTGGGAGCAATATCCGCGTTCCTGCTCCATGAACTAGCCCACAAACTTGTTGCCCAACACTACGGGATGTTGGCGGAGTTCCGCCTCGACCCCATAGGAGTGGGGCTGAGCCTCCTCACCGCGATTCCGTTCCTGCCCTTCAAGATCCTCGCCCCTGGTAGAATGATGATTGTCGGCTATAGAGCCGCCCAAGATAAGATAGGGAGAGTCGCCTTGGCGGGAATTCTTGCGAACCTTGGCCTAGCAGCAGCCTTTACCCTTGTTCTACCATGGTATCCTCTTCTCTTCCTTGCTTCAGCGCTGAACGTGAACATCGCGTTCTTCAACCTACTCCCTTTGAGTAACCTGGACGGACGTAGAATCTTCGACTGGAACAAGCGGGTATGGCTCATAATCTTTGGAGTGACGACATTCCTCTGGATTTTCTTATAGATGTGACGACCTAGTCTCATTCTTCGAGTATGGGACAGGTGTCTCCTCCATGGGTGAGGACGGCCACCCTTGAGCTACGGCCTAGGCGGTTGCTAAGATATTCCAGTCCCTCATTCAGGGTCGATACTCTTTTGAAGTGGAGCCTCGTCGCCATCTCGTCTGAGATTCCATCGGATACGATAGAGACCTCGTAGGGCTCTCTCGTCTTGACGACGCAGAGGGCTAGAGAGGCCGCTGCGAGATTCTTTGCCCTCCCCTCCTTGATCATGTCGACGAGTGTCTCGGAGTCGTATTGGAGTAGTTCCTCCCACTCCTTGTGGGTGACGCATATGCCCTCAGGACAGGGCGTCAACAAGAGGATTCCTCCCCCCTTCCTCGTCACTTTGTCCGCTGAGTAGAGGCCCTTCTCCGCTTGCCAGAACTCGATGTCCGCAGGGTAGCTGCTGACCACCGTGATGTCGGAACGTTCAGGGATGTTGACGCTGTAGATCTTCTTGGAGAGCTTGATGCCTTCGCGGTGAGCCTTCACGAAGTCGCCTGAGAAGAGCCTCACTATCTCCTCGCTCCTGTTGAGGACCGTGTTAACTATGAAGCTTAATCCCACCTCCTTGGCGAAGGCGTCCATTACGTCACGGCTCGAGTTCTCCACCTCTCCTAGAGCGTTTGGCAGATCCATTGCCCCGATGTAGTGCATCCAGCCCACCGTCTCCTCACCGGCCAAGCCCGGGAGGAGAGTCTTCGAGCCTGCCGACCAGCCCGAAGTGAAATGTGGAATAATATTTCCGGTGGCAATCCTCACGTCCGCGTTGAGGAACTCTCTATTCGCCCAGACAGGTACGCCATTTGGGAGCTTCCCCACCATCTTCAGCTGATCCTTCTCGTCGAAGGCGTGGTTTATTATTTCGTACTCGTCGAGTATCTCTGGCCCATACTTCTCCTGCATCTCTCTGTCGGTCATCTTTCTGTGGGTGCCGAGGGCGACGATTATTACAACGTCCCTCCTTCGTAGATTGAAGTATTTGAGGAGGGGTGGGAGAAAACTCTTGACTGGAGTCACACGCGTGTTATCGTCAACAGCTATCGCGACCTTCCTTCCCGGCCTCACTATCGACCTCAGACCACCCAACCCGATCGGATTCTCAAGGGACCTGATGACTTCGCCTTTCACATCCTTAACAGCCTCGACATCTTCGGGAGAGAATACGCCTATCAAACGCTTCTCGTCTATGTCTATGGTTCTCCTTTCATGTCCATAGGGTAGCTCTATTCTCATCTACTTCCTCTCCTTTCTTGCTATGATTCGTCGCTTCGTCTTTAGTGCACACTCACTCAGGAATTGAATAGCTTTTTCCATTGGAGAACATAAATGTATGTATTCCTGCTCCAGAGCGGGATTCCTCCCCCGAAGAGGACCACATCACCCTCAAGTGCTCTTCCCTAAGAGTCCTTCACAGACCCATTCTACATTGCGAAAAGATTTCCTTCGAAGGCGTTCTAACGGTAAGGTTCTGAATCGGCACTTAACAACCGACGCTCGTCACAGTCAACTACGCGCTAAACGAACACTTTGGGAGTCTGGGCGGCGCGCTTAAGGCTTTGAAGACGGAGGTGACGGTGGTTTTGAATCGTTCTGTCCTCAGAATTGGGCATTAAATCACTCCAACAAACAGCTTGTTCACAACTCTATTGCTCACTCTTTTTGGCTCTTTTTAATGCCCCGATCCTCGGGCGGCTCTCGCCGAAGAATCTGCAAGACATCAACTCAGAAATTCAGCAAAACCCGCGTATAATATGCCATATCATTCAAAGGGGAAATCCAAGTCTTAAAAATCCAAAAAAGGTTGAAAAGTGAGTGCCTCAGACAGCCATTTATCGACCCTTGGATCAGCGCTACATAGTTAATGATTTCGAAGGCCAGCTTTGGTGTACCTTGGTTGGGGCGGGTCGTTCTCGCCTTTCAGCTGGCTTGCTCCGCCTTTATTTTTTCTTACCCTTGGCCTTAGTCGTCTTCTTCGTGGCTTTCTTCTTAGCAGGCATTCCTTGTCACCTCCTGACGCAGGTACACCATTGCTTCAAATCGCGCCAAAGAGGCTTTATTATAATTTTTTAATAAGATTATCGATCGACGAAAATCTCCGTGAAATGGGCTTTTTTTCGAATTTTAACCCCTTAAACAGGAGATTTCTGAGAGGCAAAAACGAGAAAAATCATCAGTTTCTCCTGACTAGCCGAGGCGATCCTCAGCCTCTGTTTCCCAAGGTTTAGACGACCAGAACAGGGTCAGCAGAAGGCCAGAAACGAGCCTAATGACGCCTTTACTCCGTCCTTCCCAGCCTTACTGAAGCCTCATCGTCCTTACCCTAATGGATATATGAACTTAATGAGTCGAGCATTCTTGAAGAGTTGTGGAAAGACACGCGATAGAAAGGAGCCCTGCAAATCACATCTCTAGAGAAATAGAGGGGCTATTCCTTGGACACAACCCTGTTCCGAAGGACTCCTATGCCCTCTACCTCTACCTCGACCAGATCGCCTGCCTTAAGATAAATAGGAGGTTGGCGAGCGTTGCCGACCCCTGAGGGAGTTCCTGTGGAGACGATGTCTCCCTGCTCTATTGTCATGTCCGCGCTTAGGATGGAGACGAGGGCGGGTATCTTGAAGATGAGGTTCCTCGTGTTGGAGTCTTGCATGATTCTGCCGTTGAGGGTCGTGGTCAATCTGAGTCGGTGGGGATCGGGTATTTCGTCTTTAGTAACTAAATACGGTCCCATGGGGCCGAAGGTGTCCAAGCCCTTTCCCTTGAACCATTGTTGATGATTCCGCTGCAAATCGCGCGCGGTCACGTCATTCATGACCGTGTAGCCGGCGACGTAATCTAAGGCCTTCTCTTCAGGTATGTTCTTGCTTTTTCTGCCGAAGACGAAGGCTAGCTCCGCCTCATAGTCTATCATCTTCGAACTCTTTGGCAAGACTATTGGGTCGTAGGGGCCGATGACGACGGTGGGAGGCTTCGTGAAGAATACGGGAAACTTGGGGACGTCGTGCTTCGTCTCCTCCGCGTGTTCAGCATAGTTGACCCCTAGGCAGACGATATTCTTCCTAGGTCGAGGAATAGGTGCGTGGAGTCTTACTTCGTTTTCCCTGTAGGCGGTTCTCTGCTCTCTGAGCCTCGCTTCCCATTCCTCCAGTTTCTCTTCGAGTTTCCTGACCTCATCGAGGGCTTCGTCTCCACCTTCGAGCAGTGATACCATATCATTTGGGAAGATGTCTCGCTTCCCGAAGATCAGTTCGTAGGAATCCTTCAGGTCGTAGACCATTCCTTTTTGGAAGATTCCTAGGCGAATCTTGTTTCTAACCTCATAGGTGACGAGCTTCATTCGCAACCCTCCCTAACGGAGGAGAAGAATCCCATGAGAGGGTTATAGGGCTTTTTACCGACATGATCTATGTTAGTTTCTCGTCCTCTAGGAGTCGCTTCCACCTTGAAACTATCTTCTCCGTCTTCTCAACGGCTATACCCAAGTACTTGGACGGGTCATTGAGGATCGCCAACTGTTGCCCCGTGAACCTCCTCAGATAAGGCTTCAAAGCATCGTCCTCCAGAGCGACCTCGTTAAGAGGTTTCCCAGTCCTATAGGATGCTTCTGTGAGTCGCCTCACATATTCATGGGCGTCAGGGTGACCATAGTAAGCTAAGAGGATATACAAGGGCTCGGCGATGACCTTGTCCCTACTCATCTCGAAGTTCCGACTCATAGAAACTTCGTCCACGCGGATGTCCCGCGTTATGCGGGTCATCCTTCGAACCGAGGAGTCGAAGAGGACTAGCAGCTCTGGGAGATATCTCTGGGAGAGGCTGTTCGTCAAGTCCCGCTGATGCTCCGAGACTTGGTCCACGTAGACTGTGACCATCTGGGGGAGCGCTCTCTTCCACGCGCTCTCCACGTTCTCGAAGTTGATGGGGTTCCTCTTCTGAGGCATCGTCGACGACCCAACCTGCTCCGCCCCATAGGGCTCACCCACCTCACCGATTTCAGTTCTCTGTAAATGTCTCATGTCCCGCGCATAGTTTGCCAAGACCCCGAAACTAGAAATGATTGAATGGAAGAAGTCAGCCGTCGGCTCCGCTGGAACGATCTGGGTCGATATCTCCGCTGGGCTCAGACCCAAGGATGTGAGAACCTCAGCTTCGAACACCTCTGGATCGGGGAAGAAGAGGCTTGAAGCATTATACGCCCCTACTGCGCCGCTGAACTTCCCGACCAAGCGGTTAGCTGATTCCCTTACCTTGAGGATTCGGTTTCCCCAGCGGGAGACGTACTGGGCTATAGTGAAGCCGAAGGTGATGGGCTCTGCGTGCTGACCGTGCGTACGACCTATCTGGACAGTAGCCTTCTCTCTCAATGCGAGTTCGATGAGGACCTTCTCGAAGGTCACCATATCTGGGATTAGGACTTTCTCGACGGCTTCCTTGTACCTTAAAGCGTTGGCCGTGTCCACGATATCGTAGGATGTGGCTGTGGCGTGGACGTAGGGCTTCGCCTCCTCGCTGACCCGTCTCCTGATTACGTTGACTAGGGCGCGGATGTCATGCTTTATCCTGTCCTCCTCAGCGTACACTTCTTCGGCCTTGACTTGTTCGGCGGCCTTAGAGATTTCATCAGCTATCTCCTTCGAGCATACTCCTCTCTTGGCCAAGGTCTGGGCTAGGGCCGCTTCGACCTTCGCCTTATAGTGGACGTAGGCCTCCTCGCTCAGATAGGGCTCTAGGGCCTTTACACCATAGCGGTAGTCCGTGGGCGAGAAGAGGGAATACTTGGAGACCTTCTCTGCCAAGTTCTCACCTGAACCTCTGGCCCGTCAGGTCCTCGAAGAGCTGGATGTAGATCTTGCTGACCTCCTCTAGGACATCTTGTGGGAGCGGTGGTATCGGCGGCTCCTCCTTACCCTCTTTCCGGGCCTTCATCAACTTCTCATGATATCCTGTCTTACGGTAGTATTGTCGGACGAACTCCTTGCTCCGCTCCACGAACCTGCCCTCCTTCAATTCCTCTGCGTCCCAGAACCTGTCCTCATCAGCCGTCCCGAAGGTGTCCACCACCATTAGGTGCCGCTCCTCGTCGAAGGCGAACTCCTTCTTCCCATCAACGTGAATCAGCCCCCTCGGTGCTACTCTGGCGTCCATCTCCCTGTCTATGCGCAACGCAATATCCCTCAGCTCGTCAAATTCATCTTTTGTTAGGGCTGAGATTCGAAGGGCCGCAGCCTCATCCAAGTTACGGTCCACCTTCTCCAGCTTCGTCGTCACCTCGAAGAAAGGTTCAGGGAGTTTCTCGCCCAAGGTCATCTTGTGGCTCTTGGGGAAGGAGAAGGCGGTCGCATCTATCTCTCCGGCGTCGACGCGGTCCCAGAGGGAGCCATAGACATAGTATCTGGCTATACATTCCAGGGGGATCAAGTAGTTACCTTTCTCCCGTCTCAGTTGGTTATGGTCTGAGATAACGCGTATCCTCCGCACTCTCATGCGGTTGGGCTTGACTAGTCGTATGTAATGGGTGTTGATGCCTAGGTCCTTACAGACCTCGAACCAGTAGGCCGCTGTCCGAGCTAGGGTCTCACCCTTGAAGGGGACTTCTGAAGGAATTATCTTATCGAAGACACTGATCCTATCCGAGAAGACGAACTCTAGCTCTGTGTCACTGACCTCGTATACGTCCTTAACCTTACCCGACTTTAGGAACTTCAATATCTCACCTTCTCATCATCCTTCCCGACGCGATCACGCATCCCTTTCTGGTAGGCCTCAACCCGTCCACGAAGCGCGGGATCAGCCATCCCAAGGATCTTGGCCGCGGCGAGCGCGGCATTCTCAGGTTGAAGTACAAGGAGTGGGGCTACTCCTCTAGGCATCCTTAGGGAGGAGAAGACATCAACGCTCTCGAATCCACCACTGACCGGTGGACAGGCTATGACTGGGTGAGTCGTGTTGGCGTCTACGAGTCCTGAGAGGGCGTTGGATAGGCCGGCGACTGTTATGTAGACCAGGGGGTTCCTACCCTCGTTCTCCTCTAGGATCTGGAGGAGTTTCCTCGGCGTCTTATGGGCCGAGGCGACGCGGCACTCAACCTCTACGCCAAGGGCCCTCAAAGTCTTGACTATGGGATCCGTGAATCCTTCGTCGCTACCGGAGCCCATGATCACTACCACTCGTCCAACCATTCTTAGATGCCTCCTTTGTAAGAGATGTTCTTCGGCTTTATCACGACCTCCCTCTCCCCCTTCTCCACCTGTCCGAGGACGTGGACGTGGCACCCATGATTCGCCGCCTCCTGCGCAATAACTATCCCAGCACTCTTCGGCGCTATAAGAGCGATAAATATCCCCATGTTCCAGACCTGGTAGTTCTCCTCATCTGAGACATCGAAGCCGAGTTTGCGTCCCTCCTCTATGAGGAACTGGAGAACCTCGGGAACCTTCGGCACAGAGTCGACGACGTATCTGAATGGGAAGGGGGCTCGCGCTATCTTTCGCCAGCCATGGCCTGTGATGGGCGAGATGTAGTGGATGTCGACTCCAGCCTCAAAGAGGTCGATTATCGGCCTAACCCAGATTGGGGTTGGGTCAAGTAGGGCTTCGCCCAAGGTCCTGCCGTCGGGGAGGCGAGTGAAATAGCCGTCGGGGAGGCGATCCGCTATCTTCCTAGCCTTCGAGACGCCGTTGGCACAGATGCCGTGGCTCGGTAGACCGTAGATGATGTCCCCCGGGACTATCTTATGGCCGTCGAGGAACCTCGTCTTGGGGCGAATGATGCCGACAGCGCTTCCCGCTAGAACCAAGGTCTCAGGAGCGATGATTCCAGATAATTCGGGGGTCTCACCGTGGGGGATGGCGCATTCGGATTTGTCTGCGGCAACTTTGTATCCTTCGAGGAAGGCGTTGAGCCGCTCCTCGTCCTTGAACCATGAGGAGCCGCCTGAGGCTATGATGTCGGCGTAGGCTATGGGGTCCGCGCCTACTGCCACCAAGTCTGTCACGGCCATCGAGACCACATCATGCCCTAGATTCGAGTAGAACCTTCCCGACTGAAACTCCCTAGCCAAATTAGCCTTAGCCGCGATCTCTCGATGCATCGTATCGGAGATGAGGTTCTTGGTTCCCAGACTTTCGACGTTGAAGGCGAGCATGAAGTCGTAGTCGAGGAAGTCTAGGACCGCGGCGGTGCCGCCGGCGGGCGCGACGCGTATCCTCAGGCGTTCGGGGTGCATGAGGGTTGAGGCGAAGATGTCCATGGCCCTTCTCTTGACTGGGTCGAGGACGCTGTAGTCGACTATGTCTGAGTAGCGTCTTGTCATGGGTTCGGTCATTCAAGTAGAGTTGGTATCCATTTTTAAAGATGCTTAACGTTGGGGACGCGGACTATACCTGAGGTTTCCAACATCTCCTGCTACTTTGGCTCGGTCTTCGAAGCATCATCGAGGAGTTTGACCATGATTATCTCGGTTCGGTCTTCCCTGAATCCCAAAGACTCATAGAACCTTTGAGGCCTCGCGTTCTCTGGGTCGACGGAGAGTTCCACGGCATTGCAGTCCATCTTCTTGGCCTCCTCTAAGGCGTATTGGAACAGGGCTCTGCCTATACCTCTACCCCTGTAGCTGGGGTGGACGACGAATCTCCTTATAACGGCGAAGGAGCCGAACCTCGCCTTGTAGGCCTTGGTTATCTCTAGGGTGGCTACAACTTTTCCGTCAACTTCGGCTACGAGGATGCTCTCCTTGTCGAAGGAGTCGTCCCAGTAGTCGTTGAGGACGACTTCGTCGTCATAGCACCATCCTTCCCCGCGGTGAAGTTCTGCCAGAGCCTTTATGTCGTTCTGCCCCGCCTTGCGAATCATCATTCTATGTCACCGATTCGATTGCGGATCTGCTCGACGCTAAAGACGCGTTGTTCCTAATACTCGTTTCTGAGGCTTTCAGACGTTGGACGCGGAAAACGGGACCCATACGCATTCTCTGATTGGTCCCGGTGGAGGAAAAGGAGGCTTGGAGTTGCTACCACTTGTCTCGGCTGACCATCTCGCTCATGCTCTTCCTTTCCTTGGCCGCGGGGGCTTCGTCAGGGTACCCTAGAGGAGTCAGGGCTACAACGCGGATGTCCCTCGGAACGTTCAGCGCTTCCTTCACCGTCTTCTCGTCGAACTGGCCCCCTATCCAACAGGTCCCCAGCCCCCTCTCCGTGGCCGCGAGGATTAAATGCTCCATGCTGATCCCCACGTCAAGCATGTAGTACGGCTTACCATCCTTGTCCCCGGCCTTAGTTGGGTCTGCGCATCCGACGATGACCACCGGTGCCTGTGCGGCCCAGTCCCGCTGAGTTATCCTCCCCTTCAGGGCCTCATCTGTGACCACGATGTATCTCCAGCACTGCCTATTAGCCCACGAGGGAGCGAGCCTCGCAGCCTCCAACACGTAGTCGATATCCTTCTCAGGGACAGGAGTGGTTTTGTATTTCCTTATGCTTCTCCTTTGCTTTATGACATCCATGAGCTCCATGTTTCCACCTTTCGTCATGTTCACATAGGGTTTCTTCGTTTCGTATATTGAACTTTCCGTCACGTAGAAGTGTGTTCAATACTATTTCTGTCCCGAAGACTCCGATCGAGGAAAAGAAAGCCTTGTATTCTATCCAAGGGCACAGTGGCTTAGATATTGTCTCGAACGTATTGGACAGCGTTCTTGAAGATTCGCAGGCCAAGCCCCTCCGATGACAGTGTTCCTTCACGCTTCTGGCGAATCCAGTCCGGGTGATTATGTGGGCTATTGTAGGCCTCGGGGTGGGGCATCAAACCGAACACTCTCCCCGTGGGGTCGCAGATTCCGGCTATGGCGTCCACCGACCCGTTCGGGTTGAGAGGATGATTCTGCGTAGGCTTTCCAGTCAGGGGGTCAACGTATTGGAGAGCAACCTGCCTGTTCGACCAGAGCTTGGCTAGGACTTTCTCGTCCATGGTCATGAACTTGCCCTCGCCGTGGCGGACAGGTAAAGGCATCGTGTCGATTCCCCTAGTGAAGACGCATCGCGACTCAGAGTTAGCCTTCAACGTGATCCACCTATCCTCGAAGACGCCGCTGTCGTTGGGCGCTAGGCTGATTAGTTGAGTCGTGTAGTCTCCGTCGAAGCCGGGTAGGAGACCGTAGTCTGCCATGGATTGGAAGCCGTTGCAGATCCCGATGATGAGCTTACCGTCGTTGATGAACTTGGTCAACTCCTCTGAGAGGAGGTACTTGTACCTATTGGCTAGGACCTTCCCGGCAGCGATGTGGTCTCCGAAGGAGAAGCCGCCTATCATGGTTAGTATCTGGTACTCTTCTAGGATGACTGATTTGGCGAAGATGTCGCTGAGGTGCACCTTCTCGACCTTGGCACCCGCGAGGGTGAAGGCGTAGGTGGTCTCGTCCTCACAGTTTAAGCCGTAACCAGTTGGAACAAGCACCCTAGGCTGCATCTAGATTCCCTCCAGAGTTGCCTTCCACGCGCGTTTCAGTTCTGAGAGGTCTGAGTCGATTATGAGGCGATCATCGAGGCCGAAGACCCGGAGACATTTATCCGCGATGACCCTGCCAATGAGCGTGCACGCATTCTCACTCATGATAGCCTCGAAGTCCTCCCTCTTCTCCTGAGGCACAGTTACTAGAAACCTACCGTTCGACTCGCTGAAGAGGACCTCCGAGTCCTTCGAGACATGATCAACGGGAACCTTGCTGAGATGAACTTCGAGACCCAGCATTCCGCCGAAGGCGATTAGGGCCAGACCAACGCCCAACCCTCCCAGAGTCAATACATGAGCTGAACTGACGAGACCCGTGTCTATCGCCTTGCTCAAGTCCTCATAGAGAGGCTTGGCTTTCTGGAGGTCTACCTGAGGAACATTGTTTCCTATATATGGGGTTCTTCGAGTTTTCTCTCCGACGTATCGGTAGTACTCGGAGCCTCCCAGCTCGTTCTTGGTCAGGCCAAGGATGTAGACAGCGTCCCCAGCCTGCTTCACGTCCATCGTCACGACCTTATCAACATCGTCTAACTTAGCGAGGGCTGTGATCAGCAAGGTGGGTGGAATCGAGACACGTACCCCGTCGATGACGCTGTCGTTCTTCATGCTGTCCTTCCCGCTGATGAAAGGGATGCCGAAGAAAGTGGCGTAGTCGTAGATTCCCTTGCAGGCCCTGACGAGTTGGGCCATCTTGTAGAAGGCGTCTGGATTGGTCTCTGAGGGTTCGGGGTCGCACCAAGAGAAGTTGTCTAAGACGCTCAACATCGTCTCTCGACCTGGCAGCTTCCCGCCAACAGTGATTACTCGGCGGATCGCTTCGTCCATGGCTGACTGGGCCATGTGATAGGCATCTATGTCAGAGTAGTGGGGGCAGATCCCCTCGGCTATGATCAAGCCTTCCCTGGAGCCATGTTCAATGAGGTTGATCGTGGCGTCGCTGGGGCAGTCATGCTCTTTCCCAACTAAGGGCTTGACCACGCTCAGACCCTTCACCTCATGGTCATACTGGCGGAGCTTCTTCTCGATGCTGCAGACGTTCAGGCGCGCCATCATGTCTCGGAGAACCTTGTTATAATCGTCGGGTTCGGAGGGGTTCGGTTCCTCGTGGCGGAGCCGTCTCCACACAGCCCTCAGGGACTTCTGAGGGACACCCTCGTGGAGAAAATCCATGTCGAGGAAGGCTACTGTTCGATCACCGTATTTTGCGTGGAACTTGCCCGAGTCCGTGAACCTACCTAAGACTGTTGCCTCAACGTCTCTCCGCTGGGCCAATTCGAGGAATTCTTCAAGCTTGGCTGGGTCGACTGCCAAAGTCATTCTCTCCTGAGCCTCGGAGAGGAGGATCTCCCACGGGTCCAATCCCTCATACTTCAGAGGCGCCTTCTCAAGCCAAACCTCGCATCCTCCACAGAGCCTCGCCATCTCGCCTACCGATGAGGACAAGCCTCCTGCTCCATTATCGGTTATTGCTCGGTATAGGCTCCTGTCCCGGGCCTCTAGGAGGAGGTCGCTCATCTTCTTCTGTGTGATCGGGTCCCCTATCTGGACGGCCTGAACCGGGCTACCCTTGTGGAGCTCCTCGGAGGAGAAGGTCGCGCCGTGGATACCATCCTTGCCGATGCGTCCCCCCACCATCACAATATAGTCTCCTGCAACGATATGTTTTTTCTCTGAGTCTTCGCCGTTGATGAGCCTCGGCATAGTCCCTATAGTGCCGCAGTAGACGAGGGGTTTGCCCCCCCTCTCCCCATAACGTGGATCATAGATCTCCCTCCCCCTCGCCAAGGGGATTCCACTCTGGTTCCCACCATCGATGACACCCTTATGGACGCCGTCTCGTATCCGTCGTGAGTGGAGCATCCTCGGAGGCATCGGGCCCCTGTAGAAGGGGCTGCCGAAGCAGTAGGCGAAGAGGTTGAACATCAGCTTCGCGCCCTTCCCAGTGCCTAGAGGGTCGCGGTTGACTCCTACAATTCCAGTTAGGGCTCCACCGTAGGGTTCTAGGGCGCTTGGACTGTTGTGGGTCTCAACCTTGGCCACGACGTTCAGCCAGTCGTTGAAGGCGACGACTCCGGCGTTGTCCTCGAAGACGGAGACGAGCCAGCCCACCTTCTTCTCAGCCTCTTCGGTGGCGGCCTTGATGTAGGTCTTGAAGACGCTGTCGACGACCTCCTTCTTCCCAGCTTCTTGGTCCTCGTAGAGGACTTTGGCGTTGAAAATCTTGTGCTTGCAGTGCTCGCTCCAAGTCTGGGCGAGCATCTCTATCTCCACATCCGTAGGGTTACGCGGAAGGCCTTGGGCAGTTCGGGCCACGACGGTCTCGGGGAGGTTGAAGTAGTCTCTTATCGCCTGCAACTCCTCATGGCTCAGGGCTAGGATGCCTTCTCGACTTATCCTAAGAAGCTCCTCGTCGCTGACATTGAGGTCGTACTCCCTGACGTGAATCTTATTCTCACCGGTGACGACGGGAGGTGGGATATGGATACCTTTCGCCCTTACCTCCTCGGAACTCAGGATGGTTAGGCTCTCGATCAACTCGTTTGCTAGGAGTTCCCTCCCGATGCGCCACGCCTCTTCGCGGGAGAGTTTTCCCCTGAGAAGGTGTTGAGTTGAGGTGTAGACCCTCTCATCTTCCCTGAGCTTCCTGCCCAAGAGGTCTCCCATAGCCACCCTAGTCATCCGACCAACATTATCAGTCACACCTGGCTTGTAGCCCACCTCGATGAGCCAGTCGTAAACGCCCTCACCATCAGCGAAAACCCCCTGGGTTACGGGGTCGACTAGGAGTTCCTTCTCGATCTTCTCGATTTCCTTCGTCGTCAAGCTCATGTCAAGG
>Ga0172363_10002862_pt1 | contig 13939 bp, 11 predicted proteins | sample LakKivs2_kivu2a2_FD_114541 | JGI IMG/M metagenome (GOLD analysis project Ga0172363, IMG submission 114541) | Sediment microbial communities from Lake Kivu, Rwanda - Sediment s2_kivu2a2 | ecosystem: Environmental > Aquatic > Freshwater > Lake > Sediment | place: Rwanda: Western Province, Lake... | reverse complement strand
CCATATTCTGCACGCAGGAAATGCCGCCAGCCGTTTTTTTTGCGACGATGGATCCAGTTCATCCCATCCAGACGCTGCACCACGCGCACACCCTGGCGTTTAGCCTTCCAGATGCCTGACAGGTCACGTGTGCCGCCAATCACCAAGACCGCCTGGTAGGGTTTATCCAGCAAATCGTAGGACACCCCAAGGCCACGATCAACCAAGCCTTTTGCCAGCCTATTGCGAAAAGTGACCATTCCCCCAACGCCATTGACTTTGGGGATCAGGCAAACCCGCTCGAGAGGATTATGCGACTGTGGCACGCTTTCCCACACACCTTGCGGGTGCTCCCGCCCAGATTTCGTCTTCGCCGGTGGATTCAAGCAGCACGGCATTGGCACCAATCACACTACCCCGCCCAACCTTCAGCACGCCCTGCTTGCACAGAATTTTTGCCCCCGGGCAGAGGATGGCACCATCTTCAACGATGATGCCCTCGAAAGCGGATCGATCGGCTGGCCGGTAGATATCCGCCCGGCCAAGGGTCACACCCGGATATATCTTTACCCCCTTTCCAATAGTGGTGTGAGGATGGATGACCACCCCAAAACCGCCGTGCGCCAGCTCCAGCCACTCGCCTACCTTAACCGCAAGTGGAATTTCAATCCCTAACAGCTTTAAGACAATATAAGAAAGCCTCCCCAGCAGGGGAAGGTTGCGGGCATAAACCAGCCGGGAATAAAGGTCGCGCTTCATTACGATTATGCCGAGCTTACTGCACCCTGATTTTGAATAAAACGCCAGCCAATCTCATGGGTTTGATTTACCGTCTCCCAGGCGGGCCAGCTGAAAACCGGCCGTGGTCCAGGCTGCCCTGTCCCACGCGCCCACGGTGTCAACGGCCCAACGGGCAGGGGTCATTTCGCGAGCCTTTTGCGGATCGAGGGTTTTGAACTCACGATGGCCAACCAGCAAGACCAACCCATCCGCATTCTGCAGCACACCTTCGAGGGAATTGGCACAAGTGACGCCAGCGATTGCGACATCCGGCTTGTATGGCTCATAACAGCTGACTAACGCCCCGGCGTGCGCTAATGTGGTAGTAATTTCTACAGCCGGGCTTTCACGCAGGTCATCGACATCCGCTTTGAAGGCCAGCCCCAATGCTGCGATACGCTTACCGCTCAGATCACCACCCACCATGCGCCTGATGAGATCCATTACGAATTGGGGTTGCGTGTCATTCACATGCCGGGCGGCAGTAATGAGCTCCGATAGATCAGGGGCAGCCTCGACCAGAAACCACGGATCGACACTGATACAATGACCGCCCACCCCAGGACCGGGGGAGAGGATCTTCACCCTGGGATGGCGGTTGGCGATGGAGATGGCCTCCCAGATATTCACTCCGAAATGTTCTGCCAGGCGGGAGAATTCATTGGCGATGGCGATGTTCACGTCACGATAGGTGTTTTCCATCAGCTTGACCATCTCAGCGGTAGTGGCATCGGTCAGCAAGATGTCACCTTTGACAAAATGAGCATATAAATCCCTGCCCGCCTCGGCTGAGGTTTGGTCAATGCCCCCAATCACGCGGGCATTCTCGGTGAGCTCCTGGAGAATCCTCCCTGGAAGGACCCTTTCTGGAGAGTAGGCAAGCAGAAAATCGCTGCCTGCCACTAAGCCTGACCTCTCTAGGATGGGCTTAACCAGGTCAACAGTGGTACGTGGAGGTGAGGTGGATTCCAGGACCACCAGATTTCCCTTGCGTAGATGGGGTACTATTGATTCAGTGGCTGCGGCCACTGCGCGCATGTCCGCCAGGCGGTAGTCGCGATTATTATAGCTGCGCGTATCATGCGCGTAAAAAGGAGTTGGAACGGCGATGATGAAAGTATCAGCCTCCCGAGGTGTTTCACTGACTGACAGTTTTTTAGACTGGATGGCATCCTGAACAAGGCCGCGCAAGCCTGGCTCGCTGATGTGAATACCTCCATTACGGAGGATTGAGATGACCTGGGAATTGTTATCCACGCCCACCACATTAAGACCATGAGTGGCGAAAGTGCTGGCAGTGGGCAAGCCAATATAACCCAAGCCAATGACGCATATTTTGTTGAAATGCATACCTACTCCCGTGTCCGGATTGCAGAATTCAACATCCGGAAACCAGTAAATATTTGCTTGGTGAGGTAGGTAATTATCCCACAAAATTTTTGCCTATGCCAACCAGCATCAATAAATAACTTTCAGACTGATTTCCTTCTACAAATACTTGACATCGAACGAATGTTCTGGTAATATATAAATATAGAACAACTGTACTGATTTAGAAATATCGGAGGTGAAACATGACACCCAGGCGACGCAGCGCTACCCTGACTGAACCACAGATCAAAGTGTTGAAGGTGATTGAGGACTATCAAAATAGCAATGGCTTTCCCCCATCGATCCGCGACATCCAGGAAATGGGGAATTTTTCATCGACATCAGTGGTCAATTACTACCTGGAGCAACTGGAATCAAAAGGTCACATCAAGCGTTCGGGGCGTGTTTCCCGCGGCATACGCCTGGTACGCCCATTTTCAGATATGACCCAGGCAGCTTCGCGCACGGTGGAGAATGTGCGCGAATCTATACAGCAGGTACTGCGCATCCCAGTGATGGGGCGCATCTTCGCCAGCGAGCCGGTGCCTGTCCCCCCTTCGGACTTTGCATACCTGGACGCGGAATCAGTGGTCAGTGTGGCGCGCAGCATGCTGCCGGCGCGTGAAAAAGTGGACGAGCTATTCGCTCTGGAAGTAAACGGTGACTCGATGATTGACGCCATGGTTAATGATGGCGATATCGTGATCATGAAACCAGCGAAAGATGTTCACAATGGAGACCTGGTTGCCATCTGGCTGAATGACAGGGATGAAACCACATTAAAGTATTTTTATCTCGAAGATGGCAAAGTTCGCCTGCAACCCGCCAACCCCACCATGAAGCCAATTATCATCGACGACCCTGCAACGGTGGATATACAGGGGAAGATCGTAATGATCATCCGCCCCTGCGAGATGTCAATAATATAAACAGCGCTGTTTATTACACAAAGCTGAGACCCGGCTGGGTTTCGGCTTTTTTTTATATCCAAGCTATCTAAGAATACTGTAGAATATCAGCTTCATCACAGGCATCTGGGAGGGGATAACATCTGGTAGAATTCTGTTCATGGTTCAGGCAGCAAAACCTTCCTCCATACCGCTAGAAAAACGTCTGCTCGACCTGGCACTCACCACCATTGGAATGATGATTTTATCGCCGTTATTCGTGCTGGTGAGCGTGCTGGTTAGAATATTCCATGGCACACCGGTCATTTTCAAGCAGCTCCGACCAGGGTATAGAAGCAAACCTTTCTGGGTATATAAATTCCGCACGATGTCTGAGGCGCGGGATGCGCAAAAGAACCTGCTGCCTGATGGACAGCGCATCACCCGCCTGGGTGCTTTCCTGCGCTCAACCAGCCTGGATGAATTACCTGAGCTGTGGAACGTGTTGCGCGGTGAGATGAGCCTAGTGGGCCCGCGCCCTCTACTGATCCAATACCTGGATCGATATTCACCTGAACAGGCGCGCCGGCACGAGGTGCTGCCAGGGATCACCGGGTGGGCGCAAATCAAGGGCCGCAATGCCCTCACCTGGCCCGAAAAATTTTCCCTGGACGTCTGGTACGTGGATCACTGGTCCTTCTGGCTGGACGTCAAGATCTTACTACTCTCGATCATAAAAGTCATCAGGCGTGAAGGGATCAACCAACCAGGCCAGGCTACCGCCGAAGAGTTCATGGGCAACGATGACACCTAACATCGGTGAGATGGCTGCCCTGGTGACAGCCATGTGCTATTCTGTCTCATCCATCTTCTTTACCTATGCAGGCAGGAAATTTGGCCCGCTGGCGGGCAACCGACTCAGGCTGGTGGTCGCCATCTTATTACTGGGTATCACCCATTGGATGATCTACCACACGCCCCTCCCACTGAACGCCAGCATCGAACGCTGGTTTTGGCTGGGGATCTCTGGGATTGTGGGTCTGGCCATCGGGGACCTATTCCTCTTCCAGACCTACATCACCCTTGGGCCAAGGCTGGGCTTATTATTCTTAAGCCTTTCTCCAGCGCTTGCCACCCTGTTAGCCTGGCTGATTTTGGGAGAAACACTAAGCACTGGCACAATCGTGGGAATTATGCTTACCCTGACAGGGATTGCCTGGGTGGTGATGGAAAGCAGCAATCACAATCATTCAGCCAAAGAGAAGCCTGGCTTGAGAGCGCGGCTCATGAACTGGAAAGGAATTCTCTCGGGGACAATTGCCGCCACTGGCCAGGCATTGGGAGTGGTCCTGGCGAAAAATGGCTTGAAGGGCGATTTCCCCGCTTTATCCGGTAATGTGATCCGCATGACAGCCGCTTTTACAGCCTTGTGGCTGGTGGCAATTTTCCAGGGGCAAGCGCTGTCCACGATCAGGCAAGCCAACCGTGAACGATCTGGCATGTGGTATATTTTAGCCGGGGCGATATTTGGCCCCTTGATCGGGGTATCATTGTCATTGTTCGCAATCCAAAACACCGATATTGGCATAGCCAGTACGATCATCGCCCTGCCGCCGGTTTTCTTACTGCCGGTTGGATATTTCATTTTCAAGGAGCACATTTCATGGCAGGCGATTGCCGGAACGCTGCTGGCGGTGGTTGGGGTGGGCTTATTATTCTGGTTATAGGCATATAATTGGCCGTGTATGCAGACTGATATCAGCCTTTACCGTTCGATGTGCCTGATCCGCAGGTTCGAAGAAACCGTGCTAGATAATTTCTCACGCGGGATTTTCTATGGCACCACACACACCTACCTGGGGCAGGAAGCAAACGCGGTGGGCGTGCTAGCAAATATCCGGGAAAATGATATTGTCTTCAGCAACCACCGCGGCCACGGGCATTTCCTGGCATATGGTGGTGACCCACGGAAATTATTCGCCGAGCTAATGGGGCGAGCAACAGGAGTATGCGGTGGAAGGGGGGGCTCGCAACACCTGTATTGGCGAAATTTCTATTCGAACGGCATCCAGGGAGGCACAATCCCGATCGCCACAGGGATGGCGTTGGCGGAGAAATTTAAACAAAGCGGAGCAGTCACCATAGCCTTCCTGGGGGATGGTACATTGGGGGAGGGGGTGATCTACGAGGCGTTTAACATGGCTTCCTTATGGAAGGCACCCATCCTGTACGTGCTGGAAAACAACCACATCGCCCAAACCACGCCATCTGAGCTAGCCCTGGCAGGGAATATCCCCGACCGTTTCAAGGCATTCGGCATCCAAGCCAGGCAGCTGGAGACGTCGGATGTGAATGAGATCTCAGCAGTTGCCGTAGAAATGCTCAGCCAGGTGAGACAGGACATTGCACCTCGGGCGTTAATCATCCATACGCAGCGCTTTGGCCCACATTCAAAGGGTGATGACACGCGTGACCCGGCTCTGGTCGGTGAGCTACGCCAGAAGTGGGATCCCATCCTGATCCACGGGGTGCGACTGAAGGCTGATGAAAGGGCTAAAGTGGAGGCGGAGGTGAGCGAGGAGGTCGAGGCTGCTTTCCAGCAAGCCTCCCGGGATCCATTTCCGACGTAAGGAACGTGAGATAATGAAAACCTAGTTATTTTCTATAAAATTCTGGCTGATTTAAGATTACCGGGAATTATTAACAGGTTGGATAATTTTACTCAAAATTCTAGCAAGGCTGACCGAAATGATGGAGGCAGATCATGAGACGATGGAACGGCTGGGGTGATGATCGCATCACTTATCCGGTCAGCTCATCTTCAATTGAATTTCTGGAACAGCGGGTGGGAAAAGCATCTCCAGATAGCGAGGTAAGCCTGCAAGATGTACTGACCAGACTGCCAAAATGCAAGCTGCCACAGCACGCATTGATCAGCGCCGAGGCGCAAGACCGGCTGCTGCACGCCCGTGGGCAGAGCTTTCCCGATTGGCTGGATATGCGAAGCGGTACGGTTGACACCTTCCCAGACGGGGTGGCCTATCCTCTCTCTCAGGATGAAGTAAAGAGCCTGATCGGGCTGGCAAACCGCAAAGGATTCCATGTCATCCCATATGGTGGTGGGACGAGCGTAACCGGGCACATCGATGTGCTGAAAAGCAAGACACCGGTATTATGCATTGATCTGAGCAGGATGAATCGACTGTTGCAGCTTAATGCGACAAGCAGGCTGGCATGCTTTGGAGCGGGTGTTTCCGGCCCAGACCTGGAAGCACAATTACGCGCGCATGGGCTAACCCTGGGTCACTTCCCGCAATCATTCGAGTATTCAACTTTAGGTGGCTGGATCGCTACACGATCCAGCGGACAGCAATCCCTGTGTTACGGACGAATCGAAAGGTTGTTCGCCGGAGGGCACATGGAAACACCGCAGGGAGAGCTGAGCATGCCGCCTTTCCCGGCCTCTGCAGCCGGGCCGGACGTGCGCGAGATGGTTTTGGGTTCGGAAGGTAGGCTTGGCATCCTCACCGAGGCCTGGGTGCGGGTGAGCCCAATCCCTGAGAGGGAAGACTTCCATGCAGTTTTCTTCCCCGATTTTTCGCACGGTGTCGAGGCGGTTCAACAAATCCTCAACGCGGGGCTGCAATGCTGCATGCTGCGCCTGAGCACCAACAAGGAGACCATCACGACCCTAGCCTTAGCAGGCCATGAAACCCTGATTGGAGCGCTTGAAAAATTACTGGCAGTTCGCGGACTGGGAAAGGAAAAATGCATGCTGCTGCTGGGATTTAGCGGAAAATCTGCTCAGGTGCGAACAAACCGCAGTGAAGCACTCAATATTGCTTCCAAATTACAGGGTATACACGTGGGAAAGACCTTTGGCGAGCAGTGGCAAAAAAACCGATTCAAGACGCCATACCTGCGCAATACACTCTGGGAGCTAGGGTACGGTGTGGACACCCTTGAAACTGCCACGGATTGGGAGACGACACCCAAAATGGTAGATGAAATTGAAGCAGCCATCGTGGTCGCCATGTCGGAATTCAATGAAAAAGTGCACACCTTTACGCACCTCTCCCACGTTTACCCGTATGGCTCTTCGGTTTACACCACCTATTTATTCAGACTGGCTACTGAACCCGAGCAAACCCTCCAAAGATGGCGGGCGATGAAATCAGCCGCCAGCCAGGCGATTACCACGCTGGGAGGGACGATCAGCCACCAACATGGCGTCGGCACCGACCACAAGCCATATCTTGCGCTCGAAAAGGGTGCGTTGGGCATTTCGGCAATCAGCTCATTATGCCGAACATTCGACCCCAAAGGGATCATGAACCCAGGCAAGCTAGTGGCATAGGAAATAAAATTCCGGGCAACAAACTCATTGTGAGAAGAAGACATATGTGGGACAACCAATGGCGCAACAAAATCTGGCAGGTCATATCGGGTCCGTGGGACATCATCATCATCGGTGGAGGGATCACCGGGGCGGGCATCCTGCGAGAAGCCACCCGCTTGGGATTGCATTGCTTGCTGGTGGAGCAGCGAGATTTCACCTGGGGGACTTCGAGCCGCTCCTCGAAGTTGGTGCATGGCGGCTTGCGTTACCTCAAAGAAGGTAAGTTCACCTTGACCAGGGAATCAGTCCATGAGAGGCAGCACCTGCTGCATGAAGGTCCCGGCTTAATTGACCCTTTGGGGTTCCTGCTGACAGTGTATAAGGGCGATTTTCCCGGCCGGTGGACTTACGAAATGGGCCTCACTGTATACGACCTGCTGGCATTGAGGTGGGACCACGCCTATTATTCGCCTCAAGACTTCCAGCTTTTAGCCCCCCACATCAGTCTGGATGATTTGCAGGGTGGGTTCCGCTACGGAGATGCACAAACCGATGACGCCCGGCTCACCTTGCGGGTGATCCGTGAGGCGGTTGCTGATGGCGCTATCGCCATCAATTACGTGAAGGCAGAGACCCTGATCATCGATGAGGGCAAGGTTGTGGGCATAACGTTGACCAACACGCTGGATGGCAGCCGATCTGAGGCCCATGCAGGTGCGGTGATCAATGCCACAGGTGCCTGGGCAGATGAATTAAGGAGCCAGACCGGGAGCCACCCGCATATCCGACCGTTGCGTGGCAGTCACCTGATCTTTCCGAACTGGCGTTTGCCCGTTGCTCAGGCAGTCAGTTTCCTGCATCCTTTTGACCATCGCCCGGTTTTCATCTTTCCATGGGAAAAGATCACCCTGGTGGGAACTACAGACGTGGATCACAGAGAAGCGCTGGATATTGAGCCAAGGATCAGTCCGGATGAGGTGGCGTACCTGATGGCGGCTGTTGATTACCAGTTCCCCTCGCTATGCATTGGTCTTGAGGATATTATCTCCACCTATGCTGGGGTAAGGCCAGTGATTGGTACGGGGAAACTCGATCCATCTGACGAGTCGCGCGATCACGTCATTTGGGAGGAGGATGGCATGGTTACCGTAACCGGGGGAAAATTGACCACCTTCCGCCTGATTGCGCTGGATGTGCTGAAGGCAATCCGGCAACGCTTCCCAGAAATACCCGAGCTCTCGCACGACATGCCTGCCTTGAACCAAGTGAACCAAAAATTACCAACCGGGTTTGACCTGCGCGAGGCCACCTGGCGCAGGCTGCAAGGCCGTTATGGCGCCGATGCCCTGCCACTGCTGAAATCGGCCCAGTCGGGAGAGCTGGAGCTAATTCCGGGGACCGATACCCTATGGGCTGAGCTGCGCTGGGCTGCAAGGGACGAAGGAGTCTGCCACCTGGACGACATACTCCTGCGCCGCACCCGTCTGGGGCTGATTTTGCAGCGAGGTGCTGAAACGATCATGCCCATGGTAAGAGCCATCTGCCAGGCAGAATTGGGCTGGGATGATAATCGCTGGAAGAAGGAGCTGGCGGATTACCAGTCATTAATTGCCTGTTGTTACAGCCTGCCACCAGCTGAGTCGATCCCCGATTGGAAAGACCCGTTGCTAGAAGTGCTGGCCAGGCGTAAGGCAAGCCAGCCTTCGCGGCGCCAAAAAATCATCCATCACTCGAGCCTTACAGCCGCACTGGTTTTATTCATTACCGCCATCCTGCTGCTAATATGGAGGCTGATTAAGCCTACAAGGCGGTAATAACAGATACCCAAAATTCTTAAAGATTGCTCTTTTCATAATTCTTTCATTACTCACTGTTATTGCTGCTGGCGAACTGGCCATTCCGCAGCTAAAGGGGCAAAATGAGACAATCTTATTTGAGTGGATAAATACAGTGGATTTCTCAGAAAGTTAAAGCGGATTTATTATGATAAAGTGATGGCCGGTGATGACCAGATAAATCTACAATACATGATCAGGCCTGCCAGAAAAAAGCCCTGCATTGCCAGGAACATGCAGGGCGGTGGATTTCAACATGGTTATTTAGGGGAACGCGATTTTAAAGTCCGTTCGTAGATTGTTTCCAGCTCCCCTTTTGTTTCTGACCTTCTGCGTTTCTTTTTCTTCTCTGCCAATGAATTAACATTATCGACCCCTTTGCGTTCCATGGCTTCTCGCAAGGCTATTTCCATAGCGGTTGGCACGGGAGCATCCTTTACTTCCTCAGTGGATTCCTTCTCCTTTTCTTGCTCACGGGCGTGCTGCTCGCGCTTATCGTTTTTTTCCGGGTTGGCTTTAACCACATCTTCCGGTTTGTCTTGAAGCGCCTTCATGCTGAGCTTGATTTGCTTTTTCTGCTTAATGACATCCAGCACTTTTACCTCAACCTCATCGCCTTCCTTGACTAAATCTCCAGGAGTGCGAATGAAATCGTGGGTCATCTCGCTGATGTGGACGAGACCCGGGCGCTCAGCCCCGATATCCACGAAAATGCCAAATTTCTCCAAGCGCACGACCTTGCCAGAGACCACCAAATCCTTTTTAATTTCACCCCACTCCAGACCTAGTGGCTTGATCATCGTTAGCTCAATACGGCCTTTTTTGGGCGACACCCGGCGAACCCACACATCCACCTCATCCCCCTCGTGGATCACATCTTCGACCCGTTTTACCGGTACCTTTTGAAGCTGGGAGATATGTACCATGCCCGGGGTGTCAATACCAATATCCACCAAGGCTCCCGCCAAAGTTGTCTTCAGCACCTTACCTTTGAAATACATCTTGTTTTTTATTTCTTTGATATTGCTTGGAGCACCTGTTGATGTATTGGTATCCATAGCGATCTCTCCATATATCCGAATTTTGCGCAAACTTGGATTATACCAAGCGCACCTTAAAATGTCAAAAATCTCGAAAAACCAAATAAATGGGGTCTCCAGCTAAACACGAGAGCCAGAAACCCCATTTTAATTTGTGCCTGACAAAAACCCATCAAGCTGCTTTCGGCAGCGGAGTGCCTCCGTTTTTGGGGATTGGAGGCGGAAATAGCGCCTCGAATTCCTCTCGCGAGATAGTTTCCACTTCCAGCAATTTTTGGGCAATGGTATCCAGTACATCCCTATACTGAACCAGAATCTGCTTCGCTTTCTCATAAGCTTCATTGACCAGGCTCCTGACTTCCTTATCAATTTGCTCAGCAACCGCTTCGGAATAATCCCTCTGTTCAGAAATCTCCCGGCCTAGGAAGATCAACTCATCTTTTTGACCGTAAACCATGGGTCCCAGATCACTGCTCATGCCAAGGCGGGTGACCATGGCGCGTGCCATTTTTGTGACCCGCTCCAAGTCATTGGAAGCACCCGAGGTGATATCGTTGAACACAATCTCTTCTGCCGCCCGGCCTCCCATTAATCCCACCATTTCGGCAATGAGCTTATTGCGGCCCATTAATGTACGGTCTTCTTCCGGGAGCGCCAGGGTATAGCCACCCGCCATTCCTCTGGCGGTGATGGACACCTTGTGCACCGGATCTGCTTCTGGAACGGCATTCATGACCACTGCATGGCCTGCCTCGTGATAGGCCACGATACGTTTCTCTTCTTCACTGATCAAACGGCTCTTGCGCTCCGGCCCGGCGATCACGCGCTCGATAGCCTCTTCCAAATCCTCTTGCTCGATGGATTTTTTATTCCTACGTGCTGCCAGGATGGCCCCTTCGTTAACCAGGTTTTCCAGATCGGCACCCACAAAACCCGGCGTTGAGCGGGCCAACACACCTAAATCTGTGCTGGCAGCCAGGGGTTTACCTTTAACATGCACCTTGAGGATGGCTTCACGGCCGCGCATATCAGGCCGGTCAAGCACCACACGCCGGTCGAAGCGGCCCGGGCGCAGCAAGGCAGGGTCGAGAATATCCGGACGGTTCGTAGCCGCCATGATGATTACATTGGTGTCGGTATCGAAGCCATCCATCTCAACCAGCATCTGGTTCAAAGTTTGCTCGCGTTCGTCGTGGCTGCCGCCTAATCCGGCTCCACGCTGACGCCCAACTGCATCGATCTCATCCACGAAAACTATACACGGCGAATGTCGCTTGGCCTGATCGAAAAGGTCACGCACACGGCTGGCGCCCACACCGACGAACATCTCCACGAATTCCGAACCAGAGATCGAGAAAAATGGCACGCCGGCCTCACCCGAAACAGCCTTTGCCAGCAAGGTTTTACCCGTTCCAGGTGGACCAACGAGCAGCACACCTTTAGGAATGCGAGCACCCAGGGAAATGAACTTTTCAGGCTCCCTGAGGAACTCCACCACTTCCTGCAGTTCCTCCTTCGCTTCCTCCACACCGGCCACATCCCCGAATGTGACCGAGGGCTGGTCACCAGTGAACATCCTGGCACGCGACTTACCAAATGACATGGCAGCGTTATTGCTTCCCTGCGCCTGGCGAAAGACGTACCAAAATACACCAGCCAGGAAGATGAACGGGAGGATGTATCCCAAGGAGGATATGATCCCCACTAACGGGCTTGGCGGCTTATACTCGATGGAAATATGGCTTGGTGATAACTGTTCGGTTGCCACCCCAAGGTCTTTCAATTGCGATACCAGCGTGGTTCCCGGTTCCTGATGAGAAATCTTCTGGATTTCCTGTGAGCCCGATCCATAAATGACGGTAAGCTTGTCTTGATCTTCAATAATGCGGGTAATCTTACCAGCCTGCACATCTGCGGCAACCTGGTTAATTGAAATAGTATCTTGAGCTGAGCTACTCTGGCTGAAGCTGTAAAACACCAAGATGATTATCGCTGCAAACAGCAGCACGTATATAATCGTCGAACGACTACGACTTGGATTCACTTATACCTCCGGCATATATACCAAAAACCAACACTGCACCTAACCTAAAAGCCAGGTGACTTGAGGTCATCATGATTATACCAATCTCTTGTCTTAGCAGATAGTATTGGACGGTTTAAATCTAATATTCTAACGTCGTTCTAACAAATATTGATATGAAAGCAAACATGGGGCAAAGGCGTATTTTCACCCAGACCAGTGATACTCCAGATGATCATGAACATTGGAAAGTCTTCCAAAGCCAGGTTACAGGTTACGTCCCCAGATCCAACCTTCAACCTGGCGGATTAATTTTAATAACCTGGAGCGAATGCTCACCCACAAACGATAGGAGGCGGGATAGATCTGCCGATGGGGCAGGAACGGCCCTGTCCAACGGACCAGTGCGGCCCCCCAGGTGAGTCCAGCGCCGAAACCGACAAACACCGTGTTATCTCCTGCCTGCAACCGCCCTTGCTGGATGGCCTCGCAAACAGCAATTGGGATGGAAGCTGTGGAAGTATTGCCATAGCGCTCAATATTAATAAAACACTGGTCCAACGGGATATCCAGGCCACGCATCGCAGATTCAATGATACGTAAATTTGCCTGGTGAGGGATCACAACCTGGATATCATCCATCTTCAACTGGGCGCTGGCAACTGCCTCACGGGTGGCTTGCACGATTACCCGAGTGGCAAACCGAAACACCTCACGCCCGTTCATGTGGATGGTATGCTGCTTATGCAAGACCGTCTCGCTGCTGGCCGGCAGGTGACTACCTCCAGCCGGCAGGGAGAGAAGGTCACCGCCAGAGCCATCGGAGCGCATTACTGAGGAGAGCAAGCCACCTGGCTCATTACTGGCCTGTAACACAAAAGCACCTGCGCCATCCCCGAACAGGATGCAGGTGCTGCGATCCTCCCAATCCACAAATCGAGAGAGTGTTTCCGCGCCAATCACCAGCGCATTTTGGATGGATCCACTGCGGATGGCCTGGGTAGCCATATCTAAAGCAATAATAAAACCTGTGCAAGCCGCGGATAGATCGAATGCACCTGCATGCGCGGCTCCAATCCAATCTTGGACAATGCAGGCGGTGGCTGGAAATAAATACTCGGGGGTTGAGGTGGATACAATGATCAGCTGAAGATCTGTCGGGTTTAGGTTGGCGACCTTAAGGGCATCAAGGGCGGCATCCTTTGCCAGCGTGGCGGTTGACTCATCCTCGCCGGCGATATGTCGCTGGCGAATTCCCGTGCGGGTCTGGATCCAATCATCGTCAGTATCAACCATTGTCTCCAGATCAGCATTGGTCAGCACCCTGGAAGGGACCGCCATCCCCCACCCGGTGATGTGGGCATATGGGCTCATCATCAAACCTGATCGAGCCGGCTGATAATAATAGTGGCATTATGCCCCCCAAAGCCGAATGAATTGGACATGATATGCGCCACCTGTGCCTGGCGTGCGTGGTTGGGAATATAATCGAGGTCGCATTCTGGATCGGGGAACTCATAGTTAATGGTAGGCGGTAGCACAGCTTTTTGCAAGACTTTAACGCAGATCACTGCTTCCAAAGCCCCGGCTGCACCCAGCAGATGACCGGTCATGGATTTAGTGGAGGATACTGGGATGCGATATGCTTGCGACCCAAACACTTCTTTAATAGCCTGGGTCTCGCT
>Ga0172363_10002861_pt1 | contig 13940 bp, 12 predicted proteins | sample LakKivs2_kivu2a2_FD_114541 | JGI IMG/M metagenome (GOLD analysis project Ga0172363, IMG submission 114541) | Sediment microbial communities from Lake Kivu, Rwanda - Sediment s2_kivu2a2 | ecosystem: Environmental > Aquatic > Freshwater > Lake > Sediment | place: Rwanda: Western Province, Lake... | reverse complement strand
GTGGAATGGGGCACACAGAACTCGTTGGTTACCTCGAGATACTTGTCAACAGGGGTAATGCCAGCGTCTGTTGATGCTATGCGACCGCTGATAAAAGCATACTCTTTGTCGTCCTTGAGAGCGATATACTCTGTCTCCCGACTGAAATTGGGGATGCTCAAGGTTTTAAACAGTTCCACCGTGACATCAAGATCAGCCAGAGCATCTTCAAGCCTAGCCCGGATGGCTTTGAGTTCATCAATTTTAGGCAGCTTAGCAAAGCCTCCAACGACGCAAGACAGAGGGTGAGTTTTCCTACCCGCCAGCAGTTCGGCAAGGCTGTAGCTTAGTTTCTTCAGCCGTAGTGCCATCACTACCAGTTCCTTATGCGTTTCTACCAAGGGGAAAACACTGCCTCTTCCCAGGAAATCGGGAGCAACCAAAAAAAGGACGTGTAGCACGTGGCTTTCTATAAGTTCAGCGTTGTACAGGAGTTTCCGTAATAATAGTGTCTGTTCCGATGGCTGGATGCCGAATGCCGCCTCGATTGCCTGTATCGATGCTGTAGAGTGGGCAATACTGCAAATACCACAGATTCGTGAGGCGATGTGGGGAACATCTTCATAATATCTACCGCAAAGCATCGCTTCAAACAGACGGGGTGACTCAATAACCTCCCACAACACCTTCTCGATTTTGCCATCGGTTGCATTCAAAACAATGTTGCCGTGTCCCTCTACTCGGGTGACATGATGAACATTAATGTTTAGCCGTCTCACTTGGTCACCTCCGTATACGTATTGTAAATCTTAAACTTCTCCACCACCTGTTCTACCGTCAGGCCATACTTCTGTAGTATGTCCTTCTCCGAGTCAAGGTTGGGGTCATCAACAAGGCCTCGGCACCCCCAGCAGTGCCGGCCGCTGGTAACACATATGGCACCACAGCCAGCCCTGATTACCGGGCCAAGACAGGTCATGCCTCTTTCAAACACGCAGACGTTGCCTGCCATCTTGCATTCGGTGCAGACCGGGTAATTGGGTATTTCAGGCTTCTTGCTGAGCAATAATGCCTTAACCACCTTGAGAAGCTCGGCAGTGATTGGGGGACAGCCTCTCACATAATAGTCTACCTGTACCAAGGCATTTATAGGATGGGCAGGAACAGTATCGTAGTATCTGGCATCCTTCCCATAGACTATCCGCAGTGCCTCATCCATAGGGAGATGATTCTTGAGGCAATTGATTCCCCCAATGCAGGCGCAGGCACCCAGGGCGACAACAACCTTGGCATGGTCACGTATATTTTGCAAACGTGGTATTTCCGATTCTCTAGTTATGCTCCCCTCAACGAAGGCGATGTCGTAGTTGTCCGCTCTCTCTGTCATGACCTCCCTGAAATTGACGATATCCACGGCGTTGAGCAAGCTGACGAGTTCCTCTCCAGTGAGATTGAGAGCATCCAGCTGACACCCCTCGCAACTGGTGAAATCAAAAAACGCTACTTTAGGCTTCATTACACTGCCTCCCGTAGATTTCTTAGTTGGGCAAGAGTGAATACCGGTCCATCCTGGCATACATAGACACCATTGATCTGACAATGCCCACACTTGCCCACGCCGCACTTCATCCTTCGCTCCAACGACATAATTATGTTTTCATCGGCAAGGTCTTTCTTTTTCAGTTCGCCAATGACAAATCGGTACATTATTGGTGGCCCGACGACCACTGTCATGGTCTTCCTGGAGTCAATATCAACTTTGGGGATAAGAGTGGTGATAACGCCCACGTTCCCCTTCCAGCTTTCATCCCCTCTATCTACTGTCTCGTGAAATTCAATCTCTGGATTCTTACTCCAAGCAGCGAGCTCATCCAGAAATAAACGCTCTGCTGGCGATCTGGCTCCGAAGAGAAGGATAACCTTGCCGAAAGAACTCCTGTTATCAAGGACATACTGAACTAGCGAACGTAGTGGGAAAAGGCCGATACCTCCCGCTATTAGAAGGAGATCCTTGCCTTCCAGAGCCTCCAATGGGAAGCCGTTGCCGAAGGGACCGCGAATGCCAACGATAGCTCCCTTTTTCAGAGCATGCAGGGCACCGGTTACATCGCCGACATTTCTTATGGCCAATTGAAAAGTCCTGCCCCTGGTCGGCGCTGACGAGACAGAGATGGGCGCCTCCCCAATGCCCATAACCGAAACCTCAACGAATTGCCCCGGCCGCTGTCCTAGACTTTTACCATCCTTGAACCTGAACTCAAAAACCTTCTCCCGTGGAGTCAATTCACTGACCCTCACCAGTTCAGCCGGGCGAGGTGTATATAGCTCCGTTTCTGCCCTCACTTCTCTGACTCTGCGCATGGCCGCTTCTTTGGTTTCAGCGGACTCAATTATGGCGTTGAAGGCTTCCAAAGGGCTGGCGATATCAGCCAGGCAAGATGTGGCACAGCGGCCACAGCCAACACAGCCAAACTTGCCGTACCTTTCCAGAATATATTTCCCTTTGCGGAAAATTCGATGCCGGAAGCGGCTGGCTTTGTCGTGCCGAAAATTCTCACCTGTAGCCACCTTAGCAAAATCAACCAGCACGCAGCCATCCCGATAGCGGGAGCGCTCCCCCTCCTTCAGACTTAGGGCTACCTCGTCTTGGACATCGAAGCAGAAGCAGGTAGGGCAGACCATAACACAGGAGCCGCAACTGAGGCAGGTTGCACTCCTTGATTCCCAATAAGGGTCTTCGTAGGCTCCTTCCAGTAGCTTTGGCAGTCTCTCCTTAGGTGCGTCAAGAGAGAGCTTATATTTAGCTAATGCCTCCTCTCTTACTGCTTTCTGTTTGGCTATCTCATCACCAGTGGGCTCCCTCAATTGAGCATGCTTGGTGGCAAGCTCAGCGCCTTTCTCTGATCCCACAGTTACCATGTAGTCAACGCCGATATCCGTTAGCAACAAGTCGAAACCAGTTTCCGTCAGGTTGGCACCCATACTGGGAGCAAAGGATTTGGCGGATGGATTAAGGCAATCGACCCCGATGATAATGGTGTTTTGTCGTCGGGCAATGTAATTGGGGTCGGGATTGGTAGACATAAATGCCTCGTCCAGTAGTTCAATGGCCTTAATATCGTAGGGATGTACGCCAATGATAGCTCTAGGTATGGTTTCGATTATTGGCTCAGCCTTCGACCCATCTCCAGCCTGAAACTTGAGCAGGGTTTCCTTTGCTGGCAACAGATATTTTGTGGGTGGCATAACGGTAACATCATAATCGAGGCAGAGTTCTTCAAAACTGGATATCCTATCGTAGACATATTTGCCATATTTAGACTTTACCCCGACTACCTCCATTTCTTTAGCCAAGATTTCCACTATGGTTCTCATGTTCTCTTTGGGCATGACGAAGGCTTTCTTAACTTCAACTGCTTCTATAACATGAGGTTTAGGTCGTATTGCTACTTCAGTGGTAACCGTTGGCTCTCGACCTACCGAGTCAAGGGTTTCCCGGACAAGCCTTTCCAAGTCATCAGGGACAACAGGCTTGATTAGATAATCAATAGCACCAAGCTTCTTTGCCTCGCTTGTTGTTTCCGCTGAGGGGTAGGCAGTTATGATAATAGACTTAATCCATGGTCGTTGTCCCTTTACCTCCTTTAGTACTGTTATCCCGGTTTTTCCAGGCAGCCTGATATCCAGAACCATAACGCTGAAGTCCTGCTTCTCTATCATCTCCAAGGCTTCCTCACCGCTCTCGGCTGTCGCTACCTGGTAGCCAGCATCTTTGAGCCAATCTCTAATTGACTCTCGCACGATTGGCTCGTCGTCTACAACCAAAACCGACTTTTCTGCCATCTCTGTGACCTCCTTATTCTTCCCTTACCCATTCAGCAAGGGTTTTCTGGATAAGTCTTTCCAGTTCATCAGGGGCGACGGGCTTGATTAAATAATCAACAGCCCCGAGCTTCATCGCCTCGGCGGCCAGTTCTGTCGAAGAGTACGCCGTAATAACGATGGATTTAATCTGTGGCTTCAGTGCCTTAACTTCCTTCAGTACCGTTATCCCGGTTTTCCCAGGCAATCTGACGTCCACAATCATAATGCCAAAGTCCTCTTTTTCTATCATCTCTAGGGCTTTTTCCCCATTCTCGGCAGTAGCCACCTGGTAGCCAGCATCCACAAGCCAGTCCCTGATTGACTCCCGAACAATTGGCTCATCATCCACGATTAGGACTGAGCGCTTTTGCATATTGATAATCCTTCAATTGTTCACTAGCCAGCTTGTGGGCCGTTTTTGGATAAGTGTCTCCCAATTATCAAGAGCGGCTGGCTTGGTCAGCCAATAAATAAGAAGTAGTTTTACTGCCCCAGCCGCTAGCTCAGCTGAGGCGTAAGGATTTTCGGTTTTGGTATCTTTACTAACTATAAGCCCCCGTATTCGTGTAGGGCAAATATTATATTTTTGGGGACAACGGTCTCTGGTAAATCTGGCTTTCATCTCCCTTTCCTGTACCGAAATCATGCTATGGAATCACTGCAGCTAGATAAGTCTCCAATCTGCCTATTGGCAATTTCAATAAGCTGAGGGCTGTTGGTGAGGGTGATTAACTTTTCAAAATCATTTAAGGCTTGAGTTTTCTTGCCTAGACCCCTGTAAGCCATACCTCTACTCAAGTAGGCAAGAGGCAGGTCAGGCTCCAGTTGGATTGCCATGTTACAGTCACTAATGCCGAGGTCATATTGGCCCTTCATGTTATAGGCGCTTGCTCTATTGAGGTATGCAATATACAAGTGTGGTTCAAGTTGGATTGCCTTGGTGCATTCGGAGATTGCCATATCATATTGACCATCATTTAGGCATGTACAGGCCCTATTCACATATGTCTGGGCTAAATCGTTCTCAGTCTGCATAGTTCTGTCAATCCTTGTTGCGCTATTCTATGCTTCCTTAATTGAAGAAAGGGGCTTTGTTTACATCTGCACTGCATGGGGCCGCCAGATTGGCGGAGAATATCAACCCAAAAATCTGCGGCCTTACATCAAATCTGCAGTCCCAGCGGCCCCGCTAGCCCATTCGTCCTGACCATATCCGAAAATCCCCACGTTTGTATTAGGACTGCGCACACTGTCTAGCTACGATGCCATTCTACAGGTCATGACGATCTTTGTCAACGACCTGAGTCTATTACGGCGTCATCTCAACAACAGGCAAGACTACACGCCAAAATACGCTTCAAGGTCTGCTATGCTTGGCACTACCAGTGTGTTAGTTTAAGCTACTGAACCCATTCCACAGTGCAGAACAGAAAACCTAGCTAGGTTATCAAGTACAACAAAAGAGGCTTGTGTTAGGTAACAGTTGTCTGTTTTGTTACCTCACTACACAAACCAGCACAGGGTGCTTTTTATTGGCGCGAAGCTGGTTAGTTAGTCACTTTTGGAGACAAATTCTTTCACCCTTCTCCCAAACACGTCTCTTGCCAGAAGCACTCTTCTCTGGCATTTCAAGCATTTAAGGCCGATGTCGGCACCCACCCTCACCACTTCCCATTCATAGCTGCCGCAGGGGTGCGGCTTGCGCAAGCGAACTATGTCACCGAGCTTTATGTCTATAGTCATTGATTTGCTGGCGGATTTTTTCAGCAACGTTTCTAGCCGCTTGGGCAAAATCCTTTTCCTTGGAGGCATAAAGAATTTGCCTGGACACATTGATAATCGCCTTCTCACCCCGGGCATCCACTCCGTAGCCAACTGCTGAAGCCAGGTCCCCTCCCTGAGCACCGATGCCGGGAATGAGTAAAGGCATTTCGGGGCAAATTGAGCGGACTCTTTTTAATTCCTCGGGATAGGTAGCCCCGATGACCAGGCCGATGTTGCCATGAATATTCCATTCTTGGGCTTTTTGCGCCACCGCTTCGTATAGTGGTAGGCCATTGGTGCAAAGGTTCTGGAAATCTGCGGCTCCCCGGTTTGATGTTCGGCACAGGATAAATATGCCTTTGTCTTGGTAGTTAATGAAGGGCTCTATGGAGTCAAAGCCCAGATAGGGATTGACGGTAGCGGCATCGAAGCCCAGAACCGAAAAGAGAGCCCTGGCATAAGCCTTGGCAGTGTTACCGATGTCGCCGCGCTTGGCATCCCCAATTACAGGAATATCACCCGGTATATTTTTAACGGTCTTCTCCAGGATAGCCAGCCCTTCGGTCCCTAAGGCTTCATAGAAAGCCAGATTGGGCTTATAGGCACAGACCAGGTCGGAGGTGGACTCGATAATGGCCTTGTTGAATTGTAGGACGTCTACCTCGGGCATAAGCTCAGGGTCGGGGTCGAGTCCGATGCACAGCCAGCTCTTGTTCTTTCGGCTGGCATTAAGTAGTTTATCGGTGAATTTCATCGCCGTAACACAGATAATATCAGGAGATGGGTATAAATTAAAGGTCGGCAATATTCTACTATGCTGGGAGTCGTTGAATTCAAAAATCAAAGGTAGATCCCTGATTAAATCAGGGACAAAAGGACAACTCAAAATGCAAAAATTTCAAGAGAGAGCAACCGTAGTGTTCACCATTTAAATTGTGAAGAAAGGGATTCCTTCATGCCTCAAAAAGCTATGACAATCCCTCTGTCATTGCGAGGAGCGTAGCGACGAAGCAATCTAGATGTGAGATTGCCACGCCCCGACAAGTCGGGGCTCGCAATGACAAAGAATAAAAGGCCCAGAATGACAGGGGGAGGCAAACCAGAAGGAAATAGTCGCGTAGATGAGCACGGCTCTTTGCCTTTATTCGTGTCAAAAGCTACAATAGAGGCATGCGCGACCTGATTACCGATGCCTTGAGAGGTCATGATGCCGACTATGTTGAAATCCATTTTGAGGAAAGCTCCGATGAAATCGGAGCTACCAGCATTGTCTATAGAGGGGAGAGGCTGGAGGAGATAAGCCGGGCTCGTAATTCTGGTGGCAATGTCCGAGCTTTAGTCCGGGGCAGTTGGGGATTCGTCAGCTTTAATCGCCGGGATGGGGTGAGGGAGAAAGTGGCTCTGGCGGTGGAGGAGGCAAGGTTAGCCAGCAGGGAACCATTTAAGCTTTTCCCCGCAGACCCGGTAGTGGATACGATGGTGTCACAATTGAAGCAGGATGCCACAACCATACCATTGGCAACCAAGAAAGAGCTTCTGGATGAATACAACGCCATTATATTAAGCAGTCCGAAAATTCAAAGCTCAAGAATCAATTACCGTGATGCCAGGAGGCAGAGTATTTTCGCCAATTCTGAAGGTAGTTACATAGAGCAAGCTAAAACTGACCTTACTTTACGATTGACAGCCATAGCTCGTGAGGATAACGAGGTTCAACAAGCAGGACTAAGCCTGGGCAGCAATGGCGAGTTTTCGGCCGTGGAGGGACTACATGAGCAAGCTAGGGAGATAGCCAGGCGTGCCGCCGCACTTCTTTCTGCCCCCCAGGTAAAAGGCGGAGAATATACCGTGATTTTGGATCCTATTCTGGCGGGAGTCTTTGCCCATGAAGCCTTCGGGCATTTGTCCGAGTCGGATTTTGTATATCAAAATGACAACCTCAGGCAAATCATGGTCTTGGGAAAAAGATTTGGCGGCAAGCATCTCAATATCATTGACGACCCGACTATTCCCAATTTGCGGGGAAGTTATAAATACGATGATGAAGGGACGCCGGCCAGGAAAACCTATCTTATCCGGGAGGGCATTCTGGAAGGCAGGCTTCATTCCCGGGAAACAGCGGCTAAGATGGGAGAAAAGACTACGGGGAATGCGCGAGCTGTCAATTATCTCTTTCCCCCCATAGTGCGAATGAGCAATACCTTTATTGAGTCTGGTAGCGATTCTTTCGAGGAGATGCTTGGGGACATCGAGGAAGGCGTCTATGTTAAGGATTGGTACGGCGGGACGACTAGCCTGGAGATGTTTACCTTCTCCGCCGGGGAAGCTTATATGATTCGCCGGGGGAGATTAGCAGAGTTATTGCGCCCTGTGGTGCTGACTGGCAATGTTTTTACTACCCTGCAAAATATAGATGTCATAGGCAATGACCTGGAGATGAATCAGGGTGGTGGCTGTGGCAAAGGGGAGCAATATCCTTTACCGGTTTCTGACGGGAGCCCGCATATCAGGATTCGTCATTGTGTGGTAGGAGGTAGATAAAAATTGAGAAGTCAGTAGACAGTAGACAGTAGTCAGTAGGGAGGTGGGCTTCTGATTACTGAATTCTGACTACTGCCTACTAATTTGGGGGTTTAGGATTTAAGATGGAAGGTCTTTGGGAGGTTCTCCGCTCTGCTCGGAAAGAGGCTGAGCAAGCTGAAGTTTTTTCGGCTTCTGCTCGGGCCACGACGATACAGTTTGAAGCTAATGAACTAAAGCAAGTTCAGACCAGGGAGAGCAGTAGTAATGCCTTGCGAATTTTCAAGGAGGGTAGAATTGGCTTTGCTACTACTAGTGGAGGGGGCGGTTTGGAAGCTTTGGTGGAGATGGCTGTGGAAACCTCTCAGTTCGGCAGTCCGGCTATTTTTCAATTTCCTTCCTCTCAGGCATATTCGGAAGTGCGCATCTTCGACCCTAAAGTAGAAGAAATGGCTATGGAGAGGATGGTTGAGATTGGGAAAGAGCTTATAGCCAAGATTAGGGGGCATACTCCTGATATCCTGTGCGATGTTCAAGTAACCAGAGGGAAAAGCTCCATCTCTTTAATTAATTCTCAAGGCGGTGAGGGGCGGTATGAGAAGAGCTTTTTGAGCCTTAGCCTGGAAGGCATTCTTGTTCGAGATACAGACATACTCTGGGTAGGTGATAGCGAAAGTTCATGTCGTCCCGATAACATCGGGATTGATGACCTGGCTGATAGGGTGATATGGCAACTGGAAATGGCTAAGAAAAAAGCTACCGTATCCACCAAACTGCTGCCGATAATTTTTACCCCTCGTGGATTAGCCAGTGCTTTGCTGGGTCCTCTAGTGCTAGCATTTAACGGCAAAGCAGTCCTCGAGGGGGCTTCGCCTTTAAAAGATAAACTAGGGGAGCAAGTTTTTGACAAAAAACTGAGCTTGTGGGATGATGCTACCGTAGCTTACGGCGTGGGGAGTTATCCTTTTGATGATGAAGGGGTGCCCAGCCAGCGTCTGCCGCTTGTTACAAATGGAGTAGTGGCGAGTTTCCTTTATGATTTACAGACGGCAGCTTTAGCTGGCACGCAGAGTACCGGTAACGGTAGGCGAGTAGGTGGTTTTCCCAGCCCAGCTATAAGTTCTCTTATTTTAGAGAAAGGAAATGTTTCTTTCCAGGCGATGGTGGAGGATATGAAAGAAGGATTAGTTGTGGAGCAAGTTATGGGTGCTGAACAGGGTAATATCCTGGGTGGTGACTTCAGTGGCAATGTTTTACTGGGATATAAGGTAGAGAATGGTGAGATAGCGGGGAGGGTGAAGGATACCATGATTGCCGGTAACGTATATCAAGTGCTAAAAGAGCTTCTGGGCATAGGGCAGGAAACAAGGTGGGTGGGCGGGATTTTGCAAACTCCGCCTTTATGTTGCTCTCGTGTATCAGTGGCGACCAAGGGAAGCTAACATATATATGAAAGATATAGTAAAGCTTTATAAGCAACCACGCCCTAAGAGTTGTTCCATGCTTGCCTCTTGGCCGGGCATTGGCGACGTTTCCCTAACCGCGGCGAAGTATCTTGTGGAGAAGCTGAATGCTGTAGAAATAGGGGAGATTGAACCTATTAACTTCTTTGAACCAGTGGGTGTCACAGTCAAAGACAACGTGGTGGAAAGCCCTCGTTTTCCTGAGAGCAAGTTTTATTATTGGCAATATCCCAAGGCGGGTAAAGGCTTGGTGATTTTTATTGGGGAAGAGCAGCCTGCTTTCAAAGGGTATGAGCTAGTTAACTGTGTTTTGGATGTAGCGCAAAGGCTTAGAGTGTCAAGGGTATATAGTTGTGCTGCTGCGGTAACACGCATCCACCATAGTGAAGAGATGAAAGTTTGGGGAGCAGCGACAGCTTCCAATTTAGTTGACGAGTTAAGCAAACAAAATGTGGTTCTGAGAGGCAACCTGCGCATTGCGGGATTGAATGGGTTGATATTGGGAATGGCTAAAGAAAGGGGGATGGAAGGCGTTTGCTTGCTGGGCGAAGTGCCAGCGTATGCCACGCAAATAGCCAATCCCAAAGCCTCTCTGGCTGTACTTGGTATCCTGACTAAAATGTTAGGAATTACACTGGACTTGACCGAGCTTAGCCACCTGGCTGAGCAAGTGGATGAGGAGATGGACAGAATAGCGAAGAGAGTTACAGCTGAATTTATTGACCAATTCACCGAGCCTATTTGGGAGCAGGGTGAGGAGGAAGAAGAGTGAATAAGTCGAGCCCCGACTTGTCGGGGGTCTAGGAAGAGCCCACATTGACCGACAAAGGTAGATATGCTACCATCGAAATAGATGTCAGCTTTAGCTCAACTTTGTGAGGAAATCATAGCTTGCCAAGATTGTGAGCTAGCTAAGTCTCGCACTAAAGTGGTACCTGGTGAAGGGGCGGAGGATGCGGATTTATTTTTTATCGGTGAGGCTCCGGGCTGGCATGAAGACCAGCAGGGGCGTCCTTTTGTTGGGCCAGCCGGACAATTTCTGGACCAACTATTAGCCTCAATTGGTTTACGCCGGGAGGAAGTTTATATTGCCAATGTCATTAAGTGCCGTCCGCCCCAAAACCGTGAGCCGCTACCAGTGGAAATACAAAATTGTCGCAAGTGGCTTGACCGGCAAATAGAGATAATTCAGCCCAAAATGATTGTTACTTTGGGACGTTACTCTCTAGCACGGTATTTTCCCAATGAAAGCATAGGGAAGGTTCGTGGAAAGCCGCGCAAGTTGGGAGGCGTCATTTATTATCCCATGTATCATCCGGCAGCAGCTCTCCATCAAGGCTCTCTACGACGGACCATCGAAGCGGATATGCTCAAGATTCCGCAGATATTAGCTCAAGGTAAAGACCTGCCCGAAGACACAGTTGAATCTAAGCAGTTAAGCTTGTTTTAGAACCATGTCCGGATGAAAGGAAGAGAAAAATCATGCCAACACATAAATTAAGAATCATCCCTCTAGGCGGATTGGGTGAAATTGGTAAGAACATGATGGCACTGGAATATGGCAACGACATTATTGTCGTCGATGCCGGACTTATGTTTCCTGGTGAGGAAATGCTGGGAGTTGATTTGCTTATCCCAGATATTAGTTATCTTTTAGCGAGACAGAGAAATTTAAGGGGGATAGTTATTACCCACGGGCACGAAGACCACATCGGGGCACTGCCTTACATTTTACCTCGCATCGCCCCTCCCATTTATGCTACCAAGTTCACTCGAGAGCTGATTCTCGTGGAACTCAGGCAGCGGGGAGTGAAAACTGACGCAAAATTGAATTTAGTTAGCCCAGGAAGCAGGATTAAACTAGGTAATTTCACCATAGAGTTTTTCTCTGTTTGCCATAGTATTCCGGATTCTGTGGGGTTAATAATTCACACTCCCTTGGGAATTGTGGTGCACAGTGGTGATTTTAAGATCGATTATACCCCGACCATTAGCGAGGCTACTAATTTCGACCAATTAGCTGCGCTAGGGAAAAGGGGTGTTTTGCTTCTTCTTTCTGACTCCACCTATGCCGAGCTCCCTGGATATACTCCTTCGGAGAGAGTGGTTAGTGATACTTTAGATCGGATTGTCAGCGAGGCAAAGGGGAGGGTAATCATAACGACATTTGCCTCTCTCATATCTCGCGTGCAGCAGGTGTTAGATGTCGCCGTTAAACATGGGCGTCGTGTATTTATCGTCGGACGGAGCATGAAGGAGATAGCGAGCATGGCATTGAAAACGGGTTATCTTACTGCTCCCCCGGGCATCATTTGTCGCTTGGATGAACTTAAGACCTTGCCTCACAATCGAGTTATCGTGTTGAGCACAGGAAGTCAAGGTGAGCCCACCTCGGCCCTGGTGCGCATGGCTAATCGTGACCCCAGTAGTCGAGTTCAGATAATCCGTGGCGACACCGTGGTGATTTCAGCAACTCCTATTCCCGGCAATGAAGCATTGGTTAGCAAGACTACAGACAGTCTTTTCCGTCAAGGTGCCAATGTAATTTATGACAAACTGGCTCAAGTTCATGTCCATGGGCATGGTAGTCAAGAAGAGTTGAAGCTTTTGCTTAGTTTGGTTAAGCCTAAATTCTTTGTTCCTGTTCATGGTGAGTATCGCCATTTAAGCTTGCATGCCAGCTTAGCTCGAAGTATGGGTGTACCCAAAGATAACGTTTTTGTCCTTGAGAACGGGGATGTACTTGAGCTCGGGCGAAATTCAGGAAGGGTGGTTGCTCGAACTCGTGTCGGAGTTATCTATGTCAGTGGCATGATAATAGGTGAGTTGGATGACGTTGTGCTTCGGGAGCGCAAATTGCTTTCGCGAGACGGCGTTGTTGTGGTGACCATTGCTATTGATGCTGAAAGTGGTAAACTAGCGGAAAGGCCACGCATTATAACGCGAGGCCTTGTTGATGCTGGAGGGGAACGAACATTGATTGAGAAAGGACGAGACGTGGTGGTAGCTGCTTTAGAGAATGGAAAAGAACAATTCATTTCCGAAAGACGCTGGGGTGAACCAAGTTTCGTTGATGCCAGAGTAAAGGAGTCCCTGAGCCGGTTCTTTTATGAACAAATTCATCGTCGTCCTATCATCATTCCTGTGGTTGTGGAAGTAAGAAGGAAGAATGCAGAAGTCAGTAGCCAGTAGGGATTGGACCTCTGACTACTAATTTAGGGGCATAACTCCGTGGCTAAAGCAAGAAGTGGGTCTAAGCCGAGGCGAAAGGCAAAAGAAAGCCAGCCGGCCGGGAAGCGATTCTTTAGCTTCATCGCTTCACCTGTGGTACGAAGGCTTATCTTAATTGTCGTAATAGTAATCCTGTTGTATGTGTTATGGGGACACATACTAACATTGTTTGGCTATGGATTAATAATAATAGCCATCGCTGTAGGCGCGCTGGTCTGGATGGCATGGCGGCGGCAATTCTCCATTGTGAAACGCCGGTGGAATTGGGTTCTTGGGGGCATTAGCCTGGCTTTTGCGGTATGGGGAATCTTGGCTTTCTTCGCTCCTGGACATGGTACATTAAGTGAAGCTACATTGGGAGGCAGAATTGGGCAGAGCATAATAGGTGCTCCCGATACGGTGGGAGGACTTCGAGTAGCCGGGCTTATCCTTTTGGGCATTATTTTTATCATCCCCCAGGATGTTTGGAACGCTTTTAGGAATGGCTGGCGTCTCTTGACCAAAGGTTTGCGACTCTGTCGTGGGGTCATCCTCTCACGGTCCCGACAAGTCGGGACGAAAGCTACCCCTCTCGAAGCCACCTCTTCTGAAGTAGAGACAGTTAGTGAAGAGGAGGCACCGAGTACTCAACACCGTGAGCGCGCGGCTCCTCCCGTGTGGCAATCAGAACACGAACCCATTCTTACCCCTGGAGGATGGCATCTTCCACCGATTGATATCCTGGACAAACCAGTTGAGATGAAATTGGACAAGGACGCTATTGACCAACGAGCCCGATTGATTGAGGAAGCTCTAGCAAGCTATGGTGTAGAAGCCAAGGTTGTGCAGGTAAATATAGGTCCTACCGTGACACAGTTTGGTGTTGAGCCTGGGTGGGACAAAAAATATAAAGAGGTAAGAGAAAAGGGGAAGAATGGTAGCTATGAAACGAAAGTGGAGGAAGTGTCCCGAACCAGGGTAAGGGTAGACCGCATTACCTCTTTAGCTAATGATTTAGCCTTGGCCCTAGCAGCTCCTAGCATCAGGATTGAGGCTCCCGTGCCCGGTGCACCGGTGGTAGGCATTGAGGTTCCTAACACGGTGTTTGGCTCAGTTGCCCTGCGCAGTGCCATAGAGAGC
>Ga0172363_10002859_pt1 | contig 13943 bp, 12 predicted proteins | sample LakKivs2_kivu2a2_FD_114541 | JGI IMG/M metagenome (GOLD analysis project Ga0172363, IMG submission 114541) | Sediment microbial communities from Lake Kivu, Rwanda - Sediment s2_kivu2a2 | ecosystem: Environmental > Aquatic > Freshwater > Lake > Sediment | place: Rwanda: Western Province, Lake... | reverse complement strand
GAAGTTTACGAATCAATAAGAAAGCGTTTTAAAGTTCGAATAAAATCTCGGCTAGCAATAATTTTTGACTACAGAAATTTTGAAATCAGCCTCTTCAGCGGCGGACGGATGCTCATAAAGAACATTAACGATGAAAAATCAGCCTTGAAGGTTTACAAAGAAATCACCAAGAAGCTCAGGGAAAGCTAAACACATATTTATTACAGTTTCAGAGATATCTAGATTGCCGGGGTGGCCGAACGGTTCAGGCGGTTGCCTGCAGAGCAACTATATATGGGTTCAACTCCCATCCCCGGCTTTTGGGATGAACCCCCATACTGCCGAAGGGGAATTGACCCTTTCCATTTGCGTTTTCTGAAGAATTTGTGCTCCGTCCATTTTGGTTACGTAGATGCTGATGTATTTTATGAGGCTTTATAATTGGGCTGCAACTTCTTTGGCAAACTATTTATAAACAAGCTGTCAACAAAACTGCGATACATGTGTTTGAGAGTTGATTTTGGATACTATGCTATCCAAAAACTTTATAGTTTGGACAGTAAACTATCTAAAACATGGTAAAGATCAGCGAGGTAGTTAACCAAAACCCTTGGTGGAAGCACGAAGAAAAATTTGTTCATTTCGACAAAAATCTAAAAGAGGCAAGGGAGAAACCGATCTTCTTTAAGAGAAAAAGAATTGACCTTAGCAAAGGAAACGTCTATGTTTTAAGAGGACCCAGACAAGTCGGAAAAACCACATACATAAAAGATTCAATAAGCAAACTAATCGCTGAAGGAATCAACTCCAATCGCATTCTATATCTGTCATCAGACTTCTTTGTCTTAAGAAGAGAACTAAGAAATGCAATAGCCTACTTTATGAACAAAAACATCGACGCAAACGACCTCTACATATTCATAGACGAAATAACTTCCATCAAAGAATGGAACCTCGAACTGAAATACATCTCCGACTCAGGAATATTAGAAAGGGCAAGAATACTGGCTACCGGTTCATGCTCTTCGGCTCTGAGGAAAAAAGGTGAACTTCTCCCTGGAAGGGGGCTGGAAGGAAATGAATATCACATGAGACCGTTGCCTTTCAGAGATTTTGTTCTCCAAATCACAGAGCATTTGATTTCAACAATAGAAGAACCAGAATTTCGTGATTCACTCAAAAAGCTATTATTGGTTCTCGAAAAAACCAGTTATAGTTTCGAAGCCGGACTTGGTCAATTATTCAAGGCTTCACACCAAATTGCACCCTTCAAGCGAGAACTGGACTATCTTTTCAACCTATACATCAGATATGGAGGCTACCCATTTGTAGTGAACGACTACCTACTCAAAAAACTACAAAGCGAACAAAGACAGACGAGCCTCTCAATCAACCCCAAGCTCTCAGAAGCGCTTATGAGAGACATAATTGGAGACATCACAAAGCTCGGCAAACAAGAAACTTTCGTTCGACAACTCCTCAAAGAAATTAGCGAAAAATATGGAAGCCGCTACAGCTTCTCCAAACTTGCAAGTGACATAGAAACAACACACGTCACAACAATCGACTACCTTGAAACCCTCGAAGAATCATTTATTCTCACCATCCTCTACGCCCTTGACTTCAACAAAAAGGACATAAAATTCAAAGGAGACAAGAAAATCTTCTTCCAAGACCCATTCATATTTCACTCAGTCAAAAGCTTCCTAACAGGAAAAGACGTAAACGAAATCATTGAGGAAACACTGCAAAACGAAGAACTCATCAGTAGACTGGTCGAAGGAATCGTTTCATCACACCTAATAGCAAACCAAGAAATCCCAATAATGCGCGAACCCAAGACATTCTTATGGTTCTACTACGACACACGAGGAAAAGAAATAGACAACATCCTAAGAATCGACGACAAATACATAGCTATCGAAGTCAAACATCAAAGCGAAGTCTCATCTAAAGACCTCTGGAGAACCCCTCAAGTGAGAGAATACGCTATACTCACCAAGGAAGATCTGAAAACAGAGGACAATGTTATTTTGGTACCTATAGATATGACACTGGCAGTTCTCGAAAAATCACACCAAACCGTATAGAGGCTACTAAACAATGGTACCTAAAGTGAAAAAAGAGGGGATTTGCGGGAGATTTCGCCACTTGTTAAATGTTCAACTCCGATCCCTGGCTCCTAAACATACATCTCAGACCTGTGGGCGCATCCGTGGTCTTAGCATGAATGGCGTGGTCATTTTCGCTTTGACAACTTGTTTCTCTCGTCTGCCACTTTCAACTTAAAACGTTCTGTTGTTGGATAAAACTTTACACCCATCTGTATAATCACCGCTTTTCGTAAAGGCTAAATGTGAGATTCAAACAAACAAACACTTGACTAAAGTTGAAGAAAGGCTACGTCATTTTCATTCTTGCATTTATCGGGCTTTCGACAGCCATAACATTATACCTAGCGCATATTGGTTTTCTAAGCGACCCTTCCAGAGAGTTCTTGGTCTTAATGGAAGGTGCAGTAATTGCTGAGTTGATTGTCTTTGGAATGCTTGAGCATCTGAAGAAGCCAACCATAACAATAGAGCCACATTTCAGAATGAAAGACATTGGTTTCTTTTTGACCGTCAAGGGTAGGAATATTCTGAATGCAAGAGCATTCTGCGATGGCAATCCTGTAAAATGGGCGGACATAGATGCTGAAAAGAAAGAAACAGAGACCAAGGACCTTCGTGCAGGTGAAGTATCCCTCTTCTTTCCATTCGAGATTATTCTGTCTGAAGTCAGACTCGCTTCCGACAGACAGATAGTAGGAGTCATGGTGATTGAGAAAGAGGTTATATACGGGGACGATTCTACTTCAGCACTCCGCCGAGTTGTTTATTCTGATGAGTTCAGTGTCCCAAGAGGTCGATTTGTGGGTTCTGATGGAATAGGAGATTGGAAACCATTCACGCCCGAATTCCATTCCAGCATTCGGGTGACAGGAGAGGGGATAGAGGAAGAAATAAACCGTCGAATCGATTTCAAATGCGGGTTCAGCTTTCAACGAAAGTCAGAAAGTGACAGCATTGGAGATATATCGATTGACTGCCACTTCAAGAAAATTAAAAGATCCACATCTCACGCAAGTGCACAACATCGAGGTTACTCCATAAGTGTCCCAGATACCAACTAGTTTACCAAGGATTCACTCGGTCGGTCTTAAGAGCGAAGTTGTTGTTGTTGGATAAAACTTTACCCCCAAACCCAAAACGGTTGAAGTGCAGACAAGGACAAGACATCACTTAATATGTTAGCAATTGTAATTTGAGAATTCATTGGCGTTTGCGGTTCATTTGTATGCCACTAAAATTGCTGTAGCATTTGTGATTTGGTAGTAAAATAACGGAACATATCTACCTTGAACTTGCTATTCAGATAAATGTTTTATGTTGAACGATGCTAATGATTAATGGTGATATCAATGGGCATCCCTTCAGAACAGTTAGAGATTTGGTCACACATAGGGTCAATCGTAGCATCAAAAAGCACATATGACTCAATAAAAACTTGCATTGATAGCCACAAATTTCCAGTTGGAATAACGTATGACGTTTATCTACAGGGTTCTTACGGCAATTCGACAAATATAAGGGGAGACAGCGATGTAGACGTTGTGATAGAACTTACATCTTCATTCAAACCTGATACATCTAAACTTACTGTGGAAGAAGATGGCCTTTTTTCTAAGAAGTATTCAGATTCAACCTATTCATTGTCAAATTTCAGAAGTGAAGTAATAGATTGTCTTAGAAATTACTATGATAATAGCAAGATTAGCCAAGGTAACAAATCTTTGAAAATTGAAGGCTATTCAGGAAGGTTAAATGCTGACATCATAATTGCCATTAAATACAAATCCTTTTTCAATGTTTATAAAGACCAAGAAGACAGATATGTTGAAGGAATTGCGTTCCAAAACAAACTTGGTTCTTGGATATACAGCTATCCCAAAATACATTATGAAAATGGAGTCAAAAAGATGAGCCTCACAAATGCCCAATTCAAGTCGTTAGTTCGTATTTATAAAAATATAAGGGGAAAACTTCAAAATGATTTTATGGAGCCTGACAAATTCCTTTCTTCATATTTCATTGAGTCATTAATATACAACGTGCCAAATCAATACTTTTCAGGGTCGTTGTCCGAGATTTTTCTCAATTCTCTCAAATGGTTGAATGAAACTGATTTCAGCCACTTCAAATGTCAACATGAACTGTTCAATCTGTTTGGGACTTCAGAAGATCAATGCTCTGTTTCAGACGCACAATCCTTCATTTCAGCAATAGTGAAGCTTTGGAATAGTTGGTAAGAGTATGCATGCCTGCTCTAATGATCTTGGAAATGCTTCAAGAATTTATTTATACTCATTATTATTGAGCATTCTAACATTTTTTCTGCTTCTCTTGCCACTCTATGATTATTTGGAAAATTCTTTTGGACTGATGATACCTGTTTGGATTGAAACGCCGTCAATTATTGGATTGTATGCCTTCTACATCAATGTTTTTGACAAAGTATTGTGGAAGTACAAGGTGATTAAATGGCTTGGACTGCCAACAATTCCCAATGTGAATGGTGTTTGGAAAGCAACCATAAAAAGTTCGCACGATGGTGGCACAGAAAAAGAAGCTGTGGCGACAATTTGTCAAACCTATTCAAAATTCAGTATGGTTCTAAAAACTGACGAATCCGTATCTCAAACAATGATGGCATCCTTTGAATTAAACAATCCTATCCACAAGACACTGACCTATGCATACCTTAGCAAACCACTTCCAACTTCCCCGACTTCAATGAATATCCATGAGGGAACAGGCAATTTGGAGATACTACAGGGAGATGTAGAAATGAGAGGATATTATTATTCAGGGAGAGGAAGGCAAAATTACGGCGAAATCAATCTCAAGAAAGTAGTGAGAACCAGTACCTAAATTGCTTTCATAGCCTCATTGTGTTTCTGTTCATATTTGCATGGAATAAAACCTGTTTCGTTGTCTATTATGTCTAAGTATTAGAGTTCCTACTTTTTCATTGGTATATCGAAGTTTAAAACCAAGAAGAAGATATTGGTCGACAGAAGATACCTCAACTCTGGAGCTTTCAGGTTCATCACTCTATGCCCATACAGTTTAAATATAAATACCCATAGTTGTATTCTTTAGGGTCACCAATATGGGTGAAAAATGTTACCAACCTCTTGGTTTTTGCGACGATGTAGGGATTGTTTATGAAAGTCAGTCCATTTGTTGTTGAGGGAAATAAACAAATTCTTTCAGCTTTCTGCAAACATCTCGAAAGCATCGGTTTTGTGGACATTCATAGAAGCTTACTGAAAGAGAATTGTGGAAGACTTAAAGAGATACTGAAGATAGATTTCTTCAAACAGATGCACATTAAAAAGACAATGGAACTGCCTCGTCGTTCTCTACTAATTAACCCACAAATCAAGGGTGTTGTAATGCTGGGAAAACCAACGAGGGAGGAACTTGCTACAAAGGCATTGAACTTTGAAGTTGTCTGTTTTTCAGATACATCCAGAAACGTCGAGTGCTTGTCAAAGACATTGAAGGATATACTGATTCACAAAGTGGGAGTTGATAACAAGAAAATACATGACGGAGACTTTGACGATAACTGCAATAAGATAATGATAGAATCGCTATCGGAAACCCAAAGGAGTGAGCTGTTACTTAGTGTAAAACCAGACATGCTGAAAGCTTTTGTCGAAGCAGAAGAAAGGGCTGTTCTAAGAAGACTCGTCAGTATTCCTTTAAAAGCTGTCTCAGGAGAGATGTTTGGAAAGGAAAGATTGGGTGAAATCAACACAAATCAAATGGTCTCGGCAGAAATATTTGAGGAATTGTTCTCACCTATATGTAAGAAATGTGGCAATACCCTATCACCGTCCTCTTTCTTGCTTGACTCCCAAAAAAATGCAGAGTCAATCATGGAAAAGAGCACTTTGGTTTGCCCTACCTGCGGTGTCAAATTTAGCAAGGAAAACACAGTAATCATACGTTTTTTCAGATTCTCCAAACTTGGTTTGGAACTAGCTAAAGGACTCTGGCTCGACGCATATGTTAAATCGCTGCTTGAAAACATTGGGGTCTCAAAGGAAAGCATTAAGGTATGTGCATTGCACGGCAAAGACGAGTTGGATATTGTCTTCTCTTACTGTGGGCATCTTTTTGTGTGTGAATGTAAAGACCGAACTGTTGGTCAAACTGACGTCTATGTTATAGCAATGAAATCAAGTAGAATATCAGCAGATGAGAAGACCGAAGCCACCGTTGACAAGGTGTTGATGATTTCAACAGAACCAATATCCAGAGACATCATGGTGCGAGAGAAAAAGGAGGATGATTATGGAGAAATCGAATATATTCCAATAGGCGGAGACCCAAGAACTATTAAAGACAATTTGAACAAGGTGCTTAGCGATTCAAGAAAAGCATATAAGAAAAACAGACTTCAAGACTTGTCCGACCTGCTCGTCTCTTGTCTGCCTCTAGAAGAGGAGTATCCTTCAAGACCTGAAGACTACTACTAGGCTATAAGCCCAAATTGAGCTTGAATCAATAGTTAAAGCCGCTTTTGGGCAGTTTTACGATTTTGGTTTCATCAGATTTCTCGCTACTTTGAAAACTGGTTAATATATTAAGCCAAGAATGTCCGACAATTCTGACCCTTGTCGGGAGATATCTCCACCAAGCTATGTCAAACCTGCTGTTCTTGGATACCACAATTGCCTCTCGTTTCTCACATACTGAGCCAGCAGTAGAGCCTCTTCGTTAATTAGCGTCTCAATTTCCTGACTCTTTCCCATTCTAATCCTTTGAATTTCAACTTTAGTCTTGAAGTATTCATTCAAGCTATTAACTAGACTATGCGTCAAAGAATCGTTGAGATATTCTCTCTTTCCTTTTCGTCTTGTTGAGAAGTTTTCATCCTTGATAGTGAAGTTGTGTTTCCGAAGCTTACGACGGTATTGAATGACAAAGTCATCCACAAGATAGCTGTACAGCTCTTGAAAATCACATATGAGACTAGGCTTTCCCTTAGCTGTGCTATACAGAAAACCAAGACAAGGCTCAAGCTTTGCCTTTATCAGAGCATAATGCGCTTTCCACGATAGAATCTCATAGACTAGGTTGAAGATGTTGTTCACGCCGTCATAAGCTTTGAAAGTCTTTCTGCACTCTGGTCTAAGAGATTCACGAATCAGCCTGAAAATTTGACTAAAGTATCTGTCAGAGCAATGTCCTTCATACGCCATCAATCGTGCTCTCAGTTTCGACAAATCATCGGCCTTTAGGTAGTCCACCTTTTCCACAACTGTGAAATCATGTTGCCTCAATCCGTATTTCCTAAGCACTTGGTTCTGTCTTTCAATCTTGCCTAGAACAAACTGTTTAGCAATGTGGACTCCTTTCCCATTGTTCAAAGCTTCATACTGACATATTCTAGTATTAACGTGGCTGTCATCGTCTAAGCTCGGAGAAAAAAGTTAACGCTAAGTTTTACGTGCACATTTTTTGCATGTTCTTTTTTTCTTGATTAGACCAGTGGTGGTCACACAGTTTGGGCAGACCATCTTTCCACATTGATCGCATGACACTGCATGGCGTTTGCCGTATTTTGTGTTGCAGATTGGACAAATAGTTGCGCATGAATCACATAATGGGCTTGCACAAATTGGGCATATCATCGGTATGTGTTCCTTACAAAATCGCTTCTTACATTCACTGCATTCAACTCCGTGGTCTTCACAAAGCCATTTATTACAGATAGGGCATTGTTTCACGTGATCTTCACATAGACTTAGACCACAGCTCTCACAGACAGCAATTGCTCTTTTTGAAATAATGGATATTGCTCCTATTTTAAAATGCTTGGGACAGAAGCTCAGTGTATCTTCGAGTGATGCGCCTGAGCATCCAAGTATTTCTTTGTTGTAGCTCATTCCAAACGCATCGAAGTCTGCTGACCACCTTGGCAATAGAACGATATCTTTCCGTCTTATGCTGATATCTCTTCTTTTTGGAATGTATGTCAATGATTTCGACTCTTGGAAGTATCCTTCATCTTCGCTTTTTGGATAGTATGTGACTTCCGTAGTATTCTTTTCTATTATGAAATTAATGCATAATTCAGTTGCCTGTCTAGAAGTAACTACAGGTTTTAAGTTAGTTACGGTATAATCAGCTCTTATATTTAGCGAATATGCTCCCAGAGGTTTATTATGTTTGAGCTCATGAATGAGCTTTTTGTTTCTCTCATTTTCCGCATGAGCGCTTTTTGAAGCTATAACTTTGAGAACTTTCCTGACCATGCCTAGTCCTTTCTCTGGCATCGGATTCAATACACGGGCATCAAGAGCGTCGACGAATAAAGTATCTTTGTCTTCAAACTTGTGAGTTTCTTTAGTTGGATCCTTGAAGATGGCTTTGAATATGTATTCAATCTTATAGTAGGGATGGTAAATAAGTTCAACATTGCTGACCTTCACTTTATCTTTGTTGAGAAGGTTGATTTGTGAGATATGATCAAAACTGACGGTTAGCGGTAACGCATATTGCAGAAGTAACGATTGTCCTTTGTAACTTGCAACTCTTCCAACAGAGAGCGCTAACCATTTTTCCGAGATTTCATCATGATCCCATCTCTCTATATTTTCATTCTCTGCTAATTTTGCTGCGCCATCTGTGAATCCATTATAAGCAACGAAAATTCCTTTCCACCCGTATCCAAGGTCTTTCAGCTTATAAGCAAAGCTCCTAATCTCGTCAATGCCGATGGGTTCAGAATAGTTTTTACATTCCACTGCTATTGTCTTGCTGGACTTCTTTCCGACAATATCGATCTCGCTTAAAGTTCCACTCCTTCCTTGCAATTTTCTTCTTCTTTCAGTTTCACAGCCGCTTGCTTGAAGAATTTTCTCGACGATTTGCTCAAGCTTTTTTCCAAGATCAAAAACACTTCCGCTTAGCTTCGCTTCATTTGCCTCTTCTTTTTGAACAGTTACTTCAGTTAAGATCGCTCGTTTTGTAAGATTAAACCCGCATTCCGGACAGAATTTTGCATCTTCAAACTCGAGTTTCACACCACAATTAGGACAATATTTTGGCAGACCCATCCCTATACAATTTCACGGTGGTTTAAATAAAAAGTTTATCTGTGAGCGCACCAGTGACGCGCGTTCTATGCTTTGACATAACCTCTAAACAACCCTGAGTCGTTTAAGTTCGAGATAAAATTTTACTACCAACCAACCATGAGAACATTAATGGACGAACGTTAACATCTAATTGACGGTTTATATTTTATACCTATTTAGATTTAAGTGCATAGGAGTAGAAAACCGAAAGGTGCAATAGGTATGTATCCAAAGATATACATAGATTTATTCAGAGCATTTGATAGGACACCAGAAGTATTTGTGGCAATGCCTTTCTCCTCTGAATTTGAACCACGATGGAAAGATATCTTTAAACCTGCTATTGTTTCCTGTGGTCTGAAACCATATCGAACTAAAGAGCGACTCGTTAGCGACTCAATTCCTATTGATGTTCTGGAAGGAATCGGTAGAGCAAAGTTGTTATTATTTGATATTTCGAATGAACAGGAAGACCGACCAAATTCCAATGTTATGTACGAATTAGGTATCGCCCATGCTATTCGCCTACCAGAGGAGGTAATTATCGTAATGGATGAACAGTCAGAAATTAGTCCTTTTGATATTAGACACCTTCGATGGAACAAATTCTCTACGCGCAATATAAAAAAATCAAAAGACAAGATAAAAAGACTAATCATAAATGCCGAAAAGCAACTAGATCTAACTAGAGATTTGATGATCAGAAGTGTGTTGAGTGCGTTAGACATTGATATGTTCTCATTTTTGGAAGTAGTTCAGGGTTATGCCGATACAGGTTTTGACTTAAGTCCATTCGATCCAGACCGTAAAGGAGACTATGGTCTTTATCATAAAGCATGTAGTGAGGAGTACTTGAGAGGAATCGCCCGAGATCTTATCAATCTCAGAGTTATTAAAAGTGCAGAGCCGATTCCGTTTAAGAAAAAAATATATGGCGGTCAACCTGAATATTATTTTACTGAATTTGGTAAAGCTATCTTATCTATTATTGGGAAATACCATTTGAGCGCACACTAAAAGAAACAAGAACCTACAAGTCGTTTTGGGTTGGGGGATAGAACTTTGCCCCAACCAACCAAAAAAAGACAAAACACATCTAGTTTAACTCGGCTTTCAGCATCATAGTAAATGTTATATTTAAAACTCGTGAATGACAAATTAACTGGGATAAGCTGGAATGACAACCTCTGTTTCTGAGAAACCTCTACGGCAGTTTTTTTCGAAACATATGACGCTTATTATGAGGATTTTGCTCGTCATGATATTCTTTATTCTGCCATTTTCCAGATCAATTAGACTCCAAAGTGTTCCTATACCAGAGCTTAGTTTAGATGTAACTCCGCCTGGCTATCCAATTGAGGGGGAGTTTTGGAATATTATGACGTGGGGAAGTGTCGATAATGGCTTAACGTGGACAGTTGTAAAGAACGCAAATGTTAGCATCATAACTCAAAACAACGGAACCTTTCAATTAGTTTCAGATACAGAGGGAAAGGCTTCATTCCAATATTTCATGAAAATGGGCACAGTTGAACTTCTTGCATCTCATAAAGAATATGGAACTTGTGAGTGGATTCCGCAAGAAAGTTTTGTGGATAATACCCTTTCGGTCTTTGTTTTAAGTGTGTTCGGTTTGGCAGTCCCATCAGGAATTTGGCAGATACTCTTAAAAAACAGAAGAAGCAACAAACTCGAGAAAACCCTATTTTATGCTCTGCTGATTACGTCCGCTGCTGGTTGGGTGCTTAGTCTTATGTGGTTTGTAAACTGGAAATTGGGTACACCATGGGGATTTGGCAACACCATCTTTGCTGTTGCAAATTACCGAATGAATTTTGACCCGCATTTATGGTCAATATTTATAATGGTAATCATCCTCAGCTTTCTGAATTTTCTTGTGATTTCAGCTCACAATCTTTTTGGGAAATCAGGTAAGAAACGCAGAAATTCTGATTATCTTGTTTAGGTCATCTTCCGCTTTTGTTAGTAGTAGTTTTTGGGCTTTGGGATAAAACTTTACCTCAACCAACCATTACGTCGTGATGGTGTGTGGGGATTAGTAAACTTTACTCCCAAACACATGCGGAAAAGCTATGGCTGAAATGTCCCTATCAGCTTGAAGAAAGAAACCAAGATATGGAAGACTTGGAGAAAACCGCCTTTTCACTATTCAATTAATGAGAGAGGACTGGCACGCTTAGAATACTTGCGGAAGTTTGAGTTGAATGCCAGCGCAAGATACACTCCCTAGGCGCAGCAATGAACGTGAATGAGTTTTGTAGAGGGTTTCGCCACAGGCATCTTGAGCAATCTGTCAAAAATCGGTCGATAAGAGTTCACTTGCAAACTTTTATATCCGTAACCTTTTTAGATCACAAACATGGGAAAGCATAGAGATCGTAATACTCTGAATTTTCTCAAATTCTTAATGAAAAAAGGAGAGAGCTTGGGATTTATCACGGAGATCGAATACCCACTGATCCCTAAAATATATTTTGCAGATGTCGTTTGGAAGATTCATCCTAGCCATCCGCCATTAATCACTTTTGAAGTAGAAACTAGAGATGCACCAGGACTGTTCAAGAATACGCTGAAGTATTTTGGTACATCTTCGAAAATTGTTCCTAAGCCTCTTTATCATTATCTTATTGTTTTGGGAGGAAAAGTTTCGGAAGGCAATAAGGCTGCACTGTACAATATTCTCGAGCAACACAATGTTGCCCTATTTGAAGATTTGTTAGGAAACCCGTATGAAATCGTTCGAATTCAAAAGGAACTTGAGCAGTACTGGACGTATACTGGACTTAGGGGAGATGTTTGGCAGAAAACGCAAGAAATCTCTCTTGACAAAAAAGAACAGAAAGTCGCTTTGCAACATTTGATAAAACGAATGTTCGGTAGCAGCTCTGAAAATGTAACCGAACTTGCAAATGTCCTGACAGATTCTGTAGTGTATCATTCAAATCTGGGTTATTATCGAGAGAACTTTCAACAAACAATTCATCTGGGACTGGTACAAGCAGATCACAAATTCGAAGAACCTCAGGTCATACAAGATAAATATCTCTTAGGCTCTTTTGGATTTCAGTACGATTTGGTCAATATTTCAGGTAAGAAGCTACCTTACACCTTAAAATTCCATGCAGAGAGTTTTGCGTTCAAAGACATACCCTCAACCAAAAGCGTTTGGATTCAAGATTTGACAGTGGAAACCGTCAAGAAGATCGATGGGAAAACTAGGAAAAGTTATGATTTGCTGTCGAAAATACGTAGAGACCATCCTCATATGCTTCGACCTGTTGTCGTAAATAACACTACAGTGATGGTAGGTTTGAACTGGCTCCTTTCAGCTGAACTAGCTGACCTTGTTAAAGTATTAACAGTGAATGTCAATGCCGACGAGAAGCTAAGAGTCATTGAGAAATGGACAAGCTATGTGAGAAAACAAGACTCTTTCAGAAATGCTCTATCCTTAATCACGAAGGATCTGGTAATCAGAGTAGAAATTCCCCAGAATCTAAATGTCGCTTTCGACTTTCGATGTACTAAAAATGTGACAATCGAGCAACAGATCTATTCATATAAATCTAGAACTACTCATTTATGCTGCTGTCATGGTTTTTTTCTTCCTGGCGAAGGCGTAGATGTTTCATGGAGTTCAAGGTAATTAGAGGACAGCTAAGCAAACAACGAGACTCATTCGCTGGGAGAACCATATGATGAAATAAAACAAGTGCCTTCTGAGAGTTGGTTGTTGTTGGGGTAAAGTTTAATCCCAAACACATACAAAAACTAAGCTTCTAGCGCGCTCTATTAAAAGTATCATTTACAGACAACATAACAAACTTTGGGCAGGTGAAACTATAGCGCGCGCTAGGCATAGATCCTTCTTCACTTTAACTCTTCTCTCTCCGCTTTCCTTGAATGTCGTATCGGCAAATCCTTTTTAACCTTCAAAACCAGCGTCTTATATTGTGGCGATCTTGCTTTCACCAGACCAAATACAAAGGTCAGCTTCTACACGCATGGTGGCAAGTCACATGGTGAAAATAGAAATAATCAACAGAAAGAAAAGAGGAATCGCACGGTGCACGGTTTCTGATACCGTGAAAAGGAGGGTTTTCACTGAATCTAGAGACAGAGTTTTCAGCAGTGAAAAAGTTTTTCCACAGATGAGCTAGGAGGAAGCTGTGTTTTGCGAAAAAAGCTTGCCATGGGCTCTGTTCGGATTCAAAACTCACGCATAATGCCATCTAAACTCACGCTACAGATACATGTTCACCGACGTAGGTTCGTGATCGTCCCAGCAGGGAAGAGAGAGGAATTTGTTGCCATTCTTGATGCACTAATGAAACGGTTGATGAAGATAATTAACAGCAACAGAACGAAGACTACGGTACGCCTCAGAGCTGTGGAAGTGCTGGCCGAGCTGGTCAGAACAAGTTACACCATGGTGAGAGACGTGGAAGTGGAGGAGCTTGAGCGAGAAACTGAAGAACTTGAGAAAGAAGCGAAACGCTCTAAGACAGAAGATAATGCAGAGGAAGAGCCAGCCAAGCCTGCCTAGAGACGCCGTGGAATTCGTCCAGGAACTCTTCAAGTTCAAACCATACGAATATCAAGCCAAACTACTGCGAGATGACAAGAAACGCATCGTCGTCCGCTGGAGCAGACAATCTGGAAAAACAACATGCATAGCCCTACGCGCCATATGGTTCGCCATCACGCACCCAAGAACATTGACGCTGGTCGTGGCGCCATCGCT
>Ga0172363_10002855_pt1 | contig 13949 bp, 14 predicted proteins | sample LakKivs2_kivu2a2_FD_114541 | JGI IMG/M metagenome (GOLD analysis project Ga0172363, IMG submission 114541) | Sediment microbial communities from Lake Kivu, Rwanda - Sediment s2_kivu2a2 | ecosystem: Environmental > Aquatic > Freshwater > Lake > Sediment | place: Rwanda: Western Province, Lake... | reverse complement strand
GCTGCTTGTGGTTATTTCTACGCTTTGGGTTAGGTCTTGATTTAAGGTGCAGGTTTTGGTTAGAGCGTCCCATATTCCAACCTTTGTGCAATCTCCGCCTGTGGCGTCGTCAGAAAGAAATATTGTACCTTTCTCTTCTTGAAACCAAACATGGTGGGATTTGGTTAGGTCTTGATACCAGCTATAGCTGCCATTTTCATTGGAAACAAAAACGACTCCATTTTTGAAGCTGTCTTGGTATCGAAAATAGGTTTTGTTTGGCTCTAAACCATTGATTTTCAGAATCGTTGAACTGACTGCTTCCGAACTCGTAGCGATGTCTAAAGTGATGATTCTGGGAATTGACTCAAAAACTATCTTTATATTTTCCTCGCTTTCCAGGGTTAGATTAAGATAGTCACTGTTTGTTATTTCAAAAAAAATACCTTCTCTCTCTGAATATTCTGCTGGAGGTAAGGGTTCTTGGGCTAAGGCCCGGCTGGGAGATAAAATTAAAAGAGCTATTGGTAAAATTAAACCCAATAGCCCTAAAAGATTCATTAAACTAAGTTTAGTAGTTTTTTGTTTCACATTTTCTTTCCGACAAACTCGGCAAATTCCGCCAACCTTGAAGCGTAAGCCCATTCGTTGTCATACCCTCGCAAATAAAGCCCGCTGGCAATTTATTTCTCAAGAGGCTGATAACGAAATAAATGTCCTAAATTCTATTAAAGTATAACATCCTTTTGAATAAAGTGCAAAAATTCTTGGCCCTTTTAATATTGAAAAATTGAAAATTTAAAGCTAAATTGAAGTATGGGAAAATTTAAATATTTAAAAATTAAAGAAAAAGAAAGGCTGCCCAAAAACTCCGGAGTTTATATTTTTAAAGACGAAAAAGAAATTTTATATATTGGCAAAGCGGTTAATCTTAAAGAAAGAGTCAAAAATCATTTTCAGCAACCGGTATTTCGAGATAATCTTTTTATCAATCAGACAAAAAGAATTGGTTATTTGAAAACCGATTCTGAAATTGAAGCCTTAATTTTGGAAGCCAACTTAATCAAAAAATACCAACCTAGATATAACGTCTTATGGAAAGATAATAAAAACTATTTCTTTTTAGTCAAAAGTAAAGAAGAATTTCCCAAGATTTTTTTAACCCATCAAGTCAGAAATCAAAAAATAAAAGCTGATTCTGTCGGTCCTTTTGTCGACGGTAAAGCTTTAAAAGAAACAATAAAAATCTTAAGAAAGGTTTTTCCTTATCGCTCCTGCAAAACTTTACCAAAAAGAGCCTGCCTTTGGTACCATTTGGACAGATGTTTGGCACCCTGTCTTTTGGAGTCAAAAATTTTGGAGATTTCCCAAATTAAAGAAAAAATTAAAAAAGAAGTTCAGAGAAACGCCAATTCTCTTTTCGAGGTGATTAAGAAAGGAAAAAGTCAGGTCTTGAAAAACCTGAAAAAAGAAATGCTAACCAGCGTTAAGTCGCGGGATTTTGAAAAAGCAGCCAGAATCCGGGACCAGATTTTTGCTTTGGAAAAAGTTTTTTTCAACGCCAAAATCTTCAGCCTTGAAGTGCCAAAAGCAGAAAACTGGCTTCAAATTCAAAAAGAATTGAAAAAAATTTTAAACTTGGAAAAAGAAATTAACCGAATTGAGGCCTATGATGTTTCTAATATTCAAGGTCAAAAAGCTACTGGCTCGATGGTTGTTTTTTCAAACGGCCTACCGGACAAAAATTCCTACAGAAAATTCAAAATTAGAATTGAAGGTTCGCCAAATGATGTGGCTATGATAAAAGAAGTCTTGAGAAGAAGATTGTATCATCAAGAATGGCCATATCCCGAACTAATTTTAATAGATGGCGGCAAGGCTCAATTGAACGCCGTCAAATCAGTGGTTGGAGAATTCAAAAATTTAAATATTCCCTTAACAGCTTTGGCTAAAAAAGAAAATAAACTTTTTATCGAAGGCAAAAAAGAGTCTTTGTTTTTAAAAAATCTTCCCCGCGAAATTTTCAATCTTGTTTTGCAGCTAAGAGATGAAGCTCATCGCTTCGCCTTAAGTTATCACCGGAAGCTGAGAATCAAGAGCTATTTACCAATGGGCAGGTCTTGATTAGAAAATAAAGATCTGCTATCATTTAAATATATGAAATTCTTGGGCTCGGTTGCCGCCGGAATTGCCGCAATTTTTTTAGCAACGAAATTTGTTCCCGGAGTGAGTCTTCAAATCATTGAAGGACAAAGCAGTTTTCTGGGATTCAAAATTACTCAATGGTGGCAACTTCTTGTTTTGATAGGTTTTTTATTGGGTATTATTAATTTTTTTGTTAAGCCCATTTTAGACAAAATTACTCTGCCCTTGAAGATTTTGACCTTAGGAATTTTTGCTATATTGTTGGATATGGCAGTTATTAAGTGTTTGGATATTCTTTTTCTGGAATTTAAAATTTCGGGTTTAATTCCTCTATTTTGGACAACAATTATCGTCTGGTTAATAAATCTTTTACTACGCGTTAAATAAAAACAATGAAAGAAATTTTACCAATTGCTCAAATTGTAGTTTCTATATTCTTGATAATCTCTGTTCTTTTGCAAAGACGAGGCTCATCTATGGGTTCTGTTTTTGGTGGCGGAAGCGGCGGTTTTTATTCTACGAGACGAGGAATTGAAAAAAATCTTTTTATTGCAACTATAATTTTTGGTATCTTATTTATTGTTTTGGCACTGCTCAATCTCTTTTTAAAATGAAATTGCCGACAAAAAATCAGTGGCTTCAGTTTTTTAAGATTTTAACCAAAAAAGAAAAAATCTCTTTTTTTGTTTTACTTTCTTTTCTTCTGATTTCAGCTTCCTTTATCTTTAATAATTTCTATTTATACTATACCTAGATTGTCCTTACTGACGGTGGAGAATATACAGAAGGACTAATTGGCTCGCCAAGATTTATTAATCCTATCTACTCTTCTCTTTCTGACGTAGACAGGGATTTAACCGAAATTATTTTCTCGGGATTAATGAAGTACGATTCAGAGGGTAAAATCCAACCTGATTTGGCTAAAAGCTACAAAATTCTTGAAGAAGGAAAAGTTTATGAAGTCTTTTTGAAAGAAAATATATTTTGGCAAGACGGAAAACCAATCACCACTGACGATGTAATTTTCACCATTCAGACAATCCAAAATCCGGAAATAAAAAGTCCACTCAGATCAAGTTGGCTGGGAGTTGAATTAGAAAGCATTGCCGATAATGGTTTGCGTTTTAAACTGAAAAATGGCTCAGCGGTTTTTTTGGAAAATCTGACTTTAAAAATAATTCCCAAACACGTTTGGGAAAGCGTCTCTCCTAGTAATTTCCCTTTTTCAACCATCAATCTTAATCCTGTTGGTTCCGGTCCTTATCAATTAAAAAATTTATTTCAAGATAAAGATGGCAATATAACTTCTCTGGAATTAGTCAAAAACCCGCGCTATTTCGATAAAAAACCTTATATTCCAAAAATCTCTTTTAAGTTTTTTAATTCTGAAGAGGAACTAATTAAGGCCTTTAGGATGGGAGAAATAAAAGGATTTTCTTTGAGTTCAATAAAAAATTTCCCCGGCGGCTTAGACGTTTATTCTTTTTACCTGCCGCGCTACTTTGCCGTTTTTTTTAATTTAAAAGATTCAAAAGTCTTAGCCGAAGAATCGGTCAGAAAGGCTCTAAGTTACGCCACTGATAAGAAAGAAATTTTAGACAAAGTTCTTGAGGGCTACGGGCAGCAGGTTCAGTCTCCTATTTTGCCCAATATTTTTGGTTTTGCTGAACCTGAAGAAATTTATGAATTTAATTTAGACAAGGCAAAAGAAATATTGGAGAAGGCCGGCTTTTTATTGAATGAAAATGGTGTTAGAGAAAAAACTATTAAAAAAGAATTAGCTTTTCAATTTAAAAGCAACCTTTCTGTCGGCTCAAAAGGAGATGAGGTAACCGAACTGCAAAAATGTTTAACCAAAGATTCAGAGGTTTTTCCTGGAGGAAACATTACTGGTTATTTTGGCCAAGAAACAAAAGCTGCTGTAATCAAATTTCAAGAAAAATACCGAGAAGAAATTTTAAAGCCAGCTGGCTTGGAAAAAGGAACCGGTGATGTCAAGGCTAAAACTAGAGAAAAATTAAATGTTATTTGTTTTGAAAAACCGGAAGAAAAAATTACTCTTAAGTTTTCTCTAGTGACTGTCGACCAACCATTTTTAAAAAATACTGCCCAGATTTTGAAAGAGCAGTGGGCCAAAGCTGGTGTGGAATTAGAAATTAAAACTTTGGATATTTCCACCTTAGAAAGAGATGTTTTGAGAAAAAGAGATTTTGACAGTCTTTTGTTCGGCAAAGTACTGGGTTTAATTCCCGACCCATTTCCTTTCTGGCACTCTTCGCAGGAAGGAGAACTTGGTTTAAATCTTTCCAATTACGAAAATAAAAAGTCTGACAGTCTTTTAGAAGAAGCTAGGAAAACCTTAGACGAAGAAAAAAGAAAGGAGGATTTAGAAGAATTCCAGAATCTTTTAATTACCGATTCTCCAGCCGTCTTTTTATATAATCCCAGCTATCTTTACTTTGTTTCAAAAGAGATTAAAGGCATAGACAGAAAATTAATTGCCGATCCCTCAAAACGTTTTGAGGGAATAGAAGAATGGCATATTAATACCAAAAGAGTATGGAAATGAAAACAAAAGCAAAACCGAAATTGCCAAAAGCAGAAATTAGATATTTAGACGATTTAAAAAAAGTTCTCTGCGACCAAAAATGGTCCAAAACTGCTCCCAATTTGGAGCTTTATTATATTTATCGCGGCCTAAAAGAAAAAAAAGATATCCGGTATGATATTACGATAATTCTGCCTAAAATGCTGGGTAAAGAATTCGCTAAAACAAAGGGTCATTATCACTTTGGCAGCTACGGTGAATTGTATAAAGTATTAAAAGGAGAAGCTATTTTTTTAATGCAAAAGAAAAAAAATAAGCTTATTGACGACGTTTATTATGTCAGGGCAAAAAGTGGAGACTATATTGCTATTGCGCCTTTTTATGGACATGTTATTATTAATCCTTCCGACCAGCCTCTTAAAATAGCCAATTGGATTTCTCCAAATTGTAAAGCCGACTATGAAAACATAGAAAGAAAGGCCGGATTTTCTTATTATTATACAAATCGCGGTTGGCTCAAAAATAAAAACTATAAAAAAGTTCTTAAACTAAAAGCTAAAAAAGCCTTGAAAAAACCGCCCAAAAATTTAGATTTTATTTATGGCTCAAATTAAAAAAGCTGTTATTCCCATGGCCGGCTTGGGAACAAGATTTTTGCCACTCTCAAAGGTTTTGCCAAAAGAATTTTTTCCTTTGGATTCCAAACCGGTAATTCAATATATTGTCGAAGAAGCAATTGAAGCTGGAATTAAAGAGTTTATTTTTATCATCTCGCCGGAAAAAGAAGAAATTTTTGAAAACTATGTCCAAAAATACTTTAAAGAAGAAAAAAAACTTTTAAATCTTTTAAAAAAACGAGGTAAAGAAAAAGCCGTCGAAGCTCTTAATAATATTCCGAAAATAGACTATAAATACGTTATCCAAGAAAAACCCTTGGGCGACGGTGATGCTATTTTGAAGGCGGAGAAATTTATTAAAAATGAACCTTTCTTGGTACTTTTTGGCGACGATATTTCTTGGGGTAAAGAAAAAATTCCTACTCAATTAATGGGGGCGTTTAAAAAAATAAAAAAACCTCTTTTATCCCTTTATAAAATGCCTAAAGAAAAATTGGCTGCTTATGGCGTACCGAAGGTCAAGAAAATCAGCCAAAGACTCTACAAAATAGAAGACTTAATTGAAAAGCCTAAAACAAAGCCGCCTTCTAGTTTTGCCTTGGTCGGAAATTATGTTTTGACTCCAGAAATATTATATTATCTAAAAAAAATAAAGCCCAAAAATGGAGAAATTATTTTGGCTGAAGCTTTCAAAGAAGCAATTAAAGAAAAGAAAGAAATATTCGGACTTTGGGTAAAAGGTAAATGGCTAGAATGCGGAGATATGGAAAAATGGAAAAAAACTTTTATATTCCTAGCCAAGCGGGGATGGTGAAACTGGTAGACACCGTGGCCTCAGGAGTCACGGGGCTTTATGCCCGTGAGAGTTCGACTCTCTCTCCCCGCACTAAAAAAATTCAGGTTTTAAATCAAAACAAAAATTAAATAAAAATTTTTCAGTTTTGATACTGATTTTTTAAGTTTTTATATGATGAAAAAAACCAAACAATCAAATTTAAAAATAATTCCTCTGGGAGGATTGGGTGAAGTTGGTCGAAATATGACTCTGTTGGAATACCAAGAGAAAATCTTGATTTTAGATATGGGTTTTCGCCTGCCAGAAGAAAATATGCCAGGGATAGATTATATTATTCCTAATGTTGATTATCTAAAAGAGAAAAAATCTAATATTTTGGGCATCGTTTTTACTCACGGTCACTACGACCACATCGGATCGGTTCCTTATTTAATTAGCAAAATCTGGAAGCCTCACTTACCAATCTATGCCTCTCCTCTAACCAAGGGAATAATCCTGAAAAGGCAGGAAGATTTTCCTCAACAGCCAAAATTAAAAATTGAAGAAGTCAAAAATGGTTCCGAAACCAAGGTTGGTCCTTTTCAGTTAGAATTTTTCAGGCAAAACCATAACATACCCGACAATTTAGGAATATTAATTAAAACGCCGGTGGGAAATATTGTTCACACCAGCGATTTTAAATTTGACAAAACTCCAATTAACGATTTAGCTACTGACTTCAAAAAACTGGAAGAAATTGGAAAGAAAAAAGTTCTGTTATTAATGTCAGATTCGACCTCAGCCGAAGAAGAAGGGCATTCTCTTTCAGAAAAAGAAATTGCTAAAAACCTGGAAGAAATATTCAAAAATTCTTCAGGCCGAATTATTGCCGCCACCTTTGCCTCTTTGATAAACAGAGTCCAGCAGATTATTACTATCTCTGAAAAATATAAAAGAAAAGTGTTGCTTGAGGGATACTCGATGAAAACCAATGTGGAAATCTCAAAAAATCTGGGATATATCAAGACTAAAAAAGATACTTTAATTAAGGTAAAAGACATTGAAAATTATCCTGATTCCAAAATTACTATTGTTTGCACTGGCGCCCAAGGCGAAGCCGAAGCGGTTTTAATGAGAATTGCTACCCGAGAGCATCAATTTTTAAGAATAAAAAAAGGAGATACAGTAATCTTTTCTTCTTCGGTGATTCCCGGCAACGAGAGAACAGTTCAGGTAATGAAGGATGAAATTTTGCGCCAAGGAGCGAGAGTTTTTCACTATAAAATGATGGATATTCATGCTGGTGGCCACGCCAAAAAAGAAGAGTTGAAAGAGATGATAAAGACAATTAATCCTAAATTCTTCCTACCGATTCATGGCCAATACTCAATGCTGGTCAGCCACGCTCAAATAGCTAAAGAAGCCGGCCTCCCGGAAAAAAATATTATTGTAGCGGAAAATGGAGAAATAATTAATTTAAACCAAAAAAGAATATTTTTAGAAAAAAATAAGATCTTATCTAATTATGTAATGGTTGACGGATTGGGAATCGGTGATGTGGGAGAAATAGTTTTAAGAGACAGGCAAATGTTGGCTAAAGATGGTATGTTTGTTATCATTGCCATTGTGGATAAACAAACTGGTAGAGTTAGAGGTTCTCCTGATATAATATCAAGAGGATTCGTCTATCTGAAAGAATCCAGAGATTTGCTCAGAGATACCAGAAAAAGAGTAGTAGACATCGTTAATAGAGCTACCGGTTCAGGCAAAGCGGTCAATTGGAGTTACGTCAAAGATGAATTGAGGAATAAAATCGGCCAATTCCTCTTTTCCAAAACCCAAAGAAGACCAATGGTCTTGCCAGTAGTCATCGAGGTTTAATAAAAAATATGCGAGTCTTTTCGGGAATCAGACCAACCGGAGAATTGCACATCGGAAACTATTTAGGAGCCATTAAACAATGGGTAGAACTTCAGAAAAAAAATGAATGCGTTTTTTCTATTGTTGATTTGCATGCTATTACTACTCCCTATCAAATTAAAGATTTACAAAAAAATATTTTGGACTTAGCTGTTGCTTATTTGGCAGCCGGTTTAGACCCGGAAAAATGTACTCTTTTTGTTCAATCACAGGTCAAAGAACATGCTGAATTGGCTTGGTTATTAGGAACAATAATACCTCTTGGAGAATTAAAAAGAATGACCCAGTTTAAAGAGAAATCAAGAAAACATCCCGACTATATTAACGCCGGCCTTTTAAACTATCCCATTTTGATGGCGGCTGATATTTTGCTCTATAAGGCTGATTTAGTGCCAGTGGGAAAAGACCAACAACAACATGTAGAGTTGGCCAGGGAAATAGCCAGAAGATTCAATAAAATGTTTGGAGAAACCTTAAAAGAACCGAAGGCGTTATTATCTAAAGAAGGTCAAAAAATTATGTCTTTGCAAAACCCAAAGAAGAAAATGTCAAAGACAGACGATTCAAAGGGATGCATCGGAATTTTTGATGAGTCTGAAGAAATCCAAAAAAAGATACTCTCGGCCGTTACCGATTCGGGAAAGATAATCAAATATGATCCAAAAAGAAAGCCTGGCCTTTCCAATCTTTTGAGAATTTATTCCTTATTTTCAGGAAAAGAGATAAAAACTCTAGAAAAGGAATTTAAAAAAGGGAGTTACGAAAAATTTAAAAAATCTTTAGCGCAACTTCTAATTACCAATTTGGAACCTTTCCGAAAAAAGAAAAAAGAATTTTTAAGCCGGGAGGTCTATCTGCGGGAGATTCTAAATCGAGGCGCAAAAAAAGCCCAGATCCTCGCTCAATCCAATGTCCAGGAAGTCAAAAAGAAAATGGGATTAGTTTAATTCGGGCTAAAAATTAACTTAATTTTTCGATTAAAAAGCTTAGCTCTTTTTTATTTTTTTCCAGCAATTCTTTTGTTTTAGCTTCTAAGACCATTCTTAATAAAGGTTCGGTTTGAGAAGGACGAACACAGAACCACCAATTGGGAAAATCTATCCTCAGACCGTCAATTTTTAAGATTTGGCCTTTTTGACCAAATCTTTTCTCCAATAAATTCAAAATTTTTTCTTTGTTTTGAACTTTAAAATTGATTTCTTCAGAATGAAAATATTTTTGGAAAGGCTTAATCAGTTCAGAAATGGTTTTTGTGTTTTTAGCCATTTCTTCCAGAAGACTAAATAAAACAAAAAGGGGGGCTTCGCAAAAATAATTATTTTTTAAATAATAATGACCAGAAAATTCACCGGCAAAATAAATATTTTCTTTGCGCATTTTTTCTTTAATAAAAGAATGGCCGACTCTTCCCAGAATCGGTTTTCCCCCATTTTTCTTTATCACTTCTTTAACAATTCTACTCGATCTGATATCAAAAAGAATTTTCAATCCTGGTTTTTCTTTAAGTAAAATCTGAGAAATTAAGACTGAAATTAAATCAGCCGAAATTATTTCTCCCTTTTCAGAAACAAAAATAATCCTGTCTCCATCTCCGTCAAAAGCTAAGCCTAAATCAGCTTCCTTTTTTAAAACTTCTCGGCAAAGAGAAACTAAATTTTCTTTTTTTAAAGGATCAGGCTGATGATTAGGAAAAGAAGAGTCTAATTTCAAAAAGAGAGGAAAGATTTTGGTTAATTTCTTTTTTAATACTGGAATCAAAATACCAGAAACAGCATTTCCAGTATCGATGATTATTTTAAACTTTTTTAATTTATCAAAATCGAATTTTTGAAAATTAAATTTCAAATAATCTTCTAAAATATTTTTTTTGATAATCTGGCCTGCTTTTTGGGTCTGAAATTTATTTTTAATTACCAACTCCTTAATATCTTTGACGCCTGATTTCTCGCTCAGAGGAATGGCTTCTTCTCTGACCATTTTAAAACCATTGTATTGAGGAGGATTATGGCTACTGGTAATTTCTACGCCGCCATCAAATCCATAATGGGCCACGGCGAAATAAAGCATGGGCGTAGTTGAAAGCCCAATATCAACAACATTAGCTCCCTGGTTCAATAAGCCTTTTATTAAATTTTTCTTCAGTTGAGGCGATGAGAAACGATTATCGCTACCGACAACAATATTTAATTTTTTTTTAGCTAAAAATTGAACAAAAGCCCGTCCCACCCGGAAAGCTATCTCTTCTGTAATTTCCTGAGGGTAAATTCCCCTGATATCATAGGCTTTAAATATAACCGGGTTGATTTTCATAATATATCATTATATCATAGTATATTATGACTTCCAGACTAAAAGAGAAAGAATTGGACCTAATCTCGCTTGATAAAATAATGTTTGGGTGTTAAAATATTCTAAATTTGGTTGCCTTTTACAATTTTAAAAAATGAGAAAATAATGAGAAAATAAAAAAATTATGAAATACTACGAGCTTACCTTATTAATAGACCTTGATGTTTCCGAAGAAGAAATAAAATCTATCCAAGAAAAAATAAATGCTACTATTTCCAAAAATGGTGGCATCCTAAATGAAACCAATCTGCCAATAAGGAAAAATTTAAGTCGTTCGATTGAGCGAAAAAGAGAAGCGTTAATTTTTGACATAGATTTTCATTTAGAGCCATCAAAAATTGAAGACTTAGCAAAAGAACTAAAAACAGAAAAGAAAATTTTAAGATATTTAATCTTATCAAAAAAAGCTGAAAAAACATTGAAAACAAAGGCAATCAGAAGAAGAATCAGGCCGAAACGAATGGAGATCACGGAAATTGACCAAAAATTAGACGAAATATTAAAAGAATAAAATTAATAAAATAATAAAATTAAAATATGAATTTAAACAAGGTTTTTTTAATAGGACGTTTGACCAAAGATCCGGAGTTAAAAGCTCTTCCCTCGGGTCAACCAGTTTGCTCTTTTGGTCTGGCCACTGACAGATTCTACAATAAAGACGGCCAGAAACAACAGCAAACTGAATTTCACAATATTGTTTTGTTTGGAAGATTGGCTGAAATCGCTAGCCAATATTTAAAGAAAGGATCGCTAGCTTTTTTTGAAGGAAGACTCCAAACCAGAAACTGGCAGGATTCTGCTGGAAATAAAAGGTCAAGAACAGAAATTGTAGCGGAAAGAATGCAGTTAGGACCAAGAACAGCTGCCAAACCGATGACTACAGGTGGAACGCCTGAACCGGAACCAGAAACCGGAAAGGAGGAAATTCCAATCATCGAAGAAGAAATCGATGTTAAGGATATACCGTTTTAATTAATTATTTTTAAACTTATGCCTTGTTATTTTTGTCAAAGAAACATCAAAGATATAGACTTCAAAAATACTGACGTTTTAAAACGTTTTGTCTCGGGCTTGGGAAAAATTAGGCCCAAAAAAAGAACTGGCGTCTGCGCCAGTCATCAAAGAAAATTAGCTAGATCAATAAAAAGAGCCAGGTCATTAGGATTAATCGATTATACTGCTGGGTAAGAGAGCTCTTTTATTTGCTTTTCTATTTTTTCTGCTATTTCGGGATTTTTTTTCAAAAAGTCTTTGGCACCTTCTAATCCTTGCCCGATTTTTGTCTCTTCAAACTGGAACCAGCTTCCAGCTTTTTTTATAATTCCTAATTTTAAACCGCAATTCAAAAGGTCAGAAAATTTAGAAATGCCTTCGTTATAATAAATATCAAATTCGGTAGTTTTGAAGGGCGCGGCGACTTTGTTTTTGACAATTTTTGCTTTAACTCTGTTACCGACAACCTCCTCTCCGTGTTTTATTTGAGCGATTCTTCTTAATTCAATCCTGACCGAGGAATAAAACTTGAGAGCCAAACCTCCGGGAGTCGTTTCCGGATTGCCAAACATTATGCCAATTTTCATTCGAGTTTGATTTAAAAATATGACTACCGTTTTTGTTTTAGAAATAATTCCAGAAAGTTTTCGCAAAGCTGCTGACATTAATCTGGCCTGAAGACCGATTTGAAATTCGCCCATTTCGCCGGCAATTTCAGCTTGAGGAACTAAAGCAGCTACTGAATCAATGACAATAACATCAACCTCGCCTGACCTAACAAGAGTCTCAACAATCTGAAGGGCTTGTTCGGCCGAATCGGGCTGCGATATTAATAATTCGTCAACATTAACCCCGATTTTTTTAGCATAATCAGGATCCATAGCATGTTCCGCATCAACAAAAGCTCCCACCCCGCCTTGCTTTTGAGCTTCTGATAAAATATGTAAAGCCAAAGTCGTTTTGCCAGAGCTTTCCGGTCCATAAATTTCAATTACTCTGCCCCGCGGCACACCCCTTACCCCTAAAGCTATATCTAAAGAAATAGAGCCCGTGGGAATAGTATCAATATCAACCGGCCTGGCATCTTTTAGTTTCATTATCGCTCCGTCACCAAAGCGCTGTTTGATTTCATCAAGAGCGTCGCTTAAATCATTTTTTTCATTTTTAAATTGTTTCTTGGACATATTTTTATAATAACATTTTTATTTTAAAATTAATTTTTAAACTTCATTAATGTAAACTTCTCTGGGCTTGGCTCCCTGACTTGGTCCTACTACTCCCTTTTCTTCAAGAATATCAATGAGCCGAGCAGCTCTGGCATAACCAATTCTTAGTTTCCTTTGTAAAAGAGAAGCCGAAGCTCTTCTGTTTTCAATAACTACCCTTCGCGCTTCTTCGTAAAGAATATCATCATCGCCTGAATAATTATCAAAGTCATTTAGGGGCGCCTCCAAGCTTTTTTCTAAATCTTCAGCTAGATGATTTTCTAAAGCTTCTTCTCCAATCTGAGAAGCCTCAAATTCTTCGATTCTTTCTTTAAAATTGGAATTTATCCAGCCAACTACTTTTTTAACTTCTTTGTCTGACACATAAGCACCTTGAATTCTTTTGGGTTTTGATATCTCGGCTGAGATAAAAAGCATGTCACCCCAACCCAAAAGTTTTTCTGCGCCTGCCATATCCAAAATTGTCCGGGAATCAACCTGAGAAGCAACTTGAAAAGCAACTCGAGAGGTAACATTGGCTTTAATCAAACCAGTGATTACTTCCACCGATGGTCTTTGGGTCGCAACTACCAAATGAATCCCAACTGCTCTCGCCATTTGAGCTAAACGAACGATTGAAGCTTCTATTTCTTTCCCTCTGGCTGCCATTAAATCAGCTAATTCATCAATAATTAAAATGATAAAGGGAAGCTTAGCAATTTTATTTTTGACGGCTTGCTCGTTATAGCTGTTGATATCCCGGGCTTTAACCTCGGCCAGAACGCCAAATCTTCTCTCCATTTCTACGATTAGCCACTTTAAAGCATTGACTGATTTTTGAGAATCAACAATCACCGGCGCCAAAAGATGAGGCAGGCCATTATAAATTAAAAACTCAACTCTTTTAGGGTCGATTAAAATAACCCTTAAATCTTCCGGCGAATTGCGATAAAGAAGCGATAAAATCAAATCATTTAAGAAAATTGTTTTACCGCTCCCGGTTGAACCAGCGACCAACAAGTGGGGCATTCTGGCCAAATCAGCATAAACTGGAGTTCCCGAAACATCTCGCCCTAAACAAAAGGATAAACTCGAAGGGGAATTCTGAAACTGCGGGCTTTCAATTAAGTCCTTTAATCTAACCACTGTTCTGACTTTGTTTGGCACTTCCACTCCCACCAACGATTTACCGGGTATGGGAGCCTCAATCCTGATAGGATGAGCAGCCAAAGACAAAGCCAGGTCGTTAGATAAACCAGTAATTTTTGACAGCTTTATTCCGTCAGCTGGCTTCAAAGTGTATTGGGTCACGGTCGGCCCAATATTCACTTCTGACATCTCAACAGGAACCTCAAAACTCTCTAAGGTCTTTTTGATAATTAGAGAATTCTGTTTAATATCGCCAGCTGAGGGTTGGC
>Ga0172363_10002851_pt1 | contig 13960 bp, 10 predicted proteins | sample LakKivs2_kivu2a2_FD_114541 | JGI IMG/M metagenome (GOLD analysis project Ga0172363, IMG submission 114541) | Sediment microbial communities from Lake Kivu, Rwanda - Sediment s2_kivu2a2 | ecosystem: Environmental > Aquatic > Freshwater > Lake > Sediment | place: Rwanda: Western Province, Lake... | reverse complement strand
GCATTCCTTTCTTTATGGCTAATTTTTTGAGAGTCTTGTTTATGCCAGTTGCATACTGTATTGCTCTTTTTGGTTCCTTCACTATAAATTGTGGAAGTCCAAGATTTTCTGCAGCTTGTCTTAAAACAAGTTTTCGCAGTCCGTCATCTTTCATTTCTATTTTTAGCTCCACTGGTAACTCTGTGGCGAACTGTGCTATTTGATATGTTGCAAGGGGTAGACGCAGTTCCACGTTATGATAATTGCAGATTTTGAAATCCCTTTCGAAGTTGATTTCATACATCTTAAAAACATCGTTAAAAAGTGTTTCACGTAATTTTTCACCACCATATGTTAGATAATCGTGTACATATCGTTGATAGCCTCCGAAAAGTTCATCTGCTCCTTGCCCAGCCAACATAACCTTAAAACCTGTTTCTGCCGCTTTTTCTGCTGTCCAATAGAAAGGAATGTCTATACTCGCTTTAACTGGATCTGGTTCCTCAATCAACCAAAGAACCTTTGGGAGAACTTTTTCAACATCCTCTTCTTCATAGATGTAGACATGAATTGGCAGTCTCAATGTTTCTGCTGCTTTTTTTGCTTGTTCTGTTTCAGGCTGGTTCTTCAGGCTTACATGGATGAGCTGCATATTTGCTCCTGAATCTTTGGCCAGAGAGGCGATTACGCTACTGTCTAATCCTCCTGAAAACGCCACTGCAACTTCCCTTAAACCTGAAACTTTTTCCTTGACTGAGTATTGCAAAAATTTCTGAAGGTTTGTTGCTGCAACATGCATCGTTGTCTGCTTTGTTTTCGAATAAGCTAGAGTTTTTATGGGTTTAAATTTGAAGTCATTTCTATCAATGAACGCCATGTTTCCCGGTGGAAACGAATTCACAGTCTTTATTCCGATTTTCCATAATGCTTTTCGTTCGGAAGCTAGAGCCGCAAAATCCGTGTTTTCGCCATAATAGAACGGATGAACGCCCATGACATCTCTGCCAGCGATAATTTTTTCGGCTTCAGCTACTGCAAACGCGAAACAACCTTCAGACTCTTCAATCAAATTCTTAATGAATTTATTGCGGTTCTTTTCAAGTTTTTTGGCAACAGCCTTTACGTCAGAAATTTCCTGAACTGGATAAATTCTTCCCTCAAAAGTTAGCGTTGCATCCTCAAGTTTTACTGGTTGAGAAGTATCACGTGTGAGAATTTTTGAGAAACCGTGTCCAACGACTATTGGCGAATCTACATTCTGGTTCTGCAGTGCTTCGATGGATTTTTCTATCTTTACAGTGGTCGCTGATGCTATTCCAAAGGTTTCAATGCCTTTATGTTTTAACATTTCGAGCATGGCAACTGCTGTTTCTGTCGCATTTTCACCTTTCTTGTTAATCACCGCTATTATTGCTCCCATGATAAAGAGCCTTTTCGCTTTAAGATATTATGTATTTTTTCGGTAAAGCATTAATCTTTAATCGCTCTATCTTCTTGCGAGGGATAAATGACTTGTCCATTCTTCCCATAGATACAGGTCCAACTGAAACGGGTCGTTACGGAACTGCTGAGATGAGGCGAATCTTTGAGGAAGAAGCGCGTGTTCAGAGGATGCTTGATGTGGAAGCAGCTTTAGCGTGGGCGCACGCTGAAGTTGGCGACATACCTCGAAAGGATGCTGAAAAGATTTTTGCTATGGCTTCGACAAAACATGTTAAATTAAGTCGTATAAAGGAGATTGAACGTGAAATAAAGCATGATGTTGCCTCTTTGGTCAGAGCTTTTGCAGAAGCATGTGGACCTAGCGGAGCGTATGTTCATTTAGGCGCAACAAGCTACGACATTGTAGATACGGCGAATGCGCTTCAGTTAAAGTCCGCATTGGAATTGATTGAGAAAAAGCTAGACGAGTTTGAGAAGGTCTTAATGGAGAAATCTTTGCAGTATAAGAATACATTGATGATGGGTAGGACACATGGCCAGCATGCTTTGCCAACAACCTTGGGTTTCAAGTTTGCTGTTTGGATGCGTGAGATTTCTCGGCATGTTCAAAGGCTTAGACAATGTAAAGAGCGTGTTTTAGTTGGAAAAATGAGTGGAGCAGTGGGGACTCAAGCTGGTTTGGGACCTAATGCTGTGAAGATTCAGGAGCTTGTTATGCAACGGTTAGGGATTAAAGCTGCTGATATTTCTACGCAAATCGTGCAACGAGACCGCCACGCAGAACTCGTATGTTTGCTAGCTATGATTGCCTCTACGCTTGATAATTTTGCCACTGAAATTCGGGAGTTACAAAGACCTGAAATTGGGGAGCTTTTCGAGTTTTTTGAGGTTAAAAAGCAAGTTGGGAGTTCAACAATGTCTCAGAAGCGCAATCCTGAACTCTGCGAAAGAGTTTGCGGGCTGGCTAGAATCATTAGAAGCCTTGTTGTTCCAGCTTTGGAGAATGTTGTAACGTGGCATGACCGCGATTTGACACAGTCTTCTGCAGAACGTTTCGTAATCCCTGAAACATGCATTCTAACCGACTACATACTTTTCTTAATGACTAACATTGTTACTAATCTGCGTGTTGACGAAAGACGCATGCTAAAAAACATTGAATTGACCCAAGGACGCGCAATGTCAGAAGCTGTCATGATTACGTTGACTAATAAAGGCATGAGTCGCCAAGAAGCTCACGAACTGCTTAGAAAGTTGACAATAAAGAGTGAAACAGAAAGGCGACATTTTAGAGAAATACTTTTAGAAGACAAGATTGTGAGGAGAAAACTTGCAGAGAAGGAAATTGATGATGTTTTAAAACCGAGAAACTATTTGGGAACGGCTAAGGAACAGGTTGTGCGCATAGTCAAAAAGACAATGAAAGAGCGCAAGGCTCGGGGGATAAGTTAGTATTCTGTTAAAGCCTTTTGCTTTCCAGCTTCTTCTTTGTTGAGTTTTTCCCATGTTTCCTTCTTTACAAAACCGCCAACTTGTTCCTTAATCTTCTTTGCTACTCTAGGTCCTATAAGGGGTAAGTTCATTAAGTCTTCAATTGGCGCTGTTTTTATGTCTTCTATTGTTTTGTATCCAGCATTGTATATTATGCGTCCGCGGGCTCTGCCGACGCCTTCCAACTTCACTATTGGCAAGAGCTCTTTCTTTACTCCTTTCTCTACTCTTTCCCTAAGTGTAAGAGTTTGTGGCAAAACTTGTTTGTTTTTGAAAAGCGTTGCTAACTCATGTGTAGCGTGAAGTAGCCATTTTGCGTTTTCAATTGTCCTGTAGAGGTCGCCTGGCTGCGCTCTGAATCGTTCAATTATTCCGTCTTCAGTCATCTCTTCAATCCAAGCGTAAAGGGTCATGGCTGTTTTTACTTCGCCTAAAAATTGTTCGTACGATATGCGGTCTTCCCACTCGTTTGGCACATCCACTAAGAGCTCTGTTCTGTGTTCTTCCATGAAAACAGATATTTCTTCTAATTCGCGCGAGTAAGGTCGCAACACTGGACCCATGTCTGGCGTGTGCGCAATCATGTGGAGGAGGCTTAACTCTGTTATGTATGCGGTTTTCCGCCTTAAGGCGTCGCGGATTATGACTCCTGAGACTGGGTCTATGTAGAGTTCGCTTACTCGTTTTCCAAACTTTGTAGCGTAGATGTTGTCGGTTGCAAGGTCAATCATTTCTTCATCATATAGGTATTTGAGAATTTTTGCTATGATGCTTTTAATTGCGTTCACGTCGTATTGGTGAGCGTAAAAGGTTCTGCCAAAAAAGTCGTAAATCCCTTGTTCTGTGTGAGCGAAATCTGCTGCAATCGTTGCTAAGACATGCGACCGCAAAATTCTTTCAACAGCAAGCCGTGACCATATTCGCTCTGGGCGTGCAAGAACGTAGCTTTCCATAAGGTAGTCTGATTCATCAGCCGTTTTAGCGATAAGCAAGGCTTCTCCAACCTTGTCGTATTTTGGTCTTCCAGCTCTGCCTGCCATCTGCTTGTACTCTAAAACGCTGATTGGGTAATAGCCGTATCCAGACTCGTATCGTCTATAGTCTTGGATTATGACCGTTCTTGCAGGTAAGTTTACGCCGAAAGCTAGTGTTGGCGTTGCTGTTACAACCTTAATCTTTCCCTGTCGGAAAGAGTCCTCTATTAATTTGCGGTGTCCACCGCCTAAACCAGCGTGATGAAAGGCTGCGCCACGCTTAACCAGCTCTGCAAGTGACTCGCTTATTCTTGTTCTTTCGCCAGCCACCAAAATCCTCTCTGATTCGTTCTCTAAAGCGCGTTTCACAGACTTGGATAATACTTCTTCAACCTCGCCTGCAACTTTATTCGCAAGAGTAACCGCGTTTTTCCGTGTAGATGCGAAGATTAACGCTTGACCACCAAATTTGACTGTGTTTAATGCCAGATTTATAGCTGGGTTCTTTGTCTTTTTCTCTATTTTGCGTGCGTCTCCATTATTGAATTGGATTTCATCATGTAGGAGAACGCCTTCTTTTAGAGGGATTGGTCTCCACTCAGTTGTAACATAGTCTGCTTTTAGCCACTCCGCAATTTCTTCAACGTTGTTTATTGTGGCGCTTAAGGCTAAAATCTGTATGTCTGGGTTGATCTGCATGAGCCTTGCCAAAACAACCTCAAGGGTTGGACCGCGTTCAGCTTCATTTAGCAAATGTACTTCGTCTGCAACAATGAGCGAAATCTCGTCCATCCATTTGGCTCTGTGTCTCAGAAGCGAGTCTGCCTTCTCGTTTGTTGTTATAATTATGTCATATCTCTCCAGCCACGGGTCGCTGCTGTCAAAATCGCCTGTGCTGATGCCTATTCTTATGCGTTTTCCATCAGTTTTCCTTATTGAAGCATATTTTTTGAAATCTTCGAATTTTTCATTGGCTAAAGCCCTTAAAGGCGTTAGATAAACTGTTTTTCCATTTTTTTCCAATATGTGTTTAAGAGCACAAAACTCTGCAACCAAAGTTTTCCCAGAGGCTGTTGGACTGGCTAGAACAAGGTTTTTTCCTTCAAGAGCTTCGGCTTTTATTGCTTCCTCTTGTGGCGGATAAAGCTCAACGATTCCAGACCTGATTATAATTTCTTTAACTGATTCTGGTATCGGCAAATCCGTTACTTTCACTTGAATGCGCCCATTTTTTCTCTTACAACAGCATTTTACCACATCAACAATTATAAAGTGTTACGTGTGGAAGGCGAGTTTGTTTAGGTTATGTTTTTTTATTAGATGAGCGATACTAAGCTTTAGAAGAATAGTATTTGCCCATTGAGGATTGAGTTATAATGGTTGAAAACGTGAAACAACTGCTTAAAGCGCATGAAGGCATAAAGCATGAGGTCTATCTTGACATTGAAAATTCAAGCATTGTTCCCAAAGAAATAATTGAAGCGATGCTGCCATACTACGATCAACACGCGTATGGCAACCCAACGCTAACGCATAAACCTGGCTGGGAAGCCTTCGAAACAATAATGGAGTCAACACAAAAGATTGCCACATTTTTGGGATGTAAAACACTTGAGGAAGTTAACTTTACTCCTGGAGAAACAGAAGCCAACAACCTAGCATTGATAGGAATAGTTTCCCCAATGAAAGACAAAGGTAAGAAAATTGTGATTTCAGAAATTGAGCCCATAAGCGTTTTGCACGTTACCGAAATGCTACAAAAACACGGATTTGCTACAACAAAAATTCCAGTTGATAGCGAAGGCTTCATAGAACTTGAAAAGCTAAGAGAAGCTGTTGACAAAGAGACAGTTCTTGTAAGCTTGTCAACTGTGAACCACGAAATTGGAACAATACAACCAATCAAAGAGGCAATGAAAATAGTTAAGGACAAAAACCCAGAAACAATTTTCCACACTGATGCTTCAGATGCTTATGGCAAAATTCAATTCAATGTTAAGGATTTAGGTGTAGATTTAGCCACAATAAGTAGCTACAAAATTTTGGGACCGCGTGGAATAGGCGCCCTATATGTACATGAAGGGGTTAATGTAGAGAGAATTTTGGAAGGTCAAATAGGGACGCAGAAACTTTGGCCTGGAGTTGAAAATACGCCTCTAATTGTTGGTTTCGCTAAAGCGTCTGAATTGGCTTTCCAAAATTTTGAAGAAAACATTCGTTACATGCGAAGGCTGCGGGATAAACTGTTTGATGGGATAACTGGAAAAGTGTCGGATGTTAGAGTTAACGGACCTAAAGGCGACAAAAGGTCTCCTGACAATGTGAACACAAGTTTTCTGAGGTGTGAAGGTGAAGCTTTAACAATTGAGCTAAGCCTAAACGGCGTTTACGTTTCAAGCGGAAGCGCGTGCTCACGGCGTCTCCTCCAACCGAGCCACGTTCTTGTTGCTATAGGCAGAAAGTTTGACGAAGCCCACGGCAGCATACTAATGAAAGTCACACGATATCACGCTGAAGAAGATATAGACTATGTTCTAAGCGTGATTCCAAAAGCTGTGGAAAGAATAAGAGGAATAACTGGTTCCACAGGAGTTGAGTAATCATGTCGCGAATGCCTCTGCCCTATAATCCTAAAGTTCTCGAGTTATTCAAAAATCCTAAAAATCTGGGAAAAATGGAAGACGCTACGGTAATAGCGGTCGCTGGAAACCCCTTATGCGGAGACATGATCACCTTCTACCTAAAAATCAACGATCAAGACGTAATCGAAAAGGCATCCTTTGAAAGTTATGGGTGCGCCGCAAACATAGCAACTTCAAGCATAGTCACAGAAATGATTAAAGGCATGAAACTTGAAGATGCGTGGAAAGTCTCGTGGAAAAGCGTTACAGAAGCTGTGGGTGGGTTGCCAAGCATAAAGTTTCACTGCGGCATTCTAGCCGTTGGAGCACTTAAAAGAGCCATCAGAAAATACTATGAAAACAAGGGAAGCTCTCCTGATTGGTTGTCGAAAGAACCAACTTTTGAAGAAAAACAGGCATTGGAAGAAGAAGAGCTAGCAAAAGTACTCTCAAAAAGGATGAAAACAGAAGAGGAAAAATAATGTTGGACCCGTACAAGATTCGGGAAGACTTTCCCATACTAAAGCGAAAAATAAACAATAACCCATTGATCTACTTCGACAACGCTGCAACTTCGCAAAAACCAAAACAGGTAATCGACACCATCAAAAATTTCTACGAAAATCATAATGCCAACGTCCACAGAGCCGTTCACACGCTTTCACAGGAAGCATCCGAACTTTACGAGAAGGCACATGAAGAAGTTGCCAATTTCATAAACGCAAACGGCATGGAAGAAATAGTTTTTGTGAGAGGCACAACTGAAGCAATAAACCTAGTTGCTTACGCTTGGGGTCTTCCTAATCTGAAGAAAGGCGACGAAGTTCTGGTTTCATTAATGGAGCATCACAGCAACATTGTTCCTTGGGAGATTCTTTCAAAACTAACTGGGTTTAACGTTAAGTACATAGAAGTAAACGCTGATGGAACCCTAAATTACAAGGCTTTCGAAAATATGATATCCAACAAAACTAAAATTGTCTGCATCTCCCAAGTTTCAAACTTTAGCGGCGTCATAAACGATGTGAAGAGAGTCGCAAGAGTTGCTCATGAGCATGGTGCCTTAACCATCGTCGATGGAGCGCAATCTGTTCCTCACTTACCTATTAATGTTAAGGACTTGGACGTAGATTTTCTTGCATTTTCTGGGCATAAAATGCTGGGTCCAACAGGCATAGGCGCCTTATATGGTAAACGTGAAATCTTCGAAGAAATGAGCCCATTTCAAGGCGGAGGCGAAATGATACGAGAAGTCTCCTTTAACCAAGTAACTGAACGCTGTTCCATCACATGGAATGATTTGCCTTGGAAGTTCGAAGCTGGAACACCCAACATTTGTGGCGGCGTTGGACTAATGGAAGCTGTGAAATACCTGAGAAAGCTAGGCATGGAAAACGTTAAGGCACATGAATGTATGTTGACAGAATATGCAATGCGACGCATGCAAGAGTGCCAAAAGGTCAAGATTTACGGGCCAACGGATGCGTCCGTTAAATGTGGTATAATTCCTTTTAATGTTGAAGGTTCAAGTTCACACGACGTTGCCCTATTCTTAGACAATTATGGAATCATGATCAGAAGTGGCCTCCACTGCGCCCAACCATTACATGAAATATTTAAGCTAGAATCCTCAGCTAGAGCAAGCTTCTACATCTACAACACTCGCGAAGAAGTCGACCGATTCATTGAAGTTTTGAAGGAGATTGAGCAGGTTTAATGGTTGCCATTGAAGACTATGTGGCTAGAATCGAAGAAACATGCGGCAAAGAAAAAGATTTCATTGTCATTTTTAAATATGATAAGAAAGAACAAACAGTTGCAAAAATCCTGAAAAAGGCAAAAATAGAAAAATCAATCTCTGCCATAATTTTTGAACTGACTTTTAAAAATGTTTCCTTTCGACTTTACGGAACAGGTAAGGCTATTTTTCGAAATTTGAAAGACAAAAGCGAATTGCAGAACGTTTTGGCTGATCTTTTATTGTAATTGTTGTATGCTCACTGATGATTAGTTGTTATAATGTTGTTTATGAGGTTTGATAAACAGAAAAGCCATTGACAAATATAGAAAAGCGCCAGAAACCTGTCGCATTAAGTCTGGAGCGTGCCAAAACCAACTTGCGCCTCCGCTGAAATGCAATCCAGCAACAAACCATGCAAATACAATATCAACAAAGGATTCTAGGATTGCGGCGGTTCTAAATGAGGTTCTTATGGCATGAGAGTCTAAACTCAAAGTTATGTAAATCGGCAGGTTAGCTGCTAAAACAAACACCGTCAGCCCTAATGGTATGCCAAATGTTTCCATAAAGGCTCTTGCGTACAGATTGGCTTCCTCATAGGGGACGCGGCAAAAAACAAGTGTTGATAAATAGTCGAATAGTATGAAAGTAAAGATCAAAATGGTTCTTTTTAACCAATGGTTGTTTCTGGGCAAGAGAAAATGTTTTAGACTAAGCATTGTGCCTAGTTTAGTTTGCATTCCTTTCTCCCCGTCAGTTTCTGATTTTTTTTTCTTATGTATGATTTGTCCATTATTACTTAAAAGTTTTGAATTTGCGTTTTGGACGGTTGCTGTCTTTGCCGAGTAGAAGAAATGGAAAAAGATAGTTGCGGAATTGTGGACGAATCATGACGTCTTCGTTAAGTCTTTAAGAACGTTTTTCCTTGAATTATGAAATAACGATTTTTAGGCTTATCCTTTAATCCTGAATTTAATTTCCTGCCACACGTAGTTAGCTAACGCTCTTGCTTCTTTGTCAATTGCGATCAAGATCGCAAGATAGAGAATTGCTCCCGCTGCTGTTATGCCTAGAGTGGACGACAGTCTTGTTGGATGTGGAATTAAAAATAGAATTGACGCCATAACAACTGATGTGAAAACATATTTTGCAGTGTTCTTCCACGGGATGTTCAGTTTGATTATTCTGCGTATAACGGCGTATAAGACTAGAAGCATTGCCAAAGTGATTATAGTATCGATTATGCTTACATATAATGCTGCGGTTACTGGCGGGTTTTGTGTGAGGGTCGTTAAGGCATAGAATGTTATTGGCAATTCTATTATGGATTGGACATAAGGTAAAGTGAATGCTATGAACAGCGGACGCTTCACAAGCTTTCGCAATGGTATTTTTGTTTCTTCATCTATGTTTTCAAGTCCCAAAAGTACATAGAGAAAGAATTGTGTAACAATTTGGACAAAAGCACCTATAGCAAGAACCATGAGTACTGGCGATGCTTCTTCGTAAATTCTTCCCGTTTCATTCAGAATTATGAGATATGATCTTGATAGTGCTATTGCTCCTGCCGTCATTGGTATAGCGAACATTAAAACGGTTTTTAACGAAGTTGTTATGTCTTGGATGCTGTTTTCTGCGAGTAGTTTTGGGTATAATGCGAAAGATAGGAAGTAAGAGTACGTGATTATGTTTGCTATGGTTAAGGCGGCTTGGTACATGCCTCTTGCTTCTGGACCTGCTATGGGGTCATAAGCGATCAGCATGATTAGTATGAATGTTGCTATTTTAGCGCCTACAAAATAGTATATATTTATTGTTGAGCCTTTCACCCATTCTTTCACGTAATTCCAATTAACTGGACGCTTTAGTTCTTGGGATAAGAGTTTAAGGTAGTAGACGATTCGTACACCGAAAGCAACTGTGAAGGCTAATAAAGCTCCTATGATTGGTTGTTCAAGTTGAACGATGAGTATATAAGCCAATAGAACTTTGATGATTTCTTCAATAAGCAGTCCATATCCAATGGTTTGCGGTATTTTTGCACGCAGACAGGCCTCTAACATAGTTGTGAGATAATTTTCAATTATTTGCATTGAGGCAATTAAGTATGGGATTAAATAGGTCTGGCCGATGCCGAGCAATTGCATGATTAGTGGAATCATTGGAAGATAAATCATTGTAGCTACCAGTGAGACCGCTAGATTTGCCAGCAATCCTGTTTTTTCCGTTCCTTCTTTATTCCTTGCCACGAACCGCGTTGCCCAAAATGGGAATGCGGGAGAGAGGAATGCAAAATAAGCAATCACATCATTAATGTTAGACCATACTCCGAATTGGTCTGGTCCTGTAGTGGCTCGTGTAAACATTAAGGTAAAGGCTAAACCTGTAGCTACGCTGAGCATTCTGGCGATAAATATGGCATAGCCAGCGTACTGCAATCTGATTTCGCTTTTCGCCAAGGTTTTTCACTTTACTTGTCTGGTAACGTTTCTCTTCTTTTTGGTGAAAGAGAATATATAAGAATATTCGATTCTTTGCTTTTACCGTGATTGAAAAATCTGTTTTCTAGTAGCTTCTTTCTTAAGAGCTAATTGAGTCTTGCAATCTTGCGTGTAGGTATCCTGCTAGAAGTAATGGTCGGAGATAAACGAGGCTACGCATAATTGTCATCCACAAAGAATCATGTCTCACAGTCCAACGCGTGACTCCCATGATGAAGTGTCTATTTGCTTTTTCTTCTGGTCTAAGATGAATTGTGTTGGTTTTGACAAACATGGTTTTGTACTTTTTAGAAATTGATAGATAAAGATGTGTATCTTCAGCGCGTAATATTTTTTTGACTGCATCTTGATTTTCTGTCTCTAGCCAAGCTTTTTTGGAAAAAACGTAGATTCCGGTGAATCCGATTTTGGGAATAAATGTTGAGGCGCCTTTGGCGATGAAATTTTGGAAAGTTAATGGATAGGGGGTTCGGCTAAAACTTATCAACGCGGTTCCTTTCTTGCCTATTAGAGGCAAGTATTCAATGATTTTCTTGTCTAAGATAGTGTCCGCGTCTGTGTTAAGAATTGTGTCGTTTTTTGCCATTTTAAAACCGTATCTTCGCAAAAAGGCTACTCGAAATTTCCAATCTGGAGAAGGATCATTTAACTCGATGATTTTGGTCTTTTTGGAATATCCAAGCTTTTCTGTTATCTTTTTTGCTATTCCGATGCTTCTATCTGTGCAGCGGTCGAAAATAAGTATAACTTCATCAGGTTCTAACCCAAATATGGATGGTAAACTATAATGAAGAATTTTCTCCTCGTTGTGAATCGGCATGACAACGCTGAATTTCATGGTAAAACAAGAAATAGATATGAATAACAGAGACTTAAAGATTAAGGTGAGACATCTGCCATGAAAAAAGTTCTCCTTGTTGGCGCCAATTTTCGAAACAAAGGTAGCGTTGCCATGCTAATGAGTACGCTAAAAAGTTTCAGAAAGTTGGTTCTATATGAAGAATTTCCTAGCATCTGAGCATCCACATTTTATCAATGGAAGGGCTAAAAACTATATACTGAAAGATAGACCAACAGAATGAACAGCTATCAGTCTTCACTAGTTGCTAAGCGTTTACAGTATTTTTTGTGCCACCTTCCGAAAGTGAGTAACAAGAGGAGGAGGTAAGTAAAATTTTTTTCTCCGCTTAAATGTTTGTTAAAAATGGAATCAATGTATTTAACATTGAACAGCTTTGAAGAAATACATTCCTCATCATGTATTGTTTCCGAAATCAATTTTCGAAGTTTCTTATTGTAACGAATTAGCTCTCTGAAATTGGGCCATGATTCATCTCTGTAGGAAGGATGATGTGATCGATGAATAGGTAAAATCTTTAATGTTCGTAATATTTTTCTGACCGTTGTAGACTCCCACTCCCACAATAATGGTGCGTCAACCTTTACTCTCGTATTTGCGTCAGGAATAGCGGCAAGTTCTGGCGCTAGCTTCTTAAACGCTTTTTTATATACGTTTCCAGTCACCCTAAGATGCGGGGGCATTGATAGGTATAGGTCAAATAGTTCATTGTCATAGATAATTGTTCTTTCTTCCATATACGCCCGAATACAAGCGACATTCAGGAAGGTATAATGCTTGAAAAGAGAGTGTAAAATAAAGTAATCCCAAGCATTATACACATTAGATGCGTATATACTCTGATTTTCCAATATTGAATTGATGGAACCCATAATTGATTCTTCATATTGAGTTGCGATTTCTTGTTGAAAGAGCTTTTCTGGGTGCTCTTTTTTCACACTGTACTTCAGTTTTTGGACTATTGCTGTAGGCAGAGTGCCCAAGCTGATTTTATCAGATACTGGCAAGGCGATTTTTAGAATGTGTGCGCGGGGTAGATACAGGCCATGAAATGTATAGTCCAGTCCATGACCGTGTAATAAAATGTCACTTTCTTCTTTGATTCTCGATAAAAACCCGAGAAAGTGGGCGTGGCTAAAGCGATACATTCCATCTCCTATATCAATGGCTTTCTCAACAAGACGGAAATAGTAATCTGGATCCCGTTTCAAAAATACATGTTTGCAGCCTTTTATCTTCGCGATTTTTTGGGCAATTTGTACTTCAGTGTTGCGGAAATCTCCCAACGTGTATGCTATTGGGATCTTATCCATGCTAGCGAGAACTGTGCGTGAATCTAGTCCACCGCTTAGCAATATCCCTAAGCGATGATTGCCACGAGTTTTCCTAGCCACAGCTTTTTGAAGTCTTTTGACTAGTTCTCTTACGTAATACTCCTCAGAGCGAGGTTCGACCATATAACGCATTTTCCAGTATTGCTCTATCGAGATCGCTCCGTCTTGAAATCGCAAGATAGATGCTGGAGGTAGTACCTTTACGTCTTGAAGAAAAGTCCGTTCTGCTAAAACACGCTGAAACGTGAAGAATTCAAAAAGTGCTTGTAAATCCAAACGATAAGGCAATGTATTGAATTTTAGAAGGGAACGAAGTTGCGATCCGAAGAGCAGTTGCTTGTTGTCATTATCATAGTAGTAAAAAAGAGGATGTGAAGAGAACCGATCATTAGCTAAAACGAGTTCATGAGATTTTGGGTTATAGAGTGCAATAAGAAACGACCCGTTTAGTTTCGCAAACGCCTTCGGACCATCTTCTTCGTAAAGATGTAAGCAATACTCTGCGTCGTTTTCTTTTAAATAAAAGCAATGACCTTGTTTCAAGAGACGTTGCTTCTCAAATTGATAATCAAAGACCTCGCCGTCCATAACAATGCATAATGACTCTTCCTTGTTAAAAATTGGCTGAGGATCCGGATTTACAATACCATGGTGCACCCTAGAAATAGCATAGTATCGGTTAGTCCAGCGGTCGCAAAGTTCAACATTAGTGTAACTGATCTCTTTCTCCATTAAGGTTATGAGTTTTGACAGGTTTCTTAGATTGCAATCTTTTTTTGTTATGTACCCTACAATTCCGACCATTTTGAACTTCACTTCTTGGCTTATCGTAATTTTTGTTTTAAAGAGTTGATACGAGTATCTCCTTTAAAGTTATTTTTAATAGAGTTCTGAACTCTTTGATTTTCTCAATTGCCAATTCCACAACTTCAGTTTCATTTGTAATCACATTATCAATCATTTTCTTTGCATCAGAGAGATTTATTGAATTGATGTCAAGTATGTACTTCTCCATGT